>Ga0299914_10000512_pt1 | contig 23475 bp, 27 predicted proteins | sample RVTome_10_FD_201361 | JGI IMG/M metagenome (GOLD analysis project Ga0299914, IMG submission 201361) | Soil microbial communities from uranium-contaminated site in the Upper Colorado River Basin, Wyoming, United States - RVT153D57 (version 2) ...
GCGCTCGTGTCGCACGAGCTGCGGACGCCGCTGACCTCGATCACAGGCTACCTCGAGCTGGTCCTCGACGAGCCCGCCCTGGCGGACGAGCACCGGCGGTTCCTCGACGTCGTCGACCGCAACGCCGCGCGGCTCCTCCGGCTCGTGAGCGACCTCCTCCTGGTCGCCCAGATCGAGTCCGGGAAGCTCGTCCTCGACCTCGACGACGTCGACCTGGCGGCCGTGGCGGCCGAGTCCCTCGAGGCCCTCCGCCCGGTTGCGGTCGCCGGCGGCGTCGACCTCCGCCTGGAGGCGGCCACCGTCCCGCCCGTCCGCGGCGATCGCGCCCGCCTCGCCCAGCTCCTCGACAACCTCGTCTCCAACGCCGTCAAGTTCACGGAGCCCGGGGGCCAGGTCGTGGTCGCCCTCGGCCGGAGCGGCGACGACCTAACCCTGGCGGTCTCCGACGACGGCATCGGCATCGCGGCCGCCGACCAGCGCCGCCTCTTCGACCGTTTCTTCCGCGCCCGCGGCGCCCAGCAACGGGCGATCCGCGGGACGGGGCTCGGGCTCACCATCGCCGCAGCCGTCGTCGCGGCCCACGGCGGCACGATCGACCTGGCGAGCCAGGAGGGCGAGGGGACGACGTTCCGGGTGCGCCTGCCGCGCGCCGGCCCGCCCGGCGCCGGGGCCGGTTCCGCCGACCGGGAGGCCCAGGGCGTCATCTAGATTGGGGCGCGTGCCCCACCGGTCGTTCTGGCTCCAGGAGGCGCTTGCCGCGGAGGAGGGCAGCGCCGTCGAGACGCTCTCCGCGCCGGTGCGCGCAGACGTCTGCGTCGTCGGCGGCGGCTACACGGGCCTCTGGACGGCCCTGCGGATCGCGGAGCTCGAGCCCGGCGCCTCAGTCGTCCTGCTCGAGGCGGACATCTGCGGCGGCGGGCCGTCAGGCCGAAACGGCGGCTTCGCGCTCTCCTGGTGGCCCAAGGTGGAGACGCTGGTGAAGCGGGTCGGCGAGGAAGAGGCCTTCAGGCTCGTCCGTCTCTCGGCGGAGGCCGTCGACGAGCTGGGCGGGTTCTGCGAGCGGGAGGGCATCGACGCGCACTACCGCCGCGGCGGCTGGCTCTGGACGGCGACCTCCCCGGCCCAGGTCGGTGCGTGGGAGGGCGCCGCGGCGGCCGCGGCCCGGGCCGGCGAGCAGCCGTTCGAGCTCCTCTCCGCGGAGGAGGTGCAGCGGCGGACGGGATCGTCCGTCCACCTCGGCGCCGCCTACGAGGCCGGGGCGGCGACGGTGCAGCCGGCCCTCCTCGCGCGCGGCCTCCGCCGGGTGGCTGCGGCGCGGGGCGTGAGGATCTTCGAGGGCACGCCGCTCGTCGAGCTCGACCGCGAGCGCGGCGTCATCCGCACGCCCGGCGGCTCGGTCGAGGCCGGCGCCGTCGTTCTCGCGACCGGCGCGTGGCTGGCCGCCGTTCCCGAGCTCCGGCGGGCGGTCGTAGCCGTTTCGAGCGACATGATCGCCACGGCGCCGATGCCCGAGCGCCTCGAGCAGGCCGGCTGGACCGGCGGCGAGTCGATCTCGAACTGCCGCCTGATGGTGCACTACTACCGCACGACCCGGGACGGCCGAATCGCGTTCGGCCAGGGCGGGCACCGCCACGTCTTCGGGGGCCGCGTGAACGACGCGTTCCTCGGCACCACGCCGCCCGCCGCCGAGGAGGTGCTCCGCGGCGACCTGGCGCGCCTCGTCCCCTACGCGGCCGGCGTCGAGGTGACGAACGCCTGGGGCGGGCCGATCGACCGCACCGCGGACGGCGCGCCCGTCTTCGGCCGTCTTCCCGGCAGGATCCCGATCGTCTACGGGGTCGGCTACTCGGGGAACGGCGTCGCGCCGAGCCTGACGGGCGGCAAGATCCTCGCCTCGAGCGCGCTCGGCCGCGACGACGAGTGGTCGTGCTGCGGTCTCAACCGTGGCGTCTCGGGCCGCTTTCCGCCCGAGCCGATCCGCTACGTCGGCGGCTTCGTGGTCCGCGCGGCGGTGAAGCGCAAGGAATCGCGGGAGGACGACGGCCGCTCCGTCGACCCGCTGACCCGCCGCGTCGCCGGCCTCGCCCCGCAGGGCTTTTTCCGCGCGATGCGCTAGTCGAGCTCCAGCCCGAGGCTTGGGAGCCGCACCTGGACGACGCGGTTGAAGATCGCCTCGTACTCCTCCGCGGCGTCCTCGTCGAGGGTCGCCGCATAGCCGTCGCGGTACTCGAGGAGCGCGTCGCGGGCCGCGTCGACGGCGTCAACGAAGTCGCCGTAGAGCTCCTCGGCCCCGTCCTTCGACGCGGCGTTGTAGGTGTCGAGTGCCTCCCGGCAGTCGTCGAGGAGGCTCCCGCATTCGGCCTCGAACAGCTCCAGCTGGCGCTCGACGAGGTCGACGAAGCGCCCTCGCACGGTCCGTACACTAGCCCGCGTGCGCTTGCTGGTACGCAGCTGGAACGTCTACCACGGGCGGACGCACCCGCAGTCGGCGACGCTCCACCTCGAACGGATGGTGCGCCTCGTCACGGCGGACGCGCCCGACGTCGTCGCGCTGCAGGAGGTGCCGCTCTGGGCGGTGAAGCGCCTGGACGACTGGAGCGGGATGCAGGTCTCGTGGGCGCTGACCATGCCGTCGCGCCTGGGCCCGCTCGCCCGGCGCGTGACCTCGCGCGACCCGGTGCGCTTCCGCTCGAGCCTCACCGGCCAGGCGAACGCCCTGCTCGTCAATCCGCACTTCGAGCTGGGACGACACCGCCGCATCGTGCTCAACCCGGAGCTCTCGCAGGTGAGCTGGCTCGTCGGCGGCGGTCAGCGGCGCGTCTGCCACTCGGTCGAGGTCGACGCCCGCGGCGAGCAGGTCGTCCTGGCCAACCTGCACGCCTCCAACGACCCCGACGTGAGCGTCGTCGCGGCGGAGGTCGAGCGGGCCGCCGCGCACCTGGCCGGCGCCGAGCGCTGCGTCCTCTGCGGCGACTTCAACGTCCGGCGGCATGCCGTTGCAGGCTTCTCGCCGCCCCTCGACGCCATCGACCAGATCCTCGTCCGCGGGCTCGAGATCGTGCGCGGCCCGGAGGCCTGGCCCGAGGCCCGGCGCCGCTTCGGAACCGCCCTGCTCTCGGATCACGCGCCGGTGGAGGCGGTGATCGCATCGACCTCGTAGCCGTCCGCCGCGGCCTCCCGGTGCTGGAGCGCTACGCGTACCTGAACGCGGGCACGTTCGGGCCGCTCCCGCGCGCGACCGTCGAGGCGATGCAGGCTGTCGAGCAGGAGGAGCTGGAGCAGGGCCGCTCGAGCCGTCCGTACTTCGAGCGCGTGCTCGCCGAGCGGGAGACGCTGCGGGCCGGGCTCGCCGGGATCCTCCACGCACGGCCGGAGAACGTCGCGCTGACGAGCTCTACGACGGAGGGGTGCAACATCGTCCTGCGGGGCCTCGGGATCGGCCCCGGAGACGAGGTGGTCACGACCGACTCCGAGCACCCGGGCCTCTTCGGCGGGCTGGTCGCCTCGGGCGCGACGCTGAAGCTCGCGGCGATCCGCGACCTCCCTGCCGCCGAGATCCTCGCGGCGCTCCAGGCCCAGATCACGCCGAGAACGCGGCTGATCGGGATCTCGCATGTCTCCTGGATCACCGGGGCGGTCCTGCCCGTCCGCGAGCTGGCCGGGCACGGCGTCCCGCTCCTCGTCGACGGCGCCCAGGGCGCGGGGGCCATTCCCGTCGCGGTCGAGGAGCTCGGAGCGGACTTCTACACCGTCTCCGCGCAGAAGTGGCTCCTCGGCCCGGCGGCCACCGGAGCGCTGTACGTCGCCCCGAGCCGCGTCGAGGACTGCCGGGTGGCCTTCCCCTCGTACTTCTCCTGGAAGCTCCCCGACTACGAGCTCCGCGACGGCGCCGTCCGCTTCGAGGGCTCGTGGACGCCGCCGGCGTCGATCGCCGGCCTGCTCGCCTCGCTCGCGTTCGCCGCCGACGCTGGCGAGGAGCGCTTCGCCCGGGCGCGGGCGGCGACCGAGCGCTGCCGCGAGCTCCTGCTCGAGCGCGGCCACCACGTCGTGACGGAGCCGGACCAGGGGACGCTCGTCTCCTGGCGGATGGAGGAGACGGACGCGGTCGTCCGGCGGCTCGCGGCCGAGGGCGTCGTCGTCCGCGACCTGCCGGGGCTCGGACTCGTCCGCGCCTCGTGCGGGTTCTGGACGAACGACGAGGACATCGAACGGCTCCTTTTGGGGCTTTAGCTCCGTCCGCACCCGGCCGAAGGGAACCGTATGCCGCGATCTCTGCGGGGCCTGGTCCTCGCCGGCGCGCTCCTGCTGGCGGGATGCGGCCTGGGCGGGCAAGAGCAAGCGAAGCCGGTCGAGCAGCCGAAGATCACGCAGGCTCAGCTCGCGACGATGGTGCTGTCCCAGGCAGAGCTGGGGACGATCGGGAAGGGCCTGAAGCTCGCCGCCGATTCGGGCTCGGTGGACAACAAGAGCGCCGCCGACGCCTCGCTCGACCCCGCGGACACCGGCAAGTCTCTGCGCAGCGACGGTCGGCTCGACGGCCACAAGGCCTACTACGGTGGCACGGTCCTGGTGGCCGCGAAGAAGAAGGGTCCGGTCGTCGTCGGGACCGAGGTCGAGCTCTTGGAGGACACGGTTTACGCCGCCCAGTACCTGCACGACCAGGTCGGCGCTTTCGACCGCTACCAGGGGAAGCAGGGCGACGGCTCGAAGCTCTCGGGCGTCAGGAGCTTCCCCGTCGATGCCGTCGGCGACGAGTCGCAGGGGCTCCTCGCGACCTCGGCTCGCGGCAAGCAGAAGCTCTTCCTGACCGCGGTCGCGTTCCGGCGAGGGCGTGTCGTCGCCGTCGCCATGGTCGCCCGGCCCGACAAGCAGGACCAGCAGAACGAGGCCAGGGCGATCGCGGTCAAGCTCGACAAGCGGATCCAGGACGTGCTCTCGGGCCGCATTGCCGCCGACCCGGCGAACGTCCCGGCGCCCGTCGCGGCGCCCTCGTTCGAAGGCAAGGAGGAGCTCCCGGAGCTGACGATGGCCGCGGCCGACGTCGCCCCGGGGCTCGAGGCCGTCAGCGAGGGCGAGACGGACGGGGACGGCTACGTCGGCTACCACCGCACGTTCGGCGAGGCGCGCCTGGGCGGCTCACACCTGATCTCCGTGCGTGCGGAGACGCGGCTCTACGAGTCGGAGGCGGCGGCCGCCAAGGCTGCCGAGGCGCTCGCCGGCCAGGTCGGCCGCGCCACGCATGCCCGCGAGGCCGCGAAGGCCTTCGCCGACGAGACCCAGGTCCGGCCGACGAACGTCCAGGCCCGCCGGCTCGCCGGCCTGAAGCGTGGCGCGGGCGGCGTCGTCGTCACGTTCGACCTCGTCGGCGCGAAGTTCAGGATCGTCTCCGTCTTCCTCCGCTCCGGGCGGATGATCGAGACGGTGAGCGGCGTCTGCCGCGCGACGGCCTTCGACCCGGACGACCTCCGGCCGGTCGCCGAGCGTGCCCGCAAGCGCCTCGTCGCGTAGGGCCGCGCGACGCGCTAGCCGTGACCACAGCTAGCTCACCAGCAGGAGCTCGACCACGACCACGTCGCGCCACTCGCCGTCGAGCAGGGCATGGCGGCGGTAGACGCCGACCTCGCGGAAGCCGAGGGCCCGGCAGAGCCCCAGGCTCGCCTCGTTCTCGGGGAAGATCCGGCTGACGAGCTTCCAGAAGCCGCGCCGGCGCGCCTCGGCCTCGAGCGCCTCCATGGCCGCCCGGCCGGCGCCGCGCCCGCGCTCCGCGCGCCCGACGTAGACCGAGAAGTCCCCGATGCCGGCGTACGCCTCGCGGCCGGGGCGGTACGGCGCGGCCGACGCCCACGCGAGGACGGTCCCGTCCTCCTCGACCACCACCAGCGGGAAGCCGTCCTCGACCCAGCGGACGACGTCCGCCGCCGAACGCGGGCGCGTCTCGAAGGTCGCCAGGCGGTCCTCGATGCCCTCGTTGTAGATGCGCGCGATCGCCTCGGCGTCCGCAGCGCGGGCCGGACGGGCGGTGAAGGACATCGCGTCACGCTAGGCGGCCTGGTCGCGCAGGCCGAGCTCCTGGGCGATCGGGCGCATGGCGGTGATGACGTTGCGGATGTGGTCGTCGAGCTCGAGGCCGAGCAGCTCCGCGCCCGCGTACACCTCGTCGCGGTGGACGCCCGCGGCGAAGGACGGCTGCTTCAGCTTCTTCCGCACGGACTTCGGCTCGAGCGTGGCGATCCCGTCGGGACGCACGAGCCCGCACGCGTGGACGAAGCCGGCGAGCTCGTCGCACGCGAAGAGGGTCTTCTTGAGCGGCGTGTCGCGCGGCAGCCCGAGGTGCTCCGCGTGGGAGAGCACGGTCTCGACGACCTCCTCGGGCCAGCCCTCCTCCCGGAGGATGGGCGCGCCATCCTGGGGGTGCTTGTCCAGGGTGGGGTGCATCTCGTAGTCGAAGTCGTGGAGGAGGGCGGCCGCGCGCCACAGCTCCTCGTCCTCGCCGTGCTCGCGCGCGTAGAACCCGACGCACGCCTCGACCGCGAGCGCGTGGCGGCGGAGCGCCTCGCTCTGCGTGTAGCGGGTGAGGGTCTCCCAGGCACGGTCGCGGGTCACGTCCATCGGGGCGTTTAGGATAGCCTCCTGGGTCGCCCCGGCCTGCGAGCCCGCCAAGACCCTTGCCCGACACTCTTGTCGCCGACAGCCTGATGGAGTCCTTCGTGATCGACGGCGGCCGACCGCTCAGCGGGTCGGTGCAGATCGCCGGCAACAAGAACGCGGCGCTGCCGATCATCGCCGCGGCGCTCCTCACGCAAGAGCGGGTCACGCTCAGGAACGTCCCGGCGATCAGGGACGTGGGCACGATGCTCGACCTCGTGGCCGACCTGGGCGTGGAGGTCGACGTCCAGGGCGGCGGCGTCATCACGATCACGGCGGAGGACGTCCGCACGACCGAGCTCGACGCCGAGCTCTGCACGCGCATCCGCGCCTCGATCCTGCTCGCGGGGCCGCTCGTCGCCCGCTGGGGCGACGTGATCGTCCCGCCGCCCGGGGGAGACGTGATCGGGCGGCGCCGCCTCGACACCCACATCCACGCGCTCACCCGGCTCGGGGCCGAGCTCGTGGCCGAGCGCCCCCTGCACCTGCGGGCCGAGGGGCTCCGCGGGACACAGATCTTCCTCGACGAGGCGTCCGTGACCGGGACCGAGAACGCGGTCATGGCCGCTGCGCTGGCCGAGGGCGAGACGACCATCGTGAACGCGGCCTGCGAGCCGCACGTCCAGGACCTCTGCCACTTCCTCGTCTCGCTCGGCGCCCGCATCGAAGGGATCGGCTCGAACGTGCTCACCGTCCGCGGCGTCGACCGGCTCGGCGGCGGCGACTGGCGCATCTGCCCGGATCACATCGAGGTGGCCAGCTTCATCGGGCTGGGCGCCGTCACGGACGGCGAGCTCGTGATCGAGGACGTCGTCCCCGAGCACATGGTCGGGGTCTGGCCCGGGTTCGAGCGCCTCGGGGTCGAGTGGACGCTGGAGGAGGGCTCCGTGCGGGTGCCCGGCCGGCAGGACCTGGTGATCCAGGACGACCTCGGCGCACAGATCCCCAAGGTCGAGGACGGCCCGTGGCCCGCCTTCCCCGCCGACCTGACCTCGATCGCCCTCGCGGTGGCGACACAGGCGCGCGGCACCGTGCTGATCTTCGAGAAGATGTTCGAGAACCGGCTCTTCTTCGTGGACAAGCTCGTCCTGATGGGCGCGCGGATCATCCTCTGCGACCCGCATCGCGCCGTCGTGAACGGGCCGACGCGCCTCTCCGGAGAGCGGATGGAGAGCCCGGACATCCGGGCGGGGATGGCGATGCTGATCGCGGGCCTGTGCGCGGAAGGCCGCTCGACGATCGGGAACATCGGCCAGATCGACCGTGGCTACGAACGCATCGACGAGCGCCTGCGTGCGCTCGGCGCGAGCATCGAAAGGGTGGAGGGATGACGCACCACAAGCACGCCGTGAGGACGGAGAGCGCCCCGGCGCCGTTTCAGGGGGCGCCCTACTCGCAGGGAATCGTGTCCGGCGACCTCGTCTTCGTCTCCGGCCAGCTCGGGATCGACCCGGCGGCCGGCCACGTCGTCGGCGGCGGGATCGTCGAGCAGACCGAGCAGGTGATGAAGAATCTCGCCGCGATCCTGGCCGAGGCCGGGTCGAGCCTCGACGACATCCTCATGACCTCCATCTTCCTCATCGACCTGCAGGACTTCCAGGCGATGAACGAGGTCTACGCTCGCCACCTCTCGGAGCCGTACCCGGCCCGGGCGACCGTGCAGATCGCGGCGCTCCCCTCGGGTGCGCGCATCGAGATCGCGGTGGTCGCCCGGCGCGAGTCGTAGAAGCGGCGAACCGACTGCTTGAACGTCGCGCGGGCGACCGGGGCGTTGGTCGCACCTTCGAGCCGGCGCGCCGTAGCTCGTCGAGTTCACTTCGACCTCGTAGCCGCGCGCCCCAGCTTAGAACCGAGTCTGAGGGGGGTACGCCCGAGAGACGCATGGCGGGAGCCTCGGCGCCGGATTATCGAAGCCGCACCTGGCGGCTCGGCAACGCGATCGTGAGCGGCCTGGCTCGAGCGGGGATCGGGCCCGTCTACCTCCTGACGACGCGCGGCCGCACGACCGGTCGGCCGCGCACCAAGCCGGTCGTTCCGGTCGAGCACGCTGGGCGACGCTGGCTCGTTGCGCCGTACGGGGCCGTCTCGTGGGTTCACAACGCCCGCGCTGCCGGCCGGGTGAGCCTGCGACATGGGCGCGAGACGCGTCCGCGAGGCCGAACCGGAGGAAGCCGGGCCGGTCCTGAAGCGCTATGTCGAGGTCGCTTCGAAAACGCGAGGCTCGTTCGAGGCGACCCCGGACTCCCCGGTCGAGGACTTCGTGGCCGAGGCGGACCGCCACCCCGCCTTCGAGCTCACGCCGGTCGAGGAGGGAACGGCGCGGGCACGATCCTGATTCGAGCCGGCAGGGGGGACGCTCGCCTGCTCGAATCTGGAAACCGCGAGCCTCCCGCCCTCCGCCTCGCTGCGATCGGGCGGATCCCTTTCGGCTCACGGGGGATGACCTAGCTCCGACGTTCGGGCCGCGGAGTGGATCGCGGAGGCCACAAGGCTAGGATCCATGCGGTGGATGTCATCGTCTCCCACACGAACACGGACTTCGACGCTCTCGGGGCGATGCTCGCCGCGCGCCGGCTCTATCCGGGGGCGCAGATCGCCCTCTCCGGCTCCCTCAACCGAAACGTGAGGGAGTTCTACCGGCTGCACGCCGACGAGCTCGACCTCGTGGACGCGAGCCGCATCGACCCGGAGACGATCGGGCGGCTGATCGTCGTCGAGACCGTTCATCCCGAGCGGCTCGGGGAGCTCGAGGCCGTCGCGCGCGACCCCGCCGTCGAGGTCGTGGTCTTCGACCACCATGCGGGGGAGACGCCCGACTGGGTGAAGCCCGAGAACCTCGTCCTCTCGGAGGACGGCGCGCTCACGACGACGATGGTCGGGATCCTCGCCGAGCGCGAGATCGCGGTGACCCCGCTCGAGGCGACCGTCTTCGCGCTCGGCATCCACGAGGACACCGGCTCCCTCGGCTACCCCGGCGTCGGCGTGCGGGACGCCGAGGCGCTCGCCTGGTGCCTGCGCCACGGCGCGCGGCAGGAGGTCGTGGCGCAGTACCTGCGCACGCCGCTCTCCGAGGAGGAGCGCGCGCTCCTCGACGCTCTCGTCTCGTCGGTCGAGGCGCACGAGGTCTCCGGGATCGAGGTGCTCCTCGCCGCGGTCGAGTGGCCCGTCTACGTCGACGGCGTCTCGAACCTCGCGCACAAGATCGTCGATCTGACGGACGCCCTGGCGCTCGTGTGCCTCGTGGAGATGGAGGGCCGGGTGTTCTGCGTCGTCAGGGCGCGGGTCCCCGAGCTCGACGCGGCGGCGATCGCGGCAGCGCTCGGCGGCGGCGGCCACCGGCAGGCCGCCTCGGCGGTGCACCGCGGCACGCTCGCCGAGGCCCGTGAGCTCGTGCTCGCCGCGCTTCCGCAGGCCGCTCGCCCGCTCCGCACGGCGGCGGAGATCATGTCGCGGCCCGCGCGCTTCGTCGGCCCCGAGACGTCCGTCGCGGAGGCGATGGTGCAGTGCCAGCGGCACCGTCAGAGCGGCATCCTCGTCGGCGGCCCGAGGGAGCTCGCCGGCCACGTCACGCGGGAGAACCTCGACCAGGCGATCGCGCACGGCCTCTCGCACGCGCCGGTGAAGAGCGTGATGAGCACCGAGGTGGCCGTCTGCACGGAGGACACGCCGCTTCCCGAGCTGACCCGCCTGCTCCGGAGCTCGGACGCCGGCCGCGTGGCCGTCGTCCGGGACGGCGAGGTCGTGGGCGTGGTCGCGCGGAGCGACCTCCTGCACGCCCTTGGAGCGGTCGGCGTCGAGGAGGAGGAGCCCGCTGGGCTCGACCTCCGCGACCGTCTGCTCGGCCTGCCGGGCCTCGAGGACGTGTTCCGCGCGGTGCAGGCGGTGGGGGAGGGCTTCGAGGGCGTCTATCTCGTCGGCGGCGCCGTCCGCGACCTGCTCATGGACGAGCCGAGCTTCGACGTCGACATCGCCGTCGAGGGCGACGGCATCGCCTTCGGCCGCGCCCTGGCCCAGGCGCTGGGCGGGCGGGCGGTCCCGCACGACAAGTTCGGGACGGCGGTCGTCATCCACCCCGGCGGGCGCGTCGACGTCGCCACCGCGCGCACGGAATTCTACGACTACCCCGGGGCACTTCCCGCCGTCGAGCAGGCGTCCATCCGCCAGGACCTCTACCGCCGGGACTTCACGATCAACGCGCTGGCGGTCTCCCTGAAGGGCGAGGACTTCGGGCGGCTCGTGGACTACTTCGGCGGTCTCGCCGACCTGGAGGCGCGCGTCCTCCGCGTCCTGCACAACCTCTCCTTCATCGACGACCCGACCCGCCTCTTCCGCGCGCTCAGGTACGAGAACCGCTACGGCTTCCGGATGGAGGCGCACACGCAGGGCCTCGCTCGAGCCTGCGTCGAGATGGAGCTCGTGGGCGAGGTCTCCTCGGCGCGCCTGCGCGACGAGCTGGAGGCGCTCCTCTCGGAGGAGGAGGTCGCCGGCACGCTCCGCCGGCTGTCCGAGCTGCACCTCGACGAGGCGATCCACCCCCACCTGGCGGCCGGGGAGGAGGCGGTCGCGCTCGTCGCCGAGCTCGACGCCCTGCGGGCGGAGCTCGCGCCCGAGACGCCCCCCTGGCGGCCGCGCCTCGCGGCGCTGGCGCGGCGCCTGCCTCCGGACGAGCTCTACGACTGGTTCGAGCGCCTCCGCCTGCGGCGACGCGACGCCGACCTCGTCGCCGACGCCGTCACCGTGGCTCCGCGGCTCCGCGAGCTGGCGGCCGCGGCCGACGAGCCCGCCGCGCTCCGTGCACTCGCGGCGCCCCACGACCCCGACGGCGTCCTCCTGGCCATGGCCGGCGGGGACGAGGAGGTGCGGGACCGGCTCGCGCGCTACTTCCGGGAGCTCCGGGACGTCCGGCTGGAGATCTCCGGCGCCGACCTCGCCGAGCTGGGCCTGGGCGAGTCCCCGCAGGTGGGCGCCGTGCTCGACGAGGTGCTGCGGCGGAAGCTGAACGGCGAGCTCGACGGCCGCGAGGCCGAGCTCGCCGCCGCACGGGAGCTGATCGTGAGCCCGACCCGCTCGTGAGCGTCGAGATCCTGGTCTGGCTCCTGCCGTTCCTGGTGGTGAGCCTGGTGCTCCACGAGCTGGCCCACGCCTACGTCGCGACCTGGCTCGGCGACCCGTCGCCGCGCGCCGACGGGCGGCTCAGCGTCAACCCGATCGTCCACCTCGACCCGCTGGGAACGGCGATGTTCGTGATCACGGCGTTCGTCTCGAACTTCATCTTCGGCTGGGCGAAGCCGGTGATGATCAACCCGCGCCACTTCCGCCGTCCCCAGGTGGACATGGCGATCGTGGCCGCGGCAGGGCCGGCGACGAACCTGCTGCTCGCGCTCGGCTGCGTCTCCTGGATCATCCACGGGAACCCGCAGGGGACGCTCGAGGACGTGCTCATCCGCGCCTTCGAGGTGAACGTCGTGCTCGGAATCTTCAACCTCATCCCGATCCCGCCGCTCGACGGGTCGCGCATCGTCGGGGCGATCATGCCCCGGTCGCTCCATGTCCGCTGGTCGCAGCTCGACCAGGTCGGCATTCTGGCGATCTTCGCCCTGATCTTCGTCTTCAACGAGGAGTTCTGGGACGTCTTCGGCGAGGTCCTGGACGAGACCACCCGGGTGATGGTCTCTATCGTGACCGCATGACGCTCGTCGAGTGGGAGGCGCCCGGCCCGTACCGCGTAGCGTTCTCGACGCGGGTCGGCGGGGTCAGCGAGGGCGCGTTCGCCTCGCTCAACCTCGGCGTCTACACCGACGACGACCCCGACAGCGTCCGCGAGAACCGCCGGCGGCTCTGCGCCGAGGTGGGCGTCGACCCGGAGACGGCGACGATGGCCTGGCAGTACCACAGCGCCGAGATCCGCAGGGCCGACGGCCGCGGGATCGTCACGCCCGGGCTCGAGTTCGAGCGCTGCGACGGGCTCTGGACGGACGAGCCCGGGCGGGGCCTCATGCTGCTCGCCGCCGACTGTCTCCCGGTAGCGCTCGCGCGGACGAACGGGACGCCGGGCGTGGCCGTGCTCCACGTCGGCTGGCGCGGCCTCCTGGCGGGAATCGTCCAGGCGGGCGCCCGGTCGCTCGGCGGCGGCACGCTCGCGGCGGCGATCGGGCCCGGGATCGGGCCGTGCTGCTACGAGGTCGGCGACGAGGTGGCGGCGCCCTTCCGCGAGCGCTTCGGCGACGGGGTCGTCGCCGGCCGCAGCCTCGACCTCCCCGAGGCGGCCGAGCGGGCGCTCCGGGATGCGGGCTGCGCCACGGTCGAGCGGGTCGGCCTCTGCACCTCCTGCGAGGAGGGCCTCTTCTTCTCGCACCGACGCGACCGCGGCCGCACCGGCCGCCAGGGGATCGTTGCCGCTCTCGCCTGAGGTCGTCCGCGAGCGCTACGCGCGGATCCGCGACGAGGTCGGCCCGGGAGTGACCGTCGTCGCCGCCACGAAGTACGTCTCCACCGCCGAGCTGGGCGCGCTGGCGGAGGCCGGGGTCGAGGTGGTGGGGGAGAACCGGCTCCAGGACCTGGAGGCGAAGCACGCGCGCTGGGGCGACGCCTTTCGCTGGCACTTCATCGGCCACCTGCAGTCGCGCAAGGCCCGCGACGTCTCGGAGCTCTGCGAGCTCTGCCACTCCCTCGCCAGCGCCTCGGCGGCGCGGCGGCTGACGATCCCGGCGCTCGTCGAGGTGAACCTCTCCGGGGAGGAGAGCAAGTCCGGCGTCGCCCCCGACCCGCTGCCCGCGTTCCTCGCCGAGGTGCGCGGGCTCGGCATCGATGTCCGCGGCCTGATGACGATGCCGCCCCTGGCCGACGATCCCGAGGCCTCCCGGCCGTACTTCCGCCGGCTCCGCGAGCTGGCGGAGGAGCTCGGCCTCGGCGAGCTCTCGATGGGCACCTCGCAGGATTACCGCGTGGCCGCGGAGGAGGGAGCGACTCTCGTGCGAGTGGGCTCCGTTCTGTACGGCCGGTGACGCTAGTATCGTTCTGCGGTTATGGGACTCGGAGACGTCTGGAGCCGGGCACTCGTCTACTTCGGGATCGTCGAGGAAGAGGAGTACTGGGACGAGGAGGCCTACGCGGCCGAGGAGGAGCTCGAGCGCACCTACGACCGCGACCGGCAGAACGTGCGGCGGATCAACCCGCGCTCGCGGCAGCGGGAGGAGTTCGAGGACTGGTCCGAGCCCGACGCCGGCGCCTCGCCGGGTGCCCAGACGGCCGTCGCCCGCCAGACGGGCAGCCGCCGGCTCGAGGCCGTCGGGGCCGTGAAGGTGCACCTCGTCGTGCCGCGGAGCTTCAACGACGCCCAGTCGATCGCCGACAAGTTCAAGGACTCGACGCCGGTGATCGTCAACCTGCAGAGCGCCGACCCCGAGCTCTCGAAGCGCCTGATCGACTTCTCGAGCGGGCTCACGTACGCCCTCGGCGGGAGCATGCAGCGGGTGGCCGACAAGGTTTTCCTCCTGACCCCGCGGAACGTCGAGGTCTCGGCGGAGGAGCGAGCGCGCCTCGTCGACCGCGGCTTCTTCAACCAGGCGTAAGCCGCGGCGGCTTCGCTTAGTCCGCGCCGGGCGGTAGGTTTCTCCCCGCGATGCCGCTGGCGGACACCATCTCGACGGTCAAGGGCTTCGTCGAGGCCCTGTACTACGTCTACCTGATCTGCATCCTCGCGTACATCATCACGTCCTGGCTCCCGCTTCCCTACAACACCACCCTGAACCGGATCCAGCGGTTCCTCTACGACGTGGTCAACCCGTACCTGCGCCTGTTCCGGCGCTTCATCCCGCAGCTGAACCTGGGCGGGCTCGGGCTCGACCTCTCGCCGATCGTGGCCATCATCGTTCTCTCGATCGTGCACTCGCTCGTCCAGCGCGGCCTGAGCGCGCTGTAGGAAACCGCGCATCGGCGGCGAAGGACACGCCGGCATGTCACTCACCCCCGTCGAGATCCGCCACGTCAGGATCGGGCGCCGCCCGCTCGGCTACGAGCGGCCCGGCGTCGATCGTCTGCTCGACGACATCGCGTCGAGCTACGAGGACGTCTGGCGCGACCGGGCCGACCTCCGCGACGAGATCGAGCGCCTCCAGGGCGAGCTCCAGCGCCAGCGCGAGATCGAGGAGGCGCTCCGCAACACGCTCCTCTCGGCCGAGCGCATGGCCGACGAGCTGCGGGCGCGGGCCCACCAGGAGGCCGACCTGATCGTCGAGGAGGCCCGGGCGAGAGCCCGCGAGATCGCCGCCTCGGCGGAGGCCGAGGAGCAGCGCGTCCGCGACGAGATCCGGCGCCTCCGCGCCCTCGAGACCGACGTCAGGGCGGAGTTCCGCGCCTTCCTCACCTCCGCGCTGGAGCGGCTCGAGACCGAGCCTCACGGCCTCCGCGGCGAGGCCGACCAGGCCCCGCACGAGCCCGTCTGATACCCGCGGGAGGCCGCCGGACCGGCGGATATACTCGGTGAGTGGACACCGAGCGCTTCCGCAAGCTCCTGCTCGACGAGCGCGACCGCGTGGCGGTCACCGTCGGGAACCTGCACGAGTCGACCTCCGGCGCGTCGCTGGAGGAGGAGACCGAGGAGGAGACGTACGACAACCACCTCGCCGACTCCGCCACCGCGACCGTGAACCGCGAGATCGACATCACGCTCGAGGAGAACTCCGAGCAGGTGCTGCACGGGATCGACGACGCGCTCGCGCGAATCGACGACGGGACGTTCGGGAGCTGCGCGCGCTGCGGGAAGCAGATCGCCGAGGAACGACTCGAGGCCATCCCGTACGCAACGAGGTGTATCGACTGCCAGCGTCTCGCCGAGAGGGCCTAGTCAACCCGTCGGCGAGGCTGATCGACGTTCGCGTCGGTTCGGCCACGGACGGACGCGTGCCGATCTCGATGGTCGAGCGGTCGCTGTCGGCCACGCCGTTCCACTGGTTCGGACTGCTCGCGGTCGCCTTCGCGGCCGTGGTCGCCGACCAGGTGACGAAGCAGATCGTCGTCAGCCAGCTCGAGCTGGGCGAGTCCGTCCACGTCCTCGGGCCGCTCGAGATCCGCCACGTGACGAACCCGGGCATCGCCTTCGGGCTCTTCTCCAACTGGGCCACGGCGGTGACGTTGCTGACGGCGGTCGCGGTCGGGTGGATGCTCTTCTACTTTGCCCGCGCGGGCGCGCGGCACCCCGTGCTCCCGGTGGCGCTCGGGCTCCTCGTCGGCGGCAGCGTGGCGAACCTGACCGACCGCCTCCGGCTCGGCCACGTCACCGACTTCCTCGACCTGCGCTTCTGGCCCGCCTTCAATCTCGCCGACTCCTTCATCGTCGTCGGCGTGACGATCCTCCTCGCCGCGCTCGTCTCCGCCGAGCGACAGCCGCGCCTGCGCCGCACGGCTCCCAAGACCACAGCATGACGCGGGCGCTGACGTTCGTCGTGCCGCCGGAGGCGGCCGGCGAGCGGCTCGACCGCTTCGTCGCGGCCTGTGAGGCCGTCGGCTCGCGGGCGGAGGCGGAGCGGCTGGTGGGCGCCGGCGCCGTGCTCGTGGACGGCAGCCGCCGGCCGAAGAGCCACCGGCTCGCCGGCGGCGAGGAGCTCGCGATCGAACTGGCCGAGCGGCGCGAGAGCCCGCTCGAGCCGGAGCCGGTCGAGGGCCTGCGCGTCGCCTACGAGGACGAGCACCTGCTCGTCGTGGACAAGCCGGCGGGCGTCGTCGTCCATCCCTCGGCCGGGCACGCACACGGCACCCTCGTCCACGGTCTCCTCTCGCGGGAGATCGAAGGCGGGGCGGAGCCCGAACGGCCGGGGATCGTCCACCGGCTCGACCGCGACACGTCGGGCCTCCTCGTCGTCGCCCGCTCGGACGAGGCGCACCGGCGCCTTCAGCGGCTCCTGCGCCGGCGGAAGCTCACGCGTGAGTACCTCGCGCTCGTCCGGGGGCGCCCCCTGTCGCGCGCCGGGCGGATCGAGGCCGCGCTCGGCCGCGACCGGCGCGACCCCACCCGCCACTCCCTCGACACGGATTCGCCGCGCGAGGCGGCGACCACCTTCGAGGTGCTCGAGCTCCTGCCGGCACACGCGCTTCTGCGGGTCGGGCTCGAGACGGGGAGGACGCACCAGATCCGCGTCCACCTCGCCGCGATCGACCTTCCCGTGAGCGGCGATCCCGTCTACGGCGTCGCCGGCGACCTCGGGCTCGAGCGGCAGTTCCTGCACGCCGCCCGGCTCGCGTTCCCGCACCCGTTCAGCGGCGGGCAGGTTGACGTCTCCTCGCCGCTGCCCCCCGACCTTGCGCGGGCGCTGGACGCGGCCAGGGCGGGGGACGCCGCCGGCGCCGGTCGGGCCTAGCGTCCACGGTCCCCTCCGGCTCGGGGCCGGAGCTTACGCCGCCCTGGCGGGCTTGTCCGAGTAGAGGCGGCGGTCGGCGGTCTCGAGGAGCTGCTCCACGGCCGGGCACTCGGACGGGAGGTGGGCCGCGCCGGCGCTGACGGCGAGGCCTTCCGGGAGCGCGCGGCGGAGCCGCGCGACGAACGCGTCGACGTCCGGCGCCGCCGCCGCCATGAGCAGGGCCGCGAACTCGTCGCCGCCGACGCGGCCCGCGACGTCCGTCTCCCGCAGCGTCCCGGCGAGCGCCGAGGCGAACGCGCGGAGGAGGCGGTCGCCCTCCTGGTGTCCCTCGCGGTCGTTCGTCTCCTTGAAGCGGTCGAGGTCGAAGAGGACGAGCGCGATGCTCCCGCGGTACCGCCGGGCCCGCGCGGCCTCGACCGCCAGCTGGGCGTGGAAGGCGCGGTGGTTGAGGAGGCCTGTGAGCGGATCCCGGCGCGCGCTCTCGGCCAGGTCCGCGGTCACGCGCGCGACGTAGCCGACGAGGCAGCTGTCGACCGCCGCCCGCGCCTCGGCCTCGCCGTGGCGGTCGAGCACGCGCCCGAGGACGAGAAGCTCGGCGGCGATCTCGGCGGGCGCGAGGCCGAGGCTCTCCCGCTCCCGCGCGAAGTCGGCGGCCAGGTCGCGGGGATCGTCGCCCTCCTCGAGCGCCGCGATGAGGGACGGCAGCGAGCCGAGCTGGCCGAGCCGCCCGAGCCGCGCGAGGGACGGCACGGCGCCGGTCGCGAGCGTCTCCTCGACGCACTCGACGGCCAGATCCCACGCGGGCAGCCTCACGACCCCGTGCACGCCTTTCAGCGTAGGGAGGGCGTCGGCTAGAATGACCCGAGCTTCTGCACCCGACCCGGCGGAACCATGCGGGTGGCGGTGCCGGGCATCGTGCCCGGTTCCATCCGTTCCCGCCGGCCCCGAGACCCGAGAACCGAGGAGGAACACCAGTGTCCGTCGTCTCCATGCGAGAGCTTCTGGAGGCCGGAGTCCATTTCGGCCACCAGACGCGCCGATGGAACCCCAAGATGCGCCGCTTCATCTTCACGGAGCGCGGCGGCATCTACATCATCGACCTGCAGCAGACCCTCGAGCTGACCCAGCAGGCCTACGCCTTCGCCCGCAACGTGTCGGAGCGGGGCGGCAGCATCCTGTTCGTAGGGACGAAGAAGCAGTGCCAGGACTCGATCGCCGAGGAGGCAGAGCGGGTCGGCATGCCCTACGTGAACCACCGCTGGCTGGGCGGGCTCCTGACCAACTGGCGCACCATCTCCGAGCGAATCTCGCGGCTGCACGAGCTGCGCCGTCTGCGCGACGAGGGCCAGCTCGAGCTCCTGCCCTCGAAGGAGCGCATCTCGATGATGAACGAGCTCGAGAAGCTCGAGGTCAACCTGGGTGGCGTCGCCGACATGAAGTCGGTGCCCGACGCCGTCTTCGTCGTCGATCTCCGCAAGGAGCAGCTCGCGGTGCGCGAGGCGCGCCGGCTCAACCTGCCGGTCATCGCCCTCGTCGACACGAACTGCGACCCGGACGACGCCGACTACGTCATCCCGGGGAACGACGACGCCATCCGCTCGTGCAGCCTGGTCGTCCGCGTGATCGCGAACGCGATCGAGGCCGGAAAGACGAAGGTGACCGCCGAGGAGCTGGCCGCGCCCGCCCCGCAGCCCGCGGCGCAGCCCGAGCCCGCTGCCGAGCCGGCGGCACAGGCCGCGCCCGAGTCCGCCGCCGAGCCGGAAGCGCAGGCCGCGCCCGAGCCCGCCGCCGAGCCGGAAGCCCAGGCGGAGCCCGAGCCCGAGGTCGCCCCGGTCGCCGTCGCCGAGACGCCTGAGCCGGAGCCACGCACCGAAACCGAGCCGCAGACCGAAGGCGAGACACCTGCCGAGAGCGGGGAGGAGGCCCAGTGAGCACGACCGAGATCCCCGCAGCGCTCGTCAAGGAGCTCCGCGACCTCACCGGCGCGGGGATGATGGACTGCAAGCGCGCACTCGTCGAGTCGGGCGGCGATCTCGAGGCCGCGCGGCAGTCGCTCCGTGAGAAGGGCCTCGCCGAGGCGGGCAAGCGCGCCGGCCGCGAGACGACCGAGGGCAGGGTCGCCGCGCGCCTTGAGGGAGCGAAGGGCGCGATCGCCGCCGTCGGCTGCGAGACCGAGCCCGTCTCGGGCAACGAGGAGTTCCTCGACTTCGTCCAGCACGTCCTCGACGTCGTCTGGGTGGACGGCCGGGAAGCGGCCGCTACCCTCGAGGCCGAGCGGGTCGAGCTGGTCTCCAAGCTCGGCGAGAACATCGCCGTCGTGGGCGCCGAGCGCTACCAGGGCGGCGACGGCTCGGTGGTCGCCGACTACGTCCACCCGCCGGCGGAGAAGATCGGCGTCCTCGTCGTGGCGAAGGCGACGCCGGAGCTCGCGCGCATGGTCGCCATGCACATCGCGGCGGCGAAGCCCGTCTACCTGAGCCGCGACGAGGTGCCCGAGGCCGACGTCGCCGAGGAGCGCAGCGTCTACGAGAAGCTCCCGGAGGTCGAGTCGAAGCCCGAGGAGGTCCACGGGAAGATCGTCGAGGGCATGCTGGCCAAGCGGTTCTTCGCGCAGACCGTGCTGCTCGACCAGGCGTGGGTGCACGACCCGGGCCTGACGGTGGGCAAGGCGCTCGCCGAGCACGGCGCCGAGGTCGAGGCCTTCGTGCGCTACAACGTCGGCGAGTGAGCGCCTCCCGGGAGAGCGAGGTACCGAGAGCGGCGGCACCGGGCGCGGCCGCCTTCAGGCGCGTCCTCCTCAAGCTGTCCGGCGAGGCGCTCATGGGCGACCTCGCCTACGGGATGAGCCCGGAGAAGGTCGAGTCGCTCGCCGCCGAGGTGAAGCGCGTCGCCGACCGCGGCGTCGAGACCGCCATGGTGATCGGCGCGGGCAACATCTACCGGGGCATGAAGGCGACCGCGGAGGGCATGGACCGCGCCACCGCGGACTACGCCGGGATGCTCGCCACCGTCCTCAACTGCCTGACGGTGCAGGACGCGCTGGAGCGGCTCGGCGCCCACACGCGCGTGCTCTCGGCGATCAGCGTGAGCGAGGTCGCCGAGCCGTACATCCGCCGCCGGGCGATCCGCCACCTCGAGAAGGGGCGCATCGTCATCTTCGCCGCGGGGACGGGCAACCCGTTCTTCACGACCGACACCGCCGCGGCCCTGCGCGCCCTCGAGGTCGGCGCCGACGCCATCCTCATGGGCAAGAACGGCGTCGACGGCGTCTACGACGGCGATCCGGCCGTCGACCCTGAGGCGCAGTTCCTGCCAGAGCTGACCCACCTCGAGGCGATCGAGCGCGGCCTCAAGGTGATGGACACGACCGCGCTCACGCTCTGCATGGACAACGGGCTGCCAATCTACGTCTTCGGCCTCGACGAGCCCGGAACGATCGAGCGCGTCGTCGCCGGCGAGAGAATCGGCACGATCATCTCGACGCCCCGGAGGGATGCATGATCGAAGAGCTGCTCGACGACGCCAAGCGTCGCATGGACAAGTCGGTCGAGGCGACGGCGCACGAGTTCAACACCGTGCGCACCGGCCGGGCCTCCGCCGCCCTGCTCGACCGGGTCAAGGTCGACTACTACGGCCAGGAGACGCCGCTGAACCAGCTCTCCACCATCAACGTCCCGGAGCCCCGGCTCCTGACGATTCAGCCGTACGACCCGAGCTCGATCAAGACGATCGAACGCGCCATCCAGGAGTCGGAGCTGGGCCTGACGCCGTCGAACGACGGCAAGGTCATCCGCCTCCCGATTCCCCAGCTGACCGAGGAGCGGCGCAAGGAGCTCGTGAAGGTCGTCCGGCACCTGGCGGAGGAAGGGCGGATCGCAGTTCGCAATGTCCGCCGCGACTGCATGCACCACCTGAAGGAGCTCGTCCGCGACGGCGACGTCGGCGACGACGAGGAGCGGCGCGCGGAGGAGCGGACGCAGAAGCTCACCGACGAGCACGTGGCGAAGATCGACGAGCTGCTCAAGCGCAAGGAAGAGGAGATCATGGAGGTCTGAGGTCGCCCCGGCGATCTCGGCCACGGTGAGGCGATGCGGCTTTTGACGAGGATCCGCGCGATCACGGGCATGACGTCCGTGCGGGAGCCCGAGCTCCCCGACGTCGCCCGGTCGATCGCGATCATCATGGACGGGAACGGCCGCTGGGCACGGCGTCGCAAGCTGCCCGTGGCCGCCGGCCACCGAGCGGGGACGCGGGCGCTCCGGCGCACCGTCGAGGCCGCGATCGACCTCGGCGTCGAGTCGCTCTGCGTCTACGCCTTCTCGACGGAGAACTGGTCGCGGTCCTCGGACGAGGTGGACGCGCTCATGGGGATCTTCGTGGAGACGATCGAGCGCGAGCTCCCCGACCTGGCGCGCGAAGGCGTGCGCACGCGGTTCATCGGCCGGCGCGACCGCGCGACCCCGGAGCTCCGCGCGAAGATCGACCGGCTCGAGGCGGGCACGGCCGGGTGCGACCGGCTCCAGCTCTGGATCGCCTTCGACTACGGCGGGCGCGCCGAGCTCGTCGAGGCCGCGCGGCGCCTCGTGGAAGAGGGGATCGACCCGCGGGACATCGACGAGAACGCGATCGCCGCACGGCTCTACGCGCCCGAGATGCCCGAGCCCGACCTCCTCATCCGCACGTCCGGCGAGCTCCGCATCTCGAACTTCCTCCTCTGGCAGCTCGCCTACACGGAGCTCGTCTTCGTCGACACCCTGTGGCCCGACTTCGGGGAGCACGAGCTCCGGGAGGCGCTCGCGCAGTACGCGAGCCGCCGTCGGCGCTTCGGCGGCCGATGAGCGGCGCCGGCCTGTGAGCCCCCTACTCAGCCGCATCGCCGTCATCGCGGCGGGGCTTCCGCTCGTGCTCTTCGCGGCCTACTACGGCAACTGGGCGCTGTACGCCCTCGTCGCGCCGGCCGCGGTGTTCGCCCTGCACGAGCTCTACCGCATGGCCCGCTCGCTGCGGCCGCTCGTCCTCGCCGGCTACGGCGGCGCGCTCGCGGCCGTGACCGGGGCCTGGCTCGGCGGGCCGGAGTGGATGCTCGGCGGGTTCATGCTCACCCTGTTTTTGGCCTTCCTGTTCGCGGCGGTCTCGGAGACCCGCCAGTCCACGACCGTCGCGGTGGCGACGACGCTGCTCGGCGCCGCCTGGGTCGGCCTCGGGCTCGCGTTCCTCATCCTCCTGCGCGACCTGGAGGACGGCCGGCTCCTGCTGATCACGCTGCTCCTGACGGTGTTCGTGGCAGACACGTTCGCCTACGTCGGGGGCAGGCTCATCGGGCGGCACAAGCTTGCGCCCGCGATCTCCCCGGGCAAGACGTGGGAGGGCCTGGTCTTCGGTGTCGCGGGCGGCATCCTGACCACGTGGCTCGCGCTGAACGACGAGCCGATCGCGATCGTCGGCTGGGAGTCGTTCCTCCTCGGCGGCCTGATCGTGCTCGCGGCGGTCGCCGGTGACCTGTTCGAGTCGATGGTCAAGCGCGACCTCGGGGTGAAGGACTCGGGACGCGTCCTCCTCGGGCACGGCGGCGTGCTCGACCGCGTGGACTCGATCGTCTTCGCGGCCCCGGCGGCCTACTTCACGGTGCTCGCTCTCACGCAGACCTAGACTCACGGTGATGAAACGCATCGCCCTCCTCGGCGCCACCGGCTCGATCGGGCGCCAGGCGCTCGAGATCGTCGAGGCCCACCCGGAGCTCGAGCTCGTGGCCGCCTCGTCGGGCTCGACGCCGATCGACGGCCTCGCGCCGCTCACGCAGGTCGGCGGCGACCTGACGGAGCTGCTCGACCGCGCCGAGCCGGACGTCGTCCTCAATGCCGTCGTCGGCTTCGCCGGGCTGCCGGCGACGTTCTGGGCGCTCGAGCGCGGCGTCGACCTGGCGCTCGCCAACAAGGAGAGCCTCGTTGCCGGCGGCGAGCTCGCCGTCGCGGCCTGGAGGCGGGGAGGGGGACGGCTCCTGCCGGTCGACTCGGAGCACTCGGCGGCGTTCCAGCTCCTGGAGGGCAAGGCCGCGGAGACCGTGGACTCGCTCGTCCTCACGGCCTCCGGCGGGCCGTTCCGCGGCCGGAGCCGGGCGGCGCTCGCCGACGTGGCCGCGGCCGACGCGCTCGCCCATCCGACCTGGAGCATGGGGCCGAAGATCACCGTCGACTCGGCGACTCTCATGAACAAGGGCCTCGAGCTGATCGAGGCGCACTTCCTCTTCGAGCTTCCCTACGAGCGGATCGAGGTCGTCGTCCACCCGACGTCGGTCGTCCACGCGCTCGTCCGTTTCCGCGACGGCGCCGCGCTCGCGCACCTCGGCTACCCGGACATGCGCGTGCCGATCTCGTTCGCGCTGAGCTACCCGGAGCGCGCGGCGGCGCCCGTGGAGCCGCTCGACCTCGCCGGCGGGCTGATCCTGGAGTTCGGGGCGCCCGACCTCGAGGCGTTC
>Ga0299914_10000514_pt1 | contig 23367 bp, 21 predicted proteins | sample RVTome_10_FD_201361 | JGI IMG/M metagenome (GOLD analysis project Ga0299914, IMG submission 201361) | Soil microbial communities from uranium-contaminated site in the Upper Colorado River Basin, Wyoming, United States - RVT153D57 (version 2) ...
TTCACGGCACTCTCCGGGCCCGGACTCCGGAGTCCCGGCTCTTCTTCGTTCTTGCCGGGAAGTTTCCGAGTCCCGCCGCAGTCTACCAGGCATCAGGAGAACAAGACGCATGACCATCAACGCACGCACACTCTGGACGACCCTCCTGGCCGTTTTCGTCGCGGCCGCTGCCCTTGTCGCGATCTCGGCCCAGGCGCAGGAGCGGCCCGAGCGCCGCGAGGCGCGCATGGGCGGGGGCCGCGGGCACGGCCCGGGGCGCGGGATGGGTCCCGTCGCCGGGCTCGGACGGTTGCACCTCACGGACGAACAGCGCGAGCAGGTTCGCGCGATCGTGCAGGAAGCGCGGGCCTCGAGTGAGGCGCCGCGGAAGCAGGCGGGCGAGCTGCACCGCGAGCTTCGCGCGGCCGTCTTCGCCGACACGCCGGATCCTGCCAGGATCGACACGCTGAAAGCCTCGATTGCCGAGGCGCAGGCGGCTGCGCTCGCCGCGCGGATCGCCCTCGATCTGAAGATCGCGGAAGTGCTGACGCCGGAACAGCGCGCCCAGGCGCGCCGCAGGCCGGTGAGAGGCGACCGCCTGCGGCTGGAGAATGGACGATAGGAAGTGGTAGCGAGAATGGCTTCCTCCACCTTCCGTTCACGAGGGTCCATGGAGGGTGGCGCAGCCTGCTGAGGGGTCCATCCCGCCGGTGAACGTCAAGCGGGGTCAGATCTTGTTTTTTGCATCTGTGACCACGAGAGAGGACACCGTTCCCGAGCTCGTTAGTCACAGAAACAGAACAAACCTGCAAAAAACAAGATCTGACCCCCGGTGTGCCGCCCGCGCGGGCTGCGGGCACGTGGCACCCGGCACGTTCACGATCCCCGTGTGACCTCCCCTGTCACACCCTCCTCGTAGACTCAATCCAGCAAAGGGAGGGCTCGATGGCGGCAGTCGACGGTTCGCTGGCGCGGCAGCTGGATTTCGGGGAGATGGAACCGGCAGGGGCGGCCTCGCGGCTGCCGAAGCGGGGGCTGCGGCTGGCGGTGCCGTCGGCCGTCCTGCGCGGGCCGGACAAGTACACGGTACTGGAGCACCGGCGGCGGCAGGCGCAGATCAGGGCGCGCAAAGTGCTGGCGTTGTTCGATTAGCGCGCGAGGAGCGAGACATCATGCGCAAGGACAAGGCCGATCACATCTGCGCGAAGCAGGCGATCTGCTTCCTGTGTTTCAAGGCGGGTGTGGAGCGGACGCGGGCGCGGCGGCAGGCGTGGGCGCAGCGGGCGCTGCCGTTCGAGGCCGCGGCGCCGGAACTGACGCCGCGCGAGATCGCGCACCGCCAGCGGATGCTCGATCACCTGGCCAGGGCCCGCCACGCGTGAAGCGCGGGAACGGCTCGCGCCGCCCCCGGCCCGGGACGGTATAAGATGCCGGCATGCTGCCGCCGCGCCGGCACGAGATGTCGCGGCTCGAGGCCTTCAGCGATGCCGCCTTCGCGTTCGCGCTGACCCTGCTCGTCGTCTCGCTCGACGTCCCGCGATCGTACAGCGAGCTGATGCCGCTGATGAAGGGCTTCGGCTCCTTCGCCTGCTGTTTCGCGCTGCTCGTCTGGATCTGGCACGAACACAATCTCTTCTTCCGGCGCTTCGGCCTGCAGGACGGCGTCACCGTGTTCCTCAACGGCATGCTGCTGTTCGTCGTGCTGTTCTACGTCTACCCGCTGAAGTTCATGTTCGACTCGCTCTTCGCCAGGTTCGTGCCGGGCGGGTACCCGGAGCTGCAGCCGATGTCGCTCGAGCAGCTCGCGGGGGCGTCAGCCGTCTACGGGCTCGGGTTCGTGGCGCTGTTCCTGATGTTCGTGCTGCTCTACGGGTACGCCCACCGGAAGCGCGCGGCGCTGGGCCTCACGCCGTTCGACGTCTTCGACCTGAAGGCGTCGATTGGGTACCATCTGGTCAGTGCCGGGGTGGGCCTTCTCGTGTTCCTCGCTGCGCTGGTCCTGCCGCCGCGACTCGCCCCGATCGCGCCGATGCTGTTCGGGCTGATGGGACCGGTCCACTGGTACTACGGCGTCTCCATGAAGAGGCGGCGGCTGCGCCTCCCGGCTCGCGTCCCGGCGCCGGGCACGTCGGCCCGGACGTGACCATCCCGGCTCCTTCCTTCTTCATTCTTCCTTCTTCCTCCTTGTATGCTTCCCGGATGCCCCGCAACGCCGAAGTCATCCGCCAGTGGTCCATCCTGCGCGACCTCGAGGCCTCACGGCGGCTCACGATCGATGACATGGCGGCCCGCACGGGCGTCACGACACGCACGATCCGGCGGGATCTGGACGCGCTGCAGGAGGCCGGGTTCCCGCTGTACGACGAGACGCACGACGGGAAGAAGTACTGGCTGCTCGAGCAGCGTCCCTTCCGGCGGCTCGACGACACCGGCTTCACGGTGGCCGAGGTGAGCGCGCTGTACTTCAGCCGCACGCTCGTGGAGTGCCTCGCCTCCACGCCTTTCCAGGAGCACGTTCGCGGCGCATTCGAGAAGCTGGCGGGGGCGCTCACGCCGGGCATGCGGCAGTTCCTCGATCGCCTGCCGCTGGCGATCCAGGCGAAGGCGGTGCCGGGCTCGCGGGCGGCCGGCCGCGGACGGACGCTCGACCCGAAACAGGCCGCGGCCCGCAGCGCGCGCGTCGCGCAGCTGCTCGACGCCATCCTCCATCACCGCCGCGTCGTGATGAAGTACGACTCGTTCTCGAGCGGCCGCCTGAAGGAGTATTCGATCGAGCCGCACCGCCTGATCTTCGCGCAGGGCGGCCTGTACCTGATGGCGTTCGTGCCCGAGTACGGCGCGATGCGCACCTTCTCGGCCGATCGCGTGCGCAGCCTGTCGGTCACCGAGGAGCGGTTCGAGCCGCAGGAGATCGAGGGCGAGGCGTTCGCACACTCGCTCGGCATCCACCAGGGCACGCCGCCGGAGCGGATCGAGATCGACTTCGATCCGCAGATCGCCCGGTACGTGAAGGAGCGCGTGTGGCACGACTCGCAGGCCCTCGAGGAGCGTGAGGACGGCGGCGTCCGGCTCGTGCTGCAGGTGTCGAACGACCGGGCGCTCAGGAGCTGGGTCCTCTCGTTCGGCCCGCTCGCCCGCGTGATGGCGCCCGCGGAACTCGCGGCGCAGATTCGCGAGGAGATCGAGCGGGCGTTGAAGCTGTACAGCTGAGGCAAGACGACATGCGCCCTCGAGTTACCTGATGATCCGCAGGTTCACCGGCGCCCCGGGCCCGCGCGTCAGCCGATGGATCGAGCCGGCCGAATAGTTGATGAAGTACAGCTCTCCGGCGGCATCGAGGCCGAAGCCGCTGACGTTGCCGACCGCCGTCGGCCCTCCGAGATCCTGCGTGTGCTCGACGAGGTCGCCGGCGGCGGCCTCGCCGCTCGCGGGATTCACGGTGAGCGCGATCGACCACACGCGGCGCGTGATGAAATCGCCGAAGAAGTAGCGCCCGCGATCGTCCGGCATCGAGGCGCCGCGATAGACGTACCCTCCGCTGATCGACCGTCCCTCGGCGTGGCTGTATTCGAAGATCGGCTCGACGAGCGGCTGCACCGCCGGCGGAATCGTCTGGACGTGGTCGTGCGCCCCCTCGCGGTTCCGCCAGCCGTAGTTGCGCCCGGCGCGTCCGGGCGGCTCGTAGTCGACTTCCTCCCACGCGTTCTGTCCGACGTCGCCGATGAGCATCGCGCCCGTCCCGCCGCGTGCCGGGTCGTCGAACGTGAACTTCCACGGGTTGCGCAGGCCGAGACTCCAGATCTCCGGCCGGGGGAATCCGGGATTCCCGGCGGGCACGACGAACCCCTGCGGGTGTGCGTCGGCGACGTCGACGTCGACGCGCAGAATCTTGCCGAGGAGCTGGTCGGTCCGCTGCGCGTTGTTCTGCGGATCGCTGCCGCTGCCGCCGTCGCCGAGACCGATGTAGAGATAGCCGTCCGGGCCGAACGCCAGACATCCGCCATTGTGGTTCGCGAACGGCTGCGGCACGTGCGCGAGCCCGGTGGACCAGACGAGATCGAAGCGCGACCCCGGATCGGCGGCCAGCGGATTGCCCGATCGCCGGAAGCGGGCGACCACCGTCGCACCGTCCGGCTGGCGGGTGAAGTTGACGTAGAAACGGCCAGACGAGGCGTAGTCGGGAGGAAACGCCAGCCCCAGCAGCCCGCGCTCACCGCCCGAGAGCACGACCGCCGTGAGATCGAGAAAGGGCGCGCCCTGCACGGCGCCGCTGCGCACGGCCCTGATCCGGCCGCCCTGCTCGACGACGAACTGCACGGTCGGGTCGGACGGATCCTGGACGAACGCCACCGGAAGGTCCAACCCGGAGGCGTACACCGGGGCGCGCAGCTGCGCAACGGCGGGACCGCCCGCCAGAACGCCACACACGGCGGTCGCGGCGGCCAGGGTGCGCATGGGCCGAATGCTAGCACGGGGGGAGATAGCGGAGTCGACGGAGCTTCGAGGAGGCGGAGGGAACGAAGCTTCGAGGAGGCGGAGGGAACGGAGTCAACGGAGTTTTTCTACCACGGAGAAGCGAAGGAACGGAGGGGAACGAAGAGAAGCGGACAGCTGCAGTGGCGCTTCACTGGCACGCTGAACAAGCGCGGCCGGATTGCACCCGGGCGAGGTACGCAAGTCCGCGTGCAGATGGGGGCCGGCGTGATCCTGCCTCCGTCGCTCCGTTCCTCCGTGTTGAAGGACTGTGAAGAACGACCGGACGCGAGCGGGCCCGCGGCGTGTGCCGGCCTTGCGGGGCTCAGAGCGCCACGAACAGCGTCAGCGCGAAGCGCGCCTCCTCGTCCACCCACTGATCGCGGGTCCCGAAGCCCGCGTCGCTCCCCATCTCCACGATCTGATCGGCGCCGTACTTGTAGGAGCTCTCCGTCCAGATCCACTCGCCGCGCCCGAACGTGACCGTGTATCGCGCGGCCGGGATGTGGACGGTCTGCGCGCGGCGGCAGACGAGGTGCATCTCGACGCGCTGCCGGGCCCGGTCCCACGCGGCGCGATGCCGGAATGCGCCGAGATCGAAGTCCGCGCCCAGCTCGCGGTTGATGCGGACGAGCAGGTTGCGGTTGAACGCCGCCGTCACGCCGAGCGGGTCGTCGTAGGCGAGCAGCAGATCGCGCTCGTCCTTCACGAGGTCCGCGCCGAGCAGCAGCAGATCGCCCGGCGCCAGGGCGGCGCGGATGCGCTCGAGAAACGCGGCCGCGGCGGGCGTGTCGAAGTTGCCGATGTTCGAGCCGAGCAGCAGGACCAGCATCGGACGCGATCCGTCGCGCGCCGCGACCGCCCGCCGGAGCCCCTCCTCGTAGGTGGACTGGTGGCCGACCACCGAGAAGTGACGGAACCCGTTCAGCCGCTGCTCGGTCTGCTCGAGCGCCTGCGGCGAGACGTCGATCAGGTGCACGTGCGCGGCCAGCCCGCGGCGCTGGACCGCCTCGGCCAGCAGCAGCAGCTTCTCGCCGCTCCCACAGCCCAGCTCGACGATCGTCGCGCCGTCCCCCTCGCCGAGCGCCTCGACGATGTCGTCGCCGCGCGCGGCCAGCAGCCGTGTTTCCGCCCGCGTGATGCCATACCACGGCAGCCGGCAGATGGCCTCGAACAGGCTCGAGCCGAGCGCATCGTAGAGATACTTCGACTGGAGCTGCTTCGGCGTCAGCGCGAGATCGCGCCGGACGTCGGCGGCGAACGCCGCGGCGAGCGAGCGGGTTGCGGTGGCCAATTCCCCTCCTCGGATGAGGCGCGAACCGCGGCCGGCGCACGCCGTGTTCGAACGCACGCGGCCCCGGACCGCCATGTCAGCCCGCAGCCGGAACGGTCAGGAGGATGCCGGGAACGTCACCCGGCATCGAAGTTCAGTGGAAGGTGGAGGAAGTGATCGCTTTACCATTCACCATCTTCCATTTACCAACGGGCCGCGTCAGCGGCCCGTTGAGCCCGCCGTCCGGAACTTCGCGTACACATATGGATAGTTGCCGCGGAACCAGTTGCGGAAGCTCGGCCGGATCAGCTCCTTCGCGGTCGCCGGCGACGCGCCCTTCATCGTGTAGTGCAGCCCATCGAAGAAGTCGGCCGAGTACTCCGGATAGGACGGCATCGGCTCGAACCCCGGGAAGGGACCGAAGACGCTGGAGGTCCATTCCCAGCCGTTGCCCACGAGGTCGTGGACGTCCCACGCGCTCGCGCCGGCCGCACGCGACCCCGCCGGCACCGGCTCCCAGCTGGTGAAGTCCACGTTGCCGAACGACGGGTCCGGCGGCGCGCTCCCCCACGGGAACGGCCGCTCCTCGCCGCCCGGCGTGTCATACGCGGCGCGGTGGAACTCGGCTTCCGTCGGCAGCCGCCGCCCGCGCCAGCGCGCATAGGCGCTCGCCTCGGCATGGCTGACCCAGGCCGGCCACGCGAGCGGCAGCGGCATGAACTCGAACATCCCGCGCCACTGGTACGAGGCGCCTTCGCGTATCCAGAAGACCGGATGCTCGATCCCTTCGCGCTCCCGCCACGTCCAGCCCTCGTCCGGCCACAGCTCCCGCCGGCGATAGCCGCCGTCCGCGATGAAGTCGAGGAACTCGCCGTTGGTGACGCTGTGCGCGTCGATCCCGAACGCGGGGACCTCCGCGCGGATCTCGTCGAACTCGTTGTCCCAGCCGAACGCGAGCCGATCGCGCCGCGCGCCGAGCGTGGCCGTCCCGGCGGGGATCTCCACGACGCGCGTCGCCGGCGAGGCGCCGTCCACCTCGTACCGGACGTCCCGCGGCTTCGATTTGTGCGCGTGCGGGAGCCGATGCCACATGTACAGGAGCGTCTCCTGGTGCATCGCCTCGTGCTCGAGCGCGGTGAACAGCCCCTCGCCGCGCCGCATCGCCGGGCGCGACTCGTCGAACGGCGCCGACTCGATCGCGGCAACCACCGCGGCGTCCACCGCGCGGCCGAACTCGAGCACCTCGCGCCGATCCGGCCAGGTCGTCGACGCGCCGCTGCGCGGGACGGCGTCGGCTTCCGACTCGGGGTCGATGCCGCGTGCGAACAGCTCCTCGAGCCGCGCGTCCACCGGCGGGGCGCCGACGCCGCGCCTGAGGAACGCGATCACGCTGAACGCCGGCAGGTGCCCCTCGTAGAACACGATGGGATTGCGCAGGGCAATCGGCCGGGTGTAGTAGACCGCCGGATCGATGAGATCGAACAGGCGGCGGGTCCGCTCGCGGTTGCGTCGATACCAGGCGACCAGATCGGCGCGGCTGACGGCCAGGGTGTCCGGGGCGGTCACGGGCACGGGCATTTCTCCTCTGCTGCGGCTGAGTATATCGGACTCACCCTCTGCTTGGACGCCCCGGCCGCGGCGGCGGTTTCCCGCGGCTCGGCAGTCCTGCGCGGATCGTCTTCATCCCTTGAGGCGTCGGGGCGCTCGCCCGGACTCTCGCCAGGTTCGTGCCAGGCGATCGGGGCGGCTCAGGCCGCCGGCGCCCGCGAAGGCCCCGGCCGGACCACAGAAGGGCTGTGTTACGCTAAAGTATTCGCCGGCTTCCGGATGCGAAAGTGGCGGAACTGGCAGACGCGCCGGACTTAGGATCCGGTAGCCCGCAAGGCTTTGGGGGTTCGACTCCCCCCTTTCGCACTCCTTCGCAGGCCAGTGGTCTCGAGCCGGCCTGCTTCGGAGCGCAAGCAACGGTTCGGCTCGGCTTGCCCGCCGTAGCGCGAAGCGCAAAGGTGGGAGCGCAAGCACCCGCGGGCGAAGGAGTGGTCACCCGTAGCGCGCAGCGCGAGGGTGGACCATCACCGGAGACAGCGGCCGCGGCGCCCCCGTCCCCCGTCCCCGAACAGCATGAAGACAGAGTTCATCGACGTCAGCCAGACACGCAAGAATCTCGTCGTGGAGATCCCGAGCACGGTGGTCGACGCCGAGATCGACAAGGTCTCGAAAGACTACAGCCGTGCCGCGCGCGTGCCGGGCTTCCGGCCGGGCAAGGTGCCGGCCAAGGTCGTGCGCCAGCGCTTCCGCGATCAGATCCTCCACGACGTGGCGCACGGCCTCATCCCACGAGCGGTGGACGAGGCGCTCCGCGAGCGCGGCGTCGAACCGGTCAATACCCCCGACATCCGCGATGTCGTCGTCGAAGAGGGGCAGCCTCTCAAGTTCACGGCAACGTTCGAGACCGTCCCGCCGATCGATCCCGGCGACTATGCGGCGCTCACGCTCCGCCGGAAGCCAATCGGGGTGGACGACGCGGCCGTGGAGGGGGCGCTGTCGCAGCTCCGGGAGCGGAGCGCGCGCTTCGAGCCGATCGAGGATCGGGGCGTCGAGACGGGCGACTCGCTCCTGATGGACCTCGTGCGTACGGCGGCGCCGAAGCCCGACGAGCCGGGCGGCGAACCGCACACCGATCGACACGACAACGTCACCGTCGATATCGGCGCGCCGGCCAACCCGCCCGGCTTCGACGAGGCGCTGGCTGGGCTCCAGACGGGAGAGAGCAAGACGTTCGACGTGCAGTATCCGGCCGACTACGCCATCGGGGAGCTGGCGGGCACCACCGTCCAGTACGAGGTGGAGGTCAAGGCCATCCGCCGGCGCGTGGTGCCGGCGCTCGACGACGAGTTCGCGAAGGACGTCGGCAACTTCGAGACGCTCGAGGCGCTGCGCGCGCGGGTGCGTTCGGATCTCGAGCGCGAGGCGGCGCACGAGGCCGAGCGCGACGTCCGCGCCGAGCTGCTCCGGCAGCTCGCCGCCCGCGTGGCGTTCGACGTTCCGTCGGCGCTGCTCGAACGGGAGATCGACAGGCGCGTCGATGAGTTCGTGCGCCGGCTGATCGAGCAGGACATCGATCCGATGCGGACGAACGTCAACTGGGAGGAGTTTCGCGAGCGCCAGAAGGAGGCCGCGGCAGAGGCGGTCCGGGGGGCGCTGGTCCTGGACGAAGTGGCCCGTCGCGAGTCGATTGCGGCGAGCGATCAGGACATCCAGGCCGAGATCGATCGCTTCGCCGAACGCACGGGCCGCACGCCGGCCGCCGTGCGGGCGCGGCTCGAGAAGGAAGGCGGCCTGGCCCGGCTCTACGCGGGCGTGCGCCGGGAACGGACCATGGACTTCCTGCTCGCCCGGGCGACGACCGTCGCCGAGGGCTGACGCCACCGGCGGCCGATACTCACCGGCACCACGGCATCAGGGTAACGGCCGACCGGATCGGGCCGATATACTGATGGGAAGCGGGCGTGGTACAATTTCGTCAGGGCACACCGAGGTGCCTGCCGGCCCTGAACACGAGACAATCCCCAGCACACAGTCGCGCCGATTCGGACCGGCGGCCCGATTCGCTGCCGCGCCCGCCGCCGCAGCGTAGAACGACACGCTCTCTTATGGCTGAACGCATGCAGCTCATCCCCATGGTGGTCGAACAGACCAACCGCGGGGAACGCGCCTACGACATCTTCTCCCGGCTCCTCAAAGACAGCATCATCTTCATCGGCACGCCGATCGACGACAACGTGGCGAACCTGGTGATTGCCCAGATGCTGTTCCTCGAGGCGGAGGACCCGGACCGGGACATCCTGCTCTACATCAACAGCCCGGGCGGCGTGGTCACGGCCGGCATGGCGATTTACGATACGATGCAGTTCATCAAGCCCGACGTGCAGACCTACTGCATCGGGCAGGCCGCCTCGGTGGCGGCCGTGCTGCTGGCTTCGGGGGCGAAGGGAAAGCGTTTCTCGCTGCCGAACTCGCGCATCCTGATCCACCAGCCCTGGGTCCAGGGGCTCGGGGGCCAGACGACCGACATCGACATCCACGCCCGGGAGCTGCTCCGCACCCGGGAGCGGCTCAACCAGATCCTGGCCCAGCACACGGGGCAGCCGCTCAAGCGGATTCAGGACGACACGGAACGCGACTACATCATGAGCCCCGATCAGGGGAAGGAATACGGTATCATTGACGATGTCATCCGGAAGCGGGCGTAAGGGACGGATTCACGGACGGTTGTAGGCCCGACCTTCAGGTCGGGCGCGCCGTGAGCGCCCCGTTCGCCGGGCGCGCGGCGGCCCGGCATCGACCCGGGAACCCATATGGTCAAGAAAACCGGTGACGGCGAAATCCTCCGCTGCTCCTTCTGCAACAAGGACCAGAACGATGTGCGCAAGCTCATCGCCGGTCCGACGGTCTTCATCTGCGACGAGTGCGTCGAGGTCTGCAACGACATCATCGCGGACGACAACCGCTTCGAGGCGCGCGGCGGCGCCCGGTCGTCGCTGCCGGTCCCGCAGGAGATCAAGAAGTTCCTCGACGAGTACGTCATCGGCCAGGAGCAGACCAAGAAGAAGCTGGCGGTCGCGGTCTACAACCACTACAAGCGGATCGAGATCCAGAAGCAGGCGCGCAACCGCAACGACATCGAGCTGACGAAGTCGAACATCCTGCTCATCGGGCCGACCGGCACGGGCAAGACGCTGCTCGCGCAGACGCTCGCCAAGCTCCTCTCGGTGCCGTTCACGATCGTGGACGCCACCACGCTCACCGAGGCGGGCTACGTCGGCGAGGACGTCGAGAACATCATCCTGAAGCTGCTGCAGGCGGCCGGCGGCGACATCGAGAAGGCCCAGCAGGGCATCATCTACATCGACGAGGTCGACAAGATCTGCCGCAAGGACGAGAACCCCTCGATCACCCGCGACGTTTCGGGCGAGGGCGTCCAGCAGGCGCTGCTGAAGATCCTGGAGGGCACGGTCGCCAACGTGCCGCCGCAGGGCGGGCGCAAGCACCCGCACCAGGAGTTCTTCCAGGTGGACACGACCAACATCCTGTTCATCTGCGGCGGGGCGTTCGTGGGGCTCGACAAGCAGATCGACCGGCGCACCGGGAAGAAGACGCTCGGCTTCAGGGCCGACGTCAAGTCGCTGGCCAGCCGCGACATCGGCACGACGCTCGAGATGGTCGAGCCGGAGGACATGATCAAGTACGGCCTGATCCCGGAGTTCGTCGGGCGGCTCCCGGTGATCGGCACGCTGCACGAGCTCGACCGCATGGCGCTCGTGCAGATCCTCACGCAACCCCGCAACGCGATCACGCGTCAGTATCAGAAACTGTTCGAGTACGAGAACGTCAAGCTGAAGTTCACCGACGACGCCCTCGAGGCGATCGCGGAATCGGCGCTGCAGCGGAAGATCGGCGCGCGCGGGCTCCGCATGATCATCGAGGACCTGATGCTCGACCTGATGTACACCCTGCCCGGCCAGAAGAAGATCCGCGAGTGCGTCATCACGCGCGAAGTCGTGCAGAGCAAGGAAAAGCCGATCACGCTGATTGAGAAGGCCGGCTGATCGCCAGCTTCCAGTTACCAGTTCCCAGTTCCCAGTTGTCCAGTCTGCTCACGAGGGCTCGGGACAACTGGCAACTGGCAACTGGCAACTGGTAACTCCAAAACCATGGAACTCTACGAGACCCTTCCGATCGTCCCGCTCCGAGACGTCGTCGTCTTCCCGCACATGATGATGCCGTTCGTCATCGGGCGTCCCTCGTCCACGCGCGCGCTCGAGCACGCGCTGATGAAGGACAAGCGGATCTTCCTGGCGGCGCAGCACGACGCCGCCACCGACGACCCGCAGCCCTCCGACATCTACACGATGGGGTGCGTGGCGAACATCGTCCAGAGCCTGAAGCTGCCCGACGGCAACATCAAGGTGCTGGTCGAGGGCATCGAGCGCGCCCGGGCGGTCGAGTGGAAGGAAGACAAGGGCTTCTACCGCGTCGTCGTCAAGGTGGTGCCGAAGCACCGGGAGACGGGGGTCGACGCGGAGAGCACGATGACGCGGGTGGTGTCGCTCTTCGAGCAGTACGTGAAGCTCTCGAACAACCTGCACTACGACGCGATGATCGCGGCCGTGCGCGTGGACGATCCGGGGAAGCTGGGCGACACGATCGCCGCGCACCTCCTGGTCGGCGTGGACGAGAAGCAGAACCTGCTCGAGATCGTTTCGCCCGTGGAGCGGCTGAACCGCATCGCCGGCATCCTCGAGGCCGAGGTGGACAAGCTGCAGGTGGACCGCCGGATCCAGTCCCGCGTCAAGAAGCAGATGGAGAAGGCGCAGAAGGAGTACTACCTCAACGAGAAGATGAAGGCGATCCAGAAGGAACTGGGCCGCAAGGACGACAAGGGGAACGAAATCGAAGAACTCAAGAAGAAGATCGAGCAGTCGAAGATGCCCGAGGAGGTCGAGGAGAAGGCCGTCCAGGAGCTGAAGCGGCTGGAGGCGATGCCGCCGATGTCGGCGGAAGCGACGGTGTCGCGCAACTACCTCGACTGGCTGATCGCGGTGCCCTGGTTCAAGAAGACCAAGGAGAGCCGCGACCTCAAGCGCGCCGAGCAGATCCTCAACGAGGACCACTACGGCCTCGAGAAGATCAAGGACCGCATCCTCGAGTTCCTCGCCGTCCGGGCGCTCATCAAGAAGCCGAAGGCCACGATCCTGACGTTCTCGGGCCCTCCGGGGGTCGGCAAGACGTCGCTCGCCAAGTCGATCGCGCGGGCGATGAACCGCAAGTTCGTACGGCTGTCGCTCGGCGGCGTGCGCGACGAGGCGGAGATCCGCGGGCACCGGCGCACCTACATCGGCGCCTTCCCCGGCCAGATCATCCAGATGATGAAGAAGGCCGGCACGATGAATCCGGTGTTCCTGCTCGACGAGGTCGACAAGATGTCGATGGACTTCCGCGGCGACCCGTCCGCGGCGCTCCTCGAGGTGCTCGACCCCGAACAGAACAGCGCCTTCCTCGACCACTACCTCGACGTCGAGTACGACCTGTCGAACGTGATGTTCATCTGCACGGCCAACGTGCTGCACACGATCCCGCAGGCGCTGCGCGACCGGATGGAGGTGCTCCAGCTCGCCGGCTACACCGAGCAGGAGAAGGTCCAGATCGCGAAGAAGTTCCTCGCGCCGAAGGCGATCGAGGGCGCGGGCCTCGGCAGGGAGAACGTGTCGTTCCTCGACGAGGCGTTCCAGACGATCATCCAGCGCTACACGCGCGAGGCGGGCGTCCGGAACCTGGAGCGCGAAATCTCCTCGATCTGCCGCAAGATCGCGCGCAAGGTCGTCGTCCAGGGCAGGAGCTTCAGCGAGGAGATCACCGCCGCGAAGGTCACCGAGTACCTCGGCGTGCCGCGCTTCCGCCCGACGCTCGCCGAGGAGACCAACGAGGTCGGCGTGGCCACGGGCCTGGCCTGGACCGAGGTCGGCGGCGAGATCCTCGTGACCGAGGCCACGCTGATGCCCGGCAAGGGGCGCCTGACGCTCACCGGCAAGCTCGGGGACGTCATGCAGGAGTCGGCGCAGGCCGCCATGAGCTACGTGCGGTCGAAGTCGGACGAGTTCGGCATCCCGAAGGACTTCAACCGCAAGACGGACGTGCACGTCCACGTGCCGGAGGGCGCCATCCCGAAGGACGGCCCCTCGGCCGGCATCACGCTCGCCACGGCGCTCGTCTCGGCGATCACGCGGGTGCCGACGCGCCGGGACGTCGCGATGACCGGCGAAATCACGCTGCGCGGCAAGGTGCTGCCGATCGGCGGCGTGAAGGAAAAGGTCCTGGCGGCGCACCGCGCCGGCCTGAAGAACATCGTGCTGCCGAAGGACAACGAGAAGGACCTGGCGGACATCCCGAAGAACGTCCTCGACGCGCTCGACATCTACATGGTCGAGACGATGGACGAGGTGCTGAAGCTGGCGCTGACCGAGCCGCTGCCGACGCTCCCGCCGGCGGCCGAGGCCGCCAAGGCCGACGTGCAGCCCGCCAGATCGGACGACACCATTACGCATTGACAATCCGCCGGGGCTCGGGGTTCGGGGCTCGGGGCTCGGGCCGAATTTCGGGACAGAGGTCGCAGATCCGGGCGCCGAGTCCCGAGCCCCGAGTCCCGAGCCCCGACTCGATTTGAAGTTCCTCTCCGCCGAATTCGTCACGAGCGCCGCCCTTCGACCCAGCGGCGGGCTCAGGGTCGGCCGGGGCCAGATCGAGGGGCGACTCGCGCCGGGCGAACGAGCGGGGCCCGCTCAGGGCGGGCCCGTGGAGATGGCCGGCATCCCGCGCGACGGCATTCCCCAGATCGCGTTCGCCGGCCGATCGAACGTCGGCAAGTCGAGCCTGCTGAACGCGCTGTGCCGCCGGACGATTGCCCGCACGAGCGCGGCGCCGGGCAAGACGCGGCTGGTGAACGTCTACCGCGCGTCGCTCGAGGGCGGGCCGGGCGGCCCCGGACGCTGGCGCGTGTATCTGGTCGACCTGCCGGGCTACGGCTACGCGCGGGGCGGCGCCGATGCGGCTCGGGAATTGCGTTCGGCGGCGGAGGCGTATTTCGGGGCCGTCTCACCGACGTCTGGAGCGCGGGGCTTCAGCCCCGCGGCAGAACCGGTGGCGACGGGCTCCGGTGCGGCGCGGACCGCCTCCGCCAAGGCGACGGCGGTCCGCCGAAGCGTCGAGCGAAGGCGGAAGCGCCGCGCTTCGAACGTCCCAATCGCAGCAACCTTGCTGCTCGTGGATTCCCGGCATCCCGGGCTCGAATCGGACACCGCCGCCGCGGACTGGCTCACTCAGCTCGGCATCCCGTGGCACGTCGTGGCCACGAAGATCGACAAGCTCTCGCGCGCCGAGCGGGCGCGGAATCTCGGACAGCTGGAACGAACACTCGGAATGGCCGCCCTGCCGGTGTCGGCGGAAAGCGGCGAAGGATTGGATGAACTGTGGCAGATGATCGCGAACCTGGTACGCAGGTAACAGAAGAAGCCCCCGAGCGCGACACGCGGAACGGCAACGGCGCCGAGCGCCCGCCGCGCGGGAACGAGGCGCGGCCGCGGGACGGCAACCGCGACGAGCGCGGCGGCCGGCCGCCGGGAGGTCAGGGCGGCGGCCGCGGCCGCGGCGCCCCGAACCAGCAGCCGCGCGGCGGCCAGGGGCAGGGCGGAAACGCCGGCCGTCAGGGCGGCGGCGAGCCGCGCGAACAGGGCGGCGCACCGCCCGAGGGCGCGCCGGTCGTCGAGCTGAGCACGCTGAAGGACATGGGCGTGACGGAGCTGACGAAGATCGCCAAGCAGCTCGACGTGCCCGGCGCGACCGGCATGCGCAAGCAGGAGCTGATCTTCCAGATCCTCCGCTCGCGCGCCGAGAAGAGCGGCCTGCTTTTCTCCGAGGGCGTGCTCGAAACGCTGCCCGACGGCTTCGGCTTCCTGCGCGCGCCGGACTACAACTACCTCCCCGGCCCCGACGACATCTACGTCTCCCCTTCCCAGATCCGGAAGTTCGACCTGCACACCGGCGACACGGTGTCGGGCCAGATCCGTCCGCCGAAGGAGGGCGAGCGGTACTTCGCGCTGATCAAGGTCGAAGCGGTCAACTTCGAGCCGCCGGACCGCATCCGCGACAAGATCTTCTTCGAGAACCTGACGCCGCTCTATCCGCAGGAACGGATCAGGCTCGAAGCGGCGCCCGACAATCTGTCGGCGCGCGTCATGGACCTGATGGTTCCCATCGGCAAGGGTCAGCGCGGCCTGATCGTCGCGCCGCCGCGCACCGGCAAGACGATGCTGCTGCAGAACATCGCGAACAGCATCACGACGAACCATCCGGAGATCTATCTGATCGTGCTGCTCATCGACGAGCGGCCGGAGGAAGTCACGGACATGCAGCGCTCGGTCAAGGGCGAGGTCATCTCGTCGACGTTCGACGAGCCGGCGACGCGGCACGTGCAGGTCGCGGAGATGGTCATCGAGAAGGCCAAGCGCCTCGTCGAGCACAGGAAGGACGTCGTCATCCTGCTCGACTCGATCACGCGCCTCGCGCGCGCCTACAACACGATCGTGCCGCCGTCGGGCAAGGTGCTGTCGGGCGGCGTGGACAGCAACGCGCTCCAGCGCCCGAAGCGCTTCTTCGGCGCCGCGCGGAACATCGAGGAGGGCGGATCGCTGACGATCATGGCCACCGCGCTCGTCGATACGGGCTCGCGCATGGACGAAGTAATCTTCGAGGAGTTCAAGGGCACCGGCAATCTCGAGATCCACCTCGATCGCAAGCTCACCGACCGCCGCGTCTTCCCCTCGATCGACATTCAGAAGAGCGGCACGCGGAAGGAGGAGCTGCTGATCCCGAAAGAGGACCTCAACCGCGTCTGGGTGCTGCGCAAGGTGCTCACGCCGCTGTCGCCGGTCGAGGCCATGGAGCTGCTGCTGTCGAAGATGGCCAAGACGAAAGGCAACGCGGAGTTCCTGGGGTCGATGGCGAACGGGAAGGGGTAGTGATCTGGGTGCCTGGGTGCCAGGGTGCCTGGGTGCCTTCGGTGCTCTTCCATCGACCATCTTTGAGGGGCGTAGGCGGACCCAAGCCCGGCCCACGACTCAGGGGTCGATCGGCCAGGGGCGCTCCCATGGCTTCAGCTTCCGGTGCCTGGCCAGGAGCGGAAGGTCCTGCCGCTGCAAGGCGAGCAGAATGCGCACCTTTTCCTTGAGCGGCAGCCGGGCCTGCTCGCGATGCCATCGTGCCTTGGCTTCGAAAGCGCCTGTTGGATTCCAATCTCGCTCGCGATCAGGCATCGTCGGGCAGCTCCGCAGGGATTCGGTGCCGTTCGAGGAGTGCACGGAGCCGGGAGCGATCGAGGACTCCGGATTCGAGCAGCTGCCACGCCCGCTCGCGCCGGCGGGCTCCACCGGCCTGCAGCGCTAGCGCCGCCAAGTGATCTGGATCGATCACCCGCACCATCACGCCTTCATAGTCCAGCTCGCGCGCCCCGGCAATCGCCTCCTCCACGAGGGAGTTATGTGCGGGGAGAAACTGCTCTGGCACACCGTGGATCAGCACGTGTTCCTTCAGGGGCGAAAAGCCGCGCGATGCGGTCCATTCAAAGATTGTCGCGAGCGGCGCAAGACCGCTCTCGGACTGTGGGAGGAGGATGAACACGTCCAGATCATAGGTGCGTGCCGGCTCCGCGTAGAAGAGAACGGCGGTCGCGCCTCCGACGGCATAGTCGCGCACGACACCCGCCGAGCGCATCTCGGCCAGAACCTGGAAGACGTCTGCCAGCGTGGCCATGAATGGGATTGTATCTGGTGGCCGACTGCCTCAGGCGAGGGAGCGAGTTCGAAGCGACAGCCCGAGCAGTGGCCCAAGCTCGGTGGCGGTTGTCGCTCCCATCCAATCGGCGTAGACTGCCTGCCGGCATTCAGCCGCAGCCATGTTGCACGGACCTTCCGACCGGCTGGCGGAGATCGACCGCCTCTTTGACGAGGCCCTGAACCTCGAACCGGAGCGCCGCCGGGCATTCCTCGCGTCAGCGGCGGCCGGAGACCCCACGCTCGCCGCCGATGTCCAGCGGCTGCTGGACGCGTACGACCAGCACGACCTGCCGCTCGATTTCAGCGGCAGCGTGGCGCAGGCGTGGAGTGCGCTCCGTGACGCCGGCATGGACGACCACCGGGACCGGCCGATCCCGGAAGGGACGCGGTTCGGGGCCTATCGCATCGTCCGCGAGATCGCCCGCGGCGGCATGGCCACTGTCTACCTCGCGGAGCGGGACGACGGCGCCTTCGACCAGCGGGTGGCCCTGAAGCTGCTGCCGCTGGCGTTCGCGGACGTGGGGGCGCGCCAGCGTCTCCATCGTGAGCGCACGATCCTGGCGCGTCTGCAGCATCCCAACGTGTGCCGTCTTCTCGACGGTGGGGCTGACGAGTGGGGCCGACCCTTCCTGGTGATGGAGTTCGTCGACGGCGTCGCCATCGACGGCTATTGTGACGCGCACCACCTCACGAACGACGACAGAATTCGCCTCGTCGCCGCGGTAGCGGAGGCCGTCGCCGCGGCCCATCGCAGCCTGATCGTCCACGGCGATCTCAAGCCCTCGAACATCCTGGTGACGCCGGAAGGGCGAGTCAAGCTGCTCGACTTCGGGATCGCCAGGCTGCTCGACCCTGGTGAGACCGATGGGCCGACGGCTCGCCGGCTGATGACGCCGGCGTGGGCGAGCCCGGAGCAGCTCCGGGGCGAGCCCCTCTCGACGGCGTCCGACGTTTTTCAGCTCGGGCTGCTGCTCGAAGCGCTGCTGATCGGACGCCGGCGGCCGGAGCGCATCGAGGGAGAACGAGGCCGGCTTCGTGGCGATCTCGAGACGATCGTGTCGAAGGCGCTCGAAGCCGACCCCGCCGTCCGCTACGAGAGCGCGGCGGCTTTCGCGGCCGACCTCGAGCGGCACCTGGCGGGCCGGCCGATTCTGGCGCGTCCACAGACGCTGGCCTATCGGACGTCGCGCTTCCTGCGCCGCCACCGGCTTGGCGCCGCCGTGGGCGCGCTGTTGGTCGTCGGGGTCGTGGCGGGCGCCGCGGCGGCAGCCTATCAGAGCGTGGTGGCCGGCCGCGAACGCGTCGCCGCGGAGCGTGCCGCGGAACGCGCGGCGCGAGTCTCGGACTTCCTCGTCGAGGTCTTCGAAGTGTCAGCGCCCGAGCGCGCGCTCGGCACCGAGGTCACCGCGCGCCAGCTGCTCGACCGGGGCGTGCAGCGGATCGACCAGCTGAACCCCGATCCCGCGCTGAAGGCTTCGCTGCTCGGCACGATGGGCCGCGCCTACCGGAGCCAGGGCAGCTACGACCGTGCCGCCGAGCTGTTCGAGCGCGTGCTGGAAGATCGCCGCGCCGCGACGCCGCCGGATCCCGCCGCGATCGCGACGGCCCTGCACGATCTCGGCACGGTCAGGCACTATCAGACCCAGTTCGACGCCGCGCGGGCGCTCTTCGACGAAGCGCTCTCGCTGAGGCGCGCATCCGGGCGCGCCGAGGACCCTCGTCTTGCCGATACGCTGCATCAGCGTGGCGCGGTACAGATGGCTACGGGGCATCTCGAGCCCGCCGAACAGGACTTGCGCGAGGCGCTTACGATGATGCGCCGGCTACGCGGCAGCGGGGACCCGTCCGTCGCGGCGGTCCTCGTCGATCTCGGACGATTGCTCACGCACCAGCACCGCGTTGCGGAAGCCGCGCCCTTGCTCGAGGAGGCTGTTGCGATCCGTCGCCTGGCGCTCGGAACCAGGCATCCGGCCTACTCCGCGAGCCTGCTGGCGCTCGGCACGAACCTGGATGCCCGGGGCCTGGACGCCGACGCGATTCCGCTGCTCCGCGAAGCGGCCGGGATCACGGAGGCGGTCTACGGCCCCGACCACCCGACGACGGTGAGCCGCGTGAACACGCTCGCCGTGAGACTCTTCGACCACAGCGCCTACGACGAGGCGCTGACGCTGTTCCAGCGGGTCCATGACGCCAGCCGCCAGCGGCTCGGGGACCGCCATGCGCTCATGGGCGGGTACGCCTTCAACCTCGGAACGACATGCTACGAACTCCGGCGGCTCGACGATGCGGAGCTGTGGCTCAGGCGGTCCCTCCAGATCCGTGAGGCGACGCGCACCCCCCATTCGTCCGAGACGCTGGCCACGCTCAATCAGCTCGCGCTGACGCTCTTCAGGATGGGACGGCACGGTGAAGCCGAGCGCCTCTTCGAGCGCGCCCTCGGGGCGGCCGCGCAGGCCTCAAAGGCGCAGGACGCGGCCGTCGCGTCGCTGCAGCTGGGATACGGCCGGTTCCTCGTCGAGACGGGCCGCCCCGATCGGGCGGCGCCGCTCGTCGAAGCCGGCTACGCGAGCGTGCGAAGCCGCACCGGCGAGTCGAGCTGGCGGACCGCCAGCGCCAAGGCCACGCTCGGCAGGCTTCGTCTCGCGCAGCGGAGGCCGGAGGAAGCCGCGCAGCTGTGGTCCGAAGCGCTGCAGGTCCTGTCGCGCGACCGGCCGAAGCATCCGGCCACCGCTGAAGTCAGAGCGCTGCTGGCCCGGCCGGGTTCGTAATTCCGTCCAGCTCGGCGCGCAGCCACGCGCGCGCGCGGCTCCACTCGCGCTGCACCGTCCGCAGCGGCGTGTCCAGCGCCCGCGCCGTCTCCTCGTCGGTCATCCCCGCGAAGATCCGGCATTCGACGATGCGCGACAGGCGGACGTTGAAGCTGGCGAGGCGGTCCATCGCGCGATCGATCGCGAGGATCAATTCGGCTTGCGGCTCCACGCCGATCACATCGACCTCCAGCGTCACGGCTCGTTCGCCCGCGCCCCGCTTCCCCGCCATCCGCTGCCGCGCATCGTCCACGACGATGCGCCGCATGGCGCGCGCGCAGATGGCGTAGAAGTGCGAGCGGTCCTGCCAGTCGACCGCGGTCTCGTCCACGAGCTGCATGTAGGCCTCATGGACGAGGGACGTTGTCTCCAGCGAGCCGCCACGGCCGTGCCGCGCGAGCTGCCCGCTCGCGATCTGACGCATGCGCGTGTAGACGATCGGGACCAGGCGGTCGAAGGCTTCGCGGTCTCCGTGATAGTGGGCGTGGAGGAGCCGCGTGATCTCGCCGGCGTCCGGGGAGGTCGCCATCAGGCCGAGTATAGCGCCGGCTGGCGGACTTCCGGGCGGTTTCCCGACTATCCCTACAGGCGTCGGGCTCGAGTTCCCAGGAGCGTCCCATCATGATCAGGTTGCCGTCTACAGCTGAGGTTCGCCCTCTCCGGGCGATGTGGCGAGGCGTGCTGGTGCTGAGCGCGCTGGCCATGCTTCCGGCCGCGGCCGAGGCGCAGGGCGTGCGCAGGGCCTGCCGCGCCACCGGCTACTTCATGTTCACGTTCAAAGAGGTCGCCGGCGGGTCGGTCGTGACGCGTACGCAGCGGATCGACATCCTCCAGTCGGACATGGAGGTCGTCGCCAACAGCGCGGGGCAGACGTGGTCGACCGTCACCGACGCGAAGCGCTGGGCGTGCGCCCAGGCGGCCGAGTGCTACGTCCGGCAGGCGGCGGGCGCCGAGAGCTGCGGAGGCTCTCCGCTGAACGTCGTGTTCGAGACGATTCGAAAGCCCGATCGGATCGAGGACTGGCGGCGTGAGGTGGCGTGCAACCACGCCAGCGCCGGGTCGGTTCGGGGGCTGCGGCGCACCAGCGCGAACACCGTCACCCTGGTCCAGACGAAGATCGTCGCGACCGCAACGCGAGACGAGATCACGCGCAATGCGGACGCGACGGTCAACGAGTCCGATCACGTGTGCTGGAGCCCTGCGGGGAAGCCCGGCACGCGTCCTGTGCCGGGCACGCGGCCGACGCCGGGGCGGACGGAGCCAAAGCCGTCCCGCACGGATCCGGGCCGCCGGCCGAGCCGCACCGACTCGAGCCATCAGCCCACGCGGACGGACTCCTCCCATGCGCCGAGCCGGACGAACGCGCCGTCGCCGATCGCGAACATCCAGGTGACCGTCACCCCGCCCGCCCAGAAAGGGAAGTGCCCTGCCAGCGTTCTGATGCAGGCGCGGCTCGAGCTGCGGGCGCCGGCGGAGGTGCGGTGGTGGGTCACCGGCGAGGACGGCTACCAGTCCCCGAAGTACGTGCGGAGCTTCACCAGGCCCCAGGGGTCGCTGATCTGGCGCCGCCACATCGATCCCAAGCCTGCGACCGGGGGGCTGACACAGAAGCCAGGAGCCAAGCCGAGTGCGCCCATCCATCGGGGCTACTTTCAGGTCCACTTCGAGGCCGTGTCGGACCGCCCGATCCCGCTCGGCACGTCGGAGAGGGTCCCGTTCACAGTGGACTGCAGCAAGTCCACCAACAGGCGGCGTGCGCCGTGAGGCGCAGGTGCCCAGCGAGGTCCCGGGGAGACGTCCATGCAGCGCAATCACCGTTGCTTCGTCGTTGATCTCTCGAGAGCCGCGACGCTCATCCTTATCGTTCTCGTCGCCGGCGCCGCGGCAGGGCAGACTCGGACCGACTCGCGGGTTCGAGGGTTCCTGCTCATCCCCGGGATTCCGGGAGATTCGCAGACACGCCCGAAGTCCATCGAACTCCGCAGCGTGGCGTGGGGGCCGTCGCGCGCGACGCGGCCGTCGATCACGACGACCGAGGTGCACGTCCGGAAGAGGATGGACAAAGCCTCGCCCCTCATCGCGAAGGCCTTGCAGGCGCGCAGGCGCTTCCCGGTCGTGAGGCTGGTCCTGCCGGCGGCGGACGGCACGACGGTCTCGAGAGAGGTCAGCCTCTTCAACGCGACGATATCGAGCCACCAGACCACGAGTGAGTCCGAGTCGGTTACGTTCGTTTTCGAGAAGATGGTCTGGCGTCCGGAACTTTGACATGAGGCTACCGGGTGGCGCCTGTGCGTGCGAGTTCGATCGCCCCGTCGAGCGCCGCGTCCCGGCGGGCGACTGTCTCACGCGGGCGTCGACGCGCCAAACCCCGCAAGGCAACCCAAAGGGACGCAAGACACCCGGGCACCCAAGGTCCTTCCACCCAGGCTCGTCCTGAGAGTCCCAATCACTTACGTGCGCTCCAGGAGCTCGGCGTCGAGCGGATCCTGGGGCCGGCGTTGCCCGCTTGTTCGCGACGAGCTGAGCGCGGCCGATCACCGGAACCGGCTGGTCGCCGCAGGTAGTGGACACGCGCCCGGACCACGCCTCGTCGACGTTCACACCGGCCCTGAGTGCCAGGGGGCCTTGGGTGCCTTGGGTGCCAGGGTGTCAGGGTGCCTTGGGTGCCTTGGGTGCCTTGGGTTCGTCCTCCTGGCCGACCGCGCGATCGGAAATCTTCAACAGTGGCTCGTGGGCACGCATCACGGGGTCAGTCGGGCGCACCTGCAGGTCTATCTCGATGAGTTCGCCTTTCGCTGCAATCGTCGACAGACGCCGACGGCGGCGTTCCAGACCCTTCTCGGGTGGGAAGCGGCCGGGCGCCAACACCCCTATCGGCGGATTCGCGGCGCTCAGGACTTGGCGGCGGTAAGCTGATCGCAACATGCAGTGGCTTGCTGAAACAACCGGATAAGCAAAAGGCACCCAAGGCACCCCTGGCACCCTTGGGTGACGTAGGGCGGGCCCCAACCCCGTCACCCGACTCAGGGGGTCGATCGGCCAGGGGCGCTCCGATGGTTTCAGCATGGGCCTCGACATCACGGGGCGGTTCGGCGGCATCCTCGACCCGGGCACCAGCGAGAGCGTCAATTTTGGCGCCGGGCCGAGAGGCTGCAGGCGGCCGACGAGAGTCTCGGCCGTCTGCTGGCAGCGTCAGTCCCCGGGTGCGCGGGCGCACGAGAGTGGCCCACGTGCAGGTCAGGACGCGCGCCGCTGTGTACCGTCCGTGACGAGAGTGGCGAAGGAGTGCAAGAGCCTGCCGGTTTGAAAGACCCACCTATCTCAAAACGCCTTGCCGTTGCCGGCGCGCGCGGCTGCCCCGCGTTCCCACCACCACTGGGGTTCGAGTGGGCGCCTGCGCGGCCAGACTTCCTCGAGCGTCCTGGCCTCGTACAGGCGGCCGTTCTTC
>Ga0299914_10000515_pt1 | contig 23352 bp, 22 predicted proteins | sample RVTome_10_FD_201361 | JGI IMG/M metagenome (GOLD analysis project Ga0299914, IMG submission 201361) | Soil microbial communities from uranium-contaminated site in the Upper Colorado River Basin, Wyoming, United States - RVT153D57 (version 2) ...
CGCCGACCACTCTCGCTCGCCGACTACCCGGGCGGCGAGGCGGCGCGCGCTCTCGACCACGAAGTCCTCGACGGTTTGCGCGTCGGCGAGAATCTCCGCCCAATCCGCTCGCGTTCGCTCAGCACGCGACGCAAGCAGCGCCAGCATTACGTCAGCCTTGGAATCGAAAGTCGAGTAGACGGCACCGGTGGTGAAGCCGGCCTCAGCTGCTATCCGGTCGAGCGAAGCCCCGTGATAGCCCTCACGGCAAAACACCAAGTAAGCGGCCTCGAGAATTCTGCGGCGGGTCTCTGCCTTGGCCTCCGCCCGAGTGAGGCGGGGAGTCTCAACTCTGTCGACTGCCAAATTGATAATGAAGTTATTTATATAGCGACACTATCTGAAAGTCAAGGAGAGAACCTGGCAAGCCGGCGGCCCTTCTCCCCTCAGGCCGCCTTGATTACTTTGTTCGCCTTCAAACAACGAGTGCAGACGTAGGCGCGCAGCTTGCGGCCGTTCTCCTGGATCCGGACCTTCTGCAGGTTCGGGTCGAAGCGCCGCTTGGTGGCGACCATCGAGTGGCTGCGGGAGTGGCCGAACGCCGGTCCTTTTCCGCAGCTGTGACATACCTTGGCCATGCGGCCGCGCATGGTACAGCAGACCCAGCCGACCCCCCGGGGGATCAAGCCAGTCGGTGTTTCAGCAAGGCCATGCGGGCCACCGTCAGGGCGGCGTTGCGGCCCTGGTCGCGCTCGCCGCCGCCGGCCCGCGCCAGGGCCTGCTCCATCGTGTCGCAGGTGATGACGCCGAAGGAACAGGGCACTCCGGTCCGCAGCTGCACGTCCTGGATGCCGCGGGCGGCCTCGGCGCAGACGAAGTCGTAGTGGTCCGTCTCGCCGCGGATGACGACGCCGAGGCAGGCGACGCCGGCGAAGTCGCCGCTCTCGGCGTGCAGCTTCGCCGCGAAGGGCAGCTCGTAGGCACCGGGGACCGAAGCGTGGCGGATCGAGGCCGCCGGGACGCCGGCCAGGGCGAAGCCTTCCTCCGCGCCGCGAAGCAGCCGCTGCGCCAGGTCCTCGTAGAAGCGGCCGACGCAGACCGCGAAGCCGAGCGAGGAGAGGATCGAGCGCTCGGCGTGGTCGAAGGCTTCCAGGAAGGCGCCGTCCTCAGCCATCGCGCTTCTCTTCCTCGTGGATCATCTCCTCGTCGAGGGCGAGGCCCTGGTGGTGCAGCGTGTGGCCCATCTTGTCCCGCTTGGCCCGCAGGTAGTCCTCGTTGTGGGCGTTGGGGACCGACTCGATCGGTACCTGCTCGCTGACCGAGAGGCCATAACCCTCCAGCCCGTGGATCTTCTTCGGGTTGTTGGTGAGGATGCGGATGCTGGTCAGGCCGAGGTCGACCAGTATCTGGGCGCCAATCCCGTAGTCGCGCAGGTCGGCCGGCAGGCCGAGCTTGAGGTTGGCCTCGACCGTGTCGACCCCTTCCTCCTGCAGCTTGTAGGCCCTGAGCTTGTTGAGCAGGCCGATGCCGCGGCCCTCCTGGGAGAGGTAGAGGAGAACGCCACGACCCTCGCGCTCGATCGTCGCCAGCGCTGCTTCGAGCTGGTCGCCGCAGTCGCAGCGCAGGCTGTGGAAGACGTCCCCCGTGAGGCACTCGCTGTGGACACGGACGAGCACGTCCTCGGCGCCATCGACGTCGCCCTTGACCATCGCCACGTGGTGTTTGTCGTCGACCAGAGAGCGGTAGCCGACCGCGGTGAACTCGCCGAAGGCAGTCGGCAGGCCGGTGTCGACGACCCGCTCGACCAGCTTCTCGGTGCGGCGGCGGTAGGCGATCAAGTCGGCGACCGTGATCATCTTCAGGCCGTGCCGCTTGCAGTAGGGGACGAGGTCCGGCACCCGGGCCATCGTCCCGTCCTCGTTCATCACCTCGCAGATCACCCCGGCCGGGTTGAGGCCCGCGAGGCGGGCGAGGTCGACGGCGGCCTCGGTCTGCCCGGTCCGCTCCAGCACGCCGCCGGGTTTCGCCTTGAGCGGGAAGACGTGGCCCGGCTGGACCAGGTCGCGCGGGCTGGTGCCCGGGTCGACGGCGACCTGGATCGTTCGCGCCCGGTCGGCCGCGGAGATTCCGGTGGTGACGCCCTCACGGGCCTCGATCGCGACCGTGAAGGCGGTCTGCAGCGGCGTCTCGTTCTTGGCCGCCATCAGGTCGAGGCCAAGCTCGTCGCAGCGCTCCGGAGTCAGCGCCAGGCAGATCAGGCCGCGCGCCTCTTTCGCCATGAAGTTGACTGCCTCAGGGGTGGCGAATTGGGCAGCCATCGTCAGGTCGCCCTCGTTCTCGCGGTCCTCGTCGTCGCAGACGACGACCATCCGGCCCTGGCGAATCTCCTCGATCGCCTCCTCGATCGTCGCGAACGGGCCCTCGCCCGCCCCGGCCGCGCCCTCTGTCCGCTGCGTCTCCGTCATATGGCTCACGCCTGCTCCTTTCCGGCCAATGGTCCCATGATCCGCTCCACGTACTTCGCCACGATGTCGCACTCCACGTTCAGCTTGTCGCCCGGCTTCCGCTCGCCGAGGCTGGTCCGCTCCAAGGTCTCAGGGACGAGGGACACCTCGGCCCAGCCATCCCCCAGGGCCGCGATGGTGAGGCTGGCGCCCCCGAGGGCGATCGAGCCCTTCTCGACCAGGTACCGCATCAGCTCCGGGCCAAGCGCCACTCGCAAGCGCCGCGCGAATCCGTCCTCTTCGACAGAGACAACCTCCCCGACGCCGTCCACGTGCCCCTGCACGATGTGCCCGCCAAGTCGGTCGGAGGCCTTCATCGCCAATTCCAGGTTGACCCGATCGCCGACGTTCAAACCGCCGAGGGAGGTCACTTCAAGCGTTTGGTTCATCGCTTCGGTCTCGAACCCCTCGGCGTCGGCGCTCGTAGCCGTCAGGCAGATGCCCTCGACCCCAATCGAATCTCCCGGCGCAATCTCCGTCCCGAGAGAGGTCGCGATTCGCAACCGCGCCCCATCCGCCCCGGCCTCAACCGATTCGATCCTTCCGATGTCTTGAACGAGGCCCGTAAACATCACCACTCCTTCAACCTAGCCGTGACCAGGGTGTCTTCAGAACTATCCAGCGCGGGCAATCGCTCGGGGCCGCTCAGCAAGACCGGCGCGATGAACGTCCGGGCCTCGTCGATCTCGCCGGCCTCGGTGAACGCGGCGGCGAGGGTTGGACCGCCTTCGAGGAAGAGGCTTGTGATGCCGCGACGGCCGAGGTCGACCAGGGCGGCGTTGATGCCGTCGGCGACGACGATCTCGGCGCCTGCTTCCCGCAAGGGTGAGGCGTCGGCCTCGGGGGAGGCGATGACGATCACGGGCGCCTGATCCAGAGTTCGGAGCAGCTGAGAATCAAGCGGAAGCCGCGCCCGACGGTCGAAGACAACCCGCACCGGCTGCCGAACCTTCGTTCCGCTGTTCCTTTTCCCCCCTATATGGGGATAAGGAACAGCGGAAGCTGGGTTTCGGACAGTAAGGAGGGGGTCGTCGGCCAGGGCGGTGCCTATGCCTACGGCGATGGCGTCGTGTTCGGCGCGCCAGCGGTGGACCAGGTCGCGGCTACGCTCGCCGGAGATCCACTGCGAGTCACCTGGTGGCGCAGTGAAACGCCCGTCCATCGACATCGCCATCTTCAAGGTCACCAGCGGCAGGCCCGTGCGAGCGTGCTTGCGGAACGCCTGGTTGAGAAGTCGCGCGACGGCGGCCTCTTCGCCCGCGGCGAACTCCACCTCGACGCCCCCGTCCCGCAGGATCCCGGGCCCGCGCCCGGCGGCCTTCTCGCTCGGATCGTCGGAGGCGATGACGACGCGCCCGATCCCAGCCTCGAGGATCGCCTCGGCGCAGGGCGGTTGCCGGCCCTCATGCGCGCAGGGCTCCAGCGTCACGTACATGGTCGCCCCATCGGGGTCCTCCCCCCGCTCGCGACAGTCCTCCAGCGCCGCCCGCTCCGCATGAAGCCCACCGAGCTCAGCATGAAACCCCTCACCGATCACCTCACCATCCCGCATGAGCACAGCCCCAACCAGCGGATTCGGGCTCACCTTCCCCCGCCCACCTTCGGCCAGCTCCAGGGCTCGCTTCAGGTGAGCACGATCTGCGTCTGTCAGCTGTGCGGTCATGGACTGATTGACGAGTCAATCAATAGTACTGCCGATACTCTGCCCCCGCCCGATGAAGCTGATCGTCCAAATTCCCTGCCTGAACGAAGAATCGACGCTGCCCGCGACGATCGCGGACATCCCGCGTGCGATCGAGGGAATCGACGAGGTCGAGCTGCTGGTGATCGACGACGGCTCGACCGACCGCACCGTCGAGGTCGCCCGCGAGAGCGGCGTGGACCACATCGTCCGCCTGACGAACAACAAGGGCCTCGCGGCCGCCTTCCAGGCCGGGCTCGACGCTTGCCTGAAGCTGGGCGCCGACATTGTCGTCAACACCGATGCCGACAACCAGTACAGCGGCGCCGACATCCAGAAGCTCGTCGCGCCGGTGCTGGCCGGCGAGGCCGACATCGTCGTCGGCGATCGCCGGGTCGCCGGCATCGACCACTTCTCCGGCTCCAAGAAGGTGCTGCAGCGGATCGGCAGCTGGGTCGTGCGGCGGCTCTCCGACACCGAGATCGCCGACGCCACCTCCGGCTTCCGCGCCTACAACCGCGCGGCGGCGCTGGGGCTGCTTGTCGTCGACAACTTCACCTACACGCTGGAGAGCCTGATCCAGGCCGGCAAGATGCTGGTCGCCGTCGACCAGGTCCAGGTCGCCACCAACCCGCAGACCCGGGAGTCGCGGCTGTTCGACTCGACCGGCACCTACGTGCGGCGCAACGCCCTCTCGATCCTCCGGATCTACGCCCGCTACGAGCCGCTGCGGGTATTCGCGACCGCAGGCCTTCTCGTCGGCGCGCTGGCGCTGGCGGCCTGGATGCCGTTCCTGATCGACTGGATCGTCAACGGCGACACCTCCGGCCACATCCAGTCGCTGATCCTCGGCGCGGTTCTCTTCATCGCCGCGATCCAGCTGCTGGCCCTGGGAGTGATCGGCGACCTCCTCGCCGGGCAACGGGTGATGACGCAGCGGGTCTTCGAGCGGGTGCGCAGGGTGGAGCTGTCGCTGGGGGTCGAGCCCTCCCACTACGAGCGCGGCACTCGACGCTGATGCGGTTGAGAGGGAAAAGGCCGGGCTCCCGGAGGGAGGCCGTCGGCGACGGCACCGCCGACTTCGGCAAGGCGGCGAGCTTCCTCGCGGTCGGCGTAGGCCTCACCGGCGCCATCACCTACGTCTACTTCTTCATCGCCTCCCATGTGCTCTCCAAACCGGACTACGGCGAGATCACGGTGCTCTGGTCGGCCGTCTTCATCACCGTCTCGACGCTGTACCGGCCGGTCGACCAGCTGCTCTCGCGCCACATCTCCGAGCGGCTGGTCAGCGGGGAGCCGATCTCCGAGCCGGTGCGGGTGGCGACGAAGATCCAGCTCGGCCTCGCCGCCGGTTTCTCCGTCGTCACCCTCGCCCTGCACGGGCCAATCGCCGATGGCCTGCTGGAAGGGAACGAGACCCTCTACTGGATCTTCTTCTCCTCGGTGCTGTTCTACGCGGCGAGCTACTTTGCCCGCGGCTACCTCGCCGGCTATCGCCGCTTCGGCCTGTTCACAGCACTGATCCTCTCGGAGTCCGTCTTCCGCACCCTTTTCGCCGTCCTCGTCGCGGTAGGCCTTCTCAGCGGCCAGTCGGCCGTCGCTATCGGCATAGTCGCGGCCCCGGCTCTCAGTCTCCTTGTGGTGCCGGCGGTCTTCGCCCGTCGAACGCGGCAAGGTGCACTCGGGGGGGCTCCCGAACGGGCGGATACTCAAAGTGCCGGTCTAATTAGACCGGCACTTGTCCGGTCGGGAGCCCCCCCGAGTGCACCCGACTCGTCCCAAAGCGAATTCTCGCTGCGCCACGGCTCCGGCTTCGCCGCGGCGGTCCTACTGATCATGTTCAGCGAGCAGGTCTTCCTCAACGCCGGGCCGCTGATCGTCCGCGGGCTGGAGGGCGCCGCCGCCGCCGGCTTCATCTTCAACGTCCTGATGATCGCCCGGGCGCCGCTGCAGCTCTTCCAGGCGGTGTCGACCAGCATCCTCCCTCACTTGACCAGCCTCCACACCTCCAGCGAGGAGGGCAGCGAGGCGGAGTTCCGCCACTCGGTGCGAATGGTGCTGGCCGCGCTCGCCGGCTTCACCGCGGTCGTCGCCCTGGCGGTGCTGGTCGCCGGGCCGCAGCTGATGCAGCTCGCGTTCAGCGACAAGTTCACCTACGACCGGGCCGGGCTGCTGCTGGTCACCGCCGGGATGGGGCTGTACCTGGCCGCGGTGACGGTCAACCAAGCCTGCCTCGCCCAGGGTCAGGTGCGGCGGGCCTCGGCGCGCTGGATCGGCTGCGCCGTCTTTTTCGTCGGCTGGTGCCTGGCCGCGCCGATCGCCGACGAGTTCCGCCGCGTGGAGATCGGCTTCGCCCTCACCGCGGGAATCCTGTTCGGCCTCCTCTACGCGATCTACCGCCACCCGCACGAGCGCGCCGAGGACGTGCCGCAGGCCGGCTCCACCGAGGAGCTGGAAACGCGCCTGGCGGCGGTAGACGAAGGCGCCTAGGGTTCGCGGATGGAGGGCCACGACGCCGAATTGATTCTCATCGTCGGCGCCCTGCTCGCCGCGGGCATCGGCGCGGCGCTGGTCGCCGACCGTGTGCGCGTTCCGGGCCTGCTGCTCTTCCTCGGCCTGGGGATGCTGCTCGGCTCCGACGGGCTCGGTGGAATCGAGTTCAGCGACACCAGGGCGGCCCAGACCGCCGGAACGATCGGCCTCGTGCTGATCCTCTTCGAGGGCGGCCTGACCGCCGGCTGGCACCAGATCCGCCCGGTGATCGGCACCGCGATCGGGCTGGCGACGGTCGGCACCTTCGTGACCGCGATGGCGACGGGCGCCGCGGCGATCTTGATCTTCGGCCTCAGCACGCTGGAGGGGCTCATCCTCGGCGCCGCGGTGGCCGCCACCGATTCCGCCGCGATATTCGCCGTGTTGCGCGGCTCGCGCCTGGAGCGCCGCCTGGCGCGCACGCTGGAGGGCGAGTCCGGGATGAACGATCCGGTGGCGCTCCTCCTCGTGGTCGGCTTCGGCGAATGGATCTCCGACCCCGCCTACGGAGCGACGGACATGGCCCTCTCCTTCGCGGTCAAGCTCTCGCTTGGAGCCGTCCTCGGCATCGCCATCGGGTGGATCGCCCGCCGCGCAGTCGAGCGAGTCGAGCTGCCGACCCAGGGCCTCTATCCCGTGGCGACGCTGGCGACGGCGGCCGTCTCCTACGGCGTGGCGGAGGTTTCCGGCGGCTCCGGCTTCCTCGCCGTCTACGTCACCGCGCTGGTGCTCGGCACCGGCTCGATGCCCGCCCGCAGCACGGTCATCTCCTTCCACCAGGGCCTCAGCTGGCTGGTGCAGATCGGGCTCTTCTTCCTCCTCGGGCTGCTGGTCTTCCCGAGCGAGCTTTGGGGAATCGCCGGCAAGGGGCTGTTGCTGTCGGTCCTGCTGATCTTCGTCGCGCGCCCGCTGGCAACGATGCTCGTGACGCTGCCCACCCGGCTCAACCTGCGGGAGAGAACGATGCTGAGCTGGGCCGGCCTGCGCGGCGCGATCCCGATCTGGCTGGCGACCTTCCCGGTCGTCTCCGGCGTCGCCGAGGCGAACCTGATCTTCAACGCGGTCTTCTTCATCGTCGTCACCTCGACCCTCCTGCAGGGAGCCACGATCGAGCCGCTCGCCCGGCGCCTGCGCCTCACCACGACCGAACCCGCGCTTCCGGTGCCCGTCGCCGATGTCGGTGTCGTGCGCAGGCTCGGAGGCGAGCTGATCTCGTGGCGGGTGCGTGAGGGCGATACCGCCGCCGGGTTGATGGTGAAGGAACTGGGCTTGCCGCGAGAGGCGCTGGTGCACCTGATCGTGCGGGACGGCAGAGCGATCGCGCCGCGCGGATCGACCCGGGTCGAGGCCGGCGACGAACTGCACCTCGTGGTCCAGGAGCCCCAGCGCGAAGAGGTCGAGCGCCTCACCGACCGCTGGCGGGCGGGACCGCTGGGCGAGCCGGCGCCCCTGTTGCTGCCCCGGCGCGGCTCGCCCCAGGTTTTCTCGGTCGGCCCCGGCCATACTCTCGACGGAGATCCCGCCATGCCCGAGAAGGTGGCCGGCGTGCCGGTGCGAGCCCGCCTCCGCAGCCGCCACGACGAGCCGGGCGCACTCGTCGCGCTGGCCGACGGCCGCTTCGCCGTCACCAGTGCCAAACACGCCGCGCTCGGCGGGCGGCGGGCGCTGATCGACTGGTGCGAACGGCGGGCGAGTCGAGCCAACATCTCCGAGGCGGAGCGGTCCTGGTGGCAGGAGGCGGCTGGAGCGCTGATCGCACCGTCCGCGCCCCGGCAGGGGATTACCTAGACCGCTCCAGCCGCGGCGGCGATGTCCGCATACGCCGCGGCGGGGTCGTCCGCTCCGAAGACGGCCGAACCCGCGACGAAGAGGGAGGCGCCGGCCTCGGCGACCGGGCCGGCGGTTCCGGCGTCGATGCCGCCGTCGACTTCGATTCTCGCGTCGCCGACCAGGGGCGCCAAGCGGCGAAGCTTGTCGTAGGACTCGGGGATCAGGGTTTGGCCGCCCCAACCGGGATTGATCGTCATGCAGAGGACGATGTCGGCGTAGCCGCGCAACTCGGCGACGGCCTCCACCGGGGTGCTCGGGTTGATCGCAACGCCGGCGAGGCAGCCCAGCTCGCGGATCATCGAGAGGACGCGGTTGGCGTGCGGGGTCGCCTCGGCGTGGAAGGTGATCGAGTCGGCGCCGGCCTTGGCGAAGGCTTCGACATGTCGATCGGGCTCGGCGATCATCAGGTGGACGTCGAGGGCGCCACCGGCATCGTGGACCTGCTCGACGATCGACTCGGCGACAAGCGGGCCGATGGTGATCGGCGGGACGAAGTGGCCGTCCATCACGTCGAAGTGGATGACCCGCGCGCCTGCGTCCATCACCTCCGCGACCTGCCCGCCCAGGCGCGAGAAGTCCGCCGAGAGGATCGAGGGAGCAACGCGCGGCTCGGCGACCAGCTCCTTCATGCGCGCGCTCATACGGGCCTCAGCATGGAGCCGCCGCAGGTCTGGCACTGCATATCTTCGGTATGGCTCATCCGCGCGATGGTCTGGTGCTCGCCGCAGTCGGGGCACTGCGACACGAGCTCGAAGCGGCGCAGACAGTACACGCAGCGGAAGCGGCCCGGCAGCTGCGTCGGCCGCAGCCAGGGCTCGCCGCAGTTGGGACACGCCGCCCGACGCAAGGGGCTGCCGGCGCCGGGGCTTTCTTCGCCGGATCCGCTCATCGCATCGATGATGCCCGCTCAGGGCGCCTGGCGTCGCAGGCGGGCGATGAAGAATCCCGTCGTGCGGTCGCGATCGGGTCGCAGTCGCAGGCAGCGGGGGTCGAGCGGGGAGGCGAGGCCAGGCGCTCTCGCGCCAAGGTCCTCGACTTCCAGCGGCGGGGCATCTCCCGCCGCCGAGGCCTCGAGCAGGGCCGCGATTTGGTCCTCGCCCTCACGGCGGGAGACCGTGCACGTCGCGTAGACGAGGATCCCGCCGGGGCGCAGCGCCGATGCCGCCCGCCTCAGCATCCGGCCCTGGATCTCGGCCAGACGCTCGATCGCCTTCGGTGACTTGCGCCAGCGGGCGTCGGGGCGGGAGGCGAGCGTGCCGAGGTCCGAACAGGGCGCGTCGAGCAGGACCCGGTCGAAGCCCGGCGCCATCTCCATCTCGGCTGCGTCGGCCTCGATGACCGTGACCCCGCGCAGGCCAAGCCGGCGGGCCTGGTCCGCGACCTCAGCGGCGCGTCCGGAATCCAGCTCGACCGAGATGGTCTCGCCGCGATCGCCCATCCGCGCCGCGATCTGGCCGGTCTTTATCCCCGGCCCGGCGCAGATATCCAGAGCGTGCTCGCCCTGCTGAGGGTCGAGCACCTCGACGGCGGCAGCGGAGCCGCGGCTCTGCGGTGTCAACTCGCCGGCGGCGATTCGCGCCGGGACCGCGTCTCCCATCCGCCCGTCGATCACGATCGACTCCGGCGCCGACAGCGGCCACTCGGCCTCTGGCGCCCGCGCTTCGACTCCTTCCTCACGCAGCGCCGCCGACAGCGACTCCCGGTCCGTGCGCAGGGTGTTGACCCTCATCGCCACCTCGGCCGGCTCGTTGCAGGCGGCGAGCAGCGAACGAGCCTCCTCCGGGCCCAGCTCCTCCCACCACATCCGCGCCAGCCAGAGCGGCGCCGAGTGCGCAATGGCCGCCGCTTCCGGGGTCGAGTCGTCGCCGAGCAGGGAAGCGGTCAGCTCGTCGCGCTCGCGCGCGGCCCGCCTCAACACCGCGTTGACCAGGCCGGCGGCGTGCGCGGCGCCGGCGCGCTTGACCAGCTCGACGGCCTGGTCGACGGCGGCGTGATCGGGGGTGGAGTCGGAGAAGAGCAGCTCGTAGAGGCCGAGGCGCAAGCCGGCCAGCACCGGCGGGTCGAGCAGCCGCGTCGAGCGCTCGGCGAGCCGCTCGATAGCGGCGTCGGCGGTGCCGCGCCGCTGCACGGCCCCGTAGGCGAGCCGCTGGGCCTGCGCGCGCTCGCGACCGGCGACGCCGCGCTCGTCGGCCGCGGCGCGAAACGCCCGCTCGGCGAAGGCACCGTCCTCGAAGGTGGCGCGAAGGACCTCGAAGGCCAGCGCCCGAGCCGGCGTCGGCTCTCTCACAGTCTCGGCAGCGGGTGCCCGCGCAGGTAGGCATCGGCCGGCATCGGCTTCCCCCCCTGAGGCTGCACCACCTCCAGCCGCAGGGCTCCCTGGCCGCAACCCAGCAGCAGCGCCCCCCACTCCGAGCGGACTCCCCCCGCCTTGACACTGACGTCCACGGCGCGGGCGCGGCGCACACCCAGCCTCTCGCCGCCGGCTGTCTCCAGGTAGGCGCCGACATGGGGCGTGAGGGCACGGACGGCACGCTCCAGCTCGGGGGCGGGGCGAGCCGGGTCGAGGCGGCGCTCGCCGGACTCGATCTTCTCGGCGTAGGTCGCCGCGCCGTCGTCCTGATCGACGAACTCCAACCGCCCCTCCGCCAGGCGATCGAGAGCCTCCACCAGCATCTCGCCGCCGAGCGCCGCCAGGCGAGCGGAGAGCGCCTCGAAGTCCTCCTCGGCCCCGATCGCGACCTCCTCGCGCAGGGCGACCGGGCCGGAGTCGAGGCCCTCGGTCACTCTCATGATGCTGACGCCGGTGCGCTCGTCGCCGGCCATGATCGCCCGCTCGATCGGGGCCGCGCCGCGCCAGCGAGGCAGCAGCGATGGGTGGATGTTCAGCATCGGCCACTCGGAGAGCAGCGGCTCACGGATCAGCTGGCCGAAGGCGCAGACGGCGACGGCCTCCGGGCCGGCGGCGCGGACTCGCTCGAGCGCGCCCTCGTCGTTGACGCTCTGCGCCTGCAGCAGGTCTATCTCCAGCTCGCGCGCGACCTCCGCCGCCGGCGGCGGCTGGGTCTTGCGCCCCCGGCCCCGGGGGCGATCGGGGGGAGTCACGACCAGCAGCGGACGGTGGGGGGATTCGGCGACGCGGCGCAGCACGTCCGCGGCGAAGGCTGAGGTGCCCAGGTAGGCCGTCCTCACGCGTCGGTGCGCGGCTCGCGGTGCTCCGCGGGCGGCTCCTCGTCATCCTCAACCGCCGGCGGGCTGTAGCTGTCGCCCGCGCGCAGGGCTCGCAGCGCGCCCTTGCGCTGCTCGCGCGTCGTCCGATCGAGGATGAGGACGCCATCGAGATGATCGATCTCATGCTGGAGGACGCGCGACTCGAGGCCGGATGCCTCCAGCACGACCTCCTCCCCCGCCGTGTCCAGTCCGACGATCCGCGTGTGCAGTGGCCGCTCGACGTCCATCGAGACCCGCGGCAGGCTGAGGCAGCCTTCCTCGACCAGGGTGATCTCCTCCGAGAGCCACTTGACCTCCGGGTTGACCAGCGCGCTCGGCTCGGCATCCGGGCCCGCCTGGAAGACCAGCACTCGGCGCAAGATGCCGAGCTGCGTCGCCGCCAATCCGACCCCCATCCCGTCGCGCATGATCTGGATCATCCGCTCCACCTCGGCTCGCAGTTCGGAGCCGAATTCGGTGACCGGAGAGGCTCTGCTCTTCAGCACCGGGTCGCCGAACTTGACCACCTGGGCGAGCGCCGCCTCGCGCCGCTCGAGCAGCTCCTCTTCGATCTGGTGCTCGCCGGTGTCTGTCTCGACCTTGTCGCTCATGGGATATCCGAGTCTAAGGACTGTGCTGGGTTTCCTACTGAGGATCCACGTCGACCCCGATGCTCACATCTCTCAGGGAGCGATCGGCGGCGAGTCGCTCGACAACTTCGCGGACGGAGGCCACAGTTCCTTCCCGCTCCTCGGCCTTGATTAGGAGACGACGGCGATGCCGGCCGCGGACGCGGAACATCGGGGCGGGGCCGAGCAGGTCGGTTCCCTCCCCCAGCGCGTCGGACAGCTCCGCCGCGAGGCGCACCGCGACGGAGTCCAGCCGCGGCTCCAGCTCGGAGGAGAGGTTGATCCGGATCAGGTGGGAGAAGGGCGGGTAGCGCAGCGCGCGACGGCGCTCCAGCTCCCCATCGAGGAAGCCGGCGGAATCGTGGCGGGCGGCGAGGACGATGCTCGGCGCCTCCGGCGCCAGCGTCTGGACGATCACCTCCCCCCCGGCCTCGCCGCGACCGCTGCGCCCGGCGAGCTGGGCGACCATCGCGAAGGTCCGCTCTCCGGCGCGGAAGTCGGGAAAGCGCAGGGTCGCGTCGGCGTCGAGGATCGCGCTCAGCGTCACCTCGGGGAAGTCGTGGCCCTTGGCGACCATCTGGGTGCCGACCAGCACCGCGCTGTCGGCGGCTTCGAAGCGGGCGAGGATCTCGGCGTGGGCACCGCGCCCGGCGGCGGTGTCGGAGTCGAGGCGGAAAACCGGCATCGAGCCGAGGCGGCGGGTCAGCAGCTCCTCGATCCGCTGCGTCCCCGCCCCCGCCCGCGAGAGCGTGGTCGAGTCGCACTCGCCGCAGACGCCCGGCATCGCCTCCGCATGGGAGCAGTGGTGACAGACCAGGCGGCCGCTGTGCCGGTGGACGATCAGGGAGACGTCGCAGTTGGGGCAGTTCCAGTGGTGGCCGCAAGAGCGGCAGGTAAGCCAGGGGGCGAAGCCGCGGCGGTTGATCATCACGATCGCCTTGGCGCCGGCGCGGCGGACTCTTTCCAGCTCCTCCCAGGTGGCCGGGTGCAGCGGGCCGGAGCGGGGGTCGGCGCCGCGCATGTCCAGCACCTCGACCGGCGGCATGCGGAGGCCGTCTACGCGGCGCGGCAGCTCGATCCGCGGCAGCTCCAGCCAGGACTCCGGCCGCGGGGTCGCGGTGCCGGCGAGCAGGACCGCGCCGCACTCCCCCGCCCGGTGCCGGGCGACGGCGCGGGCGTCGTAGCAGGGGTCTCCCTCCTGCTTGTAGGAGGGGTCATGCTCCTCGTCGACGATGAGGAGGCCGAGGTTCTCCACCGGCGCGAAGACCGCCGAGCGCGGGCCGACGCAGACGCTTGCCTCGCCGCTGCGCAGCCGCGCCCACTCGTCGTGGCGCTCGCCGCCGGTGAGGGCCGAGTGCAGGACCGCGATGCGGTCGCCGAGCCGGGCGCGGAAGCGGGCGACGGCCTGCGGGGCGAGGCCGATCTCCGGGACGAGGACGATCGCCCCCCGCCCCATCGCCAGCGCCGCCTCGACCGCGGCGAGGTAGACCTCGGTCTTGCCGGAGCCGGTGACCCCGTGCAGGAGCAGTTCGCGATCGGCGCCTGCCTCGCCGTCGAGAGCGGAGAGGACGGCTGCGACCGCCTCCTCCTGCTCGGGCAGGAGGGCGGGGGCGGCGGCCGGAGCGGCACCCACGCCCGCGTGCTCCACCCGCGGCCGGGCCCGGCGCTTTCTCACCCCCGCCCCCGGGGGAAGCACCAGGCGCAACCCGCGGGAGGGCGTCGAGCAGTACTCGCGCGCGACCCAGAGGCCGAGCCGGACCAGCTCCGGCGGCACCCCCGTCTCCAGCGCTTCGATCGGCTCGGCGAGCCGATCCGGCGGCAGCTCGGAGGTATCCGCCAGGTCGACGACGACGCCGAGCATTCGCTGCCGCCCGAAGGGGACCCGAACCACGCTGCCCACCCCGACGGCGGCCATCGCCGGGGGCAGCCTGTAGTCGAACGGCCCGCGCAGCGCGCGGGCGGTGGTGAGCGGCTCGACCTTCGCTATCGACACCTGCGGAAGGTATGGAGGGACGCGGACGCCGCGGGTATGCTGGCGCCGTGCCGAGTCTCAACCTCAGCCCCGGGGAGCAGGTGATCTTCCAGGGCCACCCCTCCTGGAGGGCGATCCTCGGCTTCTACCTGAAGGGGATCGTCGTCGCGGCGATCGTCGGCGTTGTCGCCAAGATCTTCGGCGCCGGCGGCGGCACCGTCTTCCTCGTCGTCCTCGTCGCGATCGGGGTGACCGTGCTGGCGGGCTTCGTCAAGCGGGTCGCGACGACCTACACGATCACCGACCGCCGCCTCAACATCAAGCGCGGCATCGTCTCGCGGGAGGTCCAAGAGACCCGGCTGGAGCGGGTGCAGAACGTCAACTTCAGCCAGAGCGTCTATCAGCGGATCATGCAGATCGGCGACGTCGACTTCGACACCGCCGCCGGGGACGACTACAACTTCATCTTCGCCGGGGTGGCCAATCCCGGCGACGTAGTCCACCGGGTCGATCAGGCGACGGGCGCGGGCACGGCCGGCACGCACGGTCTGGGCGAGCCCCAACGTCCCGACTGAACCGCTGCCAGCATTTTCCCCACTACCGTGGGGTTAAGGCTGGCAGCGCTAGGCGATCGCCGCCGACCCGGCCGCGTCGCGCAGGGCGTCGGCGCGATCGGTGCGCTCCCAGGTGAAAGCTTCGTCCTCGCGGCCGAAGTGGCCGTACGCGGCGGTCTTCTGGAAGATCGGCCGGTGGAGGTCGAGGTAGCGGCGGAAGGCGCCGGGGCGCAGGTCGAACTCTGCCTCGACCAGGCGCGATATCTCGGCGTCCGGAAGCTTTCCGGTGCCGAAGGTCTCGACCATCAGGGAGATCGGGTGGGAGACCCCGATCGCGTAGGCGACCTGGACCTCGCAGCGATCCGCCAACTCCGCGGCGACGACGTTCTTGGCGACGTGGCGCGCGGCGTAGGCGGCGGAGCGGTCCACCTTCGACGGGTCCTTGCCGGAGAAGGCGCCGCCGCCGTGGCGGGCCATGCCGCCGTAGGTGTCGACGATGATCTTGCGACCGGTGAGGCCGGCGTCGCCGACCGGGCCGCCGATCACGAACTGGCCGGTGGGGTTGACGAGGAAGCCGTCGAGTAGCTCGCCCTCGTCGTAGAGGCCGGGAACCTCGGCGCCGAGCACCGGCAGCACCACGTGCTCCCAGAGATCGGGCTTGATTGTGGTCTGGGAGTCGACGCCGTGGGCGTGCTGGGTGGAGATCAGGAGCTTCTCGACCCGCACCGGGCGGCCGTCGGCGTAGCGGACCGTGACCTGGGTCTTGCCGTCGGGGCCGAGGTAGTCCAGCGTGCCGTCCTTGCGCACCGCGGCGAGGCGCTCGGCCAGCCGGTGGGCGATCTGGATCGGCATCGGCATCAGCGAGTCGGTCTCGTTGCTGGCGTAGCCGAACATCATCCCCTGGTCGCCGGCGCCGGCGAGAAGCAGCTCGTCTTCGAGGGGGCCGCCCTCGACTCGCGTCTCGTAGGCGGCGTCGACGCCCTGGGCGATGTCTGGGGACTGCTTGTCCAGCGAGACAAGCACGGAGATGTGGTCGCAGTTGTAGCCGTAGTCGCCGTGGTCATAGCCGATCTTGCGGATCGTCTCGCGGACGATCTCGGGGACGTCGAGGTGAACCTCGGTCGAGATCTCTCCGGAGACGACGGCCATCCCGGTGTTGACCATCGTCTCGCAGGCGACGCGGCCCTCCGGGTCCTCCGCCATCACCGCGTCGAGGACGGCATCGGAGATCTGGTCGCAGACCTTGTCGGGGTGGCCCTCGGTGACGGACTCGGATGTGAAGAGGTACTCGCCCTCGGCGAGCGGCTTGGTCTCTGGCATGACAGAAAGCCTAGTCAACTTCTCAGCGACGGCGTCCTGAGTGCGGGACGAAGTCGATTACGAGGGGAACCCCTTCGAGGCCGTAGGCCTCGCGCAGGCGGTTCTCGAGGTGGTAGGCCCAGTCGCGGGCGATCAGCTTGCGGTCGTTGACCTGGATCGCGATCCGGGGCGGGCTCTCCCCCACCTGGGCGGCGTAGTAGAGGCGCAGGCGGCGCCCGCGCCGGGACGGCGGCGGAGTCTTGGCGACGACCTCGGAGACGAAGCGGTTCAGCTCCGGAGTGGGAATCCGCTCCGCCGCCTTGTCGGCCAGCTGCAGGGCGCGGGGCAGGAGGTTGGCGACGTTGCGGCCGCGCGTCGCCGAGCAGGTGACGACGGCGGGCCGCAGGCGCAGCTTGCGCTCGACTCGGGCGCGGGCGTCGTCGATGTCCGTAGCGGTGACGTCCCACTTGTTGAGAGCCAGCAGCGTGGCGCAGCCGGCCCGCATCGCCAGGTCGGCGACGCGCAGGTCCTCGGCGGTGACGCCCTCGGAGGCGTCGCAGACGACGAGCGCCACGTCGGCGCGCTCGACCGCGCGCTCGGAGCGCAGCTGGGCGTAGTAGTCGACGCTGCCGGCGACCTTGGAGCGGCGGCGCAAGCCGGCAGTATCGACCAGGATCACACGGCGGCCGTCGACCTCCAGCTCGGTGTCGATCGCGTCGCGGGTGGTGCCGGCCTTCTCGGAGACGATCACCCGGTCGGAGCCGAGGAAGGCGTTGACCAGGGATGACTTGCCGGCGTTGGGGCGGCCGACCACCGCCACGCGGGTCGCGCCGTCGGCCGCGATCGAAGTGGCGGCGTCCCCGAGCAGGCTCGCCAGGCGGTCGAGCAGGTCGCCGGTGCCGAGCCCGTGGGTGGCGGAGACCGGGATTGGGTCGCCCAACCCGAGCTTGTGGAACTCGGCGGCGATGTGCTCCTCGCCGGGACGGTCGACTTTGTTGGCGACGACGATCACCGGCGTCTCCCCGCCGCGCAGGGTCTTGGCGAGCTCGGCGTCGCCGGCGCGCACGCCGGCGCGGGCGTCGACGACGAGCATCACCGCGTCGGCCTCGGCGATCCCGAGCCGGGCCTGGCGCTGCACGTCGCGTGCCAGCTCGGCCTCGTCCTGAAGGTCGATCCCGCCGGTGTCGACCAGGTCGAAGGCGACCCCATTCCACTCGCAAGGCAGGCGCTTGCGGTCGCGCGTAACGCCGGGCTCGGCGTCGGTGACGGCCTCGCGTCCCCCGACCAACCGGTTGACCAGCGTGCTCTTGCCGACGTTGGGGAACCCAACGACGGCGACGGTCGGCGGTCGATTCATGTCGAAACCTCGGCTCCTGGCGACTTATTCGGCATGTGGCCGAATAAGTCGCCAACTCCGCCGGCCGTCATGCGAGGCCTCGCTCGCTGACGAGAGCGACGATTTGGGCTACAACCTCGTCGAGGGTGAGGTCGGTGGTGTCCAGCTCGACCGCGTCCTCGGCGGCGCGCAGGGCGCTGTGCTCGCGGGTGGCGTCGCGCTCGTCGCGCTCGCGCTGGGCGGCGAGCACCGCCGCCGGGTCCTCGCCAGTCTGCTCGGCGCGGCGGCGGGCGCGCTCCTCCTCAGAGGCCGTGAGGAAGACCTTGAGGGGGGAGTCGGGGCTGACCACGGTGCCGATGTCGCGGCCCTCGGCGACGTAGCGGCCGTCCTGAATCAGCCAGCGCTGCTCGGAAACCATCGCCTCGCGCACCGACGGATGAGTGGAGATGCGAGACGCCGCCTCGGTCACCTCGGGCCTGCGGATCTCCTCGCTGACGTCTTCGCGTTCCAAGGTGACGCTCGAGTCGAGGAACCTGACCCTCACCGTGCGGGCGATCCACCCCATCTCCGCGGCATCGTCGAGGTCCGCCCCCTCGCGCAGCGCGGTCAGCGCGACGCAGCGGTACATCGCCCCCGAGTCGAGGTAGGTGAAACCGAGCGCCGCGGCGACGCCGCGGGCCACGGAGGACTTGCCGGCCCCGGCGGGCCCGTCGATCGCGATGACCATGGCCGCAGAGTAGGCGTCAGCCGCCGAGCAGTGAGCGCAGGTCGTCTTCGAAGCGGGGGTAGCTGACCGCGGCGGCGTCCATGCCCCGCACCTCGACGCCTTCCTCGGCGGCGATCCCGGCGACGGCGGCGAGCATCGCGACCCGGTGGTCGCCGTGGGAGTCGACAGTGCCGCCCCGCAGGGCGCCCGTGCCCTCGACAACCATCCCATCCTCGGTCGGCTCGACCACGCCGCCGAGCGCGGTAAGCGCCTCGGTGACGGTCGCGACGCGGTCGGATTCCTTGCGGCGCAGCTCGGCGGCGTCGCGGATCGTCGTCGTACCCTCGGCGAAGCAGGCGACGAGCGCGACCAGCGGCAGCTCGTCGATCGCCAGCGGCACGTCGGCGCCGCCGACTTCGACGCCGCGCAGCTGCGCCGGGCGAACGCGGATGCGACCGATTGGCTCCCCCCCGCGCTCCCCCTCCGGCTCGACCTCGATCGCGGCGCCCATCCGCTCGAGGATCTTGAGCAGGCCGGTGCGAGTGGGGTTGAGGCCGACGCCTTCCAGGCGAACCTCGCTTCCCCTCACCAGCAGGGCGGCGGCGATGAAGAAGGCGGCCGAGGAGAAGTCGGCGGGGACGACGATCGCGCCGGGCTCGAGCCGCTCGGCGCGGCGCACGGTGACGGCGTCGCCGTCGCGACCGACCTCGGCGCCCGCCGCGGCCAGCATCCGCTCGCTGTGGTCGCGGGTTAGAAGCGGCTCGATGACTCGCGTCTCCCCCTCCGCCAGCAACCCGGCGAAAAGCAGGCAGGACTTGACCTGGGCGCTGGCGACCGGCAAGGCGTAGGAAATGCCGTGCAGTGGCGCTCCTTCGATCTCGAGCGGCGGCAGGCGGTCCTCACGACAGTGCAGACGGGCGCCCATCAACCGCAACGGCTCGGCGATGCGATCGACCGGGCGGCGACGGATCGAATCGTCTCCGTCGAGGGTCCAGGCGCCCATCTCCTGCCCGGCGAGCCAACCCGGCAGCAAGCGCAGCAGCGTGCCGGCGTTGCCGACGTCGACGCGAGACGGAGCGGCGCCGCGCAGCCCGACGCCGCGGACGCGGATCGTCGAGGCCATCTCTCTCTCGGCGACGCCGTCGACCTCGGCCCCCAGGGCCTCGACCGCCGCCAAGGTGGAGCGGGTGTCGGCCGCGTCCAGGCAGCCCTCGATCGCCGTCTCGCCTTCCCCCATCGCGGCGATCAGCGCGGCGCGGTGGGAGATCGACTTGTCGGCGGGCGGGCGCAGCGCCCCGCGCAGTGGGCCCGACGGGCCGAAGCGGGTCATCAGCTCTCCGCGCCGAGCACGGTGACGGCGTGGCCCAGCTCGCGGACGAGCGTGGCGGCGCGCTCGGCCCTCTCGGCGCCGGACACCCAGAGGGAGACGGCGCCGGAGTTCATGTCCGGCGCCGGGTAGAGCGCCATGTCTTCGATGTTGACGCCGGCTTCGCTGAGCGCCAGCGCAAGCTCGGCGACCGTGCCGGGGCGGTTGACGACGACAACGCGTAGCTCATACAACGACCCGCCCTCCAGCTCGGCTTCGAGCAGTCCGCGGCGGTCCTCGGCGGCAGCGGCGTGCCAGGACGCGATGGCGTCGCGGTCGCCGCCGCGGATCAGCTCGGCGGCAGCGCGCAGCCGCTCGACGGCGACGTCGATCGCCTCGGCGACCGCCTCGCGGTTGGAGGTGAAGATGTCGCCCCAGATCGCCGGGTTGGAGCCGGCTACCCGGGTCGTGTCGCGAAAGCTCGGTCCGACCTCGGGCATCCGCTCGGAGTCGCGGGTCAGCTCTTCGGCGGCCTGGGAAACGAGCACGTTGGCCAGCACGTGGGGAAGGTGGCTGACGGTCGCCATCAGGCGATCGTGTGTCTCTGCGTCGAGCGCCTGCGGCCGGGCGCCGAGGTCGGCGATCGTGCGCTGGAGGCGGTCGTAGAGCAGGCCGCCGGAGCGCTCGGTCGGGGTCAGGTACCAGCGGGCGCCCTCGAAAAGATCGGCGCGGGCGTTGTCCACGCCGGCGGTCTCGGCGCCCGCCAGCGGGTGACCGCCGATGAAGCGCTCGTCGTCGCCGAACCGGGCGACCAGCTCGCGCTTGGTCGAGCCGGCGTCGGTGACGACCGTCTCGGGACCGCCGGCGGCGAGCGCAGCCTCCACCTGCTTCGGGAGCGCCGCCACCGGCGCGGCGCAGAAGACGACCTCAGCGCCCTCGCACGCCTGCCCGAGAGAATCGGCAGCGCGGTCGATCGCCCCGAGCTCGAGCGCGCGATCGAGGTTCGCGCGGGTCCGCCCCCAGCCGACGACCTCCGCCCCCTCCAGCCGCTCCTTCGCGGCCAGCCCGATCGATCCACCGATCAGGCCGACGCCGAGGATCGCGACTCTCATCCGCCGCGCCGGGCTCGGACCGCGGCCGCCAGCCGGTCGAGCACCGAGACCGTCTGCTCCCAGTCGATGCAGGCGTCGGTGATCGACTGACCGTAGATCAGGTCTCCGTCTCCTTCGAGGTCCTGGCGGCCGCCGACCAGGAAGGACTCGAGCATGACGCCGACGATCGCCCCGCCGCCCATCGCGATCTGGTCGGCGATCTCGCCCGCCGCCTCGATCTGGCGCGCGGGATCCTTGCCGCTGTTGTCGTGGGAGGCGTCGACGACGACCCGCTCGGGCAGGCCCGCGGCGCGCAGCTTGGCAAGGGCGTCCTCGATCCCGGCGGAGTCGCAGTTGGGGGCGTTCTTGCCGCCACGCAGGATCACATGGCCGTCGGGGTTTCCCGTCGTGTGCAGGATCGCCGGGATGCCGCTGTCGTCGATGCCGGCGAAGGCGTGCGGCACGGCCGAAGCGCGGACCGCGTCGACCGCGACCTGCACGTTGCCGTCGGTGCGGTTCTTGAAGCCGATCGGCATCGAGAGGCCGGAGCCGAGCTGGCGGTGGATCTGGCTCTCGGTCGTGCGGGCGCCGATCGCCCCCCAGGCGACGGCGTCGGCGATGTACTGGGGGGTGATCGGGTCGAGGAACTCGCAGCCGATCGGCAGGCCCAGATCGAGAACCTCAAGCAGCAGCTCGCGGGCGACGCGCAGGCCATGGTTGACGTCGCCCGAGCCGTCGAGGTGCGGGTCGTTGATCAGGCCCTTCCAACCGGTCGTCGTGCGCGGCTTCTCGAAGTAGACCCGCATCGCGATCAGCAGGTCGTCTTCCAGCTCCTCCGCCTTCGCGCTCAGTCTCCTCGCGTAGTCCAGCGCCGCGACCGGGTCGTGGACGCTGCACGGCCCCACCACGACCAGCAGTCGGTCGTCGCTGCCGTCGAGCACGGACACGACTGCCTCGCGACCGTGAACGACAGCCTCCGCCCGCTTCTCACCGAGCGGCAGCTCCTCCAGCAGCGCCATGGGCGTCGATAGCTCGACCACCCGCTCGATGCGGCGGTCGCGCACGCGTTCCCGCGTCGCTTCTCTGTCTGTTCCAATCGCCATCTGCTTGCGTTTGCCTTTTCGTGGAGGCCTGAGGTTCCAGCGTAACTTTAGGCGGCGGGCGGATTCAGTCGAGCAGGTCGGCCATGGCGGCAAGGAAGCGGTCGTTCTCCCCGGCCGTGCCGTAGGTGACGCGGATGTGGCCCGGGTCGCCGAGGGGCGTGCCCGGCCGAACGGCGATCTTGCGCTCGGCCAATCCCGCCACCACCTCTCTCTCGTCGGCTTCGCCGAGATCGATCCAGGAGAAGTTGGCCTGGGTGTCGGCGGTGACGAGGCCCAACTCTCGTAGAGCTTCCTCGACGCGGATGCGCTCGGCGATCGTCCCCTCGACCCGCTTTGTGACGTCGTCAGGGTGCAGGATCGCCTCGGCGCCCGCCGCCTGAGCGAGCGCGTTGACGCTGAACGGCTGGCGTACCGCGTCGACCGCGGCGCGGAACTTGGCGGAGCCGATCGCGTAGCCGACCCGCAGCCCGGCCAGGCCGTAACACTTGCTGAAGGTGCGCAGGACTACCAGGTTGGGAAACTCGGCGAGCAGGTCGACGGTGGCGTCGGGATCGTCATGGGTCTGGAACTCGACGTATGCCTCGTCGAGCGCGATCGTGACCCGGGATGGAATCCGCTCGCAGAAGGCGGCAACCTCGGACGCCGGCAGGTGCGTGCCGGTCGGGTTGTTCGGATTGCAGACGAGGACGAGCTTCGTGGCAGCGGTGGCCTCGGTGGCCATCGCGTCGAGATCGTGCACGTCGCCCTCGGCCAGCGGCACGCGGATCTCGCGCGCCCCGGTGAGCGCCGGCAGGTACGGATACATCGAGAACGCGGGCCAGGAGTAGAGGATCTCGTCGCCGGGCTCGCAGAGCGCCTCGGCGGCGGCGAGCAGGATCTCGCAAGAGCCGTTGCCGACGGCGATCCGGCCGGGCTCGGCGTCGTAGCGCTCGGCGATCCGCTGGCGCAGCAGGGTCGCGTCCGGGTCGGGGTAGCGGTTCATCGCCCCGGCGGCGGCCTCGATCGCCTCGATCACCGCCGGGTGCGGCGGGAACGGCGACTCGTTTGAGGCGAGCTGGGCGATCCCCCCCGAGGCGATCGCCTCCGGGACCTGCCCGATCGGCACGCCGGCCTGGTAGCCCGGGATGCGGGCCAGCTTCTCCGCGAAGGTGACGGTCATGGGGCGATTGTGACGGAGCCTCCGCTACTGGGCCGCGTGCAGGTCGGAGCGCAAGGCCTGGGTCGCGCCCAGGTAGACATGCGCCGGGGCGTGAGCGGCGGCCGCGTAGTAGTGGACCATCACCCGGATCACCCGCGCCATCGCGCCGGGGACCGCGATCTCCCGCGCGCACAGAAGTGGCACCGAATCGAGGCCGAGGTTGCGCGCGGCGACGGCGGGGAACTCGGCATCGAGATCGTCGGTAGTCGTGAACAGGCAGCTGACCAGCGCCTCAGGCGCGAGCTCGTTGCGGCCCAGCAGCTCCCGCATCAGCTCCTCGGTAGCGGCAAGGATCGCCCCGGCATCGTTTCCCTCCGCCTGAGCGGCGCCCCGCACCGCAAATAGTCGCTCGTCGCTCACGCCGGCATCTTCCCAAACCGTTCCGCTGTTGCTTTTCCCGAAATAACAGGGAAAAGCAACAGCGG
>Ga0299914_10000516_pt1 | contig 23343 bp, 16 predicted proteins | sample RVTome_10_FD_201361 | JGI IMG/M metagenome (GOLD analysis project Ga0299914, IMG submission 201361) | Soil microbial communities from uranium-contaminated site in the Upper Colorado River Basin, Wyoming, United States - RVT153D57 (version 2) ...
CGATGCGGGGCCTGGACGAGGCCGGCGGCGCCGGGGCCGGCGGAACGGTCTGCGCCTGGAGTTCGAGCGACGCCGTGAGCAGGAGCCCCGCCACGGCCAGCAGGTGGCCACGGGCGCGGGAAGACGAGAGATCGGGCATTCAACGCCGACGGCAGCATCGACCTGTTCATTGGGCCCAAGGCACCCGCCGGCTTCGAGAAAAACCACATGAAGACGGTCGGCGACGATGGCTGGTTCGTGTACTTCCGCCTGTATGCGCCGTTACAGCCCTTCTTCGACAAGACGTTCACCCTGCCCGATTTTGAAATGGTCGACTAGACCGCCAGGAGTTCCCAAATGCAAACCACGCCCGCCGAAGCCCGCGCCATCGCGAAGGACGCCCATATCTTCAGCTACCCGATCGCGTTGCAATACCGCAGCTGTCTCCGTCTCCCCACGTATCAGGAATTTTCAACGATCGAACGTAGTCCCCAAGAAACGGTCCACCGAGTTCGCGTCGTGTTTTGTGCTGGAAGGCGACTCTAGTCGTGTGCTCGAGGAGGAGCAAACGCAGGGAGTCGGCGATCGCACCTTTCCAGGTGGACGGCGCCGGTGCAAGCTCGCTGGGGTCCTGGCTTGGCGCGACCTGCGAATGGCTCGAATCCTGCGCATGTGTCCGAGTAGGTGCCGTGAAGATGACCGCGCACGCGATGATGGCTGTTGCCAGCATTCTGGGTCGCACAGGTTGCGTACCGCTCCTTGAAGGGATGCTGCATGATTGCAACTGGCCCAACAGTTTAGCCTGTGAGGGTCGGTAGGCTGGCTGTCGCTTTTGGCACACATTCTGTGGCCGGGCAGAGGTACGCTGTCTCATGCATCAGTCTATGATGTTCCCTCTCGCAGCCATCCTCGCCACGTGCGTGCCCGCGCTGGCCGTGGCGCAGCGGCTGCCGTTCGAACGAACCTTCGAGATCAGCGAGCCCGCGATCCTCGACGTGTCGACGATTCGCGGGAAGATCGACGTGAGCGTCGGCGATCCCGGCCGGGTGGTCGTCGCCGGCCTCGTAACCATTCGCACCGCCTGGGATGTGCCCGCGAATGCCGCAGACCTCGCGCGCTCGGTTGTTGATCATCCTCCCGTTGAACGTGACAAAAGCACCGTCCGTGTGCGTCCGCCTTCAGATGCTGCCGAACGACGGGCGGTAACCGTCAGCTACCACGTGCAAGTGCCTCCTGACACGCAGGTGCTCGCTGTGAGTGAGTCTGGCGCTACCACCATCACAGGCGTGTCCGGCGCCGTTACCGTGCGCACGCAGTCGGGTGCTATCGAGCTGACGCGGCTGGGCGGGATGGCCGGTGTGACCAGCGGGTCCGGATCGGTCACCATCGACGGCGTTGCTGGCGCACTGAGTGTCACGACAAGCAGCAGCGCCTTCGTGGGACGCGCCCTCAAGGATAGCGTGCGGGTGCGCACGACAAGCGGGACGGTTGATGCCACGCTGGTCGGTAGCGGTGATGCCGATGTCGAGACCGGGTCGAGTGCCATTCGCTTGCGGGGCATCAATGGCGCTCTGAAAGCGGTGACTCGAAGCGGTCGGGTCTCCATCGAAGGTCGGCCGGCCTCGGAATGGAATGTCTCCACCGGATCCGGTGGTGTCGATATTGCCGTCGGTCCTGCCACGCCGTTCAGCGTGCACGCCACCAGTGGCTCTGGTTCGGCCACGCTCGTGGGTGCGGAGGTGCAAGGACCGACATCAAAGCGAAGCGTTGCCGGCACTATTAGCGGCGGCGGGCCGCTCGTGCGTGTCAACAGTCGCAGCGGCGCCGTTCGTATTACGATCGCCCCCTCTCCGTCGACAGGTCGGGCACTGTCATTCCATACTTGCCTTCAAAGCCTCTGACGGGCGTCGCGATCAGTATCACGTTGGTCTGACACTGCTTCGCACAGAGGCGCTGCAGGAACTGTCTGCGACACGCTCGCATAGTATGGTCGTCACACTCGTCATCGTCGTCCTGGTGTTGATCAACACCTTGTACGTCGCGGCCGAATTTTCCGCCGTCAGTGTGAGGCGCAGCCGGCTCGAAGAGCTCGCGCGGAGCGGCAATCGCGCGGCTCGACTCCTGACCACCGTCATTCGCGACCCCGCGGCGCTCGATCGGTACGTGGCGGCATGCCAGATCGGGATCACGGTTTCCAGTCTCGTGCTGGGGGCCTACGGACAAGCCACCGTCGCGGAACCTCTGGCCCCCCGGCTGTCAACGGGGGGTCAACCTCAGCAAGGTGCCGTGATTCGATCAGTCAGCCGCGTGCGCCGGTAGCACAGCAGGAGCACTCGCGGGCAACCAACGGAACCACTCCACGGCAACCGAACTGTCCAGTGCAGGAATGGAGACCTCGAGCGAGCCGCCTGTGCGCGTTCCGCGCGAGCCGCTCGGCCGGCTGTTTCTTCGTTTTCTCCGTTTCGGCGCCTTGGCTTGGGGAGGTCCCGTTGCGCAGATTGCGATGATCCGGCAGGAACTCGTAGAGGAAGAACGCTGGATCACCCGCAACCAGTTCAACCGCGCGCTCGCGGTGTACCAAGTGTTACCCGGCCCAGAAGCGCACGAGCTGTGCGTCTACTTCGGCATGCTGGCGCGTGGACGCGTAGGCGGTGCGCTCGCGGGGCTTGGCTTCATGCTCCCGGGATTCCTCCTAATGTTTGCCCTCTCGTGGGCCTACGTCGCATTCGGCTTGACGGCGGCTGGCGTGGTGGCGGTGTTCGCTACCATGCAGGCCGCGGTGGCTGCATTGATCGTTCGTGCGGTGCACCGCATAGGAAGCCACGTGGTGACCGACCGCTGGCTCTGGGGGATTGCGACCGCCGCCGCCGCGGCTCAACTCGTTGGGATTCATTTCGCGATCATTCTGGCAACGGGCGGCCTTCTATACGCCGCGGCGAAGCGGGCGAAGCTCGCTCTGGCGTTTTCCCTGACCGTTGTCTTGATGTGTGGAGCGGCGGCGTTCCTTGTGATCAATGGCATCCAGCCTGCCGCACTCGTTGGCCCCGGCGTCCCGGTGCCGGATAACGCGGGCCAGGCCGCGTCGCTACCGGGCCTGTTCTGGTCCGGACTCAGAGCTGGGCTGCTCACCTTCGGCGGCGCCTATACCGTCATTCCGTTTCTGCAGGAGGATGCCGTTTCAAGCGGCGCCTGGATGACCAATGCGCAGTTCCTCGATGGTCTTGCCCTGTCAGGGCTGCTTCCGGCACCCCTGATCATCTTCTCCACGTTTGTCGGGTATGTCGGCGGCGGGTGGGGAGGTGCGCTCCTGATGACCGTTGGGATCTTCCTTCCGGCGTTTGCGTTCACGTTGCTCGGCCATGACGCGCTGGAGCGACTCGTTCATCAACCCCGCATCCGTGTGTTCCTGGATGGAGTCACCGCTGGAGTCGTGGGGCTGATTGCCGGGACAACGCTGGTCCTGCTACGCACCAGCGTCACGAGTGTAGAAACAGCGGTCCTGTTCGCGCTCGCGCTCGGCGTGCTGTTCAAGTGGAAGGGGCGGCTCCTGGTGCCCCTGGTCGTCTGTGCCGCCGGCCTCTGGGGCGTTGTGTCCACACTCCTCGTTCATTGAGGAACTCGGCCGACCGCCGCTCGCAGCCGCAAATCAAATCTGGATTGTGATAGGACTGTGATACGTGACCTTCAAAACCCCGAAGAACATCGAGGTTTACGGACGCACACTGAGTAATCGTTTTCGGAGGCTAAAGCGCTGAAGGCGTGTTCGTTAAGGCGCTTCGGAGTGGCTTGGTGTCTCTGGCCCGCTTCGCTTTCCAAGCGTGCTCCTTCAACCACTCGGACATCTCTCCGTCTTTAGAATCAACAACTTGCACGCAGTCTGAGACAGATTATCGCACACGCCGGCGCCCTTTCCCCGCATCAACTCGATCACGTTTGAATTCAGCGACTTGGAGAGAGCTGACGGCGGACGTCGGCAGAAATTGTGTAAGACCTCCTCGTCTCCTGTGATCAGTTGCGGTTTGCCGCGACGGCCAACACGAAGTCAAGAGTCCGCGCGGCGATCGCCTTCGGACACTTGCCCGCGCAGAGTCATACGATCAAGCCGTTCGGTGCAATTGACGACTTTCTCGAAACCCAGAAGGCGACTGCAAAAACGCAGAGAGAGCGATTGAATTCGACCGAGAACGTTTGCACGTCGTCAAACGCGTTCTGGCGATGTTCGTCCTCTCGGCCATCAACGCACGTGTCATTGAGAGATTCCAAGCGACGCGGCGGGTCGGAGGCGCGAGTAACCGCACCGTCAACATGGACGTTGGGGGCTGCGCCAGGTTCTGAAGCGGTTCAAACAGTGGCGGCGCCTCGAGGACGACGTGAAGATGCTGACGGAGTCTGGCGGCGAACCTGTCGGCCGCCTCTAGTGACGCTCGAAGAACAGCAACCGCTGTTCAGGACAGCCGAGGCCAATCCAGAGTGGGACCACGTCGACTGCGCCGGAATCCTCGCCGCCAATACGTCAACGCGCGGCGTCGAAGTGAAGCATGTACGAGACGAGCAGACGCGTGATCCCGCTGAACGATTCTGCCTTCGAGGCAGTCGATCGCATAAGCTCGCGATTGCTTGAAGCCGGCGAACCGGACCACGTGGTCGAATCGATCACGGGCGCATCTGTCGCGGCGAATGCTCGAGCACTACTCTCACATCCGTCTCAATGCGAAGAAGGCCCACTCGATCGCCTGAACGAATCGGGTCCCGTGTCGTTGATAGCCACTAAGAATCTGACGCGAGCCGGCCGACATGGCAGCTATATCGGCTGGCCTGGTTGTAAGGGGCCTATGCGGTACGGTCGCATCATTTCATTGTCCTCGTGCTCGACGATGTGGCAATGCCAGACGAACTGGCCGGCCGTATTGAACTGCGCCCGCACGCGAGTCACTTGTCCGGGATAGGCAACCACGGTGTCCTTGAAGCCAGTCTCCCAGGGCTCCGGAGGCGTTGGCGGTGATGCGGGGTTGATTTGAACCTGCTTCTGGTCTTCGACCACCACGATGTCCTGCCGGTCCACGACCTCGAAGATGACCTCGTGGATGTGGATGGGGTGAGCGTCGGCGGTGACGTTATACAGTTCCCAGATCTCGGTCGCACCAGCCGCCGGGTTCTCGGTCACGGGCACCCTCCATTCCAGCTTGTTCCAGGTGCCGATCTCTGCATCCGAATCCCAGGTAATGGTGCCAAGCTCGGTTTCGACCGGCGTGTCGCTGAAATCCGGGTGCTTCGACATCTCTTCGAGAAGCGCTAAACGCCGGGTGACGGTTTCTCCTGGCAACGGCGGGACCGGCGGCAGCACCAGGTACTGTGGTGGCGTCGTCGGATCAGGAGCCAGAGCCGGTACGACTCGGAACTGCATGATCTGGCCGGTGGTGACCGGGTCCGCGACGTCGAAATCAATCCCCGGGACGCCGCCGCCGAATGGCTCGTCCGGCGCGACGTTGCTGAGAAGGTGGTCGCCGAGCGTGACGTTCGTGAAGTCGACAATGACGTCGGCACGTTCGGCGGGAGCCAGCAGTAGTCGGTTTCCGGCGGCCGTGACGTTGACCGGAGCGGACAGGAAGCCCCCTTCGTTGCCGATCTGCCAGACTTCGACTCCCGGTATAAGACTGAAATCGAGGATCAGAAAGCGCGAGTTGCACCCGTTCAAGAACCTGAACCGGTAGCGTCGCTGCTCAACGGTCTGGAATGGCCACGTGTTGCCATTCACCATGATCGTGTTGCCGAAGAACTCCGGGTTCCAGATCGGTGAAATGTCGGAGTCCGGCCTGTACGGACCTGTGATCTCATCGAAGAACGCGCGCGTGCCCGGATAGAACAGCGAGCCATCAGCATTAAAGGAGCGGTCCTGGATGGCGATCGGGATCTCGTAGTACGTCTTGTTCGGCGGAAACTTGTCGTTCTCCCTGGGCGCCGGCCCGGGGAGCAAGGCGGTTGCGCCCGTGCTGCTGTCCAGCACTTCGTCGTCGCCTGCGGGCCCGCCGCGAATGAGATAGAAGCCGGCCGGGCCGGCATAGACGTTCAGCCGCGTCATGCCCAACGTGTGGTCGTGGTACCAGATGGTCGAGGCGCGGTTCTTGTTCGGGTACTGGAACACCGCGTAGCCTGGTTCCCAGACGACGCCGTAGCTGGCCTCCGCCTTCCCCGCGAAAAACTCGAACCATGTTCCGACGGTCGCATAGTCGGCTGGGATGTTCCCCGCCGCGGGCAAGTACCAGGCCTCAGCGTAACCGTCACTGTCGTCGGCAACGCCAACAGCACCATGCACGTGCGTCACGATCGGTACCGGGCCGGTGTACGGTCCGGGCGTCGTCGTGAACGTCGGCCTGCTGTCGCGGTCTTCGTCTCCCCCCGGTGGGTTGGCCCAATGGAGCGTTGGATCGACCGGCAGCAGGTGAGGGAGGAAGTTACCACCGGGATCCCGCAAATCGTTGATCCACTTCACGCGAACCGGCCTGTTCCACCTCGCTTCGATGGTAAGCGAGGGCGCGTTGTGCACCAGGAGGCCTCGCTTGCCCTCAGACGCCACCGCACCATATCCCCAGACGGTCGTCCTGGGCAGTCCCTCCGGCAGGATCTGCTGGGTGAACTGCTTCATAGAGATCTCGTAGTAGTCCGCGTTCTTTCCGCCAGCGAGCGTGATCCTTCCCGCTCGCGGCATCACCGGCGGAATCAGCATTGGCGTCGCGAACTTAGGCACCGTGGCAGGATCCAGAGTGTCGGGAATCTGGGCGAACAGTTGTCGCGTGACACCGAGCCGGTCGGCGAAGAACAGCGATAGCGTCGAGGCGCCAGTGAGACGTACAAAGTTTCGTCGTGTGAGCATGGTCTCGTCTGCCATCTCGACGCCAAGTGCGCCGGGTGATCGATGCGGTCCTTGACGCAGCGCCGGGGCCACGAACGGTAACGCGAGTTCCGAGCGGCGAGAGCTAAGGAGCGCAGCTTTTGGTTGCCGTCAGATCGACGGAATTCGTCGGTCGACGTCCGCGAAGGCAAACCGTGTGCCAGTTCCACATCGCGGCAAACAGGACGGTGCGTGCGCATCTCGACGCGTAAGGCGGGGGAATCTTTCGCAGCTGCAGGCTTTTTCGCCCACTAGCCGACCGGGCGTCGACACGGACGGATCAGATTATGGTCCTCGATGGGACGGGAATTGCCTCGGAAGGCCCTTCGCCTCGACGACGATTCCGGCAGGCGCGCGGGTCCTCGATCTTTCGAAGACGAACGCTAAGTGAAACGCAAACTGTGTAAGAACTGTGTAAGGTGGACTCAAGACCGACGATCAACACCGGCGTTTACGGCGTCACATCAAGGAGCATCCCTTGGCGATAAGTTCTTGATTCAGTTGCGCGCCGAGGTGTTTTTGTATCGCTTAGTGACGCTCGCCAAAATCGCTTTCCAAGCGTGCTCAATCGACCACTCTGACATCTCTCCGTCTTTAGAATCAACAAGTTGCGCGCAGACTCAGACAGATTATCGCACACGCCGGCGCCCTTTCCCCGCATCAACTCGATCACGTTTGAATTCAGCCACTTGGGGCGAACTGAAAGCGGACGTCGGCAGAAATTGTGTTAGACCTCCTTCGTCTCCTGTGATCAGTTGCGGTTTCCGATGCCGGCCGCGTGTAGATGTAGACCCGAGCCACCACATATGCCGAATGTGCATAGGAGCACGTTCCAACTCCGCTTAGCCTCAGGATCCGGCAGCGTGTGCGACTCGGCACGATATCTGCCTTAGCAGTCTCCAAAATTTGACGGATCTTCGGATCTCCGAGGAAATCGCCTCGATTCCATGGGCGGTCCCACGGCATTTCGTGATCTGCGTCACCGGCGGCTGTAGTTGACGACGAGGCTCTTGGCACCACCATCCTATGACGACCATCGTCGGTACGCCCGTCGCTGTCCTGGTCATACTGATCGGAGCCATTGTCAGTCTCTCTCTACTCCTGGCGCGAAGTGCGCGAGCCCTGCGCACGCTGCGCGAGAGCGAAGCACGGGTACGTCTCATCGCGGATCGCGCACCCGTTATGATCTGGACCGCCAGACCAGACACGACCCTGGACTTCCTCAATCACACGTGTGTGGAGTTCACCGGACGGACGCTCGAACAACTGTTGAACGAGGGCTGGTTGGACAGTGTCCATCCCGAGGATCTGGACCGCTGCCTTCAGACCTATGGGCCCGCGTTCGAAGCGCGCACACCCTTCTTCATGGAGTACCGAGTTCGCCACACCGACGGCACGTACCGGTGGTTGTTAGCGACCGGCGTTCCGAAGTACGGTGCGGATGGCAGCTTTGCCGGCTATATCGGCTGCGATGTCGACATCACCGAGCGAAGGAACGCCGAGGACAGAATCCGCGAGAGCCAGGCCGCACTGGAGCGGAGTCATCAAGAGACCCAGCATCTGGCCGGCCGGCTGATCGAGGCACAAGATACCGAGCGAGCGCGCATTGCCCGAGACCTGCACGATGACGTGAGCCAGCAGTTGGCGGGGGTCTCGATCGCGTTCAGCGGCCTCAAGCAGCGGTTGGGCGAGTATCGCGTCAGTGAGGATCTGCAACAGGAACTCGTGGACCTCCAGCAGCAGACCCTCACGCTGGCAAGGAATGTTCGCCAACTCTCACACGACTTGCACCCGACCGTGCTGCGGCATCTCGGACTGGAGAAGGCCCTGGCCTCGTACTGTGGCGAGCTCGAGCGGTCACATGGCGTCGTGATGCGGTGCGGCGCTGACGGAGAATTTGCCTCCATTGGCCCCGAGGCCGGGCTCTGTCTGTACCGAATCGCGCAGGAAGCACTACGGAACGTGGTGGCGCACGCGGGCGCCAGCCGCGCGGACGTTCGACTGTGCCGAAAGGACGATCACGCGGAGATCACGATCACTGATGACGGCCATGGCTTCGATCTGAACGATCCAGAGAGACGCAACGGCCTGGGGCTCGTGAGTATTACCGAGCGAGCCAAGCTTGCGGGGGGGACGATTAGCATCGGGCCGGGACCTGATCAGGGCACGCGCGTGCATGCCGCGATTCCCGTGAACGGGCGCCTGATGACCGGTGTCGACGCTCTCGTCGAAGGGCAACTGGCGTGATGCGCCGGCACACTGTCCTCCTGGCCGACGACCACGCGATTGTCACCGACGGTCTCGCGAGGATCCTGAACGAGGCACACTTCAACGTCGTCGGCGCTGTCCGCGACGGCCAGCAGCTGCTCGATGCCGCCAGACGGCTGCGTCCGGATGTCATCATTACCGACCTGTCCATGCCCGGGCTCAGCGGCCTCGACGCGCTCGCTCGTCTGAAAACCGAGCATGTTCCGAGCAAGATCATCGTGCTCACGATGCATCACGATGCGGAACTGGCAACCGACGCGATCCGCGCCGGGGCCTTCGGCTTCCTCTTGAAGGAGTCGGCCGGCGACGAGCTCCTGACCGCCGTTCGTCAGGCCCTTGATGGCAAGGTGTACATCACGCCGACCGTGACGCAAGAGGTCATGGACTGTATGGCCCGCCCGGCGAGGCCCAAGGCACCACAAGTGACGCCGCGACAACGCGACATCCTGCGGCTGATCGTGAAAGGCCAGCGCATGAAGGAGATCGCGGCGACTCTGGGTCTGTCGATCCGCACGGTGGAAGGCTACAAGTACGAAATGATGGAGGCCCTCGGAGTGACGTCTACCGCCGAACTCGTGCGGTATGCCTTGGAACGTCGGTTATAGGGCCTCCCCCCGTACTTTTTCGGGGTCCCTCCCCCCGTAGTTTTACTCTCCCTCCTGCACTGACACCCGCAGCACAATGCCGGCGTCAGTGTCGGTTGATCAACCACCATGTATCGCCCACGAGTGCTGCTGGCCGAAGACCACGCGGAGACGGCAGCACGGCTGCGCAAGCTGCTCGGAGTGGAATTCGACGTGATCGCGTGGGTTGAGGACGGATCGGCTCTGGTGGACGCCACCGAGCGACTGTCGCCGGACGTCATTGTGGCGGACATTGCGATGCCGGGCGTCGACGGCATTGCGGCCACCACGCTCATTTGTCGCCACGATCCGAACGCACGCGTCGTGCTCGTCACCGTGCACTCGGAGTCGATGCTCGTGGAGGCTGGACTTGCGGCTGGAGCGCTGGGCTATGTGCTGAAGGACACGGCTGGCGACGAACTCGTCCCGGCTGTCCATGCCGCACTCGCCGGCCGCCAGTACGTCAGTCGTGAGCTCGGGGTGCGATAGCGGCGGTCGCCGGAAGACGATTCCAAACTCGGATAGTGAAGACTCGCCAAAGGAGTGATTCGCATGGGTGATCGAGACGCGATTCAACGCTCAATTCTTCCGATTCCGCAGACGCAGCACGTGGGCTTGACCACATTCGACGCGAAGGACCCGGATACCAAGTTCCCGGCCATCGAGCCGCTGCGGCCCCCGAAGGGCGCCCCCAACGTCCTGGTCATTCTGATCGACGACTGCGGGTTCGGCGCCACCAGCGCCTTCGGCGGCCCCATCCCCACGCCGAACGCCGAACGGCTGGCGAAGAACGGGCTCAAGTTCAACCGCTTCCACACCACTGCCCTGTGCTCCCCCACCCGGCAGGCGCTGCTCACCGGACGCAATCATCATTCCGTGAACATGGGCGGCGTCTGCGAAATCGCGACGTCGGCCCCCGGCTACACCTCAGTGCTGCCGAAGAACAAGGCGCCGCTGGCCATGACGCTCAAGCTCAATGGCTACTCGACCGCGCAGTTCGGCAAGTGTCACGAAGTGCCGACATGGGAGACGAGCCCGATGGGACCGTTCGACCAGTGGCCCACCGGGGGAGGAGGGTTCGAGTACTTCTACGGCTTCATCGGCGGCGAGACCAACCAGTGGTACCCGGCCATCTACGAGGGCACCACCCCGATGGAACAGGGCAAGAGTCCCGAAGAGGGCTACCACTTCACCGAGGACATGACGAACAAGGCGATGGGATGGGTGCGTCAACAGAAGGCGCTCATGCCGGACAAGCCGTTCTTCATGTATTACGCGCCGGGCGCCACCCACGCGCCGCATCACGTGCCGAAGGAGTGGATCGACAAGTACAAGGGCAAGTTCGACGGCGGCTGGGACAAGTTGCGCGAGGAGACGTTCGCCCGTCAGAAGAAGCTGGGCGTGATTCCCGCGAATGCCGAGTTGACCAAACGGCCGGCCGAAATCCCCGCCTACGACGACATGCCGGCGGCGCTCAAGCCGATTCTCGCGCGCGAGATGGAAGTCTATGCCGCGTTCCTCGAGCACACCGACCACCACATCGGCCGCCTGTTCGACACGCTGCAGGACCTCAAGGTCCTCGACGACACGCTCATCTATTACATCTTCGGAGACAACGGCGCCTCCGCAGAAGGCACGCTCAACGGGTGCTTCAACGAGGTCGCCGTCCTCAACGGCATGAGCAAGCTCGAGACGCCTGAATTCCTGCAGAGCAAGATCGACGGCTTCGGCGGACCGGACGCCTACAACCACTACGCGGTGGGCTGGGCTCACGCGATGAACACGCCCTATCAGTGGACCAAGCAGGTGGCGTCGCACCTGGGCGGCACCCGCAACGGCACCATCGTGCACTGGCCCAACGGCATCAAGGCGAAGGGTGAGGTCCGGTCACAGTTCTCTCACGTGATCGATATCGCGCCGACGATCCTCGAGGCCGCGGGGATTCCCGCGCCGACCATCGTGAACGGCATCCAGCAGTCGCCGTACGAGGGCGCCAGCATGCTGTATGCGTTCGACGACGCCAAGGCGGCCGAGCGGCGCGAGACCCAGTACTTCGAGATGTTCTGCAACCGCGGCATCTACCACAAGGGCTGGACCGCGGTCACCCGGCACGGCGTGCCCTGGACCGGCGCGTATAAGCGGGCCTTCGACGATGACGTCTGGGAGCTCTACGACACGAACACCGACTGGACGCAGGCGAAGGATCTCGCGAAGGAGAATCCCAAGAAGCTGGCCGAGTTGCAGCGGCTCTTTCTGATCGAGGCCACGAAGTACAGCGTGCTGCCGCTCGACGATCGCTCCTTCGAGCGCTTCAACGCGGAACTCGCGGGCAGGCCGCAGCTCCTCAAGGGCAACTCTCAGATCTTGTTCGGCGGTATGTCCCGCCTGAGCGAAGGCTCGATGCTGGTCACGAAAAACAAGTCCTATTCAGTGACCGCGGAAATCGAGGTGCCGGCGTCCGGGGCCAACGGCGTCATCGCCGCGATCGGCGGCGGCGTCGGCGGCTGGAGCCTCTACGCCCTGAACGGCAAGCTGAAGCACTGCTACAACTTCTTCGGCATCCACCAGTACTTTGCTGAGGGCACCACGCCGATCCCGGCCGGCAAGCACCAGGTGCGGATGGAGTTCAAGTACGACGGCGGCGGCCTGGCCATGGGCGGTGCCGTGTCACTCTTCGTCGACGGCAAGAAAGACGGCGAAGGCCGGGTGGACCAGACGGTGCCGATGATCTTCTCCGCTGATGAGACCTGCGACGTCGGAAAGGAAACTGGCTCGCCAGTCTCTCCCGACTACGGTCCGACCGACAACGAGTTCAGCGGCGAGGTCAACTGGGTCCAAATCGATCTGGAGAAGGATGATCACGACCACCTGATCACGCCGGAGGAGCGCTTCCAGATCGTGATGGCGCGGCAGTAAACATGTTCAGGCCGGCGGTCGATCGCGACCGCCGGTCCTGACCGCCTCGAATTCGGTGGCGTGGCCATGAAAAGCCAAGACTGGAGAAACGAATTTGAGTGATCGCTCACGGCCGAACATTGTCTTCATCCTGTTAGACAACGTGGGCTGGGGCGACATCGGCTGCTACGGCGGCCTGGCACCCACGCCACGCATCGATGCCCTCGCCAGTCAGGGATTGCGCTTCAAGAACTACAACGTCGAGGCGCAGTGCACGCCGACGCGCTCGGCGATCCTCACCGGCCGCCTGCCCATTCGCACCGGCAATTGCAGTGTGCCGCTACCGGGACAGGGCCACTACGGCCTCGCGCCGTGGGAGTACACGCTGGGCGAGCTGTTCTCCGATGCCGGCTACGCCACCGCGGCCTTTGGCAAATGGCATGTGGGCGATATTGAAGGGCGGCTGCCAACGGATCAGGGCTTCGACGAATGGTTCGGCATCAAAAACACTTCTGACGAGTCCGGCTACAGCGCCTACCCGTTGTTCGCCGAATCCGGCTTTCCCGTGCCGAAGATCTGGGAGGGCGTGAAGGGATCGGCAGTCACGCCGGTGGAGGACTTCAATCTGCAGACGCGCCCGCTTCTGGACGAGAAGATTGCGGCGCGAGCCTCGGCGTTTATCGCGCGGAGCGCGCAGGCGGGCAGGCCGTTCTTCACCTACGTTTGCTTCACGCAGATGCACCCTCCGTTGATTCACCATCCGGATTTCAAAGGAAAGTCTGGCGGCGGCGTCTACTCCGATACCCTCGCCGAGCTCGACCATCGCACCGGCCAGGTCCTCGATGCCATTGACCAAGCCGGCATTTCGGAGAACACGATCGTCGTATGCAGCAGCGACAATCCGGCCGGCCGGTCGACATCGATGGGCGGTTCGAACGGGCCATGGCGTGGTCACTTCGGGTCGGGATTCGAGGGCGGCATGCGCGCCCCGTCGATTGTGCGTTGGCCCGGCAAGGTGAAAGCCGGCGCGGTCAGCGACGAGATGCTCAGTGCGGTTGATTGGATGCCGACGCTGGCCGCCTTAGCTGGCGAACGCACGCGGGTGCCCGAGGATCGCCCCATCGACGGGCTCGACGCTTCGGCATTCCTGCTCGGGCAGAGCCCAACGACCGGACGAGATCATGTCATCTACTTCGGGTCCGACGCCGGAGTGATGTCAGTCAAGTGGAAAACGATGAAGGTGGTGTTCCGGTATAGCGAAAGCACCAGCGGTCCAATCATCAAGCCTCAGTGGCCTCTGGTGTTCGACCTGATCGATGACCCCAACGAGGAGTGGGATCTGATCGAGAAGCGACTGGACTGCGCGTGGGTGTTTGCGCCCATTGCCGCGCTCTTGGTTTCGCTGCAACAGAGCGCGGGTCGATACCCACACATCAAGCCGGGGCAAGAATTCACAGGTTATTCGAAGTGACGCCGGGGATGCGGCGGGTGCACCGCTCCACTTCGTGCCGAAAGCGAAGGCATAGCAACCAGAACGACAGGAGAACACGATGTCGGATCAGAACGATCAACGGCCGAGAACAAACCTCCCGATCCCAGACCAGCCGTACACCGGGCTGGTCACGTATGACGCGAAGGATCCGGCCACCAAATTCCCGTCGTTCGAGCCGCTGCGACCACCCAAAGGCGCGCCCAACGTCCTCATCGTCCTGCTCGATGACGTCGGCTTCGGCGCGTCGAGCGCCTTTGGCGGCCCGATCCACACGCCGACTGCCGAGCGCCTCGCGAAGAGCGGCATCAAATTCAATCGCTTTCACACGACGGCCCTCTGCTCGCCAACACGCCAGGCGCTGTTGACCGGGCGCAATCACCATGCCGTCGGCATGGGCAGCATCACAGAGCTGGCGACATCGGCTCCGGGGTATAACGGCATGCGGCCCAATACCGCCGCGCCCCTCCCCGAAACGCTGAAGTTGAATGGTTATTCAACCGCACAGTTTGGCAAGTGCCATGAAGTGACACCCTGGGAGGCCACGCCCCTCGGGCCGTTTGGCGCCTGGCCGACCGGTGGCGGTGGCTTCGAGCATTTTTACGGCTTCATTGGCGGCGACACCAACCAATGGACACCGACGCTGTACGAAGACACCGTGGCGATTGAACCGCCGGACGAGCCGGGCTACCACCTCAGTGACGATCTCGGCTCGAAGGCGATCGCCTGGATCCACCAGCAGAAGTCGCTCATGCCCGACAAGCCGTTTTTTGTGTACTTTTCGCCCGGCGCCTGCCACGCCCCGCACCACGTGCCGAAGGAGTGGGCAGACAAGTACAAAGGGAAGTTCGCGCAGGGCTGGGACACGATCCGGGAAACCACCTTTGCGCGACAGCAAGCCTTGGGCGTCATCCCGGCCGACGCCACGTTGACCGCACGGCCGGACGCGATTCCCGCCTGGGACGCTATGCCTGCGGTGCTGAAACCGGTACTCGAGCGGCAGATGGAAGTCTACGCAGGCTTCCTCGAGCAGATCGATCATAACGTCGGCCGCGTGGTCAAGGCCATCGAGGACCTCGGGATTCTCGACGACACGCTCATCTACTACATCCTCGGCGACAACGGCGCGTCGGCTGAGGGGGGCATCAACGGGACCTTCAGCGAAGTCGTGGTCTGCAATGGCATGAACCACTTGGAGACGCCGGAATACCTCGCGACGAAGATCGACGAGTGGGGAGGACTGACAGCCTTCAATCATTACTCGGTGGGCTGGGCGCACGCCATGTGCACGCCGTATCAGTGGACCAAGCAGATCGCGTCGCACTGGGGCGGGACGCGCAATGGCACCATCGTCCACTGGCCCAGCGGCATCAAGGCGAAGGGCGAAGTGCGGAGCCAGTTCCATCACGTCATCGACGTCGCGCCGACCATCCTTGAAGCGGCCGGCGTGCCGCAACCGACCTTCGTGCACGGCGTGCAGCAGACCCCCATCCAGGGCGTGAGCATGCTGTATGCGTTCGATGCGCCGGACGCGGCCGAACGACATGGGACGCAGTATTTCGAAATATTCGGCAACCGGGGCATCTATCACGACGGCTGGACGGCCGTCACGAAACACGCCATTCCGTGGCTCTTGACCGGGCAGATGCCGGCCTTCGACGATGACGTGTGGGAGCTCTACGACACGAATACCGATTGGACGCAGGCTCGTGATCTGGCCAAAGAGATGCCTGACAAGCTGCGCGAATTACAACGCCTGTTCCTGATCGAAGCGGTGAAGTTCAACGTCCTGCCGCTCGACGACCGAAAGGCCGATCGCCTCAACTCCACCATCGCCGGCAGACCCGAGCTCATCACGGGGAGTTCGCAGATGCTCTTTGGCGGCATGCGACGACTGACCGAGAACGCCGTGATCAATATCAAGAACCGGTCGCATTCGGTGACGGCGGAGATTCAGGTCCCCGAATCGGGGGCGGAGGGCGTGATCGTGGCCCAGGGTGCCTCGTTTGGTGGCTGGAGTCTGTACGCCAAAGATGGGCGCCCGCGGTACTGCTACAACTTCTGCGACCTCCAGCGCTTCACCATCGAGGGTACGAAGGCCATTCCGGCCGGCACGCACCAGGTGCGAATGGAATTCGCCTACGACGGCGGCGGCGTGGCCAAGGGCGGCAAGGTCACGCTCTACGTCGACGGAACAGCGGCCGGCGAGGGCCGGGTCGATGTCACGATGCCGTTCTTGTTTTCCTTTGACGAGACGGTGGACGTCGGCAGCGATCTGGGTACGCCGGTGAGTCATGACTATCCCGCGCGCGGGAACGAGTTCGCGGGGAAGGTGAACTGGGTGCAGATCGACATCGAGAAGAGCGCGGTCGATGCCGATCACTTCATCAGCGCCGAGGAACGCGTGCGGGTGGCCATGTTGCGCCAGTGACAACGGCAGATGCTCAGAGCGGTCGATTGGATGCCGACCCTCGCGGCGTTGGCTGGCGAGCGCAAGCGGGTGCCCGGCGATCGTCCCATCGACGGCCTCGACGGTTCGGCATTCCTGCTCGGGCAGAGCCCGACGACCGGACGAGATCATGTCATCTACTTTGGTTCTGACGCCGGAGTGATGTCGGTGAAGTGGAAAACGATGAAGGTAGTGTTCCGGTATAGCCAAAGCACGAGCGGTCCGATTATCAAGCCCCAGTGGCCCTGGTGTTCCACCTGATCGACGACCCGTCGAGGAGTGGGACCTGATCGAGAAGCGCCTGGACTGCGCCTGGGTATTTGCGCCGATCGCCGCGCTTCTCTGGCTTCGCTGCAACAGAGCGCGGGTCAATACCCACACATCAAGTCGGGGCAGGAATTCGCAGGTTACTCGAAGTGATGCGGCGCGGCAGTAAGACACGTGCAGAACGATTGCACAGAGACCGGGAGTGGTATATCCCAAAGGAGATCACGCTATGGGTTCAGAAGACAAGCGACATCGTTCACATCTTCCGATGGCGAACACGGGCAGGAAGGGCCTGATCACCTTCGACGCAAAGGATCCGGCCTCGAAGTTCCCTCCAATCGAGCGACTGCGCCCACCCAAGGGCGCTCCCAACGTCCTGATTGTCCTGATCGATGATGTCGGCTTCGGCGCCACCAGCGCCTTTGGCGGGCCGTGTCAGACACCGACCGCGGAAAAGCTGGCAGCCGGTGGGCTGAAACTCACGCGCTTCCATACGACGGCTCTGTGCTCACCAACGCGTCAGGCCTTGCTGACCGGCCGCAACCATCACTCGGTAGGCATGGGGGGCATCACCGAAATCGCCACCGGTGCGCCGGGCTACAACTCGGTGCTCCCCAACTCCATGTCGCCGTTGGCCAGGACGCTGAAACTGAATGGCTACTCGACGGCGCAGTTCGGCAAGTGCCACGAAGTGCCGGTCTGGGAGACGAGCCCGGCCGGACCGTTCGACGCCTGGCCGACCGGCGGCGGCGGCTTCGAGTACTTCTACGGCTTCATCGGCGGCGAGGCCAACCAGTGGTATCCGACGCTCTACGAGGGCACCACATCGGTGGAGCCCGAGAAAACGCCCGAGGAGGGGTACCACCTGGTCGAAGACATGACTGACAAGGCGATTCAGTGGATTGGCCAGCAGAAAAGCCTCGCCCCTGATAAGCCGTTCTTCATCTACTTCGCGCCTGGCGCCACCCACGCGCCGCACCATGTGCCGAAGGAATGGGCCGACAAGTACAAGGGCAAATTCGACGGCGGCTGGGACAAGCTGCGCGAGGAAACGTTCGCACGACAGAAGAAGCTCGGCGTCATCCGTGCCGATTGTGAGCTCACCGCTCGACACAAGGAGATTCCGGCATGGGACGAGATGCCGGAGCCGTTCAAGCCCGTACTGCGCCGTGAGATGGAGGTCTACGCGGGGTTCATGGAGTACACCGATCACCATGTGGGACGGCTCTTCGACTCGTTGACCAAGCTGGGGATCGCCGACGACACGCTCATCTACTACATCGCCGGAGACAACGGCGCCTCCGCCGAGGGATCGCTCAACGGTTGCTATAACGAGATGAGCTATTTCAACGGTCTTCAGGCGCTGGAGACGCCCGAGTACCTCACCGCCCGGATTGACAAGCTCGGTGGACCCGAGTCGTACAACCACTACGCGGTCGGCTGGGCGCACGCAATGAACACGCCCTACCAGTGGACCAAGCAGGTGGCGTCGCATTGGGGCGGCACCCGCAACGGCACGATCGTGCATTGGCCGAAAGGCATCAAGGCAAAGGGCGAGCTTCGCTCGCAGTTCTGTCACTGCATCGACGTCGCGCCAACGATCCTTGAAGCGGCAGGCCTGCCGGAGCCGGTCTCGGTGAACGGCATCGCGCAGTCGCCGATCGAAGGCGTCAGCATGCTCTACGCCTTCAACGACGCCAAGGCGGCTGAGCGTCACGAGACGCAGTACTTCGAGATGTTCGGCAACCGCGGCATCTACCACCAGGGGTGGACGGCGGTCACGCGGCACACGTATCCCTGGTCGAAAGAAAAGCGTCCAGCGCTCGATGACGACGTCTGGGAGCTCTACGACACCAACAAGGACTGGAGCCAGTCGAAAAACCTGGCCAAGGAGATGCCGGAGAAGCTTCGTGAGTTGCAGCGCCTCTGGCTCATCGAAGCGACGCGCTACAGCGTGTTGCCGATCGACGATCGGCTGCTCGAGCGAGTCAACCCGGACCTCGCGGGCCGCCCGGTGCTGATCGAAGGAACGACTCAGATCCTCTTCGGCGGCATGGGACGCCTGTCGGAGAACTGCGTCCTCAGCATCAAGAACAAGTCGCACTCCGTCACGGCCGAAATCGTGGTCCCGGAGAAGGGCGCTGAGGGCGTGATCATCGCGCAGGGCGCAAACATCGGCGGATGGAGTCTCTACGCCAAGAACGGGAAGCTCAAATACTGTTACAACTGGGGCGGCTTCAAGCACTTCATGGTCGAAGCGACGACGCCGATTCCGGCCGGCGAGCATCAGGTGCGCATGGAGTTCGCGTATGCCGGCGGCGGTCTCGGCAAGGGCGGCACCGTGACGCTCTACACTGACGGCAAGAAGGTCGGGGAGGGCAACATCGAGGCGACTCTCATGAACGTCTTCTCTGCCGACGACGGTTGCGATGTCGGCGAGGACACCGGCGCTCCGGTCTCCCCGGACTACGGCCCGCAGGGCAACGCCTTCAACGGCAAAGTCAAAGGCGTGCAACTTGCCATCGCCGAGGCCGCCGAGACTGCCGACCACCTGGTTGATCCGGAGGATGCCATCCGCGTGGCCATGGCACGGCAGTAAGGCGCCTCTCCACAAGGACGATCACGACCACCTGATCTCGCCGACGAACGCTCAGCCTCGCGATGGCGCGGCACCAGGTTCATGCACCACCGGCGGTCGATAGCGACCGCCGGTCAAGACGGAGCGAGATCGAGTTGCTGACTCCAATGCTGATGCACGGCTCTCACTATCGTCGAATACTCACGTTGCTGGCGCTGGGCGGCATCGTACTGGCGGCCGGACTCTGGGTCGCTCAGAGACAGCAGTCGAGGGAGGTGTTGGTGGATGTTGCGAACGCGGCCGAGGCTGATCCGCTGCCATCATGGAACGATACCAAGGCGAAACGCAGCATTCTCGCGTTCGTCCGAGCGGTGACCGATCAGAATGGTTCCGACTACGTGGCGCCCGCCGCCCGGATTGCCGTCTTCGACAACGACGGGACGCTCTGGTCGGAGCAGCCACTCTACATCCAGCTCGCCTTTGCTCTGGACCGCGTCAAGTCGCTCGCTCCGGAACACCCGGAGTGGCGCACCACGCAGCCGTTTCAGGCGGTGCTCGAAAACGACACCAAAGCGCTCGGGGCAGCCGGCGTCAAAGGAATTCTCGAGCTGGTCGTGGCGACACACGCCGGGATGACGACCGACGAGTTCGAACGCATCGGCAAAGCATGGTTCGCAAGCGCGAAGCACCCGCGATTCAATCGGCCCTACACCGACCTGGCCTTCCGTCCGATGGTGGAGCTACTCGACCACCTGCGCGCAAACGGGTTCAGGACCTACATCGTGTCGGGTGGCGGCATCGAGTTCATGCGCGTGATTGCCGAGCAGCTGTACGGGTTCCCGCCGGCGCAAGTACTTGGCAGTAGCGGAAAGTTGCGCTACGAGATACGGGACGGCGTACCGGTCATGGTCCGTCTGCCCGAGCTCGACTTCTTCGACGACAAAGAGGGCAAGCCGGCCGCCATCCAGAAGTTCATCGGTCAGCGGCCGATCGCCGCCTTCGGCAACTCCGACGGCGACCTGCAGATGCTGCAATGGACCGCCGCCGGTCCTGGGCGTCGCCTGATGTTGCTCGTCGACCACACCGACGCGTCACGCGAGTACGACTACCGCGTCTCGCCAATGGGACGCCTCGACGTCGCACTCACCGAAGCCAATCAGCGTGGCTGGACGGTTGTCAGCATGAAGGACGACTGGAAGCGGATCTTCGCGTTCGAGTAATGCCTCACGCTCGTCGTCACCGCCGAGTTGGTGAAATAACGGAAGATTGGACGCCGACTGGCAGGCGATGGAGCGAGTGCGTCTGCCAGTCGTTTCCAAGGAGAACTCTCCCATGTCGCGTGTGCGTACCCTGCTGCCGTCAGCCGCTGTTGCTGCTGCAGCGTTCGTCGGCTCTGTTGTCCTGGCACGGCCCGCGTTCGCCCAATACATGGGCAGCAACTTTCACGGCGACTTCGGCGTGAACTCAGGCAGCCAGCCAGGGCCAGGGTTGTACGTGGCCATCCCATTCGCCCAGTGGAACGCTGACAGCATCAAAGATGCTGACGGCAACACCGTCCTGGGCGGGCAGTTCCAGGGCTTTGACGTCCGGGCCGTATTCCCGACGATGATCGTGGTGACCTCCAAGAAACTTCTTGGCGCCAACTACGGGTTTATGGTGGCACCGCCGTTCTCCACCATTCGTCCGGAGCGTGCGGCCCTGGAGCCGGTCGAACCACACTGGGGTTTCAACGACACGTATGTCGTGCCGCTCCATCTCGGGTGGCACACACCGCGCGCGGACTTCGTCGCCGGCTATGGATTCTTTGCGCCCACAGGAAAGTATGAGGCGGGCGGCAGCGACAACGTCGGACTCGGCATGTGGTCGCACGAAGTGCAAGGCGGCACCACGGTCTACTTGGACGCCGCGAAGAGGTTCAGCGCCGCGACGACCGCGTTTCTCGAGATGCATTCGAACAAGAAGGACCAGGACCTGAAGGTCGGCACGCTGCTTACGCTCGAGGGCGGCGTGGCCTACAACGTGCCCAAGATCGGCGGGGCCTTTGGCATGGGGTACTACCTGCAGAACAAGCTGTCGGACGACAGCGGCGCCGACGTGCCAGTATCGGCGCTGCAGGCGCTGAATCTGTATGGCCAGAACCGGCTGTTCGGCATCGGGCCAGACGTGACGATGGCCATCTTTCAACGTGGAGGCACGATTGGACTGGTGAACGTCCGCTATCTCTGGGAATCAGGCGGGAAGAGCTCATTCCAGGGCAGTACGTTCGTCGTCGGGCTGACGATCGCCAAACCGAAGGTCAATTGATGTGACCTCGTGCCGGTATCGGATGCGTGCCACGGCGGCCGTCTTCCTGGTGGGAGTTCTCAGCTGTTCGGTGGACCTTGCCGCCCAACGCGTGCGCGACGAAGTCGTCGAGCTCTCGAGCGGAGATCGGGTAACCGGAGAGATCAAAGGGCTCGATCGGTCATACCTGACGGTTCGGACGATCGACCTCGGCACGGTTCAAATCCGGTGGCAGCGCGTCGTCCGGTTGAACAGCAGTCGAATGCTGGAAATCGTGCTCGCGGACGGCCGGCGCCTCGAGGGTTCGGTGGTGTCACCGACGCCGCGAACACTGGACGTCATCACCGGCGGACCCGGAGGCACGGTGAACGTCGGCCTCGCCTCGATCGTGGTCATGCGACCGGTGGCGCGCAGCTGGATCGGGAACCTTACGGGTTCGATCGACGGCGGCTTCAACTATACGCGTGGCAGTGACGTTGCCCAGTCCTCGGTCAACGCTGAGGTGATCAGCCGGAGCCCGGCGTCGAAGCAATTCTTCGAGTCTCTTGATGCTTGGCATCGATGTCCTGCTGACCTAGCGTTCGTTGGCGCGAAATGCCCTTCAACCGCCGTGGGTTCAAGCCGTCACACCTGGAGCATACCCGCAGTGAATAATCAAGCAGAAGGGGATCACGCACGCCTGCATTTTCGGGAGCGATCTGTGGCTTCTTTGAGCCGGCGTCTCCCGACGGACGCTAACTGAAACAGCGATTGTGATGGGAATGTGATACGTGCCCCTCGAAACCTCGATTCACATGGAGGTTTACAGACGCACACGGAATGAGAGTTTTGGGTGGCTAAGTCGCAGAAGGCCTATGCGATAATGTGTGTCGCTGTGGCTCCGTGTCGCTCTGAGAATTCGCTTTCCAAGCGTGCTCCTTCAACCACTCGGACATCTCTCCGCTTTTGGAATCAACGAATTACGAGCGGTCGGACACTAATTATGGCACACGCCATTGACGTGCGCGGAATCTTGCTCGAACACGTTTCCATTCAGCGGTTTGCAGCATGACGAGAACGTGCGTGCGACGAAATTGTGTCAGACCTTCTAATAGACGACGCGCGATCTCGGAAGTACCAAGAAACAGGTCAACCCTGGCGCAGCGCCTCGGTCGGTTGAATACGCAGCGCTCGGCGCGCCGGTGCGGCGCACGCCAGCACGCCCACGGCCCCCATGATGACGGACGTGATCACCGACGAGACGAGGAGCTCCGCGGTCAGGCTGTCGGCGCGCCACGCGAGGAGCAGGATGAGGGTGTTGCCGGCGATGATGCCACCGCCGAGCTGACGACCGGCACGAGCGAACACGCTGCCGAGCACGTGCCGGGGGTTGGCGCCGAGGGCGATGCGGATCCCGATCTCGCGGGTGCGACGCGCCACGGCGACGGCCATCAGCGCGTACAGACCGGCCGCGGAGAAGACCACCGCTCCAAGCAGAATGCTGCCGATGACGAGGCCGCCGACGCCCTCCGGCCCGCGCTGCTTTACGACGCTCTCCTGGAGTGTGGCGATGTCCCGGAGCTGCAGCCCCGCATCGACCTGCCGCGCAAGGGCGGCGACGCGGGGCGCAAGCGGCGCGGCGTC
>Ga0299914_10000517_pt1 | contig 23305 bp, 26 predicted proteins | sample RVTome_10_FD_201361 | JGI IMG/M metagenome (GOLD analysis project Ga0299914, IMG submission 201361) | Soil microbial communities from uranium-contaminated site in the Upper Colorado River Basin, Wyoming, United States - RVT153D57 (version 2) ...
CGCCGTGGTGCGGGTCGCCCCGGGCGCCGGCGAGGAGATCGAGCGGGGTCTGGCCGAACGGCTGCCCTCGGCGCCCGAGCGGATGCTGGCCGGCGGCAACGGCGAGTCGCTGAAGCCGCGCTTCTTCGAGCGCATGAGCGACGCCGACCTGCGGGGGCTGGCGCACGACCCCGAGGACCTCGAGTTCCTGCGCCGCCTCGACCCGCGCTCAGCGATCACCGTGGCGCTCAACGCGCGCGGCCGCGTCACCGGCACGCTGACGCTCGGGCTCGCCTGGTCGGGGCGACGCTACCGCCGCGAGGACGCCGACTTCGCTTGGATCCTCTCGGGTCGCGTCGCCCTGGCGCTCGACAACTCCGGCCTCTTCGCCGACCTGGAGCGGGCCGAGCGGGCGCGCTCGGAGATTGCCGAGACCCTGCAGCGCGGCCTTCTCCCCTCGCCGCTGCCCCACATCCCCGGCTGGTCGATCGCCGCGATGTACAGGCCGGCAGGCGCCGAGAACGAGGTCGGCGGCGACTTCTACGACGTCTTCCGCGTGCCCGGCGGCTGGATGTTGGCGATCGGCGACGTCACCGGCCGCGGCGCCGGCGCCGCCTCGATCACCGCCGTCGCCCGTTACACCTTGCGCACCGCCGCGGTCCTCACCGACGACCCGCTGGTCGGCCTGCGCACGCTCAACCGGGCGCTGCTTGCCCGCGGCGACGCCGCCCTCTGCAGCCTGGTGGCGTTGACGGTCGGCGAGGACCGCTTCGAACCGGTCCGCCTCGCGGTCGCCGGCCACCCGCCGCCGCTGCTGGTCGACGGGGAGGAGGTGGTCGAGGTGACGACCGCGGGCCCGGTGCTCGGCGCCTTCCCCGACGCCGAGTGGGAGATCGCCCGCAGCGAGGTCGAGCCGGGGCAGCAGCTGGTCGTCGTCACCGACGGGATAGCCGAGGCACAGGGGCCGGAGGGTCGCTTCGGCGAGGCGCGCCTGCGGCATGAGCTGCGCGGCGCCGGCAACCCAGCTGCGGTCACCCAGGGCATCGAGACCTCGTTGCACGCCTTCGTCGAAGGCCCGCTCGACGACGACGTGGCGATCCTCGCCCTCGCCCGCGCCTCCGAGCCAACCGGCGCGCCGGGGAGCGGCGCGCGCCCCGCCGTGACTAGCCTGGACCGCGTCGATGGCTGAATCCCACACGGCGCTGGTCGAGCGCCTCTACGACTGCTTCAACCGGCGCGACGAGGCCTGTATCGCCGAGATCTGCGACGAGGAGATGGCGTTCTTCCCGATCGTCACCGCCGAGGCGATCGGTCGCGACGCCCCCTATTCCGGGCCGGCCGGCCTGCGCCGGTACTTCGCCGACGTGGCGGAGGTCTGGGAAGAGCTGCAGATCTCGCCGAGCCGGGTGGAGGAGGCCGACGGCGTGCTGCTGGTCCGCGGTCGCGTGTACGCACGGAGCCGCCTGCTCGGCATCCGCGACATGCCGATCGCCTGGGTCTGGGAGGTGCGCGACGGGCAGTTCGTACGCGGCGAGGTCTTCCCTGACCCCGAGCAGGCCGTCGCCCGCTTCGCCACGATCGCCGGCATGCCAAGCAGCTGAGCTTCCTACCGTCGCCGGGGGCAACCTCCGGCGCGGGGCCGGTATCGCGCTCCCGCTACCCCGGCGATCCGCCGCCAAACGGCGGCCGTTCAGTCGCGCAGCTCGGCGAGCGCTGCGTCGCGCGCTTCGTGCATCGGGATCGACTCGCCGATCCCGGTGACGTCGAGCAGTCGCCGCACCTGGTGGTTGATGCAGCAGAGGGCGAGGCGTCCGCCGCCCTCGCCGTCGTTTGGGTTGAGCTGCTGCCAGGAGCGCACGATCAGCGCGATCCCGGTCGAGTCGATGAACTCGCACTCGGAGAGGTCGAGCAGGATCGAGGCGTCCGGGCTCGCCAGGGCCTCGTCGAGGTGGCGCCCCAGCTCCGGCGCCGTGTGCATGTCGAGCTCGCCACGGACGGTGAACGCGCGCACGCCGCCCTCGAGCGCCTCGCTTTCGACTGCAAAAGGTGTCGGGCTCACGCTGCGATCCTACCGCGACGGGGCGGTTTGCCCCCCGTCCGGCGGGGGTAGCGGGTGCGGGAGAGCACGCGAGTATGCTCGAAAATCGCGTAGGCCCCACCCGGCCTGCGTGCTCGCCAATGGGCTCGAGATCGAACACGCAGATCGAGGAACGGCCTAGGGGGCTGCAAATGGTCCTGCCCGCGAAGTCCGAGAACGTCGCCGTCATCCGCCACGCGATGGCCGGCCTGGCGCAGGAGATCGGCATGGACGAGCCGGGCGTCGCCGACTTGAAGACGGTCGTCTCCGAGGCCTGCATGAACGTCGTCGTGCACGCCTACCGGGACGGGCGGGGCCCGATCTTCGTCGAGGCCAGCCCCGACGATGACGGCCTCACGGTCACGGTCCGCGACGAGGGCGCCGGCATCCAGCCGCAGGCAGACCCGGAGCGCGACAGCCTGCGCCTCGGCCTGACCCTGATCGCGGCGCTGTCCGGCAGCTTCGCGATCTCGGGCGGCATCGGCCAGGGGACCGAGGTGACGATGCGGCTGCCCCTGCACGGCGGGGCGCCGGGCAAGCTCGACGGCGATCCCGTGAAGATGGAGCCCCAGCACGTCGCCGCCGAGCTCGTCACCGACCGCGCCGAGCTGCTCGGCCCGGTGCTCTCGCGCATCGTCGGCGCGCTCGCCGCCCGCCGCGACCTCTCGGTCGACCGGGTCTCCGACGCGGTCCTCGTCACCGACGCGGTCGCCGCCGCGGCGCCCTCGCGCTTCGCCGACGGCCGCGTGCGCCTCGGGCTGGACGACGGGGGCGAGGGGATCGCCCTGCGGATCGGGCCGATGGAGCGGGGAGCGGCCTCGCGCATCCGCGAGGAGCTCGAGCTGCCCGACGTCGGCGGCTCGCTGGAGACGCTCGTGGACGAGCTCGCCGTCGAGGAGTCCGAGGAGGGCGAGTCCCTCCTCATCCGGTTCGCTGCCGCTCCTCCTGCTCCCTGATCCGCTCGCGGACCTTCTCCAGAGCGCGGCGCAGGATGCGCGAGACGTGCATCTGCGAGTTGCCGATCCGCTCGGCGATCTGCGACTGGGTCATGTCCTCGGCGAAGCGCAGCCGCAGCACCAGCCGCTCGCGCTCGTCGAGGTGGGGGAGCGCCTCGTCGAGCGCGATCCGGCCCTCGACCAGCTCGTAGCTCTCGTCCTCGGAGCCGATCCACTCGGTCGGCGGGGACTCGTCGCCCTCCTCGGCGCCGGCCGGCCGGTCGAGCGAGAGCGGCCGCCGGTTGTGGTTCGCCTCCAGCACCTCGAGCACGTCGGTCTGCTCGAGCTCGAGGTGGTCGGCGATCTCGCCGACCGATGGCGGCCGCTGCAGCCTCTCGGTCAGCTTGCCGATCGCCTTCTCGACCTCGGCCATCCGGTCGTGCAGGCCGCGCGGCACGCGCACCGTCCAGACCCGGTCGCGGAAGTGGCGTTTGAGCTCGCCGAGGATGGTCGGCGAGGCGAAGGCGGTGAAGGGGATGCCGCGCTCGGGGTCGTAGCGGTCGATCGCGCCCAGCAGGCCGAGGTTGGCGACCTGCACCAGGTCGTCGAAGGACTCGCTCGCCCCCCGGTAGCGCAGCGCGAGCCGCTTGGCGAAGGGCATGTAGCGGCGCACCAGCTCCTCCCGGGCCGCCTGGTCGCGGTCGCGCGCGAAGCGGCGCCAGAGCTCTCCGTCGTCGGCCAGCTGCCCTCCGATCCCGAAACCGGAAACGGAGTCCCCCTCTGTCGAGTGCTTTCCCGTTGGGCTCATCTCATACCCGCCGCATAGCGGTCGAAACAGAGTTTGCCGGGTACAGCTACCCTCAGCCCGTCCAACTCGAATTAAGGAGCTTGCAGATGGCCTTCTCAGTCCCCGACCTGCCCTACGCCTACGACGCGCTCGAGCCGCACATCGACGAGGCGACGATGCGCGTTCACCACGACAAGCACCACCAGGCCTACGTGGACAAAGCCAACGGCGCCCTGGAGGGGACCGAATGGGCCGATCGCGAGGTCGAGGACGTGCTGCGCAACCTGGGCAGTCTCCCCGGCGAGGTACAGGGGCCGGTCCGCAACAACGCCGGCGGCCACTTCAACCACACCCTCTTCTGGCAGATGCTCAGCCCCGAGGGCGGCGGCGCTCCGAGCGGCGAGCTGGCCGGCGCGATCGACCAGACCTTCGGCTCCTTCGACTCCTTCAAGGAGCAGTTCAAAGAAGCCGGCATCGCCCGCTTCGGCTCCGGCTGGGCCTGGCTGATCAAGGACAACGACGGCCTCGCGATCGTCTCCACGCCCAACCAGGACTCGCCGATCTCCGACGGCAACGTGCCGCTGCTCGGTTGCGACGTCTGGGAGCACGCCTACTACCTCAAGTACCAGAACCGGCGCCCCGAGTACATCGACGCCTTCTGGAACGTGGTGAACTGGGATTACGTTGGGGAGCGCTTCGCGCAGTAGCGCCTACGCGCTGACGGCCGGTCGCGCCGCCTCGGGGAGGTCGCGCGGCCGGGATCCCTCTTTCGTGGGGATCTCCGACATCGCATGCTCGGCCAGGGCGGTGATCGTCAGGCTGGGATTGACGCCGACGTTGGCGGGGACCGCGGCGCCGTCGCAGACCAGCAGGTTCTCGTAGCCGAAGACTCGCTGGCGCGAGTCCACGACGCCGTCCTCGGGGCCGTGGCCGATCACCGCGCCGCCGAGGATGTGGGCGGTGGTCGGGATGTTCAGCGTCGCCTCCATCACCGAGCTCTGCGCGGTGCCGCCGGTCCGCTTCGCCAGCCATTCGGCCGCTTCGTTGGCGACCGGGATGAAGGTCGGGTTGGGCTTCTCGGGATCCTGCTCGGTCTGCAGCCGCACCTCGCCGTTGCGCTTCAGCTTCGGCCGCAGGGCGATCGCGTTGTCGAGCGTCTGCATCACCAGGACGATGATCGTGCGCCGCGACCAGCCCTTCGGCCAGAGCACCTTGGCGAAGCGGACCGGGTGGCGGACGATCTGGCCGAGCAGCTTCAGCGGCCGCGTCACCCGGCTGCCGTCGCCGACCAGCAGGGTGTAGAGGGTGCTCATCGAGTCGCCCGCCTCGCCGTAGGTGACGGTCTCGATGTGGGTGTGCGGGTCGGGGTAGATGCTGGAGGTGATCGCCACCCGTTTGGTCAGGTCCTCGGGGTAGTCCTGGGGGACGGTGACCGCGAGGATGCTCTCGCTGTTGGTGCGGACCAGCTCGCCGAGGCGGGGCGAGATCTTCGGCAGCGAGCCGCCGAGGCGGCAGCGCTGCAAGAGCTTGTTGGTGCCGAGCGGCCCGGCGGCGACGACGACGCCGCGCACGTTGAGGGTGCGCCTGCGGCGGCCGCGCAGCAGGCCGGAGCGCTCGCTGCTCACCGCGTAGCCCCCGCTGCCGTCGGCCGCGCCGAGCGGGCGGACGTCGGTCACCGTGCGCTCGGCGATCACCTCGACGCCGCGCTGCTCGGCCAGCCAGAGGTAGTTCTTGACCAGCGTGTTCTTCGCCCCGTGCGGGCAGCCGACCATGCAGCGGCCGCACTGCATGCAGCCGGTGCGTTCCGGTCCCTCGCCTTCGAAGTAGGGGTCGGGGACCGTCTGGCCGGGGTTGTCGAGGTAGACGCCGATCGGCGTCTTGCGGTAGGTGTCGGCGACGCCCAGCTCCTCGCCCAGCTCACGCAGCAGCTGGTCGGCGGGGTCGTCGTTCTCGTGCACGACGACGCCGAGCATCCGCTGCGCGGTTTCGTAGTGGGGGGCGAGCCGCTCCTCCCAGTCCTCCAGGTCGGCCCATTGCGGGTCCTCGAAGAAGGGCGAGGGCGGGACGTAGAGCGTGTTGGCGTAGCCGAGGCTGCCGCCGCCGACGCCGCAGCCGCTGACCACGGCGATGTCCTTGAAGGTGCTGAGCCGGAATATGCCCTTCATCCCCAGCCGCGGCGCCCAGAAGTAGCGGCGGCTGTCCCAGGTCGAGCTGGGGAAGTCCTCGTCGCGAAACCGCTTGCCGCACTCCAGCACGGCAACCGAGTAGCCCTTTTCGGCGAGCCGAAGCGCCGACACGCTCCCCCCGAACCCCGAGCCCACCACCGCCCAGTCGTAGTCGTAGGTCAAGGCGGGCTGTCTCTCCGCCCTAAGCCTCGCCCGGCTCTAGGGGGCGGAAGTCGGAGGTTCGTGCCCCGCAGACGGGGCAGAACCAGTCCTTCGGAATGTCCTCGAAGGCGGTTCCCGGCGGGATGCCGCCGTCCGGATCGCCTACCGCGGGGTCGTAGATGAAGCCGCAGCTTTCGCAGATCCAGAGCGTCGCCTCGGTCGTTGCACTCATGTCGCTTACTTTAAGGGACCGGTTCAGCTGCCGAAGTCGACCGCGACCGGCTCGCGCTGGGAGGCGTCCTCGATCTCGAAGAACTCGCGCGCGGTGAAGCCGCCCTGGTTGGCGATGATCGAGGCCGGGAACTGTTCGATGCTGGTGTTGTAGGACTGCGCGTTGGAGTTGTAGATCCGCCGCGCCGCCTGGATTTCGTCCTCCAGCTGGCTGAGCTCGCGGCTCAGCTGCTGGAAGTTCTCGGTGGCGCGCAGGGTCGGGTAGTTCTCGGCGACGGCGCGCAGGTCGGTCAGCGCCCCGGTCAGCTTCTGCTCCGCTTGCGCGGTCTCCTCGACGCTCTGCGCAGCCATCGCCTCGGCTCGGGCCTGCGTCGTCTTCTCGAAGGTCTCGCGCTCGTGCGTCGCGTAGCCCTTCACGGTCTCGACCAGGTTGGGCACGAGGTCGTGGCGGCGCTTCAGCTGCACGTCGATCCCGCTCCAGGACTCGTCGACCCGGTTGCGCGCGGCGATGATCGAGTTGCGCTTGGCGACGTAGTAGAGGACCGCGATGACGATCAGCGCGACGACGATGATGAGGGCAACCGTCATGCCTCGCATCCTACCCTCAGGGGACGTGCCGGTGCTGGGGGTCCATATTGGCGCCAGAGCACCGGCACGTCCCCATAGGATCGGCCGATGGGTGCGAGGGCGGAAGCGCGGCAATGGGCCGAGATCGTGCGGGGCTACGGCGAGCGGCGGGGGCTGACGTACGAACCGGTGGGCGGGATCAACCCCAAGGACGGGCCGGTGGCGCTCTGCGTGGGCGGGACCAACCGGCTGACCGGCGAGCTGGCCGACGGCTTCTGGGGCACCTGCTGCGACGCCGACGAGCGCGAGGCGGGCGGTCTCTTCGGCAAGGCCGTGCTGCCGGAGGCCGTCCTCGCCAAGGCGCACATGCCCGACCTCGCCCAGGTCGTGCCCGCCTTCAACGTCGAGTCGATCGAGGGCCACGAGGCGATCACCCAGCGGTTCGCCCGCAAGGTCGAGTTCGAGTCGATCGACTTCAACAAGCGCTTCATCGCCACGGTGCCCTCCGAGCACGACCCGCTTGCCCTGCGCGAGCTGTTCGCCCCCGGCTTCCTCGCCTGGGCGACGACGATGACCGGCGAGATCGACTTTGGCGTCAACGACCGCCAGCTCTGGTTCCTCTGGCGCCTCCGCGAGCGCAGCGAGGCCGAGTTGTCCGAGGCGCTGCGCAACGCCGGCCGGCTCTTCGAGCGCATCCAGGCCGAGATGGACGAGAGCGGCATCCACGTCTATCCGCCCGGGCCTTGGCATGCGGGGCTGGCGCAGTTCCCCAGGGACTGAGGTTTGCGGCGCGCGGGTCCTGTCGCCGAGGGTGGGTCCGGCGCGGCGCTGGGTTTTCGCCCAGATGACGCCACATCTCTCGGGGAGAAGGTGGGGGCGAAAACGGACGCCGCGCCGCGCCGGACCCACCCTCGACACCACCCGCGCGAGGGAGGCTATTTACGTGACCGGGTAGTCCGGGTCGCCGGGGAGGACGACGCGGTGGTCGTCGGGGGTACCGACGACTTTGGGGAGAATGGGGTCGACCCGGCGGCCGCGGTGGGCATCGATTGCCTCGGCTGAGGTGCGAAAGGGGAGCAGCGCCTCCAGCTGCTTGACGGTGGGGAAGGCGAGCGCCAGCTCGCCGGCAGCCTGAGCGTCGAGCGCGGCTCGCGGCTCGAACCAGCGCGCCTCGGTGGTCTCTACGCCATCGGGTTCGGGCGGTGTGTGGGCGGGCGCGAGGGCGAGGAAGAACCAGGCGTCGAAGCGCCGCGAGACGATCTCCGGCGTGATCCAGCGCGAGAAGAGCACCAGCTCCTCCTCAACCGCCAGCTCGATCCCCGCCTCCTCGGCCAGCTCGCGCACCGCGCAAGCCCGGTGCCCCGCCTCGCCGCTACCGTCGCCCGGATCGACCCCACCCCCGGGAAACACCCACACGCCAGGCATGAACTTCGCCGTCTCCGTCCGCTTCAGCAGCAGCACCTCAAGCGCCCGGTCAGAGTGCTTCCCGCCGCGCCTCAGCAAGACCACAGATGCAGACGGTCGCGGTACCGCCGGCTCTCCGAGATTGGGAGCCTCAGCGGGTCCGCGGATCCTCTCGCCCATTCGTCCAGCGTATCTCGCGCGGGTGGCGTCGAGGGTGGGTCCGGCGCGGCGCGGCGTCCGTTTTCGCCCCCACCTACTCCCCGAGAGATGCAGCGTCATCTGGGCGAAAACCCAGCGCCGCGCCGGGCCCACCCTCGGCGACAGGACCCGCGCGCCTACGCGGCTTGGGCGATTGACGTCGGGTAAGTCGACGCATAGGCCGCTGCGATCGACTCGGCGGTGATCGCGACCAGCTTGCGCAGCTCTGCTTCGGAGATCGACAGCGGCGGCATGAGGATGATCGTGTCGCCGAGCGGGCGGATTATCGCGCCGCGCTCGCGCGCCGCCAGGGTGACCCGGTGGCCGAGGCGCAGCGCCGCGTCGTGCTCGCCGAGGTCGATGCCGGTCATCGTCCCGCAGCGGCGCACCTCGGCTACCTCGGCCATCGCCGCGACCGGCTCCAGCAGCTCGCCCAGCAGCTCGATTTTCGGCCCGAGGCGCTCCAGCGTTCGCTCCAGCTCGAAGGCGTCGAGGCTGGCCAGGGCGGCGGCGCAGGCGAGCGGGTTGCCGGTGTAGGTGTGGCCGTGGAAGAAGGTGCGCTGCTCCTCCGGCGCGCCGAGGAAGCCGTCGTAGATCCGCTCGGTGGCCAGCGTCGCGGCCAGCGGCAGGTAGCCGCCGGTCAGCCCCTTGGCCAGGCACAGCAGATCGGGGGCGACGTCCTCCTGCTCGCAGGCGAACATCGTTCCGGTGCGGCCGAAGCCGGTCGCCACCTCGTCGCAGATCAAGAGCACGCCGTAGCGGTCGCAGAGCTCGCGCGCCGCCCGCAGGTAGCCGGGCGGGTGGACGAGCATTCCCGCCGCGCCCTGGACCAGCGGCTCGACGATCAGCGCCGCCAGCTCTTCCTCGTGGGTGGAGAGGACCCGCTCGAGATCGTCGACGTCGCCCGCCTCCGCGGAATGGGCGCGGAAGAGCAGCGGCCGGTAGGTGGCGTGGAAGAGGTCGATCCCCCCGACCGACACCGAGCCGATCGTGTCGCCGTGGTAGGCGTGCCGCAGGTGGGCGAACGCGGTCCGCCGCCGGTGCTGGCCGCCCCGCTGCTGCTGGTACTGGAAGGCCATCTTGAGGGCGATCTCGGTCGCGGTCGAGCCCGACTCGGAGTAGAAGACGCGGCTGAGGCCCGGCGGCGCCAGCTCGACCAGACGCGCCGCCAGCTCGGCGGCGCCGGGGTGGGAGAGGCCGAGCATCGTCGAATGCGCGACGCGCTCCAGCTGCTCGCGGACCGCTCCGTCGATGCCGGCGTGGGCGTGGCCGTGGACGTTGCACCAGAGAGAGGAGACACCGTCGAGGTAGCGGCGGCCCTCGGCGTCGATCAGGTGCGTGCCCTCGGCCCGCTCGATCATCAGGGGCTCTTCCTCGACCCAGCCTCGTTGCTGCGTGAACGGGTGCCAGAGATGATCCCGATCCAGCTGCGCGTGAGCCGCCGCCAACTGCACGGGTACGAATTTAGCTCCGGCCTCGGTTGGAATCCGGCGCGGAGAAGTCCGCAGAGTGCGGCAGCTCTTCGACCTTCACCGCACCCAGGGCGGCGATCGTCTCACGGTTGGAGCGCTCGACCTCGCCCGGTTCCTGCGGCCAGGGGGTGAGGACGACCGAGGCGACCTTGAGGCCGGCGGCGCGGGCGGCCTCGATCGTCAGCAAGGTGTGGTTGATCGTCCCCAGGCCGGGGGACGCGGCGATGACCAGGGGCAGCCCGAGGTCGACGGCGAGGTCACGCACGAGGTACTCGCTGTCGAGCGGCACCAGCAGGCCGCCGACTCCCTCGCAGACGAGGAAGTCGGCGCCCTCGGCCGCGGCGCGCGCCGCGGCGAGCAACCGGGCCGGCGCGATCCGCTCGCCCGCCAGCCGCGCCGCCAGGTGGGGCGACATCGGCGGCCCGTAGCGGTAGGGCGCGATCTCCGCGTCGCTCTGCGCCGACCCCGCCGCCTCACGCAGCACGACATGGTCCGGCCGCAGACGGGCCGCAGAGCCTCCTGTTTGTCCGCTTTGCGGCCCGTCGGCGGGAAAGTCGTCGAGGCCGGTGACGGCGGGCTTGAAGACGGCGACCCGCTCTCCCGTCGCCACGAGCGAGCGAGCGATCGTCGCCGCGACCACGGTCTTGCCGACCTCGGTCCCCGTCCCGGTGACAAACACACCTGACGTGCCGGTCATGCGGCGAGTGCCACGCGGCCCGCGGGCCCCAGCTCCCGCGCCGCCGCGCCGGCCAGCTTCGCCGCCCGGCGCAGCTCGGCCGGCTCGTGGGTCGCCATCACGCTGAAGCGCAGCCGCGAGGAGCCGGGCGGCACGGTCGGCGGACGGATGCCCTGGGCGAAGACGCCGCGCTCCAGCAGCCGCTCGCAGAGCTCCATCGCCGCCTCCGGCTCGCCCACCGCGAGCGGCACGATCTGCGTCTGCGAGCCGCCCGTGTCGAGCCCCTCGGCGGCGAGCGCCTCGCGCAGGCTCGCCGCGTTGACCTGCAATCGGGCCGGCCGGCCGGGCTCGGCTTCGAGCAGCTCCAGCGCCGCCAGCGCCGCAGCCGCGACCGGCGGCGGCGGCGCGGTGGAGAAGACGAAGGGCCGGGCCGCGTTGAGCAGGTACTCGGTCAGCTCCGCGCCGGCGCAGACGTAGGCGCCGTAGGAGCCGAGCGCCTTGCCGAGCGTGCCGACCACCAGGTCGACCTCGGCGCCGAGGTCGGCGGCGGCGACCGAGCCGCGCCCGCCCGGGCCGATCGCCCCGGTCGCGTGCGCCTCGTCGACCATCAGCCGGCAGCCGTGCTCGCGCGCCAGCCGCGCCAGCTCCGGCAGCGGCGCCAGGTCGCCGTCCATCGAGAAGACCCCGTCGGTGACGATCAGCGAGCCCCGCCCGCCCGCCCGGCGCAGCCCCCAGGCGAGGTGTTCGACGTCGCCGTGGCGATAGACGAAGGTCTCGGCCCGCGCCAGGCGGCAGCCGTCGACGATGCTGGCGTGGTTGAGCTCGTCGGAGAAGACGACGCCGCCGCGCCCGGCCAGGGCGGCGATCGCGCCGACGTTCGCCATGTAGCCGGAGCCGAACAGCAGCGCCGCCTCGTAGCCCTTGAAGGCGGCCAGCCGCTCCTCCAGCCGGCGGTGGACCTCCATGTTGCCCGAGATCAGCCGCGACGCCCCGGCCCCGGCCCCCCAGCGCAGCGCCGCCTCGGCCGCCGCCTCGCGCACTTGCGGGTGCTCGGCCAGGCCGAGGTAGTTGTTCGAGCAAAGCAGGAGCACCGGGCGCCCGTCCAACACCACCCGCGGACCCTGCGGCCCCTCGACCAGCCGCAGGCGCCGCCGCAGCCCGCCCTCGTCGAGCTCCCGCAGCCGCTCTGCGAAGTCGGTCATGCCGCCTTCTGCGGCGCGCTCTCTGGATAAGGCGGAGGCTTCTTCGCCTTTTTGACGACTCGCAGCTGGGTCGAGGGGTCCCAGAAATCGGCCTCCGCCTGGCTGTCGATCAGCTCGTCGATCGGCGTCGCCGGCGTCTCGCCGTCGAGCCGGCCGGAGCGGTTGTCGGGCCGCGGGTTGGAGCCGTTGTCGGGCTGGCGCGCTACGTTCAGCCCCAGCTCCTCGAACATCGCCCGGTCCTCCTCCGGCTCGGCGCCGAGCGTGGTCAGGAAGTTGCCCATCATCACCCCGTTCAGCCCCGCCTTGACGGCCAGCGGCTGCAGCTCGCCGAGGTTCTCGACCCGGCCGCCGCAGAGGCGGAAGAGGGCGCCGGGGATGATCAGGCGGAAGATCGCCACCCACTTGACCACCTCCCAGGGGTCCATCAGCGGCCGCTCGCCGAACTTGGTGCCGCTGCGCGGGTTGAGCAGGTTGATCGGCACCGAGGTCGGTTCCAGCTCGGACAGCTCGAAGGCCATCTCGACCCGCTGCCGCGGCGACTCGCCGAGGTTGAGGATGCCGCCTACGCACGTCTCCAGCCCGGCCTCCTTGACCGCGTCGATCGTCCGCAGCCGGCCCTCGTAGCGGACCGTGGTCGAGACCTCCGGGTAGTAGGAGCGGGAGGACTCGACGTTGTGGTGGACGCGCTGGATCCCCGCCTCGCGCAGCGCCTTCGCCCGCTGCGCCGACATGTGGCCGATCGAGGCGCAGCGCTTCAGGTTGGTCTGCTCGGCGACCAGTTCGGCGCCCGCGAGGATCTTTGCGAAGTCGCGCTTGGAGAGCCCCTGGCCCTGGGTGACCATGCAGAAGCGGTGCGCGCCCGCCGCCTCCGCCGCCTTGGCGTGCTCGAGGATCTGCTCGGGCTCCATCATCGCGTGCATCGGCGTGTCCGCCTCCGCGTAGCGCGATTGGGCGCAGAAACCGCAGTCCTCGGCGCAGCCGCCCGACTTGGCGTTGACCAGCGAGCACATGTCGGTCGAGTCGCCGAAGTTCTCCTCGCGCACCTTCCAGGCGCGCTCGACCAGCGCGCCGATCTCCTCCTGGCCGCTCAGCTCGCCGAGCGCCAGCGCTTCGTCGAAGTCGATCAGGGGGGGCATCTGGGGCGGCAGGCTAGGAGCCGGCTCGGACGTCCGGCCGCGGCGCGACGCGCACCGAGTCGCGGCCGTCCCGCTTCGCCTCGTAGAGGGCCGCGTCGGCTTCGGCCTGCAGCGAGTCGTAGTCGGCCCGCGGGTCGTCGCCGAACATCGCGATCCCGACGCTGGCGGTGATCGGCGGCAGGTCGTCCTCGGGCCGCACGTGCTCGCGCACCGCTGCGGCGATCGACTCCGAGATGTCGATCGCCTGCTCCCGATTGCAGCCGGGAAGGACGATCCCGAACTCGTCGCCGCCGATCCGGCCGACGACGTCGGTGACCCGCATCCGCCGGTGCAGCACCCCGGCGATCTCTTCCATCACCCGGTCGCCCATCGGGTGGCCGAGCGTGTCGTTGACCTGCTTGAAGTTGTCGAGGTCGAGCATCAGCAACGCGCCGCCCACCCTCGTGCGGTGGCTGCGGGCCAGCTCGGTGCCCACGTCCTCGGCGAAGCGGCGGCGGTTCTTCAGCCCGGTCAGCGGGTCGTGGCTGGCCTGTTGCTGCAGCTCGCGCATTCGCTCGTTGCGACTCCAGATCACCACCAGGGCGCCCAGCAGCGCCGCCAGCGCGAGGCCGAGCACGGCGATCAGCAGCGGCACGCCGATTCCCGGCCCGCTCGGGTCGCGGACCACCAGCAGCCAGGTCCGGTCGGCGATGCGGATCGGAGCGCCGGCCCCGTCCTCGATCACCTCCGCGGGGCCGATCACCGGCTCGTCGTCTTCCAGCAGCTGCACGACGAAGTCGTCGGGGAGGGAGACGGCCGCGGCCGCAGTCATGTCCGAGGCGCGAAAGGCGCCGGCCGCGAAGCCTCGCAGCGCCGCCCGCCGCTGCGCGACCGATTCGGACGGCGCGCCGTCGCGGAACACGGGCGCGTAGACGACGAAGCCTCGGCCCGGGGCGAGCAGGGTGGGCGCCAGCGGCGTGATCGCCGGCCGGCCGCTGTCGCGCGCCCTGTGGACGGCGACCGCGTGGCTGGGCACGGCGTCGAGGTCGAACCCCCTCTCGGCCGTCCCGTCGCGCAGCGAAGAGATATGCACGACGCGACAGCACTCGTCCTCGGCGGCGACGAAGGCGGTCGCCCGCAGCGCGCCTTCGCGCAGCAATCGGCCGGCGAGCACCTCGAACTCGTGCCGGCTGACGTCCTCCTCCAACTGATAGAGCGCGGAGGCCGCTTTCAGCTGGCCGATCGCCAGGAAGGAGAGCGTTTCGGCCTGCACGGCGGCCCGCCGCGCCGCCTCGTCCTGGCGGCGCTCGAAGGTCTGGCGGTCGTTGGAGCGGACGATGGCGCCGACGACGACCGAGCCCACCGCGATCGCCACGACGACGACGATTCCAAGCCAGAAGCGGTGTCGCATGCGCCCTATTGTGGCGCGGCCGCCAGCGACTCCCATAGGTAGAGCGAGGCGAGGCTGCGATGGGGCCGCCAGGCCTCGCCGATCTCCAGCACCTGCGCCGGCAGGGGAATCGTCCCCAGCTCGTACTCCACCTGGACCGCCTTGCGGATGCCGAGGTCGCCGCCGGAGAGCACGTCGGGCCGCCGCAGGTGGAAGAGCAGGAACATCTCCGCCGTCCACTGCCCGAGGCCGCGCACGGCGACGATCTCGGCGATCGCATCCTCGTCGGACAGCTCCTCCAGCCGATCCAGCTCGAGCTCGCCGCTGAGCACGTGCTCCGCCAGGTCGCGCAGGTATTCGACCTTGCGGCCGGAGAGGCCGGCGCCGCGCAGGTCGGCCTCGCTCGCCTCGAGCAGCGCCGTCGGCGCCGGCGTCGCCCCGCCGAACAGCTCGAGGATGCGGCCGTAGATCGTCCGCGCCGCCTTGGTCGAGAGCTGCTGGCCGACGATCGCCCGCAGCAGCGCCCCGTAGGCGTCTGCCGGACGCTCCTCCCGGCGCCGCCGCAGCCGCGTCTCGATGTCGATCTCGCCGATCCGCTCGATCAGCGCCGCCATCGTCGCGTCAGCGGCGGCGAGTTGCCGGCGCGCTGCTGCGCTTGTCTTGGCGGCGGCCACGCTCAGCGCCCCTGCCAGCGCGGCTTGCGCTTCTCGGCGAAGGCCTCGATCCCCTCGCGCAGGTCGGCCGAGGAGAAGCACGACTCGCGCAGGGCGATCAGCGAGCGCTCCTGTTGCTCGTTGAGGACCGGGTTCGAGGTCAGCACCTCGATCGCCCGCTTGTTGCCGCGCATCGAGAGCGGCGCGTTGGCGGCGATGCCCGCGGCGAGCTCGACGGCCGCCTCCTGCAGCGAATCGTCGGGGACGGTTTCGTTGACGAGGCCCGTCTGCTCGGCCCGCTCGGCGCTGTAGTTGCGGCCGGTGAGGAAGAGCTCCTTGGTCCGCGCTGTGCCGATCGTGTCGATGAACTTGCGCAGCCCGGTGTGGCTGTAGACGAGGCCGAGCTTGGCGGGCGGCATGCCGAGCTTGGCGCCGGCGGCGCAGATCCGCAGGTCGCAGGTGATCGCCAGCTCCAGCCCACCGCCGAGGCAGTGGCCGTTGATCGCGGCCAGGGTCGGCCACGGGTGGGCGGCGAGCGCCTCCATCGCGTCGTGGAAGGGGTGGGCGACCAGCGCCTCGGCGTCGCGTTCGAAGGTCTCCTTGGGGATCGAGGCGAGGTCGTAGCCGGCGGAGAAGGAGGGCGGGGCGCCGGTGATCAGCACGCAGCGCGTCTCGATCCCCTGGTCGAGGCGCGGCAGGGTCTCGGCGAGGGTGTCGAGGATCTCGTGGTCGAGGGCGTTGCGGCGCTCGGGGTTGGAGATGCGAATGCGGACTACGGCCTCGGCGGGGGAGTCGAGGATGAGCTTGCCGCCGGCCAGCTGCTCGTCAGCCACAGCTCACCCCAGGACGACGAGCACGTCGCCTTCGCTGACCGCCTGCCCCTCCTCGCAGCGGATCTCCTTCACGGTCCCGTCGTCCTCCGCCTCGACCGGGATCTCCATCTTCATCGACTCGAGGATGACGACCGTGTCGCCGTCCTCGATCTCGTCGCCGACCGCGACCTCGACTTTCCAAACGTTGCCGGTGATGTGCGCCTCGATGTCCGCCACGGGACGGGACAATATCCGCCGTGGCCGATCCACCCGAGCTCGCCGTGATCGTCGCCGCGCGCAACGAGGCCGACCGGATCGGGGCGACGCTGGCGGCGCTGCGCGGGGCGCTGCCCGGGGCGGCGCTCTGGGTCGCCGACGACGCCTCCACCGACGGCACCGCCGAGGCGGCGATGGCCGCCGGAGCGCAGGTGGTCAGCCGTGGACGGCCGCACGGCAAGGGGGCCAACGTGGGCGCCGCGGCGGAGGCGGCGCTGGGTGCCGTGCCGGCGCCGGACCTGGTCCTCCTCTGCGACGGCGACCTCGGCGCCTCGGCGGCGGAGCTGGCGCCGCTGGTCGAGGCGGTCGAGCGCGGCGAGTGCGACCTCGCCGTCGCCGCCTTCAGCCGCCGCGTCGGCGGCGGCTTCGGGATCGCGCTCGGCTCCGCCCGTTGGGCGATCCGGCGGCGCTGCGGACTCGAGACCGCGGCGCCGATCTCCGGCCAGCGGGCGCTGCGCGCCGAGGTCCTGAGCGCCACGCTGCCCTTCGCCCGCGGCTACGGGATGGAGGTCGGGATGACGATCGACGCTGTCCGCGCCGGCTACCGCCTGCGTGAGTACGAGCTCGACCTCTCTCACCGCGCCACCGGCCGCAGCCTCGCCGGCTTCGCCCACCGCGCCCGCCAGCTGCTCGACTTCGCCCGCGTCTACATTTCGCGCCGCCGATGATCTTGGCGATCGACCAGGGGACGACCGGGACGACCTGCCTCGTCTTCGACGGCGAGGGGACGGTCACCGGGCGGGCGTATTCGGAGTTCGAGCAGCACTTCCCGCGGCCGGGCTGGGTCGAGCACGACGCGGGCGAGATCTGGGAGGTGACGCGGCGGGTGGCGGGGGAGGCGCTCGCTGACGCCGGCGTGCAGGGGGCCGAGCTCGACGCGATCGGGATCGCCAACCAGCGCGAGACCGTCGTCGCCTGGGACCCGGCGAGCGGCGAGCCGCTGCACAGGGCGCTGGTCTGGCAGGACCGCCGCACCGCCGACCGCTGCGAGGAGCTGCGTGCCGCCGGGCACGAGCCGCTGGTGCGCGAGCGCACCGGCCTCGTCCTCGACCCCTACTTCTCGGGCACCAAGGTCGAGTGGCTGCTGCGCAACGCGGAGCTGCCGGAGCGTGCCGTGTTCGGCACGGTCGACTCCTGGCTCCTGTTCAAGCTGACTGGCCGTCACGCGACCGACTACACCAACGCCTCGCGCACGCTGTTGTTCGACATCCGCCGGCTCGCCTGGGACGCGGAGCTGTGCGAGCTCTTCGGCGTCGACCCCGCGCGCCTGCCCGAGCCGCTGCCCTCCGCTCACATATACGGGACGACGTCGGAGTTCGGCGGCGAGGTGCCGGTGGCGGGGATCGCCGGCGATCAGCAGGCGGCCCTCTTCGGCCAGGCCTGCCACGAGCCGGGCAGCGCCAAGAACACCTACGGCACCGGCAGCTTCGTCCTGCTCAACGCCGGCGCCGACGCGCCGCCGCCGGGGGAGGGGCTGCTGACCACGGTCGCCTGTGCGCCGGGCGAGGGCGCCGCCTACGCGCTGGAGGCGGCGATCTTCGTCACCGGCGCCGCCCTGCAGTGGCTGCGCGACGGCCTCGGCCTGATCGGCGAGGCGGCGGAGAGCGAGGCGCTCGCCGCCTCGCTCTCCGGCAACGACGGCGTCTATTTCGTCCCGGCGCTGACCGGGCTCGGCTCCCCCCACTGGGATCCGCGCGCCCGCGGCACGATCGTCGGCCTCACCCGCGGCAGCGGCCGCGCCCACCTGGCCCGGGCGGCGCTGGAGGCGATCGCCTACCAGACGGTCGACGCGGTGCGGGCCGAGGAGGCCGCCGCCGGCGAGCGCCTCGCCGAGCTGAAAGCCGACGGCGGCGCCGTCGTCAACCGCTGGCTGATGCAGTTCCAGGCCGACGTGCTCGGCGTCCCGGTCGTCGTCCCCGAGATCGCCGAGACGACGGCGCTCGGCGCCGCCTACCTGGCCGGGATCGCCTGCGGCGTCTGGGACGCCGCCGAAGTAGCCGCGATGTGGCGCGAGGCCGCCCGCTACGAGCCGCGTATGGGCGACGACGAGCGCCAGTCGCTGTTCGACGACTGGCACAGGGCGCTGGACCGCTCGCGCGACTGGTCCGCGTAACCCCTCTACGTATGGGGGGTACGCAGAGCGACGGGCGGCCCGCCCGCCCTCTGCCATGTCCGATCTCAAGCCACAGGTCTACAAGGACGAACGTCCCGCCGAGTACTTCGACCGGTTCCATGCGGCGGCGCGCGGGGGGGTCGGCTGGACCTACGCCCTCGTCCGCCTGATCGTCACGCTGCCGGCGCTGGTGCTCTACCGCGTGCGGACGATCGGCCGCGAGAACGTGCCCAAGGACGGCCCGCTGATCCTCGCCCCCAACCACTTCAGCCAGATGGATCACTTCTTCATCGGCCTCTACCTGCGGCGGAAGATCCGCTTCATGGCGAAATCGCAGCTCTTCGGCCCGCCGGTTCTCACCTACATCTACAAGCACGGCGGCGTGATCCCGATCCGGCGCGGTCACCGCGACGAGGAGGCGTTCAAGACCGCCTTCACGGTGCTCGACCAGGGCGGGATGCTGCTGATCTACGCCGAGGGCGGGCGCTCGCGCAGCGGCGACCTGGGCGAGCCCAAACCGGGGGTGGGGCGGCTGGCGCTCGAATCGGGCGCCCCCGTCGTCCCGGTCGCCATCTACGGCTCGGCCGGCGTGCGCGGCTGGAAGCGCCTGCGCTTCCCCAGGGTTACTGTGGAGTTCGGCGAGCCGCTCTCCTTCCCGGTCGAGAAGCCGGCCGGCCGCGAGCGCCAGCTGGAGGCCGCGACCGAGGTCTTCGAGCGGGTGCGGGGGATGTACGAAGGGCTCGCTACTCGTAACGGTCGCCAAGCTTCGCGTAGAAGCTCGGATCGTGCCCCGGCGTGACGATCGCCTCCGGGTACTCGCGCCGGAACAGCCGCAGCTCCTGCAGCGAGCGGCGGTAGTTGTGGGCGTCGTAGGGGCGCGGGGCGAGCGGCGCGCTGCCCTCCAGCTGCGCCTCGGTGTAGACGGCGTCGCCGCCGATCACGAAGTCGCGCTCGGCGAGGCGGGCGATCACCGAGATGTGGCCGGCGCTGTGGCCGGGCGTGTAGGCGAGGCGGACCGAGCCGTCGCCGAAGAGGTCGAAGCAGCGGCCGAAGCTCGCGTATGAGTCGATCCCGCCGCGGTCGAAGTCGACCGTGCGGTAATCGAAGGCGTAGTCGAAGTGCCGGCGGCGGTAGCCGTTCAGCAGCGGTCGCGGGCCGCCGGTCGCCGCCTTCCACTCGACCTCGCTGACGACGAAGGTCGAGTGCGGGAACTCGGAGATCGCCGAAGCGTGGTCGAGGTGCAGGTGGGTCATGACGACGACCGGGACCTCGCCCGGGTCGAGGCCGCGGTCGCGCAGCTGGGCCGGCACGTCGGCGCCGGGCGCCAGCGCGGGCTTGCCGGCCCGGGCGGCGAGGCGGCCGAGGTTCTCGTGGCCGTCGGTGGCGACCGAGGGGTGCAGGCCGGTGTCGACCAGGATCGCGCCGGCGCTCGGATGGCGCAGGAGGAAGGCCGGGCAGGGGACGGTCGCGGGCGGCTTGCCGGTCAGCAGCGCCCGCAGCAGCTTCAGCTGCAGGAAGCGCCCGCCGGGGCTTTCCATCATCGAGCGCGACCAGGTGATCTCGCCGGCGAGCAGCGGCTCGACGCTGACGGTCGCCCCCCTGGTTCCGCCGGCGAGCGGCTCGTGCAGGGGTTTCGCCTCGACGTGCACTTTCATCCCGAGGGTCACATTACCTGGGCGCAGGTCGGGAATATGCTTGCGCGGCGATGAGTGAAAGCGTCCATTCGCGCGTCTTCCGGGACGGCCTGCTCGACGGCCAGGTCTGCCTGGTCTCCGGCGCCGGCAGCGGCCTCGGTCGGGAGACCGCGCTGGAGCTGGCTCGCCTCGGGGCGACCGTGGTCGGCTGCGGACGACGCCAGGAGCCGCTGGAAGAGACCGCGGGCCTGGCTGCGGGCCTGGCCGGCTCCTTCGAGCACGAGGCGATCGACATCCGCGAGGAGGAGGCGGTGGACGGGCTGATCAACGGTCTGCTCGAGCGCTACGGGCGGCTCGATGTCCTCGTCAACAACGCCGGCGGCCAGTTCCTCGCCCCGGCCGAGTCGATCACGCCGAAGGGCTTCCGCACGGTGATCGAGCTGAACGTGCTGGGGACCTGGCTGATGACCCACGCGGCGGCGACTAAGGCGTTCATCCCGCAGGGCGGCGGCAAGGTGCTGAGCGTCACCCTCTCGCCCCACCACGGCATGCCGGGCATGGTCCACTCGGGGGCGGCGCGGGCCGCGGTCGAGAACATGATGCGCACCCTGGCGGTCGAGTGGGCTCGCTTCGGGATCAAGCTCTGCGCGCTGGCGGCGGGCCAGTTCGCCACCGAGACGCTCCTCACCAAGTACCCGCAGGTCGTCGTCGACAACCTGGAGCGCTCGATCCCGCTCGGGCGGGCCGGGCGGCCGGAGGAGATGGCCTGGCTGGTCGCCTACCTCGCCTCGCCCGCCGGCGACTTCTTCTCCGGCACGACGATCACGATCGACGGTGCCCGCGACAACTGGGCCGGGCCCTGGCCGCCCGAGGCGATCGCCGACGAGGCAGGCACCCCAGTCGCCGAGGAGCGCCGCTAACGCGGTTCGAGGACGACGAGCGGGATCTCGCGTCCTTTGCTGCGGGCCTGGTAGTCCTCGTAGCCGTGGTACATCCGCACCGCCTCGGGCCAGAGGCGCTCGCGCTCCTCGGGAGTGGCGACGCGAGCGCGAACAGCGCGCCGCTCGCCGCCGACCTGCACCGTCGTGTCGGGGTTGGCCATCAGGTTGTGGAACCAGGCCGGGTGCTTGGGGAAGCCGCCTTTGGAGGCGACGATCACCACGTTCTCGCCGTCGGGGACGTAGAGCAGCGGCGCCGTCCGCTTCGTGCCGCTCTTCGCCCCGACGTGGTCGAGCAGCAGCATCCTCCCCTGCACGCCGGGGATGTCGTGCCCGATCCGCCCGCCGGTGCGGCGGTAGAGGAAGGTGTGCACCCCTGCCAGGCGACGGAGGACAGGCCAGATCCTGTCCCCGACGTCGAGATAGCGGGGCGGACGCCTGCCCTCTGTCGCCGTGGGGCTCAGGTGTACATCCCCCCGAATTGGCCACCCGTGACATTGAGGATCTGGCCGTGCACGTAGTTGGCGTGCGGGGAGCAGAGGAAGAGAACCGGGCCGGCCGCCTCCTCGGGCTGCGCCGGGCGGCCGAGCGGGATGATCGCCGAGGCCATCGAGCGCATCTGCTCGGGGATGCCGAGCTCGATCTTCTCGCCGGTCGGGGTGGTCATCTCGCCGCCCGCCTCCTTGGCCGCGGTGAGGCGGGTCTCGACGAAGCCGAAGGCGACCGCGTTGACGTTGATCTTGAACTGGCCCCACTCCTTGGCCAGCGTCTTGGTCAGCCCGACGACGCCCATCTTGGCGGCCGAGTAGTTGGCCTGACCGGCGTTGCCCATCATGCCGGAGATCGAGGAGATGTTGACGATCTTGCGGAAGACCTCCTTGCCTTCGCCCAGCTCAGCCTTGGCGGCCTCGCGCCAGTGGGGGGCGAGCGCGCGGGTGACGCGGAAGGGGACGATCGTGTGGATGTCGAGCATCGCCTGGAACTGCTCGTCGGTCATCCGGTGGACGACGCCGTCCCAGGTGTAGCCGGCGTTGTTGACGACGATGTCGATCTGGCCGAAGGCGTCGACGCCGGCGGCGACCAGCTGGTCGGCGGCGTCGGGCTTGGTCAGGTCGCCGGCGTGGACGGCGGTCTCACCGTCGATCTCGCCGGCCGCCTGCTCGGCGACGTCGGCGTCGAGGTCGTTGATCAGCACCTTGGCGCCCTCGCGGGCGAACAGCTCCGCGGTTGCACGGCCGATCCCCCGGGCCGATCCGGTGACGATCGCCGCTTTCCCATCGAGAAGTCCCATCGGTCTTGCGCTCTCCTTCTATGGTCGTGAAGTCGGGCGGGAGGCTAATGGATCGCCACCAGGTTGGCCGACTGGCCAGTCGAATCCACTGTCCCGCCTGACGACGTGGGCACTTCGCCGTTCTGGATTTGCGTGTCCCCGGCCGCTTCACCTCCCATGAGCGGTCGGGGCACATTTTGTCTGCGCCCGCCGGTCGGAGCGAGAGGGCTCAGCAAGCGGAGTCGGCGATCGCCGCCAGCTCCCGCGGTCGCAGCAGCGCCTGCAGGGTGCTGCCGTCGACGATCGCCAGGCCGCCCTTGCGCAGCCGCACGCGGCCGCCGGTGAGGCCGGCGATCTCGGTCGAGAAGGAGGGCTCGTGACCGACCAGCAGCACGTCGCCGCGCCTGGCGGCGAGCGAGAGCGGCTCGAAGGGGCCGGTGCGCAGCTCCTCACTGGCCTCGGGCTCGACCCCGAGCTGCTCGCAGGCGAGGCGTGCCGTCTCGGCGGCGCGCAGCTTGGGGCTGGTCAGGCAGGCGTCGACGTTGGCGCCGAGCGCGACCAGCGCCCGCCCCGCCGCCACCGACTGCCGCCGACCCTTCTCGGTCAGCGGCCGCTCCGCGTCGTCGAGGCCGTCCGCCCGCGCCGCCTCGCCGTGCCGCAGGAGGTAGATCACGCCGGGTGTTCTACAGCAGGAGGGTCCGCCTACGCGAGCGCCCGCGCTTCGCGGATCTCGTCGGGGCGAAAGTCCGCCGCGATGCTGCTGAGGGCGACGCCCCGGGCGCTCGCCGGCGAGTAGACCTGCGAGCGGGTTGCCAACGCCTGCGCGCCGACGATCCCGGCCGCCGACGTAAGCGACTCGACCATTCCGACCCCGGCGAAGAACTGGACCAGGAAGCCTGCGAGCAGAACGCCACCGCCGGTCATCACCACGGGCTCACGCTGTTGTAGGTGGCCGCCGCGTACGTCGAGCAGTTGGGAGAAGAGACCGGGCGGGATCGGCTTCGACGAGGCCAGGTCGCGGACGGTCGCGCCGCTGAACACGCGCTGGCGGGACAGCACTCCCTGTGGCACGGCGATGCCGACCGCGGTCCCAAGGCTCTGGAGAGCGTCCACGTCGGCCCCCGTTAGCACCAGGAAGCCGATCGCCGATGCGATCGCGCCGACCAGCGCGGCCGGCTCCCGTTCGCTGAGCTTGCCGTAGCTCACTGCTGGGGATGCTGGGGGGCGGGGGGTGGCGGTTGTGGTGGGT
>Ga0299914_10000518_pt1 | contig 23293 bp, 25 predicted proteins | sample RVTome_10_FD_201361 | JGI IMG/M metagenome (GOLD analysis project Ga0299914, IMG submission 201361) | Soil microbial communities from uranium-contaminated site in the Upper Colorado River Basin, Wyoming, United States - RVT153D57 (version 2) ...
GTTGACCGCCACGGTGATCTGCTCGGGCCAGCAGGCGGCGGCACGACACGCCTCCTCGACCACCCAGTCGCCGAGCTCCACGATCAGTCCGCAATCCTCGGCAAGGGTGATGAACTGGTCGGGCGGGACGACCCCGCGGGTCGGATGGTGCCAGCGGATCAGCGCCTCGAAGCCCATCAGGCTCTGATCGGCGGCGCTGATCAGGGGCTGATAGAGCAAGCGGAACTGGCCGGACTTGATGCCGGCCTTGAGGTCCTGCTCGAGCCGAAGCCGGTCCTCGGCCTTGTTCTGCATATCCGCGTTGAAGAAGCAGCAGGTGCCGCGGCCCCTGGCCTTCGCCTGGTAGAGAGCGAGATCCGCCTTCTGGATGAGGTCGTCGACGCTCTGGCCGTCCATCGGTCCGAACGCGCAGCCGATCGAGACGCCGATGCGGATCTCGGCCTTGTCGACATGGTAGGGCTCGGCGATCGCGGCGATGACGCGCTCGGCGAGCGTTTCGACCATGCGGCGGCTCTGCGTGTCCTTGATGACGATCGCGAATTCGTCGCCGCCCATCCGGCCGACATGGCCGAACGCGCCGGCTTCCTTCACCAGCCGCTGCGCGACGCTCTTGAGCACGGCGTCCCCCTTCGGGTGGCCGAACGTGTCGTTGACCGGCTTGAAGCCATCCAGGTCGAGGAACATGATCGCGCAGGGCGTTTCGCCGCCGGACGATCCGGACAGGGCCTCGCCGAGCAGCTGCCGGACCCGACCGCGATTGGGCAGTCCCGACAGGACGTCCATATTGGCGAGGTTGGTGAGCCGCTCCTGGTTCTTGCGCACCTCGGTGATGTCCTGACCGACGCCGCGAAAGCCCTGGAACTGGCCGGTGACGTCGATGATGGGATCGCCGGCGAGGCTGATCCAGCGGGTGCCGCGACGGGTCTTCAGCTCCATTTCGAGGTTGGCGAAGGGCTGACGTGCGAGCAGCGTGCGGCCGAGCGCGCTGGTGCCGCCGAGCGCCGCCGGGAGCGAGTGGCCGATCAGCTGCGTCGTCGAACGGCCGAGCAAGGCCGTCATCCGCGACGAGATGTAGACGACGCGATTCTCGGAATCGACCTGCCACAGCCAGCCGACGCCGCGATGCTCATATTCCTTGAGCAGCTGGTGGATCGATTCCGCGTACGTCGTCGTCCGGGCGATCGCCTTCAGCTGGCCGAAGGTCCAGCGGGTGAGGGTGGAAACGCTGAACGCACCCGCCCCCGCGACCAGCAGGAAGGTGAAGCCGACCTTCAGGTCGAGCGAGCCGGCGCCGAGATAATAGGCGACGCACAAAGATGCGGTCAGGGCGGCGATCCAGGCGATCGCCGCCGCCGGGATGGCGGCCAACGCGATGGCCGCGGTGATCATCGCGGCCATCGCCCCGCCGATGACGACCTGGACGAGCGGCGGCTCGGTCGCGAAGGCGTAGGTGGGAAGGACCGCCCACAGCAGGGCCAGGACGACGGCCTCGGCCACGGCAACGACGGTCGATCCGGCCCGCGCCGTCCGGCTGCCTGCCGACGCTGCTACGTCCATTGCCCGCCGACAGGACGCCCAGTTGGCGAAAGTGACGAGCGCGACCCAGACAATGACCAGCTCCAGCCGGACCGAGCCGATCATCGCCCAGGCGGTGATCAGGGCGGCGAGGACGGCGGTGACGGAGAAGAACGGCGCGAAGAGCGCGCGCGCCTCGACCTGGCGGTTGTGAAGATGAGCCTCGCGCAGACGCTCGCTCGAGGGATCGAGAGCAAGCGTGTCGATGCCCCCGTCCGCCGGGTCTTCTCTCATGGAGTCGGCGTCGTGGGAAACGGGGGCGTGATGCATCAAAATCCCTGCCGCTCGAATTCGGGAGTTTTCTCCTAACCCTAGAGGTTTGATGGATCGTTAAGCCCGCCGTGGAATCGCGGTCGGGGACGCGCAGCAGCGGACGAACCTAAGCATCTGTGGCTAAAAGGAAAAGTGCGCGACACAGAGTCCTGGAGATATTCGTGTTCACCGGACGATGGCGTCTTCGGGCGCGGCGCCGCCGGATCAGTTCCGGCGGGCCAGCACGCGGTCGACGTTGGCCACGGTCACCGGATGGTAAAGGGGGCGGGCCCGCGCGTAGAGACGATCGGCGATCGGCCGCCCCCATTCGCCCTCGCCCGCCAGCGTCTCGAACAGCGGCCTGACGAACTTGTTGCGGCCCATGGCGAGCAGGAATCGCTCGGCCGCCGGCACGGCAGGATCGTAGCGGTTGGCAAGGGCGAGCTGGAGCCAGGCGAACAGCACTTCGGCATTGCCGCTCGACGAGAGGCTGAAGGCGCGGTCGAGTTCGGCGAGCCGCGCGGCGGAGAGCTCGCGCGGCAGGCGATCGAGGAATCGCATGCGCTCGGCCGTGTTCCACTCGCCATAGGGGACCGCCGCGGCCGCGCCGCCGGCTCCGAACGCCTGCACCGCGCGATCGACCTCGGCGAAAGCCGACGGGTCGGGCCGGGCGGCATTGTCGGGCAGGCCCGGCTGGAACACCCATTGGTCGAGCAGCAGCCTCTGCTCGAGCGCCTCGTCGCCGCGCACCAGCTGGGCGCGCAGGTCGGCGAGGAATCGGGCGGAGGTCATCGGCTGGAAGGCGTGCCGGTCGAAATAGCTTCGCAGATAGGCGTCGAACCGCTGCCGGCCCACCGCCCGTTCGATCGTGCGCAGAAAGATCGAGCCCTTGTCGTAGACGATCCCGCTGGCGCCGTCGCCGCGGTCCTCGTCGTTGTGGAGGCGCGTGGCGGGCGTGTCGGCGCCGAGCTCGTCGAGCGCGCGCTGCATCTCGTCCCAGCCCAGAGCGGCTTCCTGGGCCGCGCGCTCGCGCCCGTAGATCGCCTCCATGATCCGGTTTTCGAAATAGGTGGTGAAGCCCTCGTTGAGCCAGCCGTCGGCCCACACCGCGTTGGTCACCAGATTGCCCGACCAGCTGTGCGCCAGCTCGTGCGCCACCGTGCCGACCAGCGACTTGTCGCCGGCGATCAGCGTCGGCGTGAGGAAGGTCAGGGTCGGATTCTCCATCCCGCCATAGGGAAAGGCGGGCGGCAGCACGATCATGTCGTAGCGCCCCCAGCGATAGGGCCCGTAGAGCGCTTCCGCCGCGTCCATCATCCGTTCGGTGTCGGCCAGCTCGCGCGCCGCCGCGTCGAGCATGGCCGGTTCGGTCCAGACGCCGGTGCGCGGACCGAGCTCGCGAAAGGCCAGGTCGCCGGCAGCGATCGCGATCAGATAGGGCGCGACCGGGTGCGGCATCCGGAAGCGGTAGGCGCGGCGACCCTCCCCCGCCGCTTCGCCCTCGGGCGTCAGCCGCTCGCCCGACATCACCACCGTGAGCGGCTCCGGCGCGGTGATCCGTGCTTCCCAGGTCTGGCGGATGCCGGGGCTGTCCTGGGTCGGGATCCAGGTCCGGTTGAGGATCGCCTGGCCCTGGCTGAACAGATAGGGATGGCGCTTCCCCGCCGTCTGCGCGGGGGTCAGCCATTGCAGCGCAGCGGCATCGGGCGCCGAGCGATAGCGGATCGCGATGCGTCGCGCGCCGCCGATCTGCACGGCAAGCGGCTGGCCGCGGCGCTCGTCGCCCGATCCGAGGGCCCATGGCAGCGGACGGCCGTCGCCATCGGTAACATCTTGAATTTCAAGCCCTTTGCTGTCGAGGATGATCTCCGACGCGCCGTCGGCGGCCTGGATGTCGAGCGTTGCGGTGCCGGCCAGCCGCCGCCCGGCAAAGTCGGCATCGAGATCGAGCGCGACATGGGTCACGCGCGCCACTTCGGGGCGGGCGAAGCTGCTCTCGTCTCGCGCGTCGGCGCCGGTCAGAATTGGTGCGACCTGCCGCTCGCCGGTCTCCTGCATGCCCTGCGGGCTGCAGGCGGCGAGAAAGGCGAGAATGGCGAAAAGGAAGGGGCGCATTGAACGGACTCCGACCGGGACCGGGCTGCCGCTAGAGCATTTTCCGGCGCGGCGGAAGGAATTCGCCCATCCTCACAAAGGCGCACCATGAATCGCGATGACGCGCTATCATGGGCCCGATCCGATCGGAGTCCGAACGTGCCGAAGCACCGATCCACATGGCTCCTCGCCGCCCTGCTGGCGTCCGGCTGTGCGCCGGCCGTCCAGGCGCCGGTCGTTCGGGCGCCGGCCGTCGACACGCTCGCCGACTCGGCGCTCGCTCTGGCCGCGCGGCAGGTCCAGCGCTGCTATCGCTCGCCGCGCATCGCCTCGACCGGCCGGCAGATCGTCACCCGTCTGCGCGTCCGCCTGGCCGCCGACGGGCAGGTCGCCGGGCTGCCGACGGTCGTTCTGCAGGACGGCGTGACCCCGGACAACCAGCCTTTCGCGGGCCGGATGGCCGAGGCGGCGATCGCGGCGGTGATCCGGTGCGCCCCGCTGCAGCTGCCCGAGACCTATTATCGGGACGGCATCACCGAGTTCGACCTGACCTTCAGCCCGGTCGCACGCGGCTGACCGGACAGGGTCCGGAGGCTTGTAGCGGTCATCCCGCCCGACGACGGCGCAGGACCGAGAGGCCGAGCCGCTCCCGCCAGGCGCGGCGGGAATCGGACCGCGCCGGCAGCGGGGTCGCGTGACGCTCGGCCGCACGCCCCCGGTCGAGCTCGTAGAGCCATAGGCGCTCCGAATGACCGGCCCGCCCCGCGCGCCGGCCTTGTCGACCGCGCAGAATGTCTTCCGCCGCCTTCAGGGCCTCGACCAGATCCTCTTGCCTGAACGGCTTCACCAGGCAGCCGAGGGCGAGATCGGGGATCGGGAAGGACGGCACCTTGCCGCTGATGAACAGGCAGGCAATTCCGAGCTCGCGCAGCTTCGCGGCGACCGAGAAACCGGTCGAGCCGCGGGCGAGCTGGAGGTCGACCAAAGCGAGATCGGGCCGCCGCTGTGCGACCGCGGCAAGCGCGCTTTCATAATCGTCGGCCATGGCGGTCACGACATGGCAGGGGTTCAGCTCGATCAGTTGCTTGAGCATGACGGCGAAAAGCGGCTCATCCTCGACGACGATGATGTTGAGCATCGGCCGCGCACCTCCCCGCTCTCGCGCTGTCGTTCCGATTCTCTGCGCGTACGGGCGGCGAGGGAATCCATGCGCACGCGAATTGCGACGAACGATTCCGTGCGAGCGGCGAAACGACGGCGCAGTCCGCTAGAGCCGCATCACGCCTTCCATCACCGTCACGCAACGGCCACCCAGGATGACTCGGTCGCCGTCGAGGCGGCCGGTCAGCCGACCGCCGCGGCGGCTGGCCTGCCATGCGGTCAAGCTGTCGCGACCGAGGCGCTCGGCCCAATAGGGCACCAGCACGGCGTGGGCCGAGCCGGTGACGGGATCCTCGTCAATGCCCGCGCCGGCGGCGAACACGCGGCTGACCATGTCGGCGTCGGCACCCGGCGCCGTGACGATCGTCAGCACATCGCCTTCTTCGGCCAGGGCGCGGAAATCGGGCTGCAGGTCCAGCACCTCCTGCTGCGTTGCCACGACGACGACGCCGTAGCGGAGGGGGTGCCAGAGCGTCTCGACCGCCGCGCAGCCGAGCGCCTCGACGATGCGCGGCAGCGGCTTCGGCTCAGGCTTCCATGCCGGCAGCGACATGGCGTAGCCGTCGGCGCCGGAGGCGCGGGTCACTTCGAGCATCCCGGCCCGGCGCGTGCGAAAGCGGATGCGATCGCCGTCCATGAGCACGTGGCCGCTGGCCAGCGTGGCGTGGCCGCACAGGACGACCTCGGTGGTCGGCGTGAACCAGCGCAGCTCGTAATCGGCGTCGCCGTCCGCCGGCACCGTGAAGGCGGTTTCGCTGAGATTATTCTCCGATGCGATCGCCTGCAGCGTCTCGTCGGACAGCCACGCGCCGAGCGGCATCACCGCCGCCGGATTGCCGGTGAAGGGACGGTCCGCAAAGGCGTCCACCTGGACGATGCGCAGCTCGTTCATTCGGTCAGCCCTTTCGTTTCGTCGCGTTCCACCATGGGATTGTCGGCCTGGTCGACATGGCCTTCGGGATCGAGGTGGATGAGTATCTCGACGCCGGGGAACTCCCGCGCCAGTGCTTCCTCGATCTCGTCCATGACGTCATGCGCGCGCCTGACCGTCATCTTCGGATCCACCCACATGTGGAACTGGGCGAATTCGTGGACGCCGCTGCTGCGCGTGCGAAGGTCGTGAATGCCGCGCCCGTCGGGATGGCGGGCAGCGACCGCGACGAACCGGCGGCGCCGATCTTCCGGCCATTCCTTGTCCATCAGCTGGTCGATCGCCCGGCTGGAGGCGCGCCAGGCCCCGAACATCAGCCATGCGGCAATGCCGATGCCGAACAGGGGATCGGCGCCGGTCAGGCCGGCATATTGGTCGAGCGCGAGCGCGACGATCACCGCCAGATTGAGGAGAAGGTCGCTCTGATAGTGCAGCCGGTCCGTGCCGATGGCGACGGAACCCGTCCGGCGAAGGACCGAGCTCTGGTAGGAAATCAAAGCAAGCGTCGCGACGATGGCGATGAGCGAGACGCCGATGCCATATTCGGCAGCCTGGGTCGTTGCCCCCTGGACCAGCCGATCAACCGCCCGCCAGCCGATGCCGAGCGCGGAGATGCCGATAATGCCGACTTGGACGAGCGCGGCGATCGATTCCGCCTTGCCATGGCCGAAGCGATGCTCGCGATCGGCGGGCATTGCGGCCACCCGCACGCCGAACAGGGTGATCAGGGACGCAATCACGTCGAGCCCCGTGTCGGCCAGCGAACCCAGCATCGCCACCGAGCCGGTCGCCCAGACTGCATACAGCTTGAGAACGAGCAGCAGCAAAGCAATGGCGACGCTCGCCAGCGCCGCGCGGGTGGTGAGCGAGGCATGCACTTCGTGGCGCGCCTTGTTCATGGATAGAGCAGGCTTTCCGACCAGCCGCTCCCGCTGCGGGTGAACAACCGCCGCTCGTGCAGCCGGTGGGCGCGGTCGATCCAGAATTCGATCCGGTCCGGCGCGAGCCGATAGCCCCACCAATGCTGTGGCCGCGGCACCTCGCGCGCCTCATGCTCGGCGGCGAGCGCCTGGTAGCGCTCCTCAAAGTCCTCGCGATTCGCCATCGGCTGCGACTGGTCCGACGCCCAGGCGCCGAGCTGCGATTCCCGCGCCCGCGTGGCGAAATAGGCGTCGGCCTCCGCGTCGGTCACCGTCTCGACCTTCCCTTCGATTCGGACCTGTCGGCCGAGCGCCTTCCAGTAGAACAGCATGGTGGCCTGCGGATTGGCCGCGAGTTCCCCGCCCTTGCGGCTGCGGCTGTTGGTGTAGAAGACGAAGCCGCGCCGGTCGTGGCCCTTCATCAGCACCATGCGCACCGACGGCATGCCCGACGGGTCGGCGGTGGCCAGCGCCACCGCCTCGGTGAGCTCCGGCTCCGCCAGCCGGGCCTCGGCGAACCATTCCTCGAACAGAGCGTGTGGATCAGTGGCCATGGCGTGCCTCTACTGCGCGCATCGCCGGGCACACAAGCATGGCGTCCGTTGCGGCGCGGCCCCGCGGTCCCATCTCAGACCGTGTAGAAGTAGTTCACCAGGTGGAAGAAGAGCGGCGCCGCGAAGGTGACCGAATCCATCCGGTCGAGCGCACCGCCATGGCCCTCGATCATCGTGCCCCAGTCCTTCGCACCAAGCGAGCGCTTGACGGCGGAGAGGACCAGTCCGCCGAGCAAGCCGGCGATGACGATCACCAGCGCCAAAGCGGCGGCCTCTGGCGGGCTGAACGGGGTGATCCAGAACAGGGCGGCGCCGATCCCGGTGGCCGTGAGGCCGCCGCCGACCAGGCCCTCCACCGTCTTGGACGGACTGATTCGGGGCGCGAGCTTGTGGCGGCCGAACAGTTTCCCGAACACATATTGCATCACGTCGCTGAGCTGGACGACGGTCACCAGGAAGAAGAGCAGCAGGAAATTGTTGTAGCCCGGGATGTTGAGGATCAGCAGCGCTGGCGCGTGGCTGATGCAGAAAACGGCGAGCATCAGCCCCCACTGGATCTTCGCGGTGCGCGCCAGGAAATCCTCGACCTCGCCTTTGTGGAGCGAGAGCACCGGGAGGAGGAGGAAGGCGTAGACGGGAATGGCGATGGTCAGCATCGTCAGCCATTCGATGCCGATCAGCCAATATTGGAGGGGGATGAACAGATAGAAGGCGGCGGCGAGCGCGCGATGATCGGACGGACGGGTCGGCGTCAGCGAGATGAATTCGCGCAGGCAGTAGAAGGAGATGAGCGCGAACAGCACGAGCGTGACCGTCTTGCCGAAGGTGAAGGCGAGGGCGAACACCGCCACCATTCCCCACCACGCCTTGATCCGGGCATTGAGGTTGCGGACCGTTTCCCGGCCGGCTTCGCTGGCGACCCGCTGCGACAGCAGGAATCCGATCAGCGAAGCCAGCACGAGCAGCGCGACAACGCCGCCGAACAGCCACACGATCTTCGGATCGACGTTCTGAAGCACGGTCATGCGAGCGCCGCCACCGCGCCGCGCGCGCGGTCGAGGAAGGCCGCCTTGTCCTCGCCCGGGATCAGCGCAATCGGCGCGCCGAAGCGTGCGACGCAGAAGATCGGCACCGGGAAATAGCTGCCCTTGGGGAAGGCTCGGCGGAGATTGTCCAGATAGACCGGCACGAGCTCGGCGTCCGGGAAATCGGCGGCGAGGTGGAACAGACCGGCCTTGAACGGCGCCGGCAGCCGCTCCGTGCCGCGCGTCCCTTCGGGGAAGATGATCAGCGAGTCGCCCTTTGCGAGCACCGCCTTGAGCGGCGCGAGCGGGCCGCCCTCGGTCCGCGCTTTCGCCTGGCGGTCGATCAGCACGGCGTTCAGCACCTTGAGCGCGATATAGCGGCGAAGACGCCCCCTGCCCCAATAATCGGCCGCCGCGACCGGGTGCGTCCTGCGCCGTAGGTCGCCGGGCAGGGCCGACCACAGCAATATCGTGTCGAGGTGGCTGCCATGGTTGGCGAAATAGATGCGCTGCCGCGGCGACGGGGCACAGCCGATCCACCGGCCCTGGCCCCCGACCAGGAAGCGCGTCGCGGCAATCAGGACCGACCGGATCATGCCGCCGCTTTAAGCCGTGCGGCGATGCGCCAGGTGCGGCGCATGGCGGTCAGCGCCGCGCCGGCGACGATCAGCCACAAGGCGGCGAGGAGGGCATATCCGCTCCCCCATATAAGCGCCTCGGCAACAGCGGCGATCGAGCCGAACGTGAGCGTCGCCATGCGCTGCTGCTTGGCCATCGGGCCGCTGAAATCCTGCGGCAGCCCCAGCGAACCGCCGAGCGTGCGGAGATAGGCGGTGAGACAGGCGAGCAATGCCGCGAGCAGGCCCAGCCACAGCAGGCCTGCTGCATAGCCGGCCGCGACCAGGAACAGACTGTCCTCCAGTCGGTCCGGCGCTTCGTTGAACAGCGGGCCGTAGGGCGATTTGCGTCCGCCTTCGATCGCGACGAGACCGTCGAAGAGGTTGCAAAGCAGACGCAGCTGGATGGCGAGCGCGCCGATCAGCAGCAGCCAGGGCCGTCCGGGCGAGAGGGCATAGGCCCAGCCGCCGGCGAAGGAGAAGACTATCCCGAGCAGCGAGATCTGGTCGGCTGAAATCCGGCTCCTGAGCAGCAGGCGCGTGACCAGCCGCGCCCAAGCCGACCCTCGCGACTTGAGCGGCCTGCGGTTGGCGACGCTGCCGGCATCCTCCATCCCTTCCCCCGCTCGCCAGGATTGATGACAGAAAGTGTGGCGAAGGAACAGATGCGACCGTGGAGCGAGGCTAAACGTCGGCCGGTCCTGCTCAGCCTCGGCCGCCCGCGCCTGGATTCTCCTGTCCGCGGTTGGTTCAGCTCAGGGCGGCCGGCGCGTCGAAGGGCGGCGCCGGCCGCGCGCGCGGACCAAGCCCGAACAAGGGCCGCAACAGGTCGATGCGCCGCGCCAGCTCGAAGGTCAGCCAGCAGCCGAGCGCCGTCGCCGCGATCAGCAGCCCGGCCTCGACAGCCAGCGGGAGGTGCGCCGCCTTCAGATGATGGCCGACGACGACGATGATCGTCTGATGCGCGATGTAGAAGGGAAAGACGGCCACCGTCAGCGTCCGCAGCAGCGGGCCGTCACGGTTGAGATGGAGCGCGCCGAAGCCAAGTGTCGCGACGATCGCGCTCCATTGATCGACGGAGTAGACAAGCCGCATCGCCGCCCGCAGGGCTTCCGGCGGCACGGAATCCTCGGCCCGGTACGCCCAGACATAAGAGGCATAGGCCGCATAGGCTGCGCCGAAGAGCAGCAAGGCGGGCCAGCGCAATTGCACGAAGACCTCCGTCGCCCGGCGCTCCTTCATGATCAGGAAACCGAGCAGGAACGCCGCGAAGGAGACGGCGTGGTTGTACCAATCGCCGACGAGCGCGTGGGTGACTTCGAACAGCGGCAGCAGGAAATAGCGGGCCGCGGCAAGGTAGAAGATCGGCCCTGCAAGGAGCAGCCATGCCGGCAAGCGGGCAATGACCGTGCCGAGCCGGCGGAGCCGCTCCGGGAACAGCGCCAGCGCCGCCGCCAGCAGCAGGCTGTAGACGAGCAGATAGGCGACGAACCAGAGATGGTTCCAGGTCGGGAGCATGAGGCAGTCGCCGTCTCGGCAGAAGCTGTCGTCGCCGGCGAGATAGCGCCCCCAGAATTCGACATAGGAGCCGGAATATCCGAGCTTCTCGACCACTTCGTAATAGCTTTGCGGCGGCACGACGACGAGCATCGCGAAGAGGAGCGGCACGAACAGCCGGACGGTCCGCTTCCCGGCCAGCGTCCCGGCCGGCATCTTGTCGGCCATGAACCGGGTCGCCGCGCCCGAGACGAAGAAGAGCAAGGTAAGCCGCCAGGGATTGGTAAGCAGCATCAGCGGCTCGATCGCATGGCCCGCACGATCGCTCTTCACGTGCCAGTCCCAGGTCACGTAGAACATGCCGATATGGTAGAGGATCAGAAGGGCGAACGCGGTGACGCGCAGCCAGTCGAGATAGACCAAGCGGGACGGCGAAGGGGGAATTTCGGCCATGGCGGGTTCCTCTTGACGGGCGATATCCAGGGCAAAGGACCGACGCGCGCTTCGCCTCGCAAGGGCCGAGGTGCGACCGGCGCAAAGGCCGTGACGATCGGGGCGCGCCGGTGACGAGCGGCACGGATATGGGGACGAGCGGCGCTCGCCGCCTGCCGCCCTGGGCCCTGACCTACGCCATCCTTTTGGTGCTGACCCTGGCGTTCGGCACGGTCAACGTGCTGAGCCTCGTCGACGAGCGCCAATGGCTGGACCGACCGATCGAATGGTGGCGCCCCGCGGTGTGGGAGGGCACGAGCGGGGTCGCGCTGATGGCGCTCGCCTGGCTCCCGATGCTTGCCATCCGGCGCTTCCCGCTCGCGGGCCCGGATCGGCTTCGCGACCTCGCCGCGCATCTGGTTCTGACGATAGTATTCTCGCTGGCGCATGTCGGCGTGATGGTGGCGCTGCGCCAGCTGGCTTATGCCCTGGCGGGCGATAGCTATTCCTTCGGCGGCGGAAACGCCTGGCTGTACGAGTATCGCAAGGATGTGCTCTCCTACACGCTGTACGCAGGTCTTTTCTGGCTGACCGTCAGGCTGATGGGAGGCTCGGGGCCGGGTCCGGCGCCGCCCGATCCGGGCATTGAGAGCATCGTCATCGACGAGGGACAACGCGTGCTGCGCGTACCTCCCGCCGTCATATTGTGCGCCCGATCGAGCGGAAATTATGTCGAGTTCCTGCTGGAGGACGGCCGGCGACCATTGATGCGGACGACATTGGCGGGGCTGGGCGCCCAACTCGCCGGCAAGGGCTTCCTCCGCACGCATCGTTCGTGGATCGTCAATTCGGCGCGCGTCGCCCAGATCGCCGCGGAGGGCTCGGGCGACTATGGCCTCACGCTCGACGACGGGACCGTCGTCCCCTTGTCCCGACGGTATCCCGAAGCGCTCGAGACCCTTCGCCGCGGCGCCTAGATGCTTGCCGATCGGGATTGCGCCGCCCATCTGTGCGATTGTTGCGAACAGGCAACAGTGGACATTTCGGGCAGGGTGGAGAAGGAACCGGCATGGCCGATCTCTATTCGACGCTCGGCGTCGCGCGGGGCGCGAGCGAAGCGGACATCAAGAAGGCGTATCGCAAGCTCGCCAAGGAGCTGCATCCCGATCGCAACAAGGACAATCCGGTCGCCTCCGACCGCTTCTCGAAGGTGACGCACGCCTATGACATCCTCACCGACAAGGACAAACGCGCCCAGTACGATCGGGGCGAGATAGACGAGGACGGCAATCCGCGGGCGCCGTTCGGCTTCGGCGCCGGCGGCCCTCAGCCGGGCGCGGGCGGCTATCGGCGCAGCGCCAACGGCATGGAATTCGACGTCGGCGGCGAGGCTGCCGACCTTTCCGACCTGTTCGAGGGCCTGTTCGGCGGCGCCACCAAGCGTGGCCGCGGGTTCGGCGGATACGGGCGGCGCAGCGCGCCGCCGCAGCGCGGCGCCGACGTCGCCTACCGGCTGGACGTTTCGTTGGAGGACGCCGCCGCGCTCAAGGAGCAGAGGGTGACGCTGGGCAGCGGCAAGACCCTCAACATCAAGCTTCCGCCCGGCGTCGAGGACGGCACGAGGATCCGCCTCGCCGGCCAGGGGCAGGGCGGGCCGGCCGGCAATGGCGACGCGATCGTCACCATCGCGATCCGGCCCCATCGCTTCTTTCGTCGCGACGGCGAGAATATCCGCCTCGACCTGCCGGTTTCGCTCGACGAGGCGGTGCTCGGGGCCAAGGTCCGGGTGCCGACCGTCGATGGGCCGGTCATGCTGAGCGTGCCGAAGGGCTCGAGCTCGGGAAAGGTGCTGCGCCTCAAGGGCAAGGGTTTTACCGGCCGCAACGGCCAGCGGGGCGATCAGCTCGTCACCTTGATGATCGAGATACCCGACGACGCCGAGCTGACCCAGTTCCTCGAGGGCTGGAGCGGCAAAGGGCGAGGAAATCCCCGCAAGGGACTTGGAGTATAGCCACTTGTGCGCGACATATCGCCCGAATCGCCGGAAGCGCGCCGCAAGCGCGTAGCCAAGGACAAGGCCAAGGGCCGCTTCGGCACCATCCGAAAATCCTTCCGGCCCGGATCCCGTCCTTGGGAGATACTGAAGCGGGTGGCGGTCGGAGTCTATTCTGACGGCTTCATCCATGCCGGCAATCTCGCTTATCTCGCTCTGCTGTCGATTTTTCCTTTCGTCATCGTCGCCGCCGCCGTGGCACGGCTGTTCGGCCAGACCGAAGAGGGTCTGAACGCCGTCAACGCTTTGCTCTCGACGATGCCTAAGGACGTGGCCGACGTGCTGCAGCGACCGATCCGCGACGTCATCGAGGCGCGCTCGGGCAACCTCCTGTGGCTCGGCGCCCTGGTCGGCCTGTGGAGCACCGGGAGCTTCATCGAGACGATCCGCGACATCATCCGCCGCGCCTACGGCGTGACCTTCAGCCGGCCTTTCTGGGAATACCGGCTCGGCTCGGCCGGGATGATCGTCGCGGCGGTGGTCGTCGCCATGATGGCCTTCGCTTTGTCGGTGTTCCTGTCGAGCATTCAGCAGTTCCTGGTCAGCGAGATTCCCGGCGCGGACGATCTGGTGGGTCTGCTGACCCTCCTGCAGGCCGCGCCGGCGCTCGCTCTTTTCGGATCGCTTTACGTGCTGTTCTACGTGCTGACGCCGAAGCGCTACCGCAGCGGCGCCTGCCCGAAATGGCCCGGGGCGGCCTTCGTCACGGGATGGTGGGTGATCACGACGGCGCTCCTCCCGGTCGCCCTTTCCAGCCTCGGCGGCTATGACCTCACCTACGGAAGCCTCGCCGGAGTCATCATCGCACTCATCTTCTTCTTCCTGATCGGGCTGGGCCTGGTCATCGGCGCCGAGCTCAACGCCGCGCTTGCGGAGACGCCGACGCCCAGCCAAGAGGACGTCATCGCGGCCGTCACGGAGGAGGCGGCGGAAGAAGCCGAGCACAGGGCCGAGGACAAGGCGGAACAGGAGGAACAATGACCGGCTTGATGCAGGGAAAGCGCGGGCTGATCATGGGGCTGGCCAACGATCGCTCTCTCGCCTGGGGGATATCGCAGGCGCTCGCGGCCCACGGCGCCGAGCTGGCCTTTTCCTACCAGGGCGAGGCACTGGAAAAAAGGGTGCGGCCGCTCGCCGAGCAGCTCGGCGCCGACTTCCTCATCGAGTGCGACGTCGGCGACATGGACAATCTCGACCGGACCTTCGAGATCTTGCGCGAGCGTTGGGAGACGATCGACTTCGTCGTCCATGCGATCGGATTTTCCGACAAGAACGAGCTGCGCGGCAAGTTCGTCGACACCAGCCTCGACAATTTCCTGCTGACGATGAACATCTCCGCCTACAGTTTCGTCGCGGTGGCGAGGCGCGCGCGCGCGATGATGCCGAACGGCGGCAGCCTGCTCACGCTTTCCTATTATGGCGCGGAGAAGGTGGTGCCGCACTACAACGTGATGGGCGTGGCCAAGGCGGCGCTCGAGGCCAGCGTCAAGTATCTCGCCATGGATCTCGGGCCGGAGAATATCCGCGTCAACGCGGTCTCCGCCGGCCCGATCAAGACCCTGGCGGCAAGCGGGATCGGCGACTTCCGCTACATCATGAAATGGAACGAGCTCAATTCGCCGATGCGCCGCAACGTCACGATCGAGGATGTCGGCGGCGGCGCCCTCTATCTGCTTTCCGACCTCGCCTCCGGCGTGACCGGCGAGATCCATCATGTCGATGCCGGCTACAACGTCATCGGCATGAAGGCGGAGGACGCTCCCGACATCGCACTGGCGTGATCCCCGTGCGGATCGGGCCACGCGACTGCAGGGCGCGCATGGACCGGAATGGTCATGGCTGAAACCCGCAAGCTTCTGCGCATTCACGGCCGGGTCCAGGGCGTTTTCTATCGTGCGTGGACCCGCGAGACGGCGTCCGCGCTCGGCCTCAGGGGCTGGGTGCGCAACCGGACCGACGGGACCGTCGAGTTGCTTGCTCAGGGCGAAGCCGATGCGGTGGATCGCATGATCGAGCGCTGCCGCACAGGCCCGCCCTCGGCACGCGTGGATCGCATCGACGCGGAAGAAAGCGGCGAGGAAGCGCCGGCCGGGTTCGAAGGCCGCGAGACGGTGTGAGAGCGACCTGAGGCTTTATCGGTCGCGACGGCCGATCAGGGTGCCCTTGGTGCCGCTCTTGTCCATCTCGAAGGTGAAATCGGGCCGGAGCTTGCGCCAGCGGCGGGCGACGAGGCGCTCGCCAGGCCTGGCGGCGTCGTCCAGCATCACCGTGCCGCCGGGGGCGATATGGTCGAACTGGGAGGCGGCAGCGCCGCGGGTGAGGGGGTGAACCGACCAGGGCGGGCCGTCGATCAGCATCAGCTCGATGCCGGTCGGCAGCGGTCCGTGATCGTACCACAGGCCCGGCCAGCCGCCTGGCGACGGTTTCAGCGGCGCTGCCCTGAGGTCGGCCTCGAGCGCGTAGTCGGCCAGCCACTGCCGGGTCGCATCGACGAAGTCGGGATGCTGGTCGAAGCTGATCAGGGTGCCGCCGCCCGCCTGCTGCATCGCCCGCGCCAGCACCAGCGTCGAAGCGCCGGCGCCGAACTCGACGACGAGGGCCGGCTTGTGCTCGAGGATATGATCGACCAGCAGCTTGAGGAGGCCGGTGTCCGCCTTCCAGCTGCCGAGATAGGGCAAGGCGTCATAGGGAAGGTCGAGCCGATCGAGCAAAGCATGCTTCTGGGCCAGGGTTCCCCCGTGCAGGCTGCGCAGCAGCCAGGGCCACTGGACCGCGCCGAAGGCGACCACCGCCGTCCATTCGGAAAGCGAGCGCGCATATTCACCGATCACAGCGGTGTCGGCGGAGCGCGGCAGCAGGCTGGTGGCTTCTCGTGTCGTCATGATCCTCGTGCCGTCCTGATTTTCCGACTGTTACGCCAGAGCAACGTCAATCCGCAAACGGATCGCGCACGAGAATCGTGTCTTCGCGTTCCGGGCTCGTGGACACCAAAGCGACCGGACAGGCAATCAGTTCCTCGATACGGCGGATGTACTTGATCGCCTGAGCCGGAAGCTGCGCCCAGCTGCGGGCGCCCGCCGTCGATTCCCGCCAGCCGTCGACGGTCTCGTAGACCGGCACCACGGCCGCCTGATCGGCGGCGTGCGCGGGGAGGTGATCGAGTTCCGCTTCGCCCAGCCGGTAGCCGATGCAGATCCTTATCTCGTCGAGGCCATCGAGCACGTCGAGCTTGGTAAGTGCAATGCCGGTCACGCCGGAGACGGCCATCGACTGCCGCACCAGCACGGCGTCGAACCAGCCGCAGCGGCGCTTGCGGCCGGTGACGGTGCCGAACTCCCGGCCGCGCTCGCCGAGCCGCTGCCCTACCGCGTCGTCGAGCTCGGTCGGGAACGGACCGGAGCCGACGCGGGTGGTGTAGGCCTTGACGATGCCGAGCACGAAGCCGGCCGCGGATGGCCCAAGTCCGGTTCCGCCAGCGGCTGTGCCGGCCACGGTGTTGGACGACGTCACGAACGGATAGGTGCCGTGATCGACGTCGAGCAGCACGCCCTGGGCGCCTTCGAACAGGATCCGGTCGCCCTTGAGCCGCGCCTCGTGCAGCGCCTTCCATACCGGCGCGGCAAATTGGAGAACGAACTCGGCAATCTCGCCGAGGTCGCGCTCGAGCCGGACACGGTCCACCGGCGGCTCGCCGAACCCCGCACGCAGCGCATCATGATGGGCGCACAGGCGGTCGAGCTGGGGCCCGAGCTGGCCGAGATGAGCGAGGTCGCAGACGCGGATCGCGCGCCGTCCCACCTTGTCCTCGTAAGCAGGGCCGATGCCGCGGCGCGTGGTGCCGATCTTGCCGGCGCCGCTGGCATCCTCGCGTAACGCGTCGAGGTCCCGATGGATCGGCAGGATGAGCGGGCAATTATCGGCGATGCGCAGCACGTCCGGCGTGACGGCCACGCCCTGCCCGGCCAGCGCCTCGACTTCGCGGCGCAGGGCCCAAGGATCGAGCACGACGCCATTGCCGATCACCGACAGCTTGCCGCGGACGATGCCGGAAGGAAGGAGAGAGAGCTTGTAGGTCTGGTTGCCGATCACCAGCGTGTGGCCGGCATTGTGGCCGCCCTGGAATCGGACGACGACGTCGGCGCGGCTCGACAGCCAGTCGACGATCTTGCCCTTGCCCTCGTCGCCCCACTGGCCGCCGATCACCGTTACATTCGCCAAGTCGCTTCCCCGAATCAGAGCATCGCGCCGAATCCGCCGAAGCGGTCTTTGGCCGGGACGATGCGATCGCAGACTTCGAGCCGCGGGCCCGATCGCCCGACCGGGCCGCAACTTCTCGACGGGCCGCCTCTAAAATGCGGTGCGCGCCGCGTCCAGCCGGCTTGCGTCGCGATGACCGAATCGTTGTCTTAGGTTAATGAAACCGGGGCCGGCCGGCCGCGTTCATTGCCCGACCTTTTCAAAACGGGAGAGACATCATGCGTACCCTCATTCTTGCAGTCTCGGCGACGGCGATGGCCGTTCCGGCCACCATCGCCCTGCCCGTCGACTCTGCGGAAGCGCAGAGGCGATACTATGGCCGCGACGGCTATTATAGCGGCCCCACCTGGCGCGGAAACGATGGCCGCTATTACTGCCGGCGCCCGAACGGCACTGTCGGCCTGATCGTCGGCGGCGCGGCAGGCGCACTGATCGGGCGCGAAATCGACGGCGGCCGCAACCGCGCGACGGGCACGATTCTCGGTGCCGCCGCGGGCGCGCTGCTCGGCCGCGAGATCGACCGCGGCAGCCGGCGCCGCTGCCGCTGACGCGCTCCGACCGGGGATAAGAGCGGGGCGCCGGGAAACCGGCGCCCCGATCCGTGCAGTGTTGCTGCCATTCTCCGGAGAATGGCAGCAACAGGCGTTGACCGCCGGGGTCCGATCTTAATGCCTTCCCGGGTCTGCGCTGCCGCCGGGCCTGGCGTGGCCTAGGCGGTCAGGCACCGCCCGTCGGCGAGGAGCCGCCCGCCCCGCCGGTCGTCGTTCCGCCGCCGCTCCGCTTGCGCGCGCTGCTGGTCTTGCGCGCCGTCCCGGATCGCGTGCCGGTCTTCTTGCGGGTGCCGGCCGAACTCGACGCGCTGCCCTTGCTCGCACCGCGGGCGGAAGCCGCCTTCGCCGTCGCCGCCGGCTTGGCACTGCGGGCGCTCGCCTTTCTGGCGGTGCCGGCGCGTGAGGACTTGGCCTTGGCGGGCGAAGACGTAGCGGCCTTGCGATCCCCGTCGCTGGGCGAGCCGGCGGCCGGGGCGGCTTCACCGAGGCCGCCGACGGTCATCATCCGCCGCACCGCCTCGGTGGCGGCGTTGATCATGGCAGCGCCGATCTTGCTCGCACTCTCGGCGGCGGCGTCGGCCGCAGCCTCGGCCGCGTCCTGTGCCTGCCGGGCGCTCTTCTTGGCGGAGTCCCGGACCGTTTTGTTGGCCGCCAGCGCCGCGGCGGCGGTGACCAGGCCGGCCGCAAGCAGGCTCCTCGCCACTGGATTCTGGGCGAGCTCGGCGGCACGCCGGCCGGCCTCGCGGAGCGCGTCGGGGATGGTATCGGCGGATGATTTCTTGCCGCCGCCATTGCCGCCGCCGCGGGACTGATTTCCAGTGGATCCCTTTCTCGCCATCACAAACTCTCCTGCGGTTCGTAACTGCCGCGTAACAGACCCTTGAGCCGCCGAACAGTTCCATCCGGACGCCGCGACGCGGACGCGGCGAAACAGATCAGCGCTCGTCGGCTTCGGACTCCGCCACGCTTCGGCCGCGGTCCTTGTGCGCCGCCTCGTCGCGCTCCGGATCGTCTTGCCGTTGTCCTTCGCCCACCCGATCCCCGGCCGCGGGTTCGCGCCCGAGGTCCTGGTAGGGGTAGCTCTCGCCGTCAGGGTTCACCGCTTCCTCTCCGGGCTGAATCACCTTGCCCGGATCGTCGCCGCGGCCCTTCTCGCGCTCGAGATGCTCGGGGATCTCGCCGTGGCGGGCCTCGCCGCTGCCCGGCAGGGGATGGCCCTTTCCGCTCATGCCGTCACGCCGGATGGCCGCGCCGCACCGATCGGACCGGCAGCGCTGCCGACCGTCCGATCGTCCTCACAATGCTTACCCGAGGCGCCGCTGCCGTGGCCTTCGACGGCCTTGCGGTCGGATGCGGACTCCCCAAGCCGCTTGCGTTCAAGGCCCATCGCCGTCCTCCTTGCCAGTCAACGATCCGGTGCGGCACGGCGTTCCTCGGAGGGCGAACATGCGAAAGGCCGCCGGGCATGAACCCGGCGACCCTTTCGACATGGTCAGCGGCCGGAAGCCTCCAGCCCGGAAGATACTGGAAAGCCTAGACTTTCATCCCCCGAACGGACTTGACCGACCTCTCTGCTGAACCATGAGACATCGGATCACCTCCTTTCGCTTGTTGAATACCCTCCCTGTATGATTCGCCGCGAATCTGCGATCAAGTCTTGAACTCGATTATTTTCCCGTTAGACTTTCATGCTTCGCGCGGCGCCCCGGCCATCCGGCCGGAGGCGCCATTTTCATGACCGGCAGTCCTCGACGACCCGCGCCGCTTCCGGCCAGGCGGGGACGATCAGCCGCGCCAGGCCGGCCGCCTCGACCGCGAAGCGGCCGCGACTGAAGATCATCGAGTCGAGCAGAGGGTCGGAAACTGCCAGGCGCGCCGACAGCCCTTCCGGCTGCGCCACCGCCGACAGGGCACGGGCGCCATAGGTCGTGCGCACGGTCAGCGCCGCGCCGTCACGGGCGCCAGTCCGGATCAAGCTCACCTGCCGGCCGCCTTCGCAGCGGAGAATGAACTGGGCGCCCTGCGCGGTTCCGAACGCGGCCGACGAGCCATCGAGGCTCCAGTCGCCCGGGCTCGCCGGGGCGTCCTCCCATTCGACCGGTGGCGGCGGGGCCGGCTGGGGCGGCGGCGGCGGCGCAGGCGCCGGCGGCGGGGTCGGCGCCGGCGGCGCCGGCCTCGGCGCGCAGGAGGCCAGGACCGTCAACGCCAGGGCAGCGCAGGCAAAAGGGAGGGTACGCATAGACGGGCCTTCCTCGGCTCAGCGCTCGGCCGGCGCCGGAGCGGCGGAGGCATTGGATTCCTCATTCCCGGCCGCCTCGTTGGTAGCCGCCTCGCTGGCCGGAGCAGCCGCGGCAGGCGCCTGCGCGCCGCTTTCGCAACGGCCGAAGAATGCGCGGATGCTGGGACTTGGCGGCAGCGCGAGCGGCAAGGCGTCGCCGACCCGGATCGCGATCGGCTCGGCCGCGCCGGCAATCGTCTCGATCAGCGTGTCGCTCGGCGCCAGCGAGGCGCGCAGCATCGGCACCGTGCCGGGGGCGGAGGTGACGGCGAGGCGGCGCGTCTCGCTGCCGACCGAAACCAGCATCATCGGCAGATCGCCGGCGGGAACGGCGCCGTGGCGCTGCAGGAAGATGCTGCGGCGCGCATTGCAGCGCATGCTGAACAAGGGCGGCGTGCCGGTCGGTCCGAACTCGAGGGCCGCCTCCTCGTCCTGCAAGGTCTCGCGCCAGTCGCCGATCGCGACCTCCCGGTCATCCTGCTCGGGCGTGCGCACCCGTTCCACCGGCTGTAGCTCGTTCAGGTCGGCGACGACGGCCGCATCCTCCGACCGGGCGCAACCGGCGAGCAGAACGATCCCGAGGAAAATCGCGCGACGAACCATCTGATGCAGTCTCCTTTTCGATACCCTTAGCCCGGCCGGCCGCCGCGCGCATCCCAAAGCGCGAGGAATTCGCGCCTGCTCTTCGGTCCGAACGTCGCAAAGCTCGGATTGGGCTCCTGGCGATAGGTGGCGCGGCGCCGGTCGAGCGAGCCCTGGCGCAAAGCCCCGACGTCGATCCCGTAGACCCGCGCGCCATTAAGCCCGAAGATCCGGCGCTTCGCCTGCGCCGTGAGCGCCGGATAGCCGTAGCGCTCCTGATACTCCTCGCTGATCGTGAAGGTGCGGAACGCCTGGATCTGGTCCTGCGGACTTCCGTACCAGATCGAATCGGTGCCCCACAGGATCCGTTCCTCGCCGAAATGCTTGAGGAGCTTGCCCAGCACGTGCGCCGCCTCGTCCGGGCGGGTCATGAAGTAACGCCACAGCGAGCCCATCTCAGCGTAGAGATTGCCTTCATTGGGGCGGAATCCGGCGTCCTGATGCGACTTGATCAGCCGATCGACGCCCTTGGGATCGGCCGGATCATAGGGCCCTTCGGCTACGCCCCCTTCGAAGCCGGCATGATAGACCAGGAATGTGAGATCCGGATTGGCACGCGCCGCCGGCCCCATGTCGCGGGGCGAGGAATAGTCATAGTCGAGACGCGGCAGCGGCACCCCCTTGTGCACCGCGACCGTCGTCACCCCGAGCTGCCGCGCCTTCTCATAGAAATGTTGTGCCTCATCGCTCGTGTCGAGAAAGAAGCCGCGGCCGTCCGAGCCCCATTGCGGGTAGAGCTTCCAGGCGTCGACGCGATAGACCTGAGCCTTCTCGTCCATCGCCTCGATCTCGCCGGGCTCGTTGGGGAAGACCCCGCCATGGATCAGCGCGCGCGCGCCTTCGCCGCCCGTCGCGGCAATGATCTCGCGGCTCTCGGCGGCATAGTCGATCGGGGTGGGGTTGGGCGTGCCCCAGAGCGCGGAGACGACCGCGACATCGGTGTCGCTGTCGAGGAACACCTCCTTGGCGAGCATCCGGGCCGAATAGCAGTCGAAGCTGCCGCTCGTACATTTCGAGGCCTGGCCGAACACCTGCTCAAGCGTCGTTCGCCAGAGCTGTCCGGTCGAGCCCGTGGCCCAGCTGCCGGTCGGCTCGACGCAATGCGTCTGGACGTCGAAAATGAACTCATCCCCGCCGACCGTCGCCGCGGCGAGATCATGGTCACGCGCGGCTTCCGCCGGCACGGCGAACGCACCGCCCCTCGAGTCCGGATTCGCGGCGTTGCAGGCCGACAGCGTCGATGCGGCGCCGGCAGCCGACACGAGGAAGGCTCGGCGAGAGAGGCCGAGCGCACGCGCATTCTCGCTCGCCGCCTCATGTGCCAACCGGCGGGCAAGTTCTTGCGTCCTCGTCAGCCGCAGCGGTGCATACTCGCCGTTCGATGCGCGATCGATCTTGATCGGGAGGCGCCTTCCTTCGGGATCGAAATCATGACCCGCCATGCGAGCCTCCGTCGCGTCGCGGCCCGAGGACCGCCGTGGATCCGCCCCTCAGACCGCCATAGCGGCACCGCCTGCGAAGCTAAAGGTCCCCGCCCACCGGTCGCGCGCTCCGGCGTCGGTTCAGCGTGCGTCGTGGAAGATGATCCCGAGCGTGAGGCGCAGGCCAGTGCGGACACGGCCGACGCCGTGCCGCATCGCGCGCCGGTGCCAGCCGCGGCTGCCTTGCGCCGGCCGCTCGCGCACCGGGAAGAGGACGGCATCGCCCCGGCGCAGCGGCACGACCTCGGCGCGCGACTGCATGCGGGGTCGCTGCTCGGCGAGAACGAATTCGCCACCGGTGAAATCTTCCTCCGGCTCTGAGAGCAGCACCGCCACCTGGAGCGGAAACACATTCTCCCCGTACAGATCCTGGTGCAGCGCGTTCCAGTCGCCGGGCTCGTAACGCAGCAGCAGGGGAGTCGCCCGGATCTGCCCGGCGGCGCGGCAGCGTTCCAGGAAGGCTTCGTGGTCGGCCGGAAACCGCGGCTCGACGCCCGATGTCTCCGCCCAGCGATTGGCGATGGCGGCGAGCGGCGGATAGAGCGCGCCACGAAGCTCCGCGACGAGGTTCGGAAGCGGGTAGTCGAAATAACGGTAGGCGCCGCTGCCATAGCCGTGACGCGCCATGACCACCTCGCTGCGAAAGCGGCCGCGCTCGTCCCAGAGCGCCGCCATCCGGGCGCAGGCCTCGCGATCCAGCAGGCCGCCGATGACGGCGCATCCGAATGAGTCCAATTCGGCCGCAGCGCCGGCCCAGTCGATCGCGTTCATGGCCCCGGGGCTAGCGGGTCGTCTGCAGGACGCCGTCCCGAAAGTTGCGGCCGAACGATTCAATCGCGGCCGAACGAGGCGCGCAATTCGTCCTTGGCCCGATCCAGGATCGCGCGCCGCCTGGCCGGCAGATTGTCACCTGCCCGGTTCATGTAGAAGGTCAGCATCGACATGGCCGACTGGTACGGCGTGCCCTTGCGGC
>Ga0299914_10000519_pt1 | contig 23288 bp, 19 predicted proteins | sample RVTome_10_FD_201361 | JGI IMG/M metagenome (GOLD analysis project Ga0299914, IMG submission 201361) | Soil microbial communities from uranium-contaminated site in the Upper Colorado River Basin, Wyoming, United States - RVT153D57 (version 2) ...
AACACCGGCCCGGCGATCAGCGTGAGGCCGAGCCGCGGGTCCGACCAGGTGAGCGTGTCGGCGGCCGGGTAGTAGCCGACGCCGTTCCACCACTCGCCGGTGAACCATGGCCTGGTCGCGTTCCACTGGAGGATCGTGGTGCTGATGACCGGATCCCCCAGGTCGTGCGGGAGGTGCGTGAGGAAGTGAAGCGGAATCGGCCAGGCATTCAGCAGGGCGAGTGCGAGGTAGCCGGCGGCCACCGCTGTCCAGGTTCCGGCGCCCGTCCAGGTGGTCTCACCGGGCCGCCGTTCCGGGGGAACGCCGGCCCGGTGATGTTCGTGAGGATCGGTGCCCGCGCTGGTCATGAAGGTGACGACAGTGTAGCCCGCAGAGCTGCAGGGCGCGGAGCGGCCGGCCGGCGCCCATGACGGCCGTCATCTATAATTGTTTGTTTCCACCGGGACAGAGTCTCTCTCCATGGACGTCGGCACTCATCTGGAACACTACCGTATCCTTGCTCCGCTCGGCGCCGGCGGCATGGGACGCGTGTACCGGGCGCGCGACACGCGCCTGGGGCGCGAGGTCGCGATCAAGCTGCTGGACACGCGATCGCAGACGCCGGACGCCGCCATCGATCGGTTCATCCTCGAGGCCCGCGCCGCGTCCAACCTGAACCATCCGAACATCGTCACGATCCATGAGATCGGCGAGTCTCGCGAGCACGGCCGCTTCATCGTCATGGAGCTCATCGTCGGCCGGACGCTCCGCGCGGTTGCGGCGGATCAGCCCGCGCTGACGGTGCTCACCGACATCATGCGGCAGGTGATGCAGGCGCTCGGCGCCGCGCACGGCGCCGGCATCGTGCACCGTGATCTCAAGCCCGAGAACATCATGGTGCGCGGCGACGGCTACGTGAAGCTGGTGGACTTCGGGCTCGCGCGGCGCATGTTCGCGACGGAAGAGACGGGAGAGGTCGCGCTGACGGCAGCCGGCGGCGTCCTGCTCGGAACCGTTCGTTACATGTCCCCGGAGCAGGCGCGCGGCGAAGGCGTCACCCCGGCGAGCGACATCTTCTCGAGCGGCATCGTCCTGTACGAGCTCGCGACGGGCCAGCATCCCTTCAGCGCGGATTCGCAGATCGGCGTCCTGCACGCGATCGTGCGGGAGGTTCCGATCACGCCCTCCACGCTCAACCCGGCGATCCCGCCGCGGCTCGAGTCGCTGATCCTCCAGATGCTGACGAAGGATCCCGGGACGCGGCCATCGGCCGCCGAAGCCGAGTATCAGCTGGCCGAGATCACGCGGGAGATCACGAGCGCGCCGGCGCGGCTGCCGGCACAGCGGGCCCGGCGCCATACCGTGGGCCGGACGATGGAGGGCGACGCACTGAAGGCGGCGCTGCGCGAGAGCATCGGGGGCGGCGGCCGCCTGGTGTGCGTCGGCGGTGAGCCCGGGATCGGCAAGACGACGCTCGTCGAGAACTTCCTGGCGGATGTCGCGGGGTCGGTGCCCGGCTGCCTGATCGGACGGGGACGCTGCTCCGAGAGCCTCGCGGGCGCCGAGGCGTACCTGCCGGTGCTCGAGGCGCTCGAGGGGCTGGTGCGATCCGGCGGCGACTCCGTCGGCCGCGCGCTGAAGGTGCTGGCGCCCACGTGGTACGTGCAGGTGGCGCCGCTCACCGCCGGGACGGACTCGTCCGCCGATCGCGTTGCGGAGCAGGCGCGGCAGGCGTCGCAGGAGCGCGTCAAGCGCGAGGTGCGGGCCTTCCTGTACGAGGTGTCGCGGGCACGGCCGGTGGTCATCTTCATCGACGACATCCATTGGGCCGATCCCGCCACGATCGATCTGCTCGGCTACATCGCACGCACGTTCGACGAGATGCGCGTCCTGATCGTCGCCGCGTACCGCGTCTCGGAGCTGCTGCTGGCGCAGCACCCGTTCGCGGCGCTGAAGCTCGAGCTGCAGTCCCGGGGCGTCGCGACGGACCTGCCGCTCCGCTTTCTCGGCCGCGAGGACGTGGAGCGCTACCTGGCGCTGGAGTTCGAGGGGCATCACTTCCCGCCGGAGTTCGCGGAGCTGATCCACGCGAAGACCGAGGGCAATGCGCTCTTCATGGTGGACGTGCTCGCGTACCTGCGTGACCGCGGCGCGATCGCTCAGCAGGAGGGCCGCTGGGCGCTCTCCGGAGATCTGCCGGAGATCGAGCGCCAGCTCCCCGAATCGATCAGGAGCACGATCGAGCGGAAGCTGCAGCAGCTCGGCGAGGAGGACCTCGGGCTGCTGCGCGTGGCCAGCGTGCTCGGCTACCGCTTCGACGCCGTGATCGCCGCCGAGGCCGCGGGGCTCCAGGTGGAGGACGTCGAGGAGCGCCTGCAGGTGCTCGACCGCGTGTACTCGTTCGTGCGCCTCGTCTCGGAGCGCGAGCTGCCCGACGGCGTGCTCACGCTGCGCTACCAGTTCGTGCACGTCCTCTATCAGAACGCGCTCTACGCCTCGCTGACGCCCGGACGCAAGGTGACGCTCTCCGCGGCGCTCGGACGGGCACTCGCCCTTCATCACGAGCGGCAGATCGGTCCGGCGGCCTCGCGCATCGCCCTGCTCTGCGAGCAGGGGCGTGACCACGGCCAGGCGGCCCGCATGTTCTGCGCCGCCGCGCAGCACGCCGCCACGCTCTCGGCGCACACGGAGGCGGCACGGCTCGCACGCCGGGGGCTCAACGCGCTCTCGCACGTGAGCGAGTCGCCGGAGCGCGCCCAGCTCGAGCTGGAGCTGCTCGTCATGGCCGGCGTGGCGCTCATCATCACCGAGGGCTACGCCTCCGAGGGGGCGCGGGAGGCCTACACGCGGGCGAGGGCGATCTGCCAGCAGCTCGGGGCGCGGCGCGAGCTGTTCCCGGTGCTCTGGGGCCTGTGGGGATATCATCTGAGCGTCGGGCAGGGCGGGGTGGCGCTCGAGATTGCGCAGGAGCTGCGCGCGCTGGCGACGGACGGACGTCCCGCCGATCGCGTGCGCGCGGCGTGGGCCCTCGGCACCACCGCGATCTTCGCCGGCCGCCCGGGCGAGGGCGTGGCGCTCCTCGACGAGGGCCTGCGGCACTACGACCGCGCCGACGACCAGGTCGACCGCCACCTGTACGGGCACGACGCGGGGCTGACATGCCGCGTGTTCGGCGCCTGGGCGCGCTGCATCCTGGGCCGCCCCGACGAGGCGCTGGAACAGATCGACGCGGCGTGCCGCGACGCCGCCACGCTGGCGCACCCGCAGAGCCTGGCCTTCACCTATATGTTCGCGGGCGTCGTCCACCAGTTCCGGGGCGATCCCGAGCGGGCGCTGGCGCGCGCGGACGAGGCGTATCAGATCGCCGACCGCGAAGGGATGCCGCAGTTCCGCGAGTGGAACCGCGCCGTGATCGGCTGGGCGAAGCATGCCCTGGGCCAGGCCGAGGAAGGAATCGCGGACGTCGCGCGCGCGCACGCGGTCATGCGGGCGATCGGCTCGATGGTCGCCCTGGGGTACTACGGCGGGCTGCTCGCGGATATGCTGCTCCGGTCGGGGCAGCCGGAGCGCGCGCTCCCGCTGGTGGACGAGATGCTCGATCTCGTCGGCCGGACCGGCGAGGCGATTCAGCTCCCGGAGCTGCTGCGCATCAGGGCCGGCGCCCTGGCCGCGCTCGGGCGGCCGGATCAGGCCGTCGCGGCCGCGCGCGAGGCGGTGCACGTCGCCGAACGGCAGCAGTCGCTGCTGCACGAACTGCGCGCGCTGCTGATTCTGGCCCGGCTTCGCCGCGGCACGCCGGAGGTGGACGAGGTGCTGCGAGATTTGTACGGCGCCCTGATGGAGGTCAAAGGCGGCCTCTCGACGCGCGATGTCATCGAGGTGAGGACCACGCTGGAAATGGCATGACCGTTCCGGCCACACGTGAGGTGCCCATGAAGCGCTATCTGATCGAACGCGAGATTCCGGGTGCGGAGAAGCTGACGGCGGCGGAGCTGCAGGGGATCGCGGCGCGGTCCTGCAACGTGCTGCGGACGCTGGGACCCCAGATTCAGTGGATCCAGAGCTACGTGAGCGAGAACAAGATCACCTGCGTGTACCTGGCGGAGAACGAGCAGATCGTCCGCGAGCACGCCTCGCGCGGCGGCTTCCCCGCGAACCGCGTCGCGGAGGTCGTCACCATCATCGATCCGACGACCGAGAACGCCCCCGCGGCCGTGTGACGCGTCACGCGGCCGGCGGGTTCCGTCTCACGGTCAGACGGTCCTGAGGTCGGCCACCGCCGACCTCACTCCTGGTGACGCAGCGCCTGCACCGCCGCGCCGAACGCCGCCAGCGTGAACCCGATGAACGCGAGCCCTTCGAGCACGACGCGCCCGGGATCGCCCAGCCCGATGGTCGCGTAGCGCAGCACGTCCACCTGCCACGTGATCGGGTTCAGGTGTGCCACCAGGCGGAATGCCCCGGGCAGCGGATCCAGCGGGTAGAACATCGAGCTGGCGAACAGGAACACGAAGAAGAAGATCGAGGTCACCGTGTTGAACGCGTCGTTGCGCCGGATGCGCAGGGCGAAGATCGCGTAGAAGAAGAACCATCCCGCCGTGCCCACGGTCGTCGCGAGCGCCACGAGCGGCCAGCCCTGGGGGCGCAGCGGCACGCCCAGCAGCGCGGCGGCGAGCACGATCGTGACCGCGGACTGCAGCACCGCCATCAGCACGTTGAAGAGCACCTTGCCGAAGAGGTACTGCGCGCGGCTCATCGGGTACGTCAGCATCTCGTAGAAGATCCCGTTGTCGCGATCGAGGAAGAACGACCACGAGGTGTTCGCGGCGATGCCGAAGCTCGCCATCGACAGCACGCCCGCCAGGAAGAAGGCGTTGTACTCGACGCCCGCCGCCGCGGCGGTGAAGCCCAGCGACGCGTTGATGCCAACGCCGAACACCAGCAGGTAGCCCAGCGGATAGAACAGGTCCCAGAAGATGAACGTGAGATTCGTCGCCCGGATCTTGCCCTCGCGCAGCATGATCGCCGCCAGCGCGTTCATGCCCGGCCTCCCTTCTGTGTCAGCTCGATGAAGATGTCCTCCAGCGTGGCGCCGCCGATCTCGATGCGGAGCACCTGCCCGCGCGCGGCCACCGCCGCGACCAGCGCCAGCACCTGCGACTCGTCCTGCCTGAGCGCCACGTGCAGCGTATTGTGCGTCGCCTTCACCCGAAGCGGCTCGTAGGGCGCCAGCAGCGGCTCGAGGTCGGGCGGCAGGCGGTCGAAGGTCACCGTCGCCTCGTAGACGCGATCGGTCAGCAGCTTCAGCGCGTTCAGATCGCCGCGCGCGACCTGGCGCCCCCGGTCGATGATCAGGATGTCGTCGCAGAGCTCTTCCGCCTCGCTCAGAACCTGCGTCGTCAGGACGATGGTCCGGCCGCGCGCCGCCTCCTGCCGCAGCAGGTCCATCACCGCACGTTTCAGGATCGGATCCATGCCCGTCGAGAACTCATCCAGGAACACGACGGGCGTGTCGACCATGAAGACCTTGGCGACCTGGACACGGCGGCGGAAGCCGCCGCTCAGGTCCTGCACCTTGCGTCCGGCCTCGGCGGTGAGGCCGAGATCCTCGAGGACGCGCTCCGCCCGGCGCCGGATCGCCGCCCCGGACTGGCCATGGAAGCGCGCGAACGTGAGCAGGTTCTCCCGTGCGGACAGGAGCAGTTCCGCGGCGGCCTCCTGGATGACGACGACGATCTGCCGGCGCACGGCATCTGGATCGCCGACGACGTCGCGGCCGAGCACGGCGGCGCGCCCCGATGTCGGCCGGACGAGCGTCGTCAGGATGCGCAGCGTCGTCGTCTTGCCGGCGCCGTTCGGGCCAAGCAGACCGAAGATCGCGCCTCTCGGCACCGAGAAGCTGAGATCGTCGACGGCGCGCACGCTGCGGCCGGCGCGGCCGAAGACCTTGACGAGGCGCTCCACCTCGATGGCGTACTCGGGCATACGGCTCCTTGTCCCGCCGCAGCGGCGCAGCCGCGAAGGCGGTCCCGGATCGGCCGGTGAGAACCGGCGAGTCAGTGCGGAAGCGGGGCGGAGGTCAACGGGAGGTCTTCATCGGCGGAACCTGAGGAGGCGGACAGGATAACAGAAAACGCGGGCGCAGGTAGAATCCGGAACGGACGAACCGACGTCGATGTCCCAGCTGCCACCCCTGCGTGCCATGACGCCGCGCTTCAACGAGGCGCTCGCCGGCGCCGCGATCCTGCACGCGCGGCAGCGGCGCAAGGGAACCGACACGCCGGTCATCGCCCACCTGCTCGGCGTCACGGCGATTGCGCTCGAGTTCGGTGCGAGCGAGGACGAAGCGATCGCGGCGCTGCTGCACGATGCCATCGAGGACGCTCCGCTCGAGCTCGGGCCCGACTGGGTCCGCCGATGGATCCGCCACCACTTCGGCGAGGCCGTGCTCACGATCGTCGAGGGATGTACCGACACCGACGAACATCCCAAGCCGGCGTGGCGCGCGCGCAAGCAGCGCTACGTCGAACGCCTTGCCGGCGAACCCGACGGGACGATCCTCGTCTCGGCGTCCGACAAGCTGCACAACGTGCGGGCCATCCTCGCCGACTTCCGCACGTCGGGGGACGCCGTCTTCGCGCGCTTCAGCCGGGACGCCGGGCAGGCGGGCACAATCGGGTACTACCGCGGGCTGGTGACCGCCTACGATCAGCGGCTGCGGACGCTCGACTCGCCGCGCGTGGGGCGCCTGCGCACGCTCGTCCGCGAGCTCGAGTTCGTGGTCTCGACCCTCGAGAACGAGGCCGGCATCACCGGCAGATGGCCCTGACCGCCGGCGGCAGCGCGTGCGTCACACCATGAACGCCGGCTGCTCCACGTCGAGCAGCGACTTGCCCACGCGCTTCCAGGTCTCGATGCTCATTGCGATGTGCTGCGCGGCGGCGTGCACGTCGCGGAAGCAGCGCTGCAGCGGGCTGGATTCGTACAGCGCCCCGCCGCCCGCCCTGTGAAACACCACGTCGACGGCGTGCGTGCAGAGGCGCGCCGCCTGCACCAGCGCCATCGTCATGCGCGTGCGCTGCTCGAGCGAGGGCTCGCGGCCGGACCGCGCCGCATCCCAGGCCTCACCGAACGCCTCGAACACGAGCGCCCGGGCGGCCAGAACGTCTGCCTCGGCCTGCGCGAAGTCCACCTGCACGACGGGATCGTCCCTGAGCGCGGCGCCATCGAGCGCGCGGGACTTGCGCCGCGACAGCTCCCGGAACTCATCGAGCGCGCGGCGCCCGATCCCCAGGGGAAAGCCGGCCATCAGAATCATCAAGTGGCTCCACACCGTGAACCGCGACAGCGGTCCGTCCTGCCGCGACGGTTCGAAGAACGGGGCCGCCGTTCGTTCTTCGGGCACGCGAAGGCCCTTCACGGTGATGTCGTGGCTGCCCGTGCCCTTCAAGCCGGCCGCGTGCCACGTGTCGACGATCACCGCATCGGACGCCGGGAAAAAGGCGAATCGCCAGTCGGGATGTCCGGGCGGCGTCAGGCGCGGCCGATCGCCGTCCATGACCATGATGCCGCTGCAGAACCAGGCGGCGTGCGGGGCGCCGCTGTTGAACGGCCAGCGTCCCGTCACGATGAGGCTGCCGTTGCCGTCGGGGACGGCCGTGCCCGCCGGCATCAGGAGACCCGCCATCGGCCGGCGCGGGTCGGGCGCGAGGACGCCGCGCGCGACATCCGGATCGAGCCACGCGGTGAACGCCGAGGTGTTGCCAATCATCACCGTCCAGGCGCCGGACCCGTCGGCTCGCGCCAGCTCCTCGATGACGCGGATCGTCGTCAGCGGATCGCACTCGAGGCCGCCGAGGGCTCTCGGCAGCGACAGCGAGAACAGGCCGGCGGCCGCGCAGGCGTCGACCACGTGCCGCGGCATCGTCCGGAGCTGTTCCGCCTCGCGTGCATGCTCGCGCAGGAGGGGGGCGAGTGTGGCCACCTCCTGGAGGATGTCGGGACCGGCCGTCATCATCTGCTCACCTCGGACCGGAACGCGTGCTGGCCTAGGCCGGGCGCGCGGGGAGCGCGCAGTGGAACTCGGCGCCGCCGTCGGGAGTGCCGCGCGCCCAGATGCGTCCGCCGTGGCGTGCGAGGATCCGGCGGGCAGTGGCGAGCCCGATGCCGTTGCCCTCGAACGCCTCGCCGTGCAGCCGCTGGAACACGCCGAACAGCTTCGGCGCAAGACCCGTATCGAAGCCGACGCCGTTGTCGCGCACGGTGAGCACGACCTCCCCGACCACCTCGTCGCTCTGGGCGGCGACCTCGATGCGCGCCGGGCTGCGGCCGCGCGTGAACTTGAGCGCGTTCGACAACAGGTTCGAGAGCGCGACCTGCAGCAGCGCCGGATCCGCGTCGATCTCCGGCAGCGCGCCGACGAACCAGCGGATGTCGCGGCCTTCCTCGGCGTGGGCATTCTGCTTGCGGGCGGCGTCGAGGACCTCCGCCAGCTTCACGCGCCGCTTGCGCAACGGCTCGCGCCCGAGCCGCGAGAACGCGAGCAGCTCGTCGATGAGCCGCCCCATCTGTCCGGAGGCGCGCGCAATGCTGTCGGCCAGGCGCCGGTCCGCCTCGTCGAGCGCGCCGCCGCGCGCCAGCAGCTGCGCGACGGCGGCGTTGACCTGCTCGACCGGCGCGCGAAGCTCGTGCGAGACCGAGTACGAGAAGGCCTCGAGCTCCTCGTTCAGCGCCTTCAGCTGGCGCGTGCGCGACGCCACCTGCGTGTCGAGCTCCTCGTTCAGGCGCCGCAGCGCCGTCATCGCTTCCTTGCGCGCGTGGATGTCGATCGAATGGACGCAGATCCCCTCCGGCACCGGAAGGATGCGCAGCTCGAACCAGCGGGTGGACTGATCGGGAAAGGTGAACTGGTTCTCGAAGGTCATGGCCGTCCGGTCCCGCATGCTGCGCGAGAGGACGGCGAACAGCGGCGTGTCCTGGATGCCGGGATACGCCTCCCACATCCGGCGTCCGTGCAGCTCCTCCGGCGTCCGCCGGCCGTGCCGCGCCGCAGCGGGGTTCACGTACAGATACGTCCAGTCGTGGGCGATGACCTGGAAGCCCTCGAGCAGGTGATCGAGCGTGCTGCGCAGGGGATGGGCGGCGCCGAAGCCGGGCTTGGCATCGCCGGAGCCCGATGCGGCATCGTCGGGGAGCATCTGCATACCGCCACCTCGTCTCATCACTCCAGGCGGAGGAGATACCAGGTCAATCCTACTCCCAGCACGGCGATCAGTCCTGAGAGAACCACCGACATCGACAACCGGCCGGGCACGGTCGATTGGCCGCGCCGGTAGCGGTCGACGAAGCGCACGTACCAGCCCGCCGCCGCGAGATTGACGGCGACGGCGAGCGCGACCAGGAACACGCCCACCTCATGTGAGAGGGACCACTGCGGCGGCGCCGCCGGCTGCGGGTCGCCGAGGGCCGCCATCTCGCGAAGGAACCAGCCAAACCGTGCGACCACGAAGCCGAATCCCATGAGCGCGATGCCGGTGCGAATCCAGGCGAGCAGCGTCCGCTCCGCCGCGAGGAGCACACGCGGATCCGGATCGCCGGCCTGAGGTACTGACGAGGTGGTCATCGGGTCGCCGGACGGTGAATCCGCTGCCGCGCGTCGGATGCTAGCATAGGGTTCTCTGCTCCCCGGCGGCCGCCGACCGCCGTCGGTCCATCCGTCGTCGCCGAGCCCGACCCACCGGCCTTTCTTCCGCGCCCTCGCTCGCGCGGCGATCCGGTGATTGCACGAGCACCGAGCCCCAGAGGATCTCCCATGACCAGGATGCCGCTTCTAGTCCCGATCTTCGGCGTCGTGTGCGCAGCCGCGGCCGCTGCGCAGGACGTTCGGGAGTCCGCCGACGGGCTCTGGCGCCGCCAGTCGAGGAGTGCGGCCACGACGATGCCGCTCGCGGAGGCCGCCCAGGCCGCGGCGCCTGGATCTGGCGGAGACGTGTACGAACTGAACCTCGGCGCCCTCGATGCGAGGCTCTCGATGGCGCCGCACGAGAATCGAGTGCGCGTCGAGGTCTCCCCCGTGTTCGTCTCGCTGCCGCTCCCCGACGGCACGTTCAGCCGCTTTGCGGTGGCCGAGTCGCCCATCCTGGAACCGGCGCTCGCCGCGCGGTTCCCGGAGATCCGCACGTACGCGCTGGCGGGGGTCGACCGGCCATCGCTCCGCGGCCGATTGGAAGCGACGCCGCACGGCATCCACGCCATGGTCCTCACCGGCGAGGGCACGGCACTCGTCGATCCGCTCCCGGGGTCCCGCGGCGTCCTGTATCGCAGCCGGACCGATCCCGGCGCTCCCATCGTGTGCGGCGTCGAGGAAGGCATCGCCGGCGGCGGGCTTCTCCCGCCCGCAACGAGGACGGACCTCACAGATGAGGCACGTTCGTGGACCGCCGCCGCGGCCACCCCCGCGTCCGGCGGCACGCTCCGCACCTACCGGATGGCCGTCGCCACGACCGGCGAGTACTACCAGGCGCGCGGCGGCAACGACCTGGACGTGCTCGCCTCCATCGTCGTGGTCATGAACCGGGTCAACCTGGTGTTCCAGACTGAGGTCGCCGTCTCGTTCGTCCTCGCGGCGAACACGACCGATCTGTTCTTCACCGATAAAGACGCCGACGGCTACGCGAACGACAACGAGTGCGTAATGCGCAGCGAGAACGTCGCCGTGGTCACAGCCGTCCTTGACGACGGCGAGTACGACATCGCGCACGTGTTCGGGTCGGGCGCCGGCGGCTGCGCCGGCGGCGGCAACGTCTGCACCGCGAGCAGGGCCAACGGCGCCTCGAACCTGGACACCAATCCGGTGCGCGCGCTCGACCACGATGGGTTCAGCGGCTACCGGCTCGTCGCCCACGAGCTCGGGCACCAGTTCGGCGCGGGCCACACGTGGAGCGGCACCGGCGGCGACTGCACGGACGATCAGTTCTCCGCCGGCGACGCCTACGAGCCCGGAAGCGGAACGACGCTGATGTCCTACTCGGGCACGTGCGACTGGAGCAACATCCAGACGACGGCGCCGGACCCGTACTTCCACACGCACAGCTTCGACGAGATCGCGGCCTTCCTCGGCGGCGACGGCAGCCTGTGCGGAACCGCCGTGGCCACGGGGAATACGGCGCCTGACGTCTCGGCCGGCTCCGCCTACACCATCCCCCGCCGCACGCCGTTCGTGCTCACGGGATCCGCCGCCGACGCGGAGGGCCACGGCCTCACGTTCTCGTGGGAGCAGCACGATCTCGCTCCCGGGCCGTTCGCGCCCGGGATCGATCCCGGCGCCGGTCCGCTCTTCCGCTCCTTCCCTCCGGTACCGGACGCCTCGCGCACCTTTCCGCGGCTCGCCGATCTCGTCTCGAACACCAGCACGCCCGGCGAGCTGCTGCCGCAGTCCGACCGGGTCGACGATCCGCTGACCTTCCGGCTCACGGCACGCGACGGGTTCGCTTCGGGCGGCGGCGTCGGCTACGACACCGTGGAGATCACGGTCGAGGGCGAGCCGTTCCGCGTCACGAGCCCGAACGAGCCCGTGGTGCTGCATGCCGGCTGCACGGCTCCGATCACATGGGACATCGGCGGCGGATCGATTGCACCACGGGTGGACATCTCGATCTCGAGCGATGGCGGATTCACGTACTCGCCGCTGGCGCTCGGCGTCGCGAACGACGGCGCGCACGACCTTCAGCTCACCTGCAGCCCGCTCACGAGGGGACGCCTGAGGATTGCGGCCGTGGACCACATCTTCTTCGACATCTCGGACGGCGACTTCATGGTGGTGAACGACAGCCCCGTGATCGAGGCGGCGGCGCAGGGCGGCGCCGTCGACGGACGCTGCCAGCTCGCCGCCACCTTCACGGCGACCGTCACCGACGACTGCGGCCTCAGCGCCGCCGGCATCACGGTGAACGCGGCCGTGCAGGGCGGCAGCGCGGATCTGTCGAACCTGACGTTCAACGCCCGGCAGGTGGACGAACGGACCGTGGGGGTCGACGGCAGCGCGCTGGTGTCGAACGTAACCGGCGGCCCGGCGACGGTGCAGTTCGCGATCGATGCGGCGGACACGTGCGGGCAATCGGACGGCGTCGTGGTCGCCGCGGAGGTATCGGACAGGACGCCCCCCACGATCGAGGTCGCGCTCACTCCCACGGTCCTGTGGCCGCCGAATCACAGGATGGTGGACGTGGCGGCGACCGTCGCGGCTGCCGACAACTGCCCCGGCGTCCGCTACGTGCTGACGTCGGTCACCAGCAGCGATCCGGACGACGCGGCCGGGCGCGGCGGCGGGGCAAGGAGGGGTGACATTCACGGTGCCGACGTGATGACACCCGACACGGCGTTCCAGGTTCGCGCCGCGCGTCAGGGCGCGGTGAGAGGCCGAACGTACACGGCGGTGTACACGGCCATCGACGGCTCGGGGAACGAGACGGCGGCGGCAGCGGTCGTGGCCGTTCCCGGCCGCATGAAGGGCAGGTAGCGCGCGTTCGCGCGTCAGCGGCTCCAGATGCTCAGGTCGCGTCCGAGCCACGACTCGAGCTCGTCGTTGTCGGCACGGAAGCGTTGCGCCAGGGCGGCTCGCGTCGCGGGATCCATCGGCGGCGGCTCGAAGGGCGACGACAGAACCCGATCGATCCCGTAGCGGATGCGGCTGGGAATGAACCGCGTCGCCAGCGCGCCCTTCTTGAGGCGCCGGACGATCGCCGGCGGCACCAGGCTGCGCCGCGCGCGATGTTCGTGCGGCACGGCGCCCCACTGCTCTCCCAGCGGCGCGACACCGACGAACGCGGCCACACGGTCGGCCGCGCGCGCCGGCTCGCCGACGAACTCCTCGAACAGGACGATGAGCAGCCGCTCGCGGCCGAAGAGCGCCTCGAAGCGGCGCAGCTGCCCAATGTACCGGCCGCGGTCCACGAGGGACCAGAAGCCGTAGGTGTTCCGTCCGAGCATCGCAGGCTCGCGGCGGAGCGCCTCCTCGAAGCTCACATCGATGGCGCCCACCCGCCGGCCGTGCCAGTACTGCGAGTAGGCGCGATCGACCGGGTCGCGGAGCATGATCACGAACCGCACGGTCGCGGGCAGCTCGGACGCCATCCGTCGGGCAGCCGCCGGGAGGTAGAGGTAGCTCGGGGTCGCCTCGAAGCGGGCGTTGCGATCGGCAACGCCGGCGAACTTCGCAGCGTACGCATCCGGCGAGTGGATGCGCTTGCCGTCGAAGTAGTGCAGCTCCTTGCTGGACGCCATGCCGATATCGGGATGACGCCGGAGCATCCGCGCGAGCGACGTCGTGCCGGCCTTCATGGCGCCGGGGATCAGAAAGGTCGGCAGGGCGCCCGACGGGACTGGGGACCCGATCACGCGAGCCTTGTCGCGCGGATCGCGACGTAGTGTCCGGTCAGCGCGCGCGTCGGCCATCCTGCGAGCCGCTCCCAGGCCCGCAGGTGAAGCAGGAAGCGGTCGCGGGCGCCCGCGCCCGCGCGCCGCCCGACGAGCGCCGCCGCAGGAACCGCCGCGACGCGCGGCACGTGAAGGACGGTCGTCAGCTCGTCCACGCGAAAACCGTGCGCGCCCACCAGCGCAGCTGCCGCCCGCGGCGTGCACGTCTCGCCCACGAAATACGGGACGAGACCCGCGCCGTGCACCAGCGCGAACGGCAGGAAGTTGCGCAGCCGGATGAGAGGATTCGCGAGGTTGTCGAGGGTGAGAATCAGCGTGCCGCCCTGGCACAGGACGCGCCCGAGCTCGGCAATCCCCGCCTCCAGATCGGCCGCCGCGGCGAAATGATCGAGCGTCGAGAGCGAGACCACGGCATCGAAGGTGCCGTCGGCGAACGGGAGGCTGCGGACGTCCGCGCCGGCGGCGCCGATCGCAGCGTGGCGCTCGACCGCCTGGCGCGCCATCACGTGCGCCACATCGATGCCGATGACCCGGCCCGCGCGCGCGGCCAGCACCGGATAGAGGCCGCCGCTGACCGCCTCGTCGAAGAGGTCGGTCTTCAGGATGCGATCGAGCCCTTTGCGCGGCAGCCAGCGATCCAGCAGGGACGCGTACACGGCGTCGCTGTGGGCGCGCCAGATCTCCGCCCGGTGCGCCTGCCACTCGATCGCGACGGTGTTCCAGGTGTCCGCATCATGCGCTCGCGGGGCGCTCTCGACGGCGGAGCCGGCGTCGCGGCCAGGTCGAGCGGTGAAAGGGGGTGAGGCCAACAGCGCCGATTATCCCACGCCGGCCCGCCCCGGCTGCAGCGTTCGCCGTCAGGTCCTCGGATGGGCGAACGGCAGCGCGGCGAGGTACAGCCATCGCGGAAGCCCGAGAAAGCGCACCGGCGCCGCGGCGACGCCGTCCCGCGTCACGAACGCGAGGTCGCGGCGCGCGCCATCGGCGATGCGGTCGACGCGGGTGACATCCCAGCGGCGGCCGTCGAGCGTCAGGGCGACCCGGCCGAATGCCCGCAGCCGCGCCTGCAGATCGGTCCAGTCGATCGCGGCCGGATCGTCGATGGCCATGATGGCGCGCCGCCTTCGCTGGCTGAAGTACTCACCACCGGCCGCCTGCGGCGTGCCCGGATCCCGCGCGGCCATTCGCGCGAGCACCTCCGGCATCACGGCGGCTGCGGCCGCGGCCTTCAGGCGTCCCACCAGCGTGCCCGTCGCCCGACGCGGGATCGGAACGGCGCCGTGCAGCAGGATCGACCCGGCGTCGAGGGCTTCGACCATGTGGTGGAACGTGAACCCGCTCTCGGGTTCACCGCGGTACACCGACCAGGCCGTGGCGCCCAGTCCCCGGTACGCCGGCAGCGCGCCGTCGTGGTAGTTCACCGCCACCGAGAAGCTCGAGAGCAGGTGCGGCCGGAAGATCGGGAGGCACCCGACGGAGAGCGCGAGGGTCGCGCCGAGTTCGCCCGTCAGCCGGCGGGCCAGGTCAGGGTGGTTCACGTCCCGCCCCGGCGGAACGATCAGCGGGATCCTCTCCTCTCTGGCGAGGCGGGCGAGCGATGGCGTGGAGACCTCGCGCGTGCGCCCACCCGAGAGCCGCCGCAGCGCTGCCCCGCCGGTTCGCCGCAGGGCCTCCAGCAGGCGCGGCGGGGCGCCCGGGCCGGTCGCATCGACCAGCGCTACGGCCCGGACGTCAGAAGAGAGGCGCGAGGCCCGGAGCGCAGCGGCGGCGAGCGGTGGCGCGAATCCGACCCGGCGGTCGGCGAACAGGACGAGTCGATCCATGCTGCAGTGTGAGCCGATGTGAAGCCTTCGGTAAACGCGCGGCGCCGCGAGTCGTAACACCAGTGTGAAGCATGCCCGACGTGCCGTCATGGCGGACCGCAGCGCGGCCGTCAAGGTCGAGCCGGGACGCTGCGCTATAGTGGGGAGATTGTGACCGATCGCGCACCGCTGCAGATCGACGACCAGACGGAGGTCGGCAGCTACTTCGTCGCGAACTATCCGCCGTTCTCGGTGTGGACCGCGGGGGCGGTGGAGACCGATGCCCGCCCGGCGCTCGCCGCCGCACCCGTCGCGGGCGTGCCGCTCGGGCTCTACCTGCACATTCCGTTCTGCCGCAAGCGCTGCCACTTCTGCTACTTCCGCGTGTACACCGACCGGAACGCGCAGGAGGTGGCCGAGTACCTCGACGTGCTCGGCCGCGAATGGGAGTTGTACGCCCGCGAGCCCGCCATCGAGGGCCGGCGCGTCGACTTCGTGTACTTCGGCGGCGGCACTCCCTCCTTTCTGTCGACGCAGCAGCTCGAAGGGCTCGTCGCGCGCCTCGCGGCGGTCGCGCCGTGGTCCGACGCGGAGGAGATCACGTTCGAGTGCGAGCCCGGCACCCTCACGGAGCGCAAGCTCACCGCGATCCGCGCGCTCGGCGTCACGCGGCTGAGCCTCGGCATCGAGAACTTCAGCGACGAGGTCCTCGCGCTGAACGGACGCGCCCATCGATCGCGCGAGGTCTATCGCTCGTACGAGTTCGCGCGCGGCCTCGGGTTCCCGCAGATCAACGTGGATCTGATCGCCGGCATGCTCGGCGAGACCGACGCGAACTGGCAGCGCTGCATCGAGCGGACGATCTCGCTCGAGCCGGACAGCGTGACCATCTACCAGATGGAGCTGCCGTTCAACACGACCATCAGCAGCGACGTGCTCGAGGGCACCGGGCGCTTCGCGCAGCCGGTCGCCGGATGGGCCACGAAACGGCGGTGGGTCCGCGAGGCGTTCGAGGCGCTCGAGGCCGCGGGCTACGAGATCGGCAGTGCGTACACGGCGGTCCGGAACCGGTCGCGCACGAAGTTCGTCTACCGCGATCGGCTGTGGCAGGGCGCCGATCTGGCGGGGCTGGGCGTCGCGTCGTTCGGCCACGTGAACGGCGTGCACATGCAGAATGCCGACACCTGGGACGCGTACGCGGAGGCGGTCCGCGGCGGCGAGCTGCCGTTGTCCCGGGCGTACCGGCCGACCGACGAGGAGCGCTTCATCCGTGAACTGGTGCTGCAGCTGAAGCTCGGATCGATCAGGCCCGCGTACTTCCGTGACAAGTACGGCGTGGACGTGCTGGCGCGCTTCCGCGAGCCGCTGGCATCGCTCGACGCCGAGGGCGCGCTTGCGCAGGCCACCGGGGAGACCGTGTCGCTCACTCGGGAAGGACTGCTCCGCGTCGACGCGCTGCTCCCCCGCTTCTTCCGGCCCGAGCACACGGGGATCCGGTACACGTAGGAACGGACGCTCAGCACCCGATTGATGTCCTCCACCGCCCGCCTCGTTCGCTTCCGCCGTCCGGCCCGCCCTACGCGTGCCGGCTCGCGCATCCTGTACCCGCTCGATCACGCGTACAGGACGACGGGGCTCGAACCGCCGGCGGCCACGGTCGTCGACGCCGAGGCCCTGCCCGAACCGTACCGCCGGCTGCTCGTTCACGACTCGGACATGACGCATACGCTCGAGCGGCACGTGGGCGACCGGCTGCTGATCCGCCCGCTGTCGATGACGCTGCGAGGGCGCTGGTACTTCCGGCGGGTGCTGCTCGTGCAGTCCTCGTCGGGACGGCCCGTGGAGATGGGCGCGATCCGGATCTCGGTCGATGTGCTGCCCGCGCGCGTGCGTGCGGAGATCCTGCGCGGCGAGGTGCCGCTCGGCCGCATCCTGCGCGAGGCCGGCCTCGACTACAAGAGCCGGCCGCAGCGGTTCCTGGCCATCACGCCGAACTCGGAGATGATGGGCGTCTTCTGGATGCGCGAGCCGCAGACGCTCTACGGCCGGCAGACCGTCGTGACGCTGAACGGGGCGAAGATTGGACAGGTCGTCGAAGTCCTCCCGCTGGTCTGAGCACCGCCTCAGCCGCCGCGTGCAGTTCTACGAGCTGGACTCGGCCGGCATCGTGCACTTCAGCTGGTACTTCCGCTACATGGAAGAGGCGGAGCACGCCCTCTGGCGCGAAGCCGGGCTGAGCATCGCGCCGCCGGACGCCGCGGTCGCGTTTCCGCGCGTCGCCGCCTCGTTCGAGTACCACACGCCGCTGCGCTTCGAGGACGTCTTCGACGTGCACATCCGGATCGCCGCCATCGGGGAGAAGTCGATCCGCTACACCTGCGCTATCGAGCGCGACGGGGTCGCGATCGCCACCGGCACGGCCGCCGTCGTCTGCGCGAGCCGCGGACCGGACGGGACGATGAAGTCGGTGCCCATTCCGGCCGCGATCGCCGGCCGCTTCGAGGTTGCGGAGGCTCCCCGCACGTGATCGCGACCGACGCGGCCGAGCGGCTCGATCGCGCGGCGCTCCGCGCTCATCAGGGACGCCGTCTCGCGGCGCTGCTGGCCGCGATCCACGGAGCGAACCGCTTCTACACGCGCAAGCACGACGAGGCAGGGATCCGTCCGGCCGACCTGCATCTCCCCGCCGATCTCACGCGCCTGCCCCTCACGACGAAGGCCGAGCTCATCGCCGACCAGGCGGCCAATCCGCCCTGGGGCACGGCGCTCACCGAGCCGCTGGATCACTACACCCGCTACTGTCAGACCTCGTCCACCACCGGGCGCCCCCTGCGGTGGATCGACACGAACGAGAGCTGGCAATGGCTGCTCGACTGCTGGAAGGCCGTGTACCGCGCGGCGCACGTCGGCGCCGGCGATCGCGTGTTCTTCCCCTTCTCCTTCGGGCCGTTCCTCGGCTTCTGGGCGGGCTTCGAGGCGGGCTGCCAGCTCGGGCTGCACTGCGTGCCCGGCGGGGGGATGTCCAGCCATGTGCGCCTTGCGATGATCGACGCGATCGGCGCGACCGCCGTGTGCTGCACACCGACCTACGCGCTTCGTCTCGCGGAGATCGCCGCGCAGGAACACCCGGGCCGTCCGCTCCGCGAGGGCACCGTCCGCATCCTGATCGTCGCGGGTGAGCCGGGCGGCAGCATCCCCGCGACGCGCGAGCGCATCGAGCACGCCTGGGGTGCGCGCGTGATCGATCACCACGGCCTGACCGAGGTGGGACCGGTCAGCTTCGAGTGCTGGGAGGCGCCGGGCGGCCTGCACGTGAACGAAGGCGAGTACATCTGCGAGGTGCTGGACCCGGCGACGTGGGAGCCGGTGGACGACGGCACGCCGGGCGAGCTCGTGCTCACGAACCTCGGACGAACCGCCAGCCCGGTCATCCGCTACCGCACCGGCGACATGGTGGTGCGCGACGCCGCGCCGTGCGCCTGCGGGCGCACGTGGGCGCGGCTGGACGGCGGCATCCGGACGCGCGCGGACGACATGGTCAACATCCGCGGCGTCAACGTGTACCCCGCCGGGGTCGAGTCGATCGTCCGGCGCATCGGCGAGATCGTCGAGTTCCGATCCATCGTCTCGCGCGCCGGCGCGCTGCGGGCCCTAAGGGTCGAGATCGAGGTGGCGCCGGCTGCGGCGAGCCCGGCGGCGGTCGCCGCGCGCCTCGCGGGCGATCTGCGCGAGGGGCTGGGCCTCACCGTGCCCGTGCGCGTCGTCGAGCCCGGCGCGCTCCCGCGCTTCGAGATGAAGGCGGCGCGCTTCGTGCTGGAGGATTAGAGGATCAGATGGCCACCGACACCCTGTCCCCGGACGTCGTCGTCATCGGCGGCGGTCCGGCCGGATCGACGGTCTCGACGCTCATCGCGCAGCGCGGCCCGCGCGTGACCCTCTTCGAGCGCGAGCGGTTTCCGCGCTTTCACATCGGCGAGTCGCTGATCCCGGAGACGTACTGGGTGCTGAAGCGGCTGGGCATGCTGCCGAAGATGCAGCGCAGCCGCTTCGTGAAGAAGCACAGCGTGCAGTTCGTGAATGCCGAGGGGCGGGAGTCCGCGCCGTTCTACTTCCAGGACAACAAGCCGCACGAGTGCTCGCAGACGTGGCAGGTGGTGCGCAGCGAGTTCGACCAGATGATGCTCGAGAACGCGCGGGAGCACGGCGTGGACGTCCGCGAGGGCGTGCGGGTGCACGACGTGCTCTTCGAGGACGGGCGCGCCGCCGGCGTGCGTGTCCGGGAGGCCGACGGATCGTTCCGCGAGATCCGCGCGAAGGTGGTCGTGGACGCCAGCGGCCAGAACGGGCTGATCATGAATCGCCTCGATTTGCGCGTCTGGGATCCCGTCCTCAACAAGGGTGCGATCTGGACGTACTGGCGCGGCGCGTACCGCGACGAGGGACGCGACGCCGGCGCGACGCTCGTCATCCAGAACGGGAACCGGACCGGCTGGTTCTGGTACATTCCGCTGCACGACGACATCGTGAGCTGCGGCGTGGTCGCGCCGTTCGACTACCTGTTCAAGGGGCGGACCAGCTACGCACGCACTTACGACGAAGAGGTCGAGCGGTGCCCGGGCGTGAAGCAGCGCGTGGCGAACGCTGCGCGTGCGACGGGATACTTCGCGACGAAGGACTATTCGTACCGCTCGAAGCAGGTGGCCGGCGACGGCTGGGTCCTGGTCGGAGATGCCTTCGGCTTCCTCGACCCGCTCTACTCGTCCGGCGTGCTGCTCGCGCTGCGGTCGGGCGAGATGGCAGCCGACGCCATCGTGGACGGCCTCGAGCACGGCGACACCTCGGCGGCCCAGCTCGGACGCTGGGGTGCGGGATTCAACGAGGGCGTCGACCGGATGCGCCGCCTGGTGTGCGAGTACTACGACGGCTTCAGCTTCGGGCGCATGGTGCGGCGGTACCCGGAACTGCGCGGAACGCTGACCGATCTCCTCATCGGCGACCTGTTCGACGACCGCGTCGACAAGGTGTGGGGACCGCTCGAGTCGCTCTATCCGTCGGGCAAGACGCCGATCCCCCGGTGGGACGCCGGCGTTCCGGCGGCCGCCTCCCCCGACAGGGGCAACGAGCTCGTCCTGCCGGACGGGAAGCATCCTTAGGACTCGAAGCGACGGACAGGCCGCACGCAGGGGACTACTTGATCCTGCGTCGTGTCTTCGTCGAACGCCGTTCGTTCCTTCGTGATGTCGTGTTCGTGTCCCGGCCGCCGACAGCTTCCGCAAACGACGTCGCGTCGACGTTGCCGCCGCTGATGATGGCGACCACGGCTCCCTCCACCGGACCGGCGGCGTCGAGCGCCCCGCTCAGGACCGCCGCCGTGGTCACCGCTCCGGACGGCTCCGCCACGAGCTTCGCCTTCTCGAAGATCCAGCGCATCGCCCCGGCAATCGCGTCATCGTCCACCGTGATGACCGCGTCCACGAGCTGGCGGACGTGCGCGAACGTCAGGTCGCCCGGTCGGAGCGCCAGCAGGCCGTCGGCGATGCTGGCGGTCGACGGCAGCGTGATCGGCCGGCCCGCGTCGAGCGACGCTTTCATCGCCGCGGCGCCGGCGGGTTCGACGCCGATGACCTTCACGTGCGGCTTCAGCCGCCTGACGGCGGCGGCGATGCCGGCCGCGAGGCCTCCGCCTCCGATCGGCACCAGCAGGGCGGCCGCGTCGGGCTGCTGGGCGAGCACCTCGAGGCCAATCGTGCCCTGGCCCGCGATGATGTGCGGATGGTCGAACGACGGCACGATCGCGAAGCCGCGCCGCTCCGCCTCCGCCTCCGCGCGTGCGCGCCGCTCCAACGACGTCGTGCCCTCCAGGATGATCTCGGCGCCATAGGCGCGCGCCCCCTCGATCTTCATCCCCGGCGCCGTCGTCGGCATCACGACCACCGCAGGCATGCCGAGGGCGCGAGCGGCCAGCGCGAGCGCCTGCCCGTGGTTGCCCGAGGAGTACGTGATCACGCCGCGGGCGCGCTGCTCCGCCGTGAGCTGCGCCGCCATGTTGAAGGCGCCGCGGATCTTGAAGGCCCCCGCGGCCTGGAGGTTCTCGCACTTCAGCAGCAGGCGGCGGCCGGCCGCGGCCGAGACGTCGATGACGGGTGTCAGCCGGGACGCCGGTCTGATGCGCTCCCCGGCGGCCCGGATGTCGCCGAGGGTCACGAGCACGGGCGAATCGCTGCTCACGCCAGCACGTCGGCCGCGGGCAGCGGAGTGGAAGGCGGCGGACGGCGGGCCGAGAGGTTCACGTGCACGCCGGCGCGAGGCCTGAGGGTGAGAGCCGGCCACAGCGGCACGGGTTCGTTCACGGCGCCGAGCCGGAACCGCTGCAGGATCATCGTGAAGACAATCACCGTCTGCATCATCGCGAACGAGGCGCCGATGCAGACGCGCGGACCGGCGCCGAACGGAAAGAACGCGTAGCGCGGCAGGCGCTTCTCCAGCGCGTTCGACCACCGTTCGGGCACGAACGCCTCCGGCCGCTCGAACCAGCGCGGGTCGCGGTGCAGGACCCATTGCGACACGAGCACCATCGTGCCGGCAGGAATCGCACAGCCGCCGAGCGAGGTGTCTCGCACGGCCTCGCGCGCCAGCATCCAGGCCGGCGGGTACACGCGCATGGCCTCGTTCACCGCCATTCCGACATAGCGCAGGTACGGGATATCGCCGGGCTCCGGCGTGCCGCCCTCGAGCGCATGCTCGATCTCGGCCTCGAGCGCCGCGGCCACCTCGGGGTGGCGCGACACGAGGTGCACCAGCCACGTCAGCGCGAGCGCCGGCGTGTCGTACGCGCCGACGAAGAGCGTCAGCACCTCGTCGCGGAGCTGGCGGTCGTCCATCACGCGGCCGTCCTCGTCGCGCGCGTGGAGCAGCATCGACAGCAGATCGTCCCCGGGCGTGCCGCGCGCCCGGCGCTGACGGATGAATCGCGAGACGATGGCCTCGAGGCGATGGATGGCACGACGGTAGCGCACGTGCCGGGGAAGCGGGACGCGCTCGGGCACGAACCGCGCGAGCCCGCGCCGTCCTTCGTGAAGCTGCATCACCGCCTCGAGCGATGCGGCGAGATCGGGCGCCTCGCGCTCCACGTCCCCGCCGAAGAGCGTCCGCGCCGCCACGGCCGCGGTGAGACGCTTCATCTCCCCGTGCACCTCCCGTGTCTCGCCGTCCCGCCACCCGTCCAGCATCCGTCCCGCCGCTTCCGCCATCGCTGCCGCGTAGCGGGCGATGCGCTCGGCGTGGAACGCCGGCTGCGCGAGACGCCGCTGCCGCAGCCACGAATCCCCCTCGTTGGTGAAGAGACCGTCCCCCAGCAGCGCTCGATGCGCGCGGATCGATCGAGCCTTGATGAAGTCGCGCTGCCGGACGACGAGCAGTTCCTCCACCAGCCCGGGATCCGAGAGGAGGCAGGCAGGCGTCCTCGCGAAGCGCAGCCGCACGACGGGGCCCAGCCGCGCCGCGGCGGTCAGGAACGACAGGGGGTCGCGCGCGAACGCGCGCAGGTGCCCGTCCGGAAATCGCGCCGGCGGCGCGGGCGCCGCGTGAAGGGATGTCAGGTCCATGCGACGGGCCGGCGTGGGAGTGCTCCAGCTGGTTCGGACCGCGGGCGCTGGAGCGGCGGCAGCGTCCGGCCCGGGAACGGCCAGGCCCGGTGGCGGCCCCAGGGGCCCAGGCGCAGGCACGCGTAGAGGCCGCCGGGGGTCAGGCCGGAACGCTCGAGCACCAGCACCGACCGCCGGTTCTCGACGGCGACCAGCGCGATGCTGCGCCGGCAGCCTTCCCGCTGCAGCGTGCGGGCGATGAACGAGTAGCAGCCCGTGAACAGGCCGAGGCCGCGGAAGCCGGCATCCGTGTAGGCGCCGTAGTAGTACGCGTCGCCCGGCTCGAGCCGGATCTCGCGGTGCAGATACGCGACGTAGGCGGTCGGAGCCGTGGTGACCCAGCACTCGTGGACGATCCGGCCTTCGTGCCACACGACGAAGCAACGGTCGCCCCGGCGGAGCCGGTGCTCCAGCTCGCGCCGCCCGAGCT
>Ga0299914_10000520_pt1 | contig 23279 bp, 25 predicted proteins | sample RVTome_10_FD_201361 | JGI IMG/M metagenome (GOLD analysis project Ga0299914, IMG submission 201361) | Soil microbial communities from uranium-contaminated site in the Upper Colorado River Basin, Wyoming, United States - RVT153D57 (version 2) ...
CCCTCGACGAGCTTTGAGCGAGCGGCCGGCCGGCCTGCTCGACACGTCGGTTTTCATCGCGAGGGAGACGGGGCGCCCGCTGGGCGAGCTGCCCGAACGAGTGGCGGTCTCCGTGGTGACGATCGGAGAGCTCCAGCTCGGCGTGCTGAACGCCGCCGAGGACGCCACTCGCGCCCGGCGTGCCGACACCCTTGCCCTCGCCAGGGCCGCCGACCCGATCCCGATCAGCGAAGCGGTCATGGTCACCTGGGCGCGCCTGGTCGCCGACTGCAGGGCCGCCGGGATCCACAGCACCGTCAAGCTCACGGACGCCCTGATAGCCGCGACCGCCGCCGAGCACGGCCTCCCGGTCGTCTCCCAGGACGGCGACTACGAGCGGATCGCCGCCGCCCACCGGGCGCTGCGCGTCCTCGCGGTCTGAGCGCGGTGGCGCGGCTCAGCGTGAGGCTCTCGCCTGCCGCCGTTGACGAGGAGATCGGCGACCTGACCGTGAAGGTGGTGAGCTATGAAGACCTCGTTGCAATGAAGGAGGAGGCGGGACGGCCAGAGGACATAACCGACCTGCGGCGACTACAACAGGCGCGGGGGGAGGAGTAGCGACCGCCTGCAGGCCCTCGGCTTCAGGCGGGAAGTGGGGATTACCCCAAAACGAAACCCCGGCGGTTTGGCCTGCCTCCCAAGGGAGGCTGCACAGGGACCGTTCCGGGGTCTTCCCGCACAGCCTAGCGCCGCTGCTCGGCGGGCGCACAGGCGCATCGGGGCCGATGACTTCCCGGGCGCGCAAAGGCCCCCTCCTGGACCCCCGGCAACGAGGCCGAGTGGGCCAGGATCAACCGCGAAGAGGCGGAGCCTTCAGCGTCATCGCGCATGGCTACCTGCGCGCGACCAAGGACTCCGACCTGCTGGTCCCCGATGGCCCGGATGCCGACGCCGTCGTGCTGCGCTTTCTCCAGCGCGGCAAGCTGCCGACCGAGCCGATACCCGGGCTTGACGAGGACTGAGAGCCGTGTGGCGCCGCGGCGAGTGGCGGCGGAGCGGGGCTTCGACCTCCTGCCTGCGGCCGTCGCCGTGCCGCGATTGGCGGCTTCCGGGGATGCCGCGGTGGTGCGCACCCTGTGGGGTTGGAGTGGCGCCAGCGGTTATCTGGTGGCGCTGCGGGTCGGGCGGTGCTTGCCGCGCTTGGCCTTGGCGCCCTTGCCGCGCTTTCCCTTTGCCTTGGCGCAGCGCAGCTTGGCGCGCTTGGCCTTGACGCCAGCGCGGCGGGCGCGCTTGAGGCAGCGGCGCTTGCGGGCCGCGGCGGGGTTGGCGCGGCCTCTGCGCTTGTCGGGGAGGACGCGGAGGAGGATCGGGTCGGAGTCGCCCTGGACGTAGGGGTAGCCGACGGTCTCGCGCACCTGGGCGCGGACCTCGTAGACGGTCGGGCGGGTGGTGCGGCGGAAGTAGTAGGCGAGCTCGTATCTGCCGTCGCCGCGGGTGCGGTAGCGGCGGAAGGCGAGCCAGCCGTTGCCCTGTCTGACCTGCAAGACGATCACGACCTGGTTGTTGCGGGGGCCGGGGATCTCGCCGCTGAAGCGGGCGTAGGTCTTGTTGCGGACGACCGATCTGGCGGCGCGCAGGGTCGGCTTGACCACCGTTTGCAGGTGGGCGGATGCCGCCAGCTCGCGTTGGCCGGCGCGGTAGAGGACCTCCAGCTCGCGCGAGGGGCCGGGGGCGATCGCGAAGCGGTAATCGCCGCGGCTGCCGCTGACGGCGATGCCGAGGAACTGGCGCGCTTGGTCGGTGGCGACGCGACTGAAGACGCAGAGCGGGGCGCCCCCGATGTCGCCTCCGACCCCGCGCAGCTCGCCGCGCAGGCTGGCGCCCTCGCCCTGGCGCACGGTCTTGGTCGTGGCCTCGCCGAAGTCGGCGGAGAGCTGCTGGCCGCCGGAGACCGGCGAGCGCGGGCAGCGGTAGGAGAGCGGCGCGGTGGCCGGGGCGCCGACGTTGCCCTCGGCGTCGGTGAGCCAGAGGCGCAGGGTGAAGACGCCGCGCTCGTTCGGCGTCTCGATGCTCTCGATCGCCTGCACGTTGGCGCCGCTGACGTGTCTGGTCGCGACGACGACCGCCCCGGCGCCGTTTCGCACCTGGTAGTGGGCGGCGTCGATCGGGGCGCCGGCGTCGGCGATGTTGTGCCAGCGCAGGTCGAAGCCCTCGGCGACCCGCGTCGTCTGCGGCGCGGCGACCGAGATCCCCTGCGGCGCGGCGGGCGGCGTAGTGTCGCGCGGGATCGGCGCCGTGGCGGCGGGGCCGACGTGGCCCACCTGATCCTCGAGCCAGACCCGCAGCCGGTAGTTGCCGGGCGCCGCCGGTCCCTCGACCTCGCTCAGCGAGGTCGGGTTGGTGGCGCTGAGGGTCTGCGCCGGCTTGACCACCTCGCCGGCGGCGTTGACGACGTTGTAGTGGACCTTGGCGATCGGGCTGCCCCCGTTGGGCGGCAGCGAGAAGATCGCGCCGAAGCGGTCGAGGTAGCGCTGCGGGTTGGCGGAGGTGACGGCGAGGCCCGAGGGGGCGCCGGGAGCGCTGTTGTCGACGCGGATCGTGCGCGCGGCGCAGGTCTCTCCCCCGGTCCCGTTCAGGCCCTGATACTGGGCGTAGTCCTGGGCGCAGACGGTGAGGTTGTGGGCGCCGTCGGCGAGGCTGGCGGTGTCGAGGCCGTAGCCGCGGCCCCAGGGGCCGCCGGTCGGGCAGGGCGCATAGGCGCGCGCCCACTCGCCGTTTACCCCCGAGGTGGAGGTGTTGCAGGCGTGGCTGAGTAGGTGGCGCTGGGCGCCATCGACGCGCAGGCGCTCGAAGCGCAGGCCCGAGCCGGCGTCGGCGGCGTTCCAGAAGACGTTCTGGGTGCCGCGCACCCACTGTCCCGCCATCAGGGCCGAGCCGGTGTCGGTGAAGGCGACCTGGGAGTTGGAGTCGTCGGAGAGGATGAAGACGAAGCCGTTGGCGTCGGTGGCGTTGTAGTTGGCGCGATCGCAGCCGGCCGGGCGCACGCAGCGCAGCTCGAAGACGAAGGTGTGGAAGTCGAGCTGGTGGCCGAAGGGCCACAGGTGCGGGCCGAAGATGCCCGAGGTCGCCCATTTGACCCCCTCGTTGGGCAGGCCCTGGCCCTGGGTCAGAGTTTCGACGCCGTTGCCGGCGAAGTCGACCAGCCAAAAGCGCGAGCGCCAGCCCTCGTTGAAGGCGTTGGGCTGGCGGGTGTAGCCGCCGGCCTGCTTGAAGTGCACGTAGGGGGGCGTGCTCCAGTACATGTGGCCGTAGGCGTCGTGGCCGGCGTTGCCGGAGTTTTGGTTCTCGACGATCCGCAGGTGCGCGGCGCTGCCGGGGGGATCGCCGCCGGCCCCCCCGCACCAGTTGTGGAACTCAAAGATGCCGGCGGGGTTGCCGGCGTGGGCGGTGTTGGTCGCGGCGCCGTAGGCGGGCACGCCGTTGTTGCCGGCGCAGGCAACCATCTTGTACTGAGCGGCGTCGGCCTTGGCGGCGAAGCCGATCGCCATGAGGACGGCGAGGCCGAAAAGGCATAGGGCTATCCGGGCCTGGCGCGAAGCGCGCAGGCGGGGTCGAGGTGACATACCGCTCTCCTGTTCTCTGTTGCCCGAATCGCGGGCTGGTGGGGGCCGGTTGCTGCGCCCCCCTCACCTCTTAGACGGATGAGCGGCCTGGGCCGATACCCCTGCGGTGAGAAGTCCCCGATGTGGCTGTGTGCTTACCGGTTCAAACAGCGCTGAGCGAAGAATGGTTCGGAGTGTTGGTGTCGTCCATTCGTTGAGTTTGCGGCGGTGGGGCTAAAGGTGCGGCGAGCGAGCGTGAGCGGAGCGGCTGGCGCTCAGCCGCCGCACAGCGCGGGCAGGCTGTCCTTCTCGGGCAGGTGGATCCAGCCCTCGCCGCGGGCCAGCTCGAGATCGCCGTTTTGTGGCAGCGCCGTCAGCCCGAGCGCCGCGGCGCGGGCGATCAGGGCGGCGAGGACCGCGTCGAGCGCGTCGTCGCTGGCGACGCAGGCCTCCCGCGTGCCCTCGGCCCAGTCCAGCCAGGGGGCCAGCTCCCCGATCGCCGCGATCAGCTCGGCGCGGGCGTTGCCCTCCTCCTCGCGGCGATCGGGGTCCCGGCTGGTCTTGTAGGCGCGGCGCTCGACGCCCCAGAGCGCCAGCGCCGCGGCCGGATGGACCTCGACGATCCGATCGCTCCCCGCGCGGTCGAAGCGCAGCCCCGAGGCCTCGAAGGCGCGCTCGCGCAGCTGCGCGGTGCGCCAGGCGGTGAGCGCGAGGCGATCCGAGGAGACGCTCAGCGGCCAGAGTCTCCGGCCTGTCTCGGCGAGGACCGTCTCGTTGACGAAGCGGTCCGTGCGCCGGAAGCGGAAGGCCTCTTTCTCGACCCCCGGCCAGCGGCCCGTCGTCGCGTAGTCGTGGATCGCCATGACCATCTCCTCCGGCCAGCCGAAGGGCGCGTCGATCCCCATCCAGTCCGCGCCGCCGAGGCGCTGGACCAGGTCCTCGTCGCCGAGCTTGAGCGAAGTCTCGACGACCGTCGCGCTGTCCTTGCCCCACTGGATCGCGGCGGTGGCCGTGCGCTGCTTTGCGGCCGAGAGATCGACGCCGACGGTTCGCATCGCTGGCCGAGACCTCAAGCGGGCGATCATCGACGTGCCCGACGGGGACGGCGGGGGTGACGCTGGGGGCGATCGGGGCGAGGTGGCATACCGCTCTCCTTGTCTCTCTTTGTTCTAGACGTGGGCCGCGAAACCGCTGCCCTCACCCCCGAGACGAAGGAGCGGGCGCTGCGGATACCCCCCGGCGCGCGGCGGCGGCGCCAGGTTGACGCTGATCGGCCCGGCGCAGCTCAGCCGAGCGCGGGAGCGAGACGCAGGCCGGCGGCGCTCAGACGTCGGGCTTGTCGGGGAGATCGCCGTGGGCGGCTTCGAGATCGCCGAGGTCGACGAGGTCGCGCTCACGGCCCACTGAGCGCTTCATCGCGACCAAGTCCGCAAGCGAGCAGATGGGGGCTTCTACGCCGTCCACGCGGCGGGTGTCCGCGCGGGCCAGGAGGTCTGCAAAGCCCACGGTCGCCGTACTCTCGGAGAGAAGATCGAGGTCGCCATGGGGCGTCGCCAGGTGGATGTTGCGATCGGAAGCGATGCTTCCCTCCGGAACCGGAGAGCCGTCGGGTCGGGTCGCGCCCCACTCGGCGATCAGGGCTCGGATGCGATCGACGTTGTCGGGGTCGGGGTCGAAGACCGCGTCGACATCGCGGGTGGCGCGCACCACCCCATGGCGGATCAGGGCGATGCCGCCGATCAGCACGTAGCGAACGCCGGCGCGATTGAGGTCATCGAGGATCTGGCCGAAACCGCTCACCGATCGAGCGCGGCAAGTTGCGCCGCCTGCTCGCTCAAGGCGATTCCCTCGGCGAGCAGCTCGTCGGGGTCGCGAGCGGCGTCGCGGATCAACCGGTAGCAGCGCCAGGCCTCACCGGTCGCCGCCTCGTCGCGCCGCGCCTCGGCGGCACGAGCGGCGTGACCGGCTTCCTGCAGGCGCTGCTCCAGGTGAGGTTGAGACATTGCGGCGAGGATACCCGGGCGCGGCCTGGTCGGTGAGGCTCCATAAGCGCGGATCGGGATGAAGCGCGCCGCCGGGCGGACGCGCGACCTGGCCGACCTCGAAGACCTCGACGCGGCGGGCGAGTAGGTACTCACAGCCAGACCTCGGGCGCCATGCACTCCTCGATCACGGTGGCGACGTCGACGCGGCGCTGGGGTGTCTCCAGCAGCGAGGCGGTGAGGCCGAGCTGGCGGCACTCGCGCTCGAGCTCATAGGCGGTGCGGCTGGCGCCCTGGGGGGTGCCGGCGGCGCTCAGCAGCAGGTAGCCGGCCAGCGAGCGGGCGCGGGAGGGCGCGAGGCGGCCGGAGTCGACCGCGGCGGCGATCGGCTCGGCGAGCGCCTCGACGGCGCCGAGGCGAAAGCCGCCGGCCGCCTGGTGCAGCGGCTCGAAGCGGCGGGCGAAGCGGCGGCGCAGGGCGGCGGGGTCGAGCCCGGCGAGCGGCGGGCGGGCGCGGCGGGGAAAGCGCCACTGCGCTTCGAGGCGCAGCCAGCGCCCGGGCGGGGCGCCGCCGGACTGGGCGCCCTTGTCGTAGAGGCGGGCCAGGGTGCGCCCGGCGCGGCTCTTGAGCAGGACGCTCTCGACCCGGCGCCCGGCGCGGTAGGCGCAGATCACGCCGGCGCCGGGCGAGGCGGCGCCGACGCACTCCAGCAGGGCGAGGCCCTCGACGGCGGTGTCGGTCCCGAGGTCGGCGGCGACGTCGAGGCGGCGCAGGCCGGCGCCGGGAACGCCGGCGAGGGGAATGCCGAGGTCGGCGAGGGCGCTGCACAATCGCTTGTGGGCGGCGGGCAGCTCGGCGGCGGCGCTCAGCGCCTCGCCGCCGGGGCGGCCCTCGGCGAAGACGAGGCCGTGATCGGGGAACCAGCCGACCCGGTGGCCGGCGACGGGCTCGGGCAGGAGCCAGGCGCGGGCCGCCTGGTGGATCGCCAGCGCCCGCAGCGAGCGCGCCAGCGGCGAGCCCGGCTCGGCGTACCAGCAGGGGCTCCAGGTGTCGACGCCGGCGGCGAGGACGCGGCCGCGGCGCGGCACCGGGCGCAGGGCGGCGCGGGAATGGGGACCGAGGGCGCCGGACTCGCGCAGGTAGGCGGGCGGGGCGCCCCTCCCCTCCCCCGCTCGCAGCTCGCCGCCTCTGTCGCGGCGGACCGTCTCCTGCACCGCCCGCCACTCGCGCGCCCGTTCGCGCTCGCGGCGGCCGGCCTCCTGGCGGCGCCAGAGCGCCCGCAGCTCGGTCTGCCCGGGCGAGGCGCGCTCGGGCAGGGGCGGGGCGAAGTCGGCGGGCGGTTGCAGGGCCACGCCGGGGTGAGGGCGGGGGCGCGGGTTTTCGCCCCCCCCTTATTCGCCCCCCCTTATGTAGGGGGGTGGATCAGCCGTAGACCTCAGCCCCGAGCGAGCGCCTATTTCTTCTCAGGAGGCGGCGGTGGAGTGCCCTTGCCGCGCGGAGATTTGCTCACTTGCTCTTCGCCCCGTTGGAGCTAACAACCGGGGTCAGCGGCACAAGCTTGGGCTTCGCCGGCGGCTTCGCCGGTGTCTTCAGCGCGCTCAGGGCACCCTCTTGCAGCCGCTTGTGGCCTTCTTCGCTCATCGTCTACAGGGTATCGGGTCCACCGGGGACCAGATCGACGCGGGCGATCTGGCTGGCGGCGATGTAGACGCCACGCTCGGGGTCGACTTTCCGATCGAGGACGCGGACGCCGTTCTCGTCCTCGGCCACAGTGCAGAGCGCCTGCAGGTAGATGTCATGTGGTTGGGGCGTCTGGCCCACCGCGGAGCGACGTCCGTAGACCCCGCCGATGAGACGGGGGGACTCGGGGGTGTGGCCGATCAGCTCCACGATCACGTAGACCCCCTCCTTCCGCCAGCGCTGGTAGGCGTAGTCGAAGGCGTCCCTCGCCTCGCCGGCGAGGCGTCCCTCGCCTCGCCGGCGCCGAGGGCGGCGGCGAAGAGGTTGGGAGGGCCGTCGCGCGACTCGACAGCCGCCAGGTAGCGATTCGACAGGACACCGAGGGCGACCGGAACGGCAAGCAGCACGATGCCGACGTAGGCGCTGATAGCCCCCAGATGGTCGGCCCACTGCTCGGGAGCTCCGACCGTCTCGATCAGGTCCACGGTCCAGAAGCCGAAAGCCAAGTGGATGATCAGCGTGTAGGCGAGCGCTCGCAGCGCCAGCTCGAGGTCGCTGCGAGAGGAGTGCGCCGAGCGGGCGATGCTCAGCTCGGCGACGATGAAGCCCGGCATCAGCAGGGCTACCGCGGCGAGGATCGAGACGGCGGTGTTGAGCACTCCTGGCTCCTATCAAGGGGGATGGACAAACAGGTGACCGGGGGCAGGCACCCGCGTCGGCGGGAGGAGTCGCGGGACGGGGCAGCCCTCGCCGGGGTGAGGGCCGGAGCGCGGGTTTTCGCCCCCCCTTACATCAGCGGGGTGGATCAGCGAGCTAGGCGGCGCAGCGTCTCGGCCTGCTTTTCGATCGCGGCGCGAAGCGCGCGGCGCCGATCCTCCCGGGCTCCGGGCAGGCCGAATTTCAGGTCGCGCTTGGCGACCGGCAAGGGCCCCGGCCGCGTCATCCCGGAGGAGAGAGGCGGGCCGGGGCGCTCGGGGCCAAAGCTACAGGGCAGCTTCGCAACGTGTTGTCTGCGACAATTGATCCGTGGACGGAGTGGCAGACCAGGGGCTGAGCGAAGGGGCGAAGGCCAAGCGCTGGTTCCATGAGCGGATCGAGGAGCTCTCCGACCGACACATCGATGAGGTCTGGGAAGTCTGGGGGGCACCGCGGGACTCCGAGCTGCCGTCTCACTACGCAGACGGCGAGCCGATCCCCGAGTGGGTCTTCGCGCTGCGCGAAGCGTTTCTGCGACAGGACGAAGAGAGTTGAGTGCGAAGGAGACATTCCTGCGGCGCATTCCGCATCTGAGCGAGGCCCAAGCGCAGGCGGCGCTCGACGCCGCGGCGGATCTGGGGCGCGCCGAGTCGCTGCTGGAGCAGCTGCGCAGGGACCACCCGCGGGAGGAGGAGGGTGAACTGCTCGATCGGCTCGCGGCGGAGGATGTCGAGGAGGGCACGATCGAGTTCCTGCGTGAGCGCCTCTCCGACAACCGCCGCGGCAAAGGCACTCGTTGACTGAGCGACTGACGCTGACGATCGTCTACGAGCGCGATCCCGACAGCGAGTGGATCACCGTCTCGGTGCCCGAAGTGCCCGGTGTGCTGAGCCAGGGGAGAACGCGGGAGCAGGCGCGGGAGATGATCCTCGACGCGCTGGCCGGGATGCTGGAGCTGTACGCGAGCGAGCGCCAGCCCAGCGGCGAGGTGATCGGCCGCGAGTCGCTGCGGATCGCCGCCGAGGGGGACGGCGAGGGATAGGCGGGCCGGGGGAGACAGGCACGGCTAGGTGCCGCGGTCGCTTGGCCGAGCGCGGCGTGCCACTGTGCCAATCGAGTGGAGAATCGAGTCTCCGTTCTTTCTTCGCGCCGGGCGGCTGGGTCCGGGGCGGAGGTCGAAGATAGCGGCGGTTGGTGGCGCCGTCAGCGGGTTGTCGATCTCGGCACGGTTCTGCGCGTCTTCGGTGTGGTTTTGGGCGGTGGATGTGACACTTCGGCGACGATCAGGCGGCCTGGCGGCCTTCGGCCGCTGCCAGCTTGACGCCGTCCCAGAGCTTGTAGCCGACGCCGTGGCTGTTGACGACGAAGCCGTCGGCGCCGGCCTGGCGCAGCTTCGTGCGCAGACGGCTGGCGTGGGTCTCGAGGCTGCGCGTAGAGTCGATGCTGCGGTAGCCCCAGACGTCGCGCAGCAGCTGCTCCTTGGTGAAGACGCGGCTGGGGTCGGAGGCCAGGACGAACAGCAGCTCGCACTCGCGCCGACTCAGCCGCACCTCGTCGTCGGCGACGATCACACGGCGGGCGCATCGATCGATCGTCAGGGCTCCGAGTCGCAGTGGCGTCTCGCGCGCATTCCACGCAGGAGCGATCGCGCCGCCCGCCAGGTCGCCGCTGCAGGCGAGTCTCCACTCGCGATCGATCTTGCCGCGGATGGCGAGCTGCCAGTTGCCGGCCTCGCTCAGCCGCACCTCGACCTCGCCGGCATCGGTGTGGATCGCCGCCCTCGTGAAGCGACCGGGTTCGATCCTGGTCATCTCTGCGCTCCCTCCATCGCCCCAAGACGTTGCGATCGCTCATTTCGATCCCGTCCCCTCGTAGTTGGCCAGCAGGCGCTCGATCCGGTGGGCGGTCGGCGGGTGCTGGGCGGTGTCCCAGGGCAGGCGGCGGGCCGAGGCGCCGAGATAGGTGAGGAGCCAGCGGACGCCGGCTCCCAGCATCGCCTCCCCGGCAAGCGTCAGTAGGTAGAGACCGAGCCCGTTCGCGATGTGAAGCCTCGATGCGAAGTGGGCGCGATGCTCCGGAGCGCTTTCCGTCTGGGCGTGCATGGGCGATCCATCGCACGCTTCGCGTGCCACAAATGGTCGCTCTGCGCGTCCCAGGCGGAAGGGCTGGTTGTCGCTCGCTGTCGCCACGGGATTTCGAACCGATCGACTCTCAGGATGTAGCCGTTATGTAGCCATCATCCGGCGGCGAGCCTTGGAATCGGGCGGAAGGCAGCGGAACGGGTTGACCGGCGTCGGCCCCAGGATTTCGCTTGCCAGAGGCGAAAACCGGCGCCGTACGGCGAGGAGCGGAAGCGCGCCCGACTGGATTCGAACCAGTGACCTTCGGTTTCGTAGACCGACGCTCTATCCAACTGAGCTACGGGCGCAGGTTTTTGCCGGGGCTTGCCCGGATGGCGATTCTAGGGGCTACTCAGCGGCCGTGGAACTCGGCGTGGCCCGGGCCCACCCTCGACGTAGTGGCGGAGTAGCCGCCGACCGCGAAAACCAGCGGGAGGCTCGACTACGCTGGGCAGAGATGGCCGACTACGTGCAGGTGCTGACGGCGGCGGGGTCCGAGGAGGAGGCGGAGCGGATCTCGGCGGCGCTGGTCGAGGCGCGCCTCGCGGCCTGCGTGCAGGTGGTCGGCCCGGTCGCCAGCCGCTACCGGTGGGAGGGTGCGGTGGAAACGGCGGAGGAGTGGCAGTGCCTGGCGAAAACGATCGCGGCCCTGTACCCGCGGGTCGAAGCGGCGATCCGCGAGATCCACTCCTACGACGAGCCGGAGATCGTCGCGACGCCGATCGTCGCCGGCAGCGCCGGCTACCTGGCCTGGATCGGCGAGAGCGTCGGCTGAGCGCCGGTGCCGGGGAGCCCGCCTAAGCGCCGGCCGGAGCGTTGAGGCGGACGTGCCAGTGGACGGTCGCGGTGGCGACGCGAGTGCCGTCGGCGTCGGCCAACTCGATCTCGCAGGGGAAGACGACCTTGCCGTCGGCGTCGAGGGTGGCGAGAGCCTCGGCCTTGGCGATGCCGAGGCGGGCGGTGGCGTCGATCGGGCCCTTGGCGATCTTCTCGTAGGAGATCTCGGCGTTGCGGGCGAGGGGCGTGACCTCGCCGAGGCGCTCGGCGAAGGCGCCGACGAATGCCGCGCCCGAGGCCGTCTCGGCGACGGTGAAGAGGGCGCCGGCGTGCTGGGAGCCGACGTGGTTGGTCAGCTCGGGGCGCTCGGGCAGGCGCACGGTCGCCTCTCCCTCCCCCACGCTTGTGATCTCCAGCCCCAGGTGGCCGGCGAAGGGCACCGCTTGGGTCATTCCCGCCGCGATCGCGTCGAAGTCGGTCATCGGCGGCGAACCATATCCTCCCCGCATGGGCGCCTCCGGACCTCGTGTTCTCCTCGTCGGCAACGACGCGCGCACCGACGCGATCGCGGCGGCCTGCGCGGCGAGCCCGGCGGCGCCGGAGCTGCTGGCGCTGGGGGAGCTGGCCAACCCGGGGCTGCTGGCCAAGTGCGCCGAGGTGCGAACCGGGTCGCTCACGGACGTCGATTGGCTCGCCGCGGCGACGCGGGAGCTGGCGCCCGACCTCGTGATCGTCGGCCCAGAGGCCGCGCTGGCCGCGGGATACGTGGACCGGCTGCGGGAGGTGGGCGTACCGGCTTTCGGGCCGGCCGCGGCGGGGGCGGCGATCGAGGCGAGCAAGGCCTGGGCGCGGTGGCTGGTCGACGAGAACGGGATTCCCGGCAACCCCGCCTACCGCGCCTTCGAGAGCGCCGAGGGGCTCCTCCCTTATATGGAGCAGCTGGGCGCCTTCGTGGTGAAGCCGGACGGGCTGACGGGCGGCAAGGGGGTGCGGGTCTTCGGCGAGCACCTGCAGACGATCGAGGAGGCGCTGGCCTACGCGACCGAGGTGCTGGAGACCCATCCCCGGGTGCAGATCGAGGAGCGGCTGGAGGGCGAGGAGTTCAGCCTGCAGACGATCACCGACGGCGAGGCCGTCCTGCACTGCCCGCCGGTGCAGGACCACAAGCGGGCCTTCGCCGGCGACGAGGGGCCGAACACGGGCGGCATGGGCTCCTACTCCTGCGCCGACCACTCGCTGCCCTTCCTCGACGCGGCCGACGTGCCGGCGGCGCAGGACATCAACGAGCGGGTGATCGAGGCGCTGCCGCGGGAGACCGGGGAGCCGTACCGGGGGGTGCTCTACGGCGGCTTCATCGCGACCGCTGACGGGGTGCGGCTGATCGAGTACAACGCGCGCTTCGGCGACCCGGAGGCGATAAACGTGCTGGCCATCCTCGACGCCGACTTCGTCGAGCTGTGCGCGGCGGCGGCCGCCGGGCGGCTGGGCGACGCCTCCTGGTCCTTCCGGCCGCAGGCGACCGTCTGCAAGTACGTGGTCCCGGCCGACTACCCGGCGCCCTCACCTCGGACGAAGCTGGACGTGGCGCCGGAGGAGCTGGCCGGGGAGGGCGTCGAGTGGTACTGGGCGGCCTGCGAGCGCGAGGGCGGCGACGTCTTCATGACCTCCTCGCGCGGCGGCGCCTTCGTCGGCGTCGGCGACTCGCTGGCCGACGCGGAGGGCGCGGCGGAGAGTGCCGCGAGCGCGCTGGAGCGGGCCGCCCCGGTCCGCCACCGAGCCGACATCGGCACCGAGGCGCTGCTCCGGCGGCGGGTCGAGCACATGCGCGCCCTGCGCGGCACCTGAGCGAGCCCCTGCCTCTGCCGTGCACCGCCGCCCCCTCGTTCCGGGGGGTCAGGGAACCCTGTGGACCTCGAAGAGGTTTGTTCCCAGCTCCTGGTTGGGAAGGCCGGCGACGATCGCGATCAGGTCGCCTGAGGAGGCGACCCCGTGCTCGGCGGCCAGCGCGGCGCAGCCGTCGAGCAGGCCGCGGATCTCGGTGCCTTTGTCGCTCAGCGCCGGGGTGACGCCGAAGAGGAGGTTGAGACGGCGCGCCGTCTCCACTCTCGGGGAGACGGCGAGGACCGGCACCTTGGGCCGGTGGGCGGAGACGAGGCGGGCGGTGCGGCCGCTGGTCGTCGGGACGACGAGCGCCTTGAGGCCGAGGCGGTAGACGGCGCCGACGGCGCCCTGGGCGACGGAGTCGGCGACGTCCTGGGTCGCCTGGTCGGTGCGGCCGAACAGCCACTCGCCGTAGGGAAGGTCGGGCTCGGTGGCGCGGGCGATGCGGTCCATGACGCGCACGGACTCGACCGGGTGGGCGCCGATCGCCGTCTCCTCTGAGAGCATCACCGCGTCGGTGCCGTCGTAGATCGCGTTGGCGACGTCGGTCACCTCGGCCCGGGTGGGGCTGGGCGCGGAGACCATCGAGGCCAGCATCTCGGTCGCCGTTATCACCGGCTTCGACCTGCGCCCGGCGGCGCGGATGAGGCGCTTCTGCAGGGCTGGGACCTCGGCCAGGGGAAGCTGCTCGCCGAGGTCGCCGCGGGCGACCATGATGCCGCCGTCGGCGACGCGCAGGATCTCCTCGACGGCATCCGCCGCCTCGCGCTTCTCGATCTTGGCGATCAGCGGGATGCTCGCGCCGCGCTCGCGCAGGCGCTCCGCCGCCCGCTCGACGTCGGCGGCCGAGGAGACGAAGGAAATCGCGAGCAGGTCGATCCCCCGCTCGGCGGAGAAGTCGACCTGGTCGAGGTCGTCCGGGCCGTCGGTGTCGCCGAGGATCGCGACCTCGCGGCCGGCGGCGGCGGATGCGGCGCGGATCGCATCGATCGCGGCGGTGTGCCACTCGCGGTCGGAGTGGGAGAAGTTGAGACGGAAGACATCGGCGCCGGCCTCGATCAGCTGCGCCAGCGTCGACGCGTTGACGCTGGCGGGTCCGATGGTTGCGATGATCTTGGTGCGCCTCTCCCGCATGACCACGACTCTACGCACCCATACCCGCTCGGAACCCGCCGCTACCGCACTGGTCGGCGACGCGCCGGAGTCCCCCGCCGGGCCGATCTCCAGCGAGGAGGCGGCCGCGCTGCCGCGCCCGCCGCGGATTCCCTCCCCGCCGCTGCTCCAGATGCTGCGCTTCAACCAGCGCCAGATCGAGTTCGTCTTCCGTGCCCGGCGCCGCCACGGCGAGGTCTTCCGGATGCGAACCTCGATGCCGGGCGGGCTGGTCGTCACCAGCCATCCCGACCACGTTCGCTCCCTCTTCACCGCCAAGCCGGAGGAGGCGCCGTCGCTGGCCGGCGAGTCGCCTCTGCGGCCGATCGTCGGCCCGAACTCCGTCCTCACCGCGGTGGGGCCGCGTCACATGCGCCAGCGCAGACTGCTGCTCCCCTCCTTCCACGGCGAGGCGATCGAGCGCTACACGCGGATGATCTCCGACGCCGCCGAGCGGGAGATCGACGGCTGGCCGGTCGGGCGCCCCTTCGCGCTGGCGCCGCGAATGCAGGCGATCACCCTCGACGTGATCATGGCCGGGATCTTCGGCATCGAGGGGCGTCCCGCGCGCGACACGCCGGAGCACTGGCTGCGCTTCGCGACCAAGCGACTCGTCTCCGCCTCGACCATGCCCCTGGCGCAGATCGGCGAGTTGATGAACATGGCGCGCGAGGAGGCCGTGGGGCTGACCCGCGCCGGCCTGTCGCTGCTGGACCGGCCGACCTATGCGGTGATCGAGCGGCGGCGGCGCGCCGCCGATCTGGAGGAGCGACGCGACATCCTCTCGCTGCTGCTGCGGGCGCGGACCGAGGAGGGCGAGGCGCTCACCGACAGAGAGGTGCGCGACGAGCTGCTCGTCCTGGTCCTGGCCGGGCACGAGACGACGGCGAACTCGCTGGCCTGGACCTGGGAGCGGCTGGTGCGGGCGCCAGCGGCGCACGAGCGGCTGCGCGAGGCGGTGCGCTCCGGCGAGGAGGCGGCGGAGACGATCGAGGCGACCATCGTCGAGGGAATGCGCTCGCGGCCGGTCGTGCCCTTCATCGGGCGGCGGACGACGGTTCCCTGGCGGCTGGGCCCCTACGCGGTCAGCGCCGACACGCCGATCGGGATGAGCATCCTGCTCGTCCACCACCGGGAGGATCTCTACCCAGAGCCGTTCGAGTTCCGGCCGCAGCGCTGGCTCGGCCGCAGACCCGGCACCTACGAGTGGATCCCCTTCGGCGGCGGCATCCGCCGCTGCCTCGGGGCGACCCTGGCGATGGCCGAGCAGCGGGTGGTGCTGGAGGCGATGGCGCGGCGCCTGGACCTCGAGGCCGCCGACCCGGCCCCCGAGCGCGCCCTGCACCGCAACGTGACGATGATCCCGGCGCGCGGCGGCCGGGTAGTCGTGCGCTCCCGCCTCAACTGACCGCCGACGGGCCGATTCCGTCGAGCATGCCGACGTTTTCGTCCCGTCGGCGGTGGGGAGAGGGCGACGGTAAGGTTTTGTGGCCCCGGAGAGGTGGCCGAGTGGCTGAAGGCACTCGCCTGCTAAGCGAGTAGGGGGCGCAAGCTCTCTCGAGGGTTCGAATCCCTCCCTCTCCGCTCTTGTGATGTGTCGCGACATCGAAGACTGATGTGTCGCGACATCGGAGACACTTCAACCCCCCCCGAGCGGGCGGTTAGGGTCGTATCCGTGCCGGAGCAGTCGCACGCCCGCTACGAGGAGATCTTCGCCGAGGTGGAGGCGCCGTTCGCCTTCGTCGACCTCGACGCGCTGTGGGCCAACGCGCACGCGATGCTGGGGAGGGCGGCGGGGAAGCCGGTGCGGGTCGCTTCGAAGTCGGTCCGCTGCCGGGCGCTGCTGGCGGCGATCCTGGGGAGAGACGAGGGCTTTCGCGGCCTGCTGACCTTCACCCTGCCGGAGACGCTGTGGCTTGCCGAGCGGGGGTTCGAGGACCTGCTGCTCGCCTATCCGACCGCCGACACCGGGGCGCTGGGGGAGCTGGCGCTGCGCTCTGTCGCCAATCCAGAGGGGGCGCCGATCGTGATGGTCGACTGCGCCGAGCACCTCGACGCGATCGAGTCGGTGCTGGGAGCGGGGGCGGCGCCGGTGCGGGTCTGCATCGACGTCGACGCCGGCTGGTGGGCGCTGGGCGGGCGGCTGAGAGTCGGGCCGAAGCGCTCCCCCGTGCACAGCGTCGAGGACGCGGTGGCGCTAGCGCGGGAGATCGAGCGGCGCCCGCAGATCGAGCTTGTGGCGCTGATGGCCTACGAGGGGCAGATCGCGGGAGTGGGCGACCGGCCGCCGGGGCGGCGGCTGCGCGGCGCGGCGATCCGCTTCATGCAGCGGCGCTCGGCGGTGGAGCTGGCGCGGCGGCGGGCGGCGATCGCCGCCGCGGTCGGGGAGATCGCCGAGCTGGAGATCGTCAACGGCGGCGGCACCGGCAGCCTGGAGCTGACCGGCGCCGAGGAGGCGGTGACCGAGGTAACGGCGGGCTCGGGCTTCTACGCCCCCGCCCTCTTCGATCACTACAGCCGCTTCAGACTGACCCCGGCGGCGGGGTTCGCGCTGCCGGTGGTGCGCAAGCCGAGCGCCGGCGTGGCGACGGCGCTGGGGGGTGGCTACCTGGCGTCGGGAAGCGGCGACCCGTCCCGCCTGCCGGCGCCCTGGCTGCCGGAGGGGCTACGGCTCGACCCCGAGGAGGGGGCCGGCGAAGTGCAGACGCCGCTGCTGGGCGCCGCGGCGCGCGACCTCTCGATAGGCGACCGCGTCTACATGCGCCACGCCAAGGCCGGCGAGCTGTGCGAGCGCTTCGACTCCCTGCACCTGGTCGAGGGCGGGCGGATAGTCGAAGAGGTCCCGACCTACCGAGGCGACGGCAAGTCCTTCCTCTAAACAAGGGCCGACGGGACGAAAACGTCGATATAGACGACGAAATCGTCCCGTCGGCCGAACCGCCTCGCCGGCCCCTGCTTTAGGGGCCCAAGATGCGGGACGCGTATTCGTTGGTGAAGGTGCGGTTGGGGTCTAGGGCGTCGCGGGCGGCTTGAAAATCGGCCCAGGCCGGGTAGCGGGAGGCGAGGGTGGCGGCGGTTTGGAAGTGGCGCTTTCCCCAGTGGGGGCGACCGCCGTACTCATCCATGATCGACTCGACGGCCTCGAAGTAGGGCCGCCACTCCATCCCCTTGTACTGGTGGACGGCGATGTAGGCGGTGTCGCGGTCGTGGGAGGGACTGAGGTGAGCGTCGTCGGCGGCGGTCACCCGCATCTCGATCGGGAAGAAGACGGGGTAGCGGTTGGATCGCACCCACTCGATCACGCGGCGGGCCGCTTCGGGACCGTTCTCGCGCGGGACGCCGTACTCCATCTCGGTGAAGCGGACGCGGCGCTCGCTGGCGAAGATGCGGTCGCTGCGGTCGGTGGCGCGGCTGCCGGAGGCGAGAGCGGCGGCGAGGCGGGCGAGGCTCGGGATCGCGCGCGGCAGGGCGCGGCCGGTCGCCGAGAGCGCGCCAAGCGCCCAGTTCTCGAGGACGGTGTCGTTCAACCAGGCGGCGGCGCGGCGGCGCGGGCGAGGCGCTGCATCGGTGCGGTTGCGCTCCAGGACCAGAGCGCTGTCGGCGTAGGGGAAGGTGAACAGCTCGAAGTGCTCGTGGGCGGCGGCACGCTCCTCGAAGCTGTCGAGGACCTCCTCGCGCGGGTGGCGGGAGTCGACCCGATGCAGGGTGAAGGCGGGGACGCAGCGCAGCGTCACGGCGGAGATCGCGCCGAGGGCGCCGACGCCTACGCGCGCGGCGCGCAGCAGGTCGGCGTTCTCCGAGGCCCCGGCCTCGCCCGTCTGGATTGCATTTCCATGACCCGAGGCGGTGCCCGCAGAGGCGGCAGACTCACCTGTGGGGGCCGCGCCTTCGCCCCACAGCTCGCGCACGCTGCCGTCCGCCAGGACCATCTCGACCGCCTCCACCTGGGCGGAGAGGTTTGGTAGGCGCGCGCCGGTGCCGTGGGTGGCGGTGGAGATCGCGCCGGCAATCGTCTGGCGGTCGATATCGCCGAGGTTCTCCATCGCGAGGCCGAGCGCGGCCAGCTCCTCGTTGAGGTCGGCGAGCACCGTCCCCCCTCCCACCTTGACCAGGCCGGAGTCCGGGTCCGCGTCGATGACGCCTCTGAGCGCCTCGACGCGGATCATCGTTCCCTCGGTCATCGGCGCTTCGGTGAAGGAGTGGCCGGAGCCGGCGACGCTGATGACGCGCCCGGCCTCGGCGGCGCGCACGATCGCAGCGGCCAGTTCGTCGCGATCGCGAGGGTGGACGACCTCCGCCGGGCGGCAGCTCTGGTCCCCGGCCCAGTTCGTCCACTCAGCCATGGACCGCAACCCTAGCCGCACCACCACCCCCCGCCGACGGGACGATTCCGTCGACATTGGCGACGTTTTTGTCCCGTCGGCAGAGGGCAGTGATCGACGGGCCGAAAGCGTCGGAGATTTCGACGTTTTCGGCCCGTCGGCGGGGGGACTAGGTGGCGGGACGGGGGGACGGGGGGAGGGTGCGGTGGGCGTAGGCGACGGTGGCCAGGAGGAGGGCGGCTATGGCGAGGCTCGGGGCGGCGTAGCCGGTGAGCCCCGCGGCGCTGCCCCCGGCGAGGCCGCCGAGGACCTGGCCCGAAGCCCAGGCCATGTTGGAGAGCCCGGCGGCGAAGCCCTGGTGCAGGCCGGTGGACTGGGCCGCCTCGGAGAGCATGGTCAGAGCCGGGGCGAAGCAGATCCCCGCCCCCAGGGCGCTGACGATCAGCGCGGAGAGGACGACGCCAAGGCTGGCGGCGACCGCCAACGCCGTCATCGCGGCGGCGCAGATGCCGAGGCCGACCGTGAAGGGGATGCGGCGGCCGACCCGGTCGGAGTAGCGGCCGGAGAGCGGAGCAAGAGTCCCCTCCAGCGCGGCGCCGGCGATGAAGCCGCCCGCGATCAGCGCGTGGCCGCCCCCCAGCTCGTCGATCCGCAGCGGCACGAGGACTTCGACCGCGCCGAACATCGTCGAGGGCACGGCGACGAAGGCGAACGCGGTGAGGACGGGGCGGCTGACCATGGTGGCGGCGACCTCGCTCAGGCCCTGCTCCTGGGGAGCGCGGGCATCAGGCGTGGCCGCGGCGAAGAGGGCGAGGACGATCGCGACTCCCAGCACGGCGCTGAAGACGACCTGAGTGCCAACCTCGGCGGCGACCGCCCCCAGGACCGGGCCGAGCAGGGCGCCGGCGACCGCAACCCCGAGCGCCGTGCCGATCACGGAGCCGCGGCGCTCGTCAGGCGAGGCGACGATCAGCCAGGTGAGCGCGCCGGACCAGATCAGCGCGCCGGCGACGCCCTGGACGAAGCGCGCGCCGTTGAGCAGCATCGCCTGCTCGGCGAACCCGAAGACGACGCTGGAGACGCCGAGCACCAGCAGGCCGGCGATCACCGTGCGGCGCGGCCCGACCCGGGTCGCCAGCAGCCCCGCCGGCAGCGAGGCGAGCAGCGTCCCGGCCGCGTAGGCGGCGGAGAGGACGCCCGCCTCGGCCTTGCTGAGCCCGAACTCGGCGACGTAGTCGGGGAGCAGCGGCGCGATCGCCGCGAAGAAGGCGACATCGAAGAAGACCATGACCGAGGCGAGGACGAGCAGCCGCCGCATCGCCCCATCCAAGCACGGCCGCCGACGGGCCGATTCCGTCGATATAGACGACGGTTTCGTCCCGTCGGCCGGGTGGGGCTAGCATCGGCTGGCGCTCTTGTGCGCCCGGAGGGGTGGCAGAGCGGTTGAATGCGCCGGTCTTGAAAACCGGTAGGCGTCTTTGGCGCCTCGTGGGTTCGAATCCCACCCCCTCCGCTGGCCGCCGGTCCGGCGAATAGCCTCCCTGTCGTGTCCGCAGAGCCGAGCCAGTCGGGCAACTGGGTGGTCAAGCAGGTAAACGCAAGGCCGCTGACGGCGCGGCGAGCGGCCGCGATCATCTCCGCCTTCAACCTGACCCTGACACTGGTCGCCGCGACGGGCGCCTTCCTGCTGGATCGCGACGACTTCCCCAACCTGGGGATCTCGATGTGGTGGGCGCTGCAGACGGTGACAACGGTCGGCTACGGCGACTTCGTGCCGCACAACACCGAGGGGCGAATCATCGGCTCGGTGGTGATGCTGGGCGGCATCAGCTTCGTCGCCGTCGTCACCGCGTCGATCGCCGCGGCGCTGGTCGAGGCGGCGCGGCAGCGCAGGGCCGCCCCGAGCGAGCATCCGCTCGGCCCGAAGCTCGACGAGATCGCCGCCCGCCTGGAGCGCCTGGAAGAGGCGATCCGGCGACCGCCGCCACAGTAAGCTGCCGCCGTGGCGAAGTGGGGAGTCCTCGCCGTCCTGGCGACCGCCCAGTTCCTGATGGTCCTCGACCAGGCGGTGATGAACGTCGCGATCTCCCAGCTGGTCGATGACTTCGACACCACGGTGACGACGATCCAGACGGTGATCGCCCTCTACGCACTGGTGATGGCGGGGCTGATGCTGACCGGGGGAAAGCTGGGCGACCTCTGGGGCCGGCGGCGCGCCTTCGCGATCGGCCTCTGCATCTACGGCCTCGGGTCGGGGCTGACCGCCGCCGCCTGGAGCGTGCCGACGCTGACGCTCGGCTGGTCGGTCCTGGAGGGGATCGGCGCCGCCCTGGTCCTTCCCGCCCTGGTCGCCCTGGTCGCCGCCAACTACAAGGGCGCCGACCGGGCGATCGCCTACGGCGTGCTGGGGGGCGTCGCCGGCGCCGGGATCGCCGTCGGCCCGATCCTCGGCGGCTGGGTGACGACGGACTTCACCTGGAGGCTGGTCTTCGTCGGCGAGGTGGTCGTCGCGATCGGCATTCTCTTCGGCACGCGGCTGATCCACGAGCCCGCCCGCGAGGGCACGGCGTCGCGCCTGGACTGGGTGGGGAGCGCGCTCTCGGCGACCGGCCTGGCGCTGATCGTGTTCGGTGTGCTGCAGGCGAGCAACTGGGGCTGGCTGAAGCCGCTGGACTCCCCGGTCGAGCCGTTCGGCTTCTCCCTCACCCCGTTCGTGATCGCGGCCGGCGCGCTGGTCCTGGCCGGCTTCCGCGCCTGGGAGCGTCGCCGCGAGGAGGGCGGCCACGAGCCGCTCGTCCACTTCCGGCTCTTCTCGATCCCGCCCCTGCGCGGCGGCGTCGGGATGCTCCTCGCCCAAAACATGATCCTGATGGGGGTCTTCTTCACGATCCCGCTCTTCCTGCAGATCGTGCAGGGGCTGGACGCGCTGGAGACCGGAGTGCGGATGCTGCCGGCCTCGGTCGGGCTGTTCGTCACCGCGCTGGCCGGCTCGGCGCTTTCGAGACGGTTCGCCGCCCGCGGCCTGGTGCGCGCCGGGCTCGCCGTCACCTTCGTCGCGGTCGTGATGCTGCTGGGGACGATCGAGCCGCAGCTCGACAACACCGCCTTCCTCGCCGCGATGGGCGTGCTGGGCGTGGGAATGGGGCTGATCGTCTCCCAGCTGGGGAACGTGGTGCAGTCGGCGGTCGGCGACCGCGACCGCAGCGAGGCCGGCGGCCTGCAGAACACCGCCCAGCAACTCGGCTCATCGCTGGGAACGGCGCTCCTCGGCGCGATCGTGATCAGCGGGCTGATCACCGCCTTTTCGGCGAACGTCGCCGACGATCCGGCAATCTCGAAGCAGGTGAGCCGGCAAGTCGAGACGCGCCTCAGCTCCGGCGGCAGCTTCGTCGAGTCCAGCCAGGTGAGAGCCGCCGCCGGGGAGGCCGGGCTGGACGCCGAGACGACCGACGCCCTGGTCGACAACTACGAGGACGCGCAGCTGGAGGCGCTGAAGACCGCCTTCCTCTTCGCGGGGTTGCTGGTGGTGGCGGCGTTCTGGGCAACGCGCCGGCTGCCGACGCGACGCTTCGACGAGCCGGCGGCGGCTGCGACCGTCAGCCGCTGAGCACGGCGCCGATCTGGGCGAGCTGGGTTTCGATCCCGGCGCAGACGTTGTCGCAGAGGTCCATCACCGCCGGGTCGGCGATGCGGTAGATCGAGCTGGTGCCCTGCTTGCGGCGAGCGACGAAGCCCTCGGCTAGCAGCGCGGCGAGGTGCTTGGAGACGTTCTGCTGGGAGGCGCCGAGCGCCTCGGCGATCTCGCCGACGGAGGCCTGCTGCCGGGTCCGCAGGAGGTCGAGGACGCGCAGCCGGGTCGGATCGGCGAGCGCTTGGAAGCGACGGGAGATCAACTCCGCCGCCTCGCGGTCGAGTGGGCTCTTCATTCTCATTCTGATATCGTACCAATTCACAACTGCTTAGTTGTTCATTTGTGAATGAGAGGAAGGCCGATGCGACCGATGAGCACTGCAGCACCCACTTCAAGCGCCCCAGCCACCGCGGCGGAGGACGGGGGCACCCCACTCGGCAACTGTCCCAGCTCATGGGCACTGCGGCGCTGGTTCGGTGTGCGGGCGGGCAGCGACCGGTGAGCGGAGCCGGCGTGAGACCGGTGAGCGGAGCCGGCGTGAAGGAGAGCGCGGAGGCGAACGGGCTCGGGCCGATCGGCAGGCTGGGGCGGCTGGCGGCGACGCGACGCGGCTGGGTCTTCGCAATCTGGGTGGTCATCGCGGTCGGAATGGGGGCGCTGGCGCCGCAGGTGGAGCACGCCCTCTCCGGCGCCGGCTGGCAGGCGAACGGCTCGGAGTCCGTACAGGTGCGGGAGCGGGTCGACGCCGAATTTGCCGGTGCCGGCGCCTACGCGCTGCAGGTCGCGGTCCACTCCGATGAGCTCACGGCCGCCGACCCCGCGTTCCGCCGCACCCTCGCGCGCGCCGAGGCGACGCTGGCCGCCGACCCCGCCGTTTCCCGCGTGCTGCCCCCGCCCGGGTCGAGTTCCTCTCGCTATCCGAGAGGAACTCGACCCGCCGCCACGATTTCCCGCGACGGCCACACCGCGGTGCTGCTCGCCGGCGCCGCCGAGGATCCGGACGGGATGGTCGCCGCCGCGAGCGACCTGAAGGGACCGCTGGCGGCGACCGCCGCGCCGGGGGTCGAGGTCAGCCTCACCGGCGCCGCCGGCATGTGGTCGGACTTCAACGAGGCCAACAAAGAGGCGATGCTGCGCTCGGAGCTGATCTCCTGGCCGGTGACGCTGGCGATCATGGTGCTGGCCTTCGGCTCGCTGGTCGCCGCCGGGCTGCCGCTGATGCTGACGATCGTCGGGCTGATCGCCTCGGCAGGCGTCCTCTTTCTCGGCACGAAGATCGCGCCGATCTCCATCTGGGCGATGAACTTCGCGCTGATGTTCGCGCTGGCGCTCGGCATCGACTACGCCCTGTTCGTGGTGATGCGCTTCCGCAACGCCCTGTTCGGCCAGGGCCTCGACCCCGTGGACGCTGTCGCGACGACGATGGACACCGCCGGCAAGGCGGTCCTCTTCTCGGC
>Ga0299914_10000521_pt1 | contig 23222 bp, 18 predicted proteins | sample RVTome_10_FD_201361 | JGI IMG/M metagenome (GOLD analysis project Ga0299914, IMG submission 201361) | Soil microbial communities from uranium-contaminated site in the Upper Colorado River Basin, Wyoming, United States - RVT153D57 (version 2) ...
GTCCAGCGACTGCCCGATGCGGACGCTCAGCTCGGCCACCCTGAACGCGTGCGCCGCGCCGGCCTCGCTGCGCGCGCGGAGCGCCAGCATGAACGCGTCCACCAGCCCCGATGCCGTCGTCGCCGATTCGGCGAGCGACTGGGCCAGGGCCGTGGCCTGGCGCACGACCTCGCGCTCCAGATCGCCCGTCCGCCGCGCCTTCAGCACCGTGTCGCGCCGCTCGACCGCGCGCTCGTGCGCTCTGACGAGATCCGCGGTCTTGAACGGCTTGGCGACGAAGTCGGCGGCCCCGCTCTGAATCGCGGCGAGCGCGGTGTTGAACTGCGTCACGCCGGTCAGCATGACGAGCGCGGTGTCGGGGTACTCGCGGGAGAGCCGCTCGGCGAGCTCGATCCCGCTCATCGTGGGCATGTTCACGTCGATGAAGACGACGTCGGCGGGACCGCGTTGAAGGACGTGCAGCGCCTCTTCGCCGCTGCCGGCCATGCGGCAGATGCAGCCGCAGTTCGCCAGCACCTTCGCCACGACGCCGCGCACGGCCGCATCGTCGTCGACGATGAGAACCTGTGAGGCGCGCCTGGGGCGGTCCGGTTGGGTCGGACGCGGAGAGGTGGGATTCAGGCCGCCCGCCAAGCTCCCGTCTCCACGGCGCCCACCGGACGGGCGCGCGCATGTCGCGCCAGTACGGGCGCGCCGCAGCCTCCGGTCAGGACCACGGGCGTCCAGCCGGTCACGGGCGGCACGCCCAGTACGGCCGTCAGCGTGCGGCGCAATTCCGCGATTGCCGCCGATCGCAGCTGCGAGACCCGCGACTCGCAGACCCCGATGTCCGCTCCGATCTCTGCCATCGTGTGCTCGTGCTGGTAATAGCCGTCGAGGACGCGCCGCTCGCGATCGGGCAGCCGCTGCATCCCGCGCCGGATGTGCGCCGCCAGGTCCTCGCGCAGCAGCTGCGCCTCCGCGCTGTCGGACGGATCCGCGCAGTGCTCGAGAGTGCCCAGCGCTTCCTGCATCGGCTCGCCGGGCATGGCCTCGTGCAGGGCGCTGCCCACGGCCGGCGTCTCCGCCTTCACACCCAGACGGTCTGCAATCTCGTCCTGTGAAGGCTCTCGACCAAACTGCTGCCGGAGAATAGATGCGGCCGCGACCGCCTTGCGCTCCAGCGCACGGATCGACCGCGGCACCCAGTCCATCTGCCGCAGGGCATCCATGATCGCGCCGTGGACGCGGGGTCTGGCGAACGCCTCGAACGGCACGCCGGTCGAGGGGCGGTAGCGCGCCGCCGCGTCGAGCAGTCCCATCATCCCGACGCTCACGAGATCGGTCCGGTCGACGTGCGGCGGCAGACGGCGTCCGATCCGGTGCGCCACGCGGCGTACGAGGTCCGTGTGCGCGAGCGTGAGCGCATCGCGCGTCGCCAGTGCGGCGCTCTCGTTCTCCCGCCTGACCGGAGCGGCGGCGCGCGGCGAACGGCGCACGAGGTTCGCTGTCGTGCGCTCCGGCGTCGGACCCGTGCTCCGGCCGGCCGCGGGATGCGCGGCGGTGCGTCGGGGCGTCCGCTGACGGGCGGGGCGGCGCCTGAATGGCGTGTTCCCCTTCGCGTGAGAGGCTGCAGGCACGATGGACTCCCTTTGATCCGAGGCGGAACGATGCGTCGAAGCTCGACCGAGCAAGAAGGCTGCCGCAGGGGCAATGCGTTCGCGGCCCGCGAATCGGGCGCATCCGGAGACGCGCCGCTGGCGAGAGCGCCGTGCTGCCGACACCCTGGTCGGCGGGACGACGGGATGCTGGCCGCCGGGTTCACGCATTTGCTACAGTCCAGCCGGGTTCTGCCGAAAATACAGTGGGACCTGCCCGTATGCTGGGGCGTCGGAGTCCCGGCACCCGCAATCCGCGACCACCGTCTATGGCGTCAACACGTCCACAGCCCTGTGTCCTCCTCGTCGAAGACGAAGAGGATCTGCGAGCGCTCATCGCCGAGGCCCTGACGAAGGAAGGCTTCGCCGTGGCCGAAGCGCCGACCGGCGCGGAGGCGGGAGAACGCCTTCGGAGCTTCGCCTACGACGCGATCGTCGTGGACCTGAAGCTGCCGGATGCGGACGGCATGGACATCCTGGAGTCGGCGCTCACCCGCTATCCGGAAGTCGTCGCCGTCGTGATGACCGGCTTCGGAGGCGTGACCGAAGCCGTCCAGGCGATCAAGAAGGGCGCGATCGACTTCCTGATCAAGCCGTTCCAGATCAACCAGCTCACGCGCGTGCTGACGGCGGCGATCAACGAGCCGCGCCTGCGGCAGGAGAATGCGGAGCTGCGGGCGCAGCTCCGCGAGCGGTACCGGCTCGGGAACGTGATCGGCCAGAGTCCGGCCATGCAGCAGGTGTTCCAGGCGCTCGAGCTCGTGGCGCCGATGAACAGCACCGTGCTGATCCAGGGCGAGACGGGAACCGGCAAGGAGCTCATCGCCCGCACGATTCACCACAACAGCCCGCGGGCGGATCAGCGGTTCGTGGCGTTCAATGCCGCCGCGATCCCGGAGCCGCTCGCCGAGGCCGAGCTCTTCGGGCACTCCAAAGGCGCGTTCACCGGCGCCGTCTCCGCGCGGGTCGGGCGCTTCGAGCTGGCGCACCGCGGGACGATCTTCCTCGACGAGGTGGGCCTCATGAGCCTGCCGCTCCAGGCGAAGCTGCTGCGCGCCCTGCAGGAGAAGGAAATCGAGCGCCTCGGCGAGTCACGGCCCGTCAAGTTCGACGCGCGGGTGATCGCGGCCACCAACGCCGACCTCAGGAAGATGGTGCAGGACGGCACGTTCCGCGAGGACCTCTACTACCGGCTGCACGTCATCCCGATCACGCTGCCGCCGCTGCGCGAACGGCGCGAGGACATTCCGCTGCTCGCCCGGCACTTCGTGGAGAAGTCGTGCAGGAGCAACAGCCTGCCCCCCCGCACGCTCGGCCAGGAGGCGCTCCGCATGCTGATGGCGCACGCGTGGCCCGGCAACATCCGCCAGCTGGAGAACGCGATCGAACATGCGGTGGCGATGACGGGCCAGGAACGCGAGATCGCGGCGTCGGCGCTGCCGGCCGACCTGACGGCGACGGCGGGATCGCTGCTGATGCCGGCGGTGAGCATTCCCGAGGAGGGGATCAACTTCAGCGCCGTCGTGTCGCAGCTGGAACGCGAGCTGATTGCGCGGTGCCTCGAGAGGACGAAGGGCAACAAGCGTCAGGCGGCGCGGCTGCTGCAGCTCAGTCGCACGACGCTGATCGACAAGCTGCATCGCCTGAACATCACGACCGGGGAATCGGCGGCCTAGGTTCTCCTACGGACCCGTCCCGGGCAGTTCCAGCACGAAGGTCGCACCCGGCCCGGTCTCGACCAGGCGGACCCGGCCCCCGTGCGCCGAGGCGATTGCGGCGACCGCCGGCAGTCCGAGTCCGACGTTCCGCGCCGACTGACGGGTCGTGAAGAACGGCTCGAACACCCGATCCCGCAGCGCGGGATCGATGCCGGGTCCCGAGTCCGCGACGAGGCACCGGACCACGGCCTCGCCGGCCTCGATGCTGATGTGGAGCCGCCGCTCGGGTGCCCGTTCGAGCGCTTCCTCGGCGTTGACGATCAGGTTCAGCAGCGCCTGCTGGAGCTGAGGCTCGTCGACCTCCAGCATCACCCGCGGCGAGGTGCCCGGATCCCACGAGAGGTCGACGCCGAGGCGTCCGAGGTGGTACCGCCGCAGCGCCACGGCGCGGTCGATCACGGTCACCAGGTCGGTCTGGCGCCGCTGCCCGCCTTCGCTTCGCGTATAGCCCAGCACCTGACGAATGACGCCGCCGACGCGATCGGCCTGATCGCCGATCCGCTGGAGGCGGGTCCGCACGTCGTCGGGCAGGTCCGCGCGATCCGCGAGCAGCTCGACGAGTCCGCCCATCACCTGCAGCGAATTGTTCACCTCGTGAGCCATGCCGGAGACGAAGCGCGCCTGCATGGCCAGGCGGTTGATCCGCAGCAGCCGTTCCGGCACCTGCGGCGAAGCGCTGCCGCCGCCGGCGGTTGCGGCGTCCTGCGGCCCCGCGGGCCGCTTGATCTTTGTCATCCCAGCCTTCCACGTACACGCGCTGGCTGCGTGCGCCAGGTCCGGGGAAGTCGCCCGGCACCGGGATTGTTGCACAGGAAATTGGGCCGCCGCCCACGTCCCGTGTGAAATAGTGTGCAAACGGATTGGCGATGGCATGCGAGCGGCGAGAGAGTGCCAACGAGTGCCATGGAGTGCGTTCACGAGAGCTCCCGGTTGGCGCCGGTTGGCGGTTGGAGTTGAGAGATGCACTTCCACACGATCATCGAGCCGTTCCGCATCAAGTCGGTCGAGGCGCTGAAGTTCACGCACCGTGAGGAGCGCGAGGCCTCGCTCGCGGCGGCCGGCCACAACGTCTTCCGGCTGCGCGCGGAGGACGTGCTGATCGACCTGCTGACCGACTCGGGTACCGGCGCCATGTCGTCGGCCCAGTGGGGCGCGCTCATGCAGGGCGACGAATCGTACGCCGGCAGCCGCTCGTTCTACCGCTTCCGCGACGTCGTGCACGATCTCACCGGCTTCCATCACATCATCCCCACGCATCAGGGACGGGCGGCCGAGCACATCCTGTTCCACAGCCTGCTCTCGCCCGGCCAGATCGTGCCGAGCAACAATCACTTCGACACGACGCGCGCCAACATCGAGGCGGAGCGGGCCGAGGCCCGCGATCTCGTGATTGCCGAGGGACGCCAGCCGGCCACCATCCATCCGTTCAAGGGCAACGTCGACCTCGCGGCGCTCGAACGGCTGCTCGACGAGGACGGCGCACGCGTGCCGCTCGTCATGGTCACGGTGACGAACAACTCCGGGGGCGGACAGCCCGTCTCGCTCGAGAACCTCCGCGGGGTGCGCGCGCTCTGCAGCCGCTTCCGCAAGCCGCTGTTCCTCGACGCGTGCCGCTTCGCCGAGAACGCCTACTTCATCAAGCGGCGGGAGCCCGGACAGGAGGCGCGCAGCCCGGCCGAGATCGCGCGCGAGATGTTCAGCCTCGCCGACGGCTGCACGATGTCGGCCAAGAAGGACGGGCTCGCCAACATCGGAGGCTTCCTCGCGATGAACGACGACACCCTGGCGGAGCGGGCGCGGACGCTGCTGATCCTCACGGAGGGCTTCCCCACCTACGGCGGGCTCGCCGGCTACGACCTCGAGGCGATCGCGACCGGCCTCGAGGAGGTGGTGCAGGAGCCGTATCTGCGGTACCGGATCCGGTCGACCGAGTACCTCGGCGACAAGCTCGCCGGGGCCGGCGTCCCGATCGTGCAGCCGCCGGGCGGACACGCGATCTACATCGACGCGCGGCAGCTGCTCGCGCACATTCCGCCGCTCGAGTACCCGGGCATCGCGCTGGTGAACGCGCTCTATCTCGAGGCGGGGGTGCGCGGCGTGGAGATCGGCACCGTGATGTTCGGCCGGCGGCCGGACGGCGGCGAACAGGCGGCGCCGATGGATCTGGTCCGCCTGGCGATTCCGCGGCGGGTGTACACGCAGTCTCACGTGGACTACGTGGCCGAAGCCGTCATCTTCGTCGCCGGCCGGCGCGATCGCTTCCGCGGCTACCGCATCGTCGAGCAGAGCCCGGTGCTGCGGCATTTCACCGCGCGGTTCGAGCCGCTTTGAGGGCGCAGTGGGCGGGGTCACAAGGCCCCGCCTCTACCGGCCCCGTCGCAGGCGCGGGGCCGTGGGCCCCGCGCGGAGGTGTTCGCTTATGGGACGGGCGGATCCCGCGCCCGCGACAGCGGCGGCGCGGACAGGACCAGAATCGCCTGTGAATCAATCACTTGTGGACCGCTCGCCGGTGGTACACCGATTGACTACTGGACATCGGACGACCGGGGTCCCCTGGCAGGGGGAACCGGCCGGTCGCCCCCTACAACGATTGATATGGATGTCGCCCGCCCCGCGTCGGTGATTCGTCAGAAGAAGCTGCGGCGCACGCTCGCCGCCGTCGGCGTCCTGGTCGTGCTGGTCCTCGTCACGGTGGGGCTCGCGCAGCTGAAGCCGGCCGCGCCGTCGGTCGACAGCGGATCCTTCTGGCCCGGACAGGTGAAGCGCGGGGCGATGATCCGACAGGTCCGCGGACCGGGGACGCTGGTCCCCGAAGACATCCGGTGGATCCCCGCGAGCACCAGCGGCCGGGTCGAGCGCATCCTCACGCTGCCGGGCACGACCGTGGAGCGGGACACGATCATCCTGGAGCTGGTCGACGAGCAGGTGCAGCAGGAAGCGCTGGACGCCGAGTATCAGCTCCGCGCCGCCGAAGCGGACCTCGCCAGCCTCGCCGTCCAGCTTCGCAACGATCTCCTGCAGCAGCAGTCGCACGCCGCCGACATCCAGGCGCAGTTCCACCGCGCGCGCATCACGGCCGAGGCCAACGAACAGCTTTCCAGCGAAGGGCTCCAGTCGGACGTGACGACGAGGATCTCGCGGGTCGAGGCGGACGAGCTCGCGAACCGGAACCGGATCGAGCAGGAGCGGCTGCGGATTCGCGCGGAGTCGACCGAGGCGCAGCTGGCGGCGGAACGGGCCCGCGTGGAGCAGCGGCGCGCGCTCTACCAGCTGCGGCGGCAGCAGGTGGAGGGGCTGAAGGTGCGCGCCGGCATCGCGGGCGTGCTGCAGTCAGTGCCCGTCGAAGAGGGGCAACGGGTCACGGCCGGCACGAACCTGGCGCGCGTGGCAGTGCCGGGGCGGCTGAAGGCGGAGCTGCGCATTCCCGAGACGCAGGCGCGCGACGTCGAGGTCGGCCTCAAGGCCGTCGTCGATACGCGCAACGGCGAGGTGGAGGGACGCGTCGCCCGCGTCGATCCCGCCGCCCAGAGCGGCACGGTCCTCGTCGACGTGGCGTTCACCGGCGCCCTGCCCCGCGGCGCACGGCCGGATCTGAGCGTCGACGGCACGATCGAACTCGAGCGGCTCACCGACGTCTTGTACGTGGAGCGTCCTGCCTTCGGCCAGGAGAACGGGACCGTCTCGCTCTTCAGGCTCCAGGGCCCGCCCACGGCGTTCGAGAGCGCCGAGCGCGTCCCGGTGAAGTTCGGACGCAGCTCCGTGAACACGATCGAGGTGCTCGAGGGGCTGGACGAGGGAGACCGCGTGATTCTGTCGGACATGTCGGCCTGGGACGGCTACGACCGCCTGCGGATCCGCTAGACACCACAGACAAGGAGCGAGCGCATGAACGCTGGGAACGACGTGCTGATCCGGCTCGAGGGCGTCACCAAGGTGTTCTACACCGACGAGGTCGAGACGCACGCGCTCTCGGGCATCCATCTCGACATCCGCCACGGCGAGTACATCGCGATTGCCGGGCCGTCGGGCTGCGGGAAGTCGACGCTGCTCTCCCTGCTGGGACTGCTGGACACGCCGACCGACGGCACCTACACGCTCAACGGGCGTGCGGTCGCGAACCTCACGGCCTCGGAGCGCGCGCGGACGCGGAACCGCGAGATCGGCTTCATCTTCCAGAGCTTCAACCTGATTGGCGATCTCACCGTCTTCGAGAACGTCGAGCTCCCCCTTACCTACCGCGGCATGCGCGCCGCCGAGCGACGGCAGCGCGTGGAGGAGGCGCTCGAGCGCGTCGGCATGGCGCATCGCGCGCGGCACCTGCCCAGCCAGCTCTCCGGCGGGCAGCAGCAGCGGGTCGCCGTCGCGCGCGCCGTCGCCGGCCAGCCGTCGATCCTGCTGGCCGACGAGCCCACGGGCAACCTCGATTCGAAGAACGGCGAGGCCGTCATGCAGCTCCTCCAGGAGCTGCACCGCGGAGGCGCGACGATCGCGATGGTGACGCACGATCCGCGCTACGCGCGCCACGCCGATCGCAGCATCCATCTCTTCGATGGCCGCATCGTCGAGGAGAACGTCGCGGAGGAACTGACCACGTAGGAACGCGTCGGTAGGGCGGCTTCGCCGAAGCCGCCGCGCGCGGCGCGCTCGGCGAGCGCGCCCTACCGCGAGAATCGCCATGAACGATCTTCGCTACGCCCTGCGTGCGCTGCTCCGCCGGCCGGGGACCAGCCTCCTCATCGTCGCGACGCTCGCGCTCGCCATCGGCGCGAACACGGCGGTGTTCAGCATCGTCAGCGCGGTGCTGCTGCGTCCGCTGCCCTTCGCCTCACCCGACCGGATCGTGATCGTGCAGGAGTTCCGCCCGACGACCGGCGAGACGAACAACACGCCCGGGAACTACCTGGATCTGAGGGCGCGCACTCACACGATCGAACGGCTGGCCGCCCAGTTCAACGGCGTCTTCGATCTCGAAGGGCGCAGCGATCGCGTGCGGCTCGAAGGTTCGCACGTCACCGCCGACTTCTTCGAGGTCTTCGGCGTGGCGCCGGCGCTCGGCCGCACGTTCGGACGGGGCGACGAGGGCGCGGGCGCCGAGCCGCGGGTCGTGCTCGCCGATGGCGCGTGGGAACGGCACTTCAGCCGCGATCCGGGGATCGTGGGGCGGACGCTGCTGCTGAACGGGCGCGCGCACACCGTCGACGGGATCATGCCGCCGGGGTTCACCTGGCCGGCGGACGCAGACCTCTGGGCGCTGGCGCCCACCGGCCTGCCGCCGCCGCCGCTCGAAGTCGACGGCGATCTCGCGTCCAGCCGCGATCTCGGCTACCTCGATGTCGTCGGCCGGCTCAAGCCCGGCGTCACCCTCGACCAGGCGCGCGCCGACGCCAACGCCGTCGCGCAGCAGCTCGCGCGCGAGTACCCCGCGTCGAACGCCGGCAAGTCGTATGTCGTGCGCACGCTGCACGACTTCACCGTCGGCGACGTCCGGTGGACGCTCGTGGTCCTGCTCGGCCTCGTCGCGCTCGTCCTGCTGATTGCGTGCGCCAACATCGCGAACCTGCTGGTCGCCCGTGCCGCGGATCGCCAGCGCGAGGTCGCGATACGGGCGGCCCTCGGCGCCGGGCGCGCGCAGGTGGTGCGGCTGTTCCTGATGGAGAGCCTGCTGCTGGCGGGCGCCGGCGGCGCGCTGGCGCTGGTGATCGCGGTCTGGTCGTTCGACGCGCTGAAGGCGCTCATCGGCGAGGCGCTGCCGCGGACGGATCAGATCGGGCTCGACCTGCGCGTCGCGGCGTTCACCGCGGTGCTCTCGGCGGTCTCGGCCGTGCTCTTCGGGCTCGCGCCGCTCGTGCACCTCGGCGACTCGCGGCTGCACGAGGCGCTGCGCAGCGGCTCGGGACGGACGATCGGCTCGCGGGGGGCGCGCCGGCTGCGGCACGTGCTGGTCGCCGGCGAGGTGGCGCTGACCGTGATCGTCCTCGCCGCCGCCGGACTGATGGCCAACAGCCTGTGGCGCCTGGCCTCGGTCGACCCGGGCGTCCGCACGGACGGCGTCGTCGCGCAGGCGGTGCCCGTGACACAGGATCGCTACCCCGACCTCGCGCGGCAATCGGAGTTCTACGGCCGCGTGCTCGATGAGTTGCGCCGTCAGCCGGGCCTGACGGCGGCGGTGGGTTTTCCGATCCCCCTCGCCGGCAACGGGGCCTCGGCCGCGTTCGATCTCGAGGGGCAGCAGAAGCCGTCGGACGAGACCCGCCCGCGGGCGCAGCTCAACGTCGCGTCGCCGGGGTTCTTCGACGCGCTCGGGGTCGCGGTGCTCCGCGGCCGCGACTTCACCGAGCGCGATCGAGCCGACGCGCCGCCGGTGGCCATCGTCAACCGCGCGTTCGTCCGGCGTTACTTCCCCGCCGTCGATCCCATGGGCCGGCGCCTGATCTTCGACGTGGAGGATGAGGCCTCGCAGTTCACCATCGTGGGGATCGTGGCCGACTCCCGGCGCGATGCGCTCGAGCGTCCGCCGGAACCCGGCATCTATCTCCCGTACCGCCAGTTCAGCCTGCCGTTCATGTTCGTGCTCGCGCGCAGCGCCGACGGATCGAACGCGGCCGCCGCGATCCGGCAGGCCGTGGAGACGGTCGACGCGCGGATCGCGCTCGGAGACTCGCGGACGCTCGAAGAGCTGCGCTACCGGGCGGCGGCGACGCCGCGCCTGCGCACGATCCTGCTGGGCACGTTCGCCGGGCTCGCCGTGCTGCTCGCCTGGCTGGGCATCTACGGTGTGCTGAGCCACTCGGTCGCGCAGCGCACGCGCGAGCTCGGCGTGCGGATGGCGATCGGAGCCGGACGCCGCGACGTGTACGCGCTGGTGATTGGCGAGGGCGTGCGTCTGGCGGGGCTCGGCCTGGCCGCCGGCCTGGTGCTGGCGCTGGCAGCGGGACGCGGCTTCCAGGGACTGCTCTACGAGGTCAGCCCCCGCGACGTCCCGACGTTCGCCCTCGTCCTGGCGACGCTCATCGTGCTGGCGGCGCTGGCCAGCTACCTGCCGGCGCGGCGCGCCACGCGGGTGGATCCGATTGAGGCCCTGAGGTGGGAATGAGCCAATCGGGTAGGGGCGACCGGCCGGTCGCCCCTACCCTGCCGTGAGGCACAATGGAACCCATGTCCGAACCCGTCAGCGCCCCCGACGCCTCCGTCGCCCGACCGGGCGTGGAGCCCATCATCAGCCTGCGGGGCATCGAGAAGGCCTACCAGCACGGCGTCCAGACGACCTACGTCCTCCGGCGCATCACGCTCGACTTCCAGCCGGGCGAGTTCGTGTCGATCATGGGACCCTCGGGCGCCGGCAAGTCGACGCTGCTCCACATCCTCGGCATGCACGACGCGGCCTGGACCGGCGAGTACTACCTGCACGGCGCGCCGATTCACGCGCTCGGCAAGCGCGACCGCGCCGATCTGCAGAAGCGCCACATCGGCTTCGTGTTCCAGAGCTACCACCTGCTGGATCACCTGACCGTGTACGAGAACCTCGAGATGCCGCTGTCCTACCGGGACGTGCGGCGCAAGGAGCGCGACAGCCTGGTCTGCGACATGCTCGACCGGTTCCAGATCGTCGGCAAGAAGGACCTCTACCCGTCGCAGCTCTCCGGCGGCCAGCAGCAGCTCGTCGCCGTGGCGCGGGCGCTCATCTCGAAGCCGACGATCATCCTGGCGGACGAGCCCACCGGAAACCTGCACTCCGAGCAGGGGCGCGAGATCATGGAGCTGTTCACGCGCCTGAACCAGGAGGGCACGACCATCATCCAGGTGACGCACTCGGAGGCGAACGCGGCGTTCGGCCGCCGCATCGTCCGGCTGCGCGACGGGTGGCTGGTGACCGGCTGATGTCGCTCGACGTGACGGCCCCGCCGCGCTCCTCCTCGTCCGGCGCCGGCCAGCTGCAGGGCGCGCGGGTCCTCGTGGCCGACGATCAGCCGGACGTGCTGCAAGCGCTGCGGCTGCTGCTCAAGGGCGAGGGCTGCGAGATCGAGACGGCCACCTCGCCGGCGGGCGTGCTCGCCGCCGTGGACGCCCGCGATTTCGACGTCGCCGTCATCGATCTCAACTACGCGCGCGACACGACGTCCGGCGAGGAAGGGTTGACGCTTCTCTCGCGCCTCCAGGCGCTCGATTCGCCGATGCCCGTCATCGTGATGACCGCGTGGGGGACGGTGGACGTCGCGGTCGAGGCGATGCGCCGGGGCGCCCGCGACTTCATCCAGAAGCCGTGGGACAACGAGCGGGTCGTCGCCGTGGTCCGGACGCAGGTGGAGCTGGCGCGCGCGCTGCGCCGGAGCCAGCGCCTCGAGGCCGAGAACCGCCTGCTGCGCGGCGGCAGCGAGACACGGCCGACGCTGATCGCCGAGTCGCCGGCGATGCAACCGGTGCTCCAGCTCATCGCCCGGGTCGGGCCGTCGGATGCCAACGTGCTCGTCACGGGCGAGAACGGCAGCGGCAAGGGCACGGTGGCGCAGGCGCTCCACTCGGTGTCATCGCGGGCACAGCGGCCCCTCGTGACCGTGAACGCGGGCGGCCTGTCGGAAGGGATCTTCGAGAGCGAGCTGTTCGGCCACGTCAAGGGGGCGTTCACCGACGCCAAGTCGGATCGGGTCGGACGCTTCGAGCTGGCCGACGGCGGCACCCTCTTCCTCGACGAGATCGCGAACATCTCGCTCGGCCTGCAGGCGAAGCTGCTGCGCGTGCTCGAGACGGGCGAGTTCGAGCGCGTGGGCTCGTCGCGCACGCGCCGCGTCAGCGTGCGCGTCGTCTCGGCCACCAACGCGAACCTGGACGACGAGGTGGCGGCCGGGCGGTTCCGGCAGGACCTGCTCTTCCGCCTGAACACGATCGAGATCCACCTGCCGGCGCTGCGCGAGCGCCGGGAGGACGTCCCGCTGCTCGCGAAGCACTTCCTGGAGCAGCACGGGGCGCGGTACCGCAAGCGCATCACCGGGTTCGAGGCCACCGCCATGCAGCAGCTGCTCGATCACGGGTGGCCCGGCAACGTCCGCGAGCTGGATCACGCCGTCGAACGCGCCGTGCTCATGGCGCAGGACGACACCATCCGCGCCCGCGATCTCGGGCTGCGCGCGTCCCGCGAGACGGGCGTTCGCCTCGAAGACATGAGCCTCGAGGACGTCGAGGCGTTCCTCATCAAGAAGGCGCTGACGCGGTACGGCGGCAACGTGAGCCACGCGGCGAAGGCGCTGGGGCTGAGCCGCAGCGCGCTGTACCGGCGGCTGCAGCGGTTCGGGCTGTAGGGTAGGGCGCGCTCGCCGAGCGCGCCGTATCCGGCGGCCTCGGCGAGGCCGACCCACCTTGTGAAACGTTCATGCTCCACGACCTCCGCTTCGGCTTCCGCACCCTGCTTCGGGCCAGAGGGTGGACGATCGTCATCCTGCTCTCGCTGGCGCTGGGGATCGGCGCAAACACCGCGCTGTTCAGCGCCGCGAATGGCCTCGTCCTCAAGAAGCTACCCGTCGAAGACCCGGATTCGCTCGTGCGCCTGCAGTGGACGGGACGCAATGTCCTGATGACCAGTCATAGCGAGTTTGGCTACCTCGGAAACGATGCGAGCGCCGCATTCTCGTATGGCATGTTCCGCCAATTCGCGGAAGAGGCGCGGGACCTAGCGGTGCTGTTCGGCTGCGCGCCGCTCGCGGACGTCAATGCCGTCGTCGATGGCAGGGCGGTGGTCGCCACGGCACTCATTGTCAGCGGCAACTACCATCGCGTCCTGGGCGTCCAAGCGCTGCTGGGACGTTCGATCCTGCCCGAAGACGATGCGCCGGACGCGCCTCCGGTGGTGGCGATCAGCCAGCGATTCTGGCGGGCGCGCTTTGGGAGCAGCACCGACGTGATCGGCAGGACCGTGCGGATCAACAACGTGTCTGCCACGGTCGTCGGCGTGCTCCCTCCCGGATTCACGGGTGTCCAGCAGGCGGTCGCCACCGATCGCGACATCACCGTTCCTCTCGCGATGGATCCGGCGCTGCACCCAGACGAGCATCGCCTGAGCTCGGAGTCGTACTGGTGGCTTCCGGTGATGGGCCGACTGAACCCGGGCATCACGAGCGAGCGCCTGCAGCAGAGGCTGCAGCCCGTGTTCCAGCATACGGCTCGGTCCGATCTCGACTCGCATGTGGCGTCGCGCAGTGAGAACCGGTCGTCGCGCTCAACGGTGCCGCAGCTGCAGGTGGCCTCTGCGAGCCGTGGTCTGTATGACGCACGGCCCGACGACGTTCGTTCCATAGTGTTCGTCGGCGCAGCCGCCGCGCTGGTCCTGCTCCTGGTGTGCGCCAACGTCGCGAATCTCCTTCTGGCTCGCGCGGCGATGCGTCAGCGGGAGCTGTCGGTCCGGCTGTCTCTCGGCGCGAGCCGTGTCCGCCTGGTCCGCCAGCTGTTGACCGAGAGTCTCCTGCTGTCGTGTGCTGGAGCCTGTCTCGGGCTCATCGTCGCCGACTGGGGGCGGCGACTCCTGCCGGGCCCGACGCCGCCGTTCGACGGACGCGTCGCACTCTTCGTCGTCGCCGTCGCATTGGGGACGGCGGTCCTCTTCGGCATCGCGCCGGCCCTTCGTTCGACCCGGCTGAACGTCAGCACGACGCTCAAGGCGCACAGCCGCAGCATCGCGGCGTCGCGCACGCTGCTCGGCCAGTCGTTGCTGGTTGTCCAGGTCGTCGTGTCGCTGGTGTTGCTGGTTGGGGCCGGCCTGTTCCTTCGCACGATCGAGAACCTGAAGCGTGTCGATCCCGGCTTCAATCCGAACAATCTGCTCCTGTTTCAGCTCAGCCCGGGTCTGAATCGATACGACGAGCCCCGGACGCGATCGCTGTACGAGGAAGTCTCGCTGGGGCTTCGGCCCGTTCCAGGCGTCAGGGGCGTGGCGATCTCGCAACCGGCGCCGCTCTCCGGCTGGGCCTGGATCACGGACATCTTCGTACGCGGGCGCGACTATCCGCAGGGAGCGGGCCATCGCGTCCATGAGATGACCGTGTCGCCCGCGTTCTTCACGGTCATGCAGATGCCGCTTCTGGCCGGCCGCGGCTTCGCGGACACCGACACGGCCGGCCGGCCAGGCGTCGCCGTGATCAACGAGGCGGCCGTGCGCGAGTACTTCGCGGGCGCCAATCCCCTGGGACAGCGCATCGGACGGATGCCCGGCGCACCGAGCGAGGTGGAAATCGAGATTGTAGGAATCGTGCGGGACGCGAAGTACGAGAGCCTTCGCAATCCACCGCCGCCGACGATGTACGTCTCGGCAGTGCAGCGGCACCTGCCCTCCGCGTTCGTGCTGGTGCGCACGGCTGGCGACCCGCTGGCGCTGGCGCCGGCCGCCCGCGAGGTGGTCCACGGGATCGATCCGGACCTCCCGCTGATCGACGTGTCAACACAGAGTCGCCACATCGAGTCGCAGTTCGAAAGAGAGCGGCTTTTCGCCCGCGCGTGCACGCTGTTCGGCGGCGTCGCCCTGCTGCTGGCCGGGATCGGGCTCTATGGCTTGATGTCGTACAGCGTCGCTCGCCGCACGAACGAAATCGGCATCCGCATGGCGCTTGGCGCACGCGCGGAGGACGTCCGGCGTCTGGTGCTGAGCGAATCGATGCGGCCGGTGCTGATTGGCGTCGTGATCGGCGTCGGAGGCGCCGCTGCCGCCGGACGCGCAGTTGCAGGCCTCTTGTTCGGCGTGACGCCGACCGATGCGGTGACCATCGTGGCCGCCGTGACGACGCTGCTGGCGGTGTCGGCGACAGCCGCGTACTTCCCTGCCAGGCGCGCGGCGCGTGTCGACCCGCTGGTGGCGCTGCGGGACGAGTAGCGCGATGAGGCCTCTCCGGCCGTGATCGCCTCGCTTCCCGCCGCGAGCCTCGCCGCCGCGTCGCGACTGTATTGGACCGGGACGACGGCGCGCTGGGCCCTTGCGGGGCGGCGGGTGCCGTGGCTTCCTGCGGAGCGGCTTCAGCGTCTTCAGGATCGACGCGTCAGGGACATCGTCGCCCACGCCTATCACACCGTGCCGTTCTACCGGCGGGCGATGGACGCGCGCGGCCTCCGTCCGGCCGACCTGCGCACCTCACAGGATCTCGCGCGGCTGCCCCTCGTCGAGGGGCATGACGTCGCCCGCAATCCCGAGGACTTCCAGTCGACCGCGCTCGGGGGCCGGCCGGTGCTCGAGGTGTGGAGCTCGGGCAGCTCAGGCCACGTCAAGAAGATTCTCTGGGATCGCGCCGCCGTGTTCCGCGTGCACGCCTCCACCGTCCGACATCGTGAGGTGATGGCGGCGTTCCTCGGACGCCTCCGAGGCTACCGTGTGCTGATCATCGACCGGCGCGGGGGGACGCGGGACCACGTCATGACATTCATCGCGAAGCACTCCGGCTTTGCGTCGGGCCTCGGCACCATCGAGGAGCGTGCTTCGCTCGCCGACTCGTTCGAGCACAACGTGGCCGCCGTCAATCGGTTCAGGCCCGACCTCGTCATGGGCTTCAGCGGCTATATCGGTGCCATGTTCCGTTGGGCCGCGTCGAACGGGCGGCACGTGGCCCGTCCCCGGCTCGTCTGGTCCGGCGGCGAGATGCTGCCCGAGCCGGACCGTCGCCTGCTGCAGGAGGACCTCGGCATCCCCGTGGTCCAGGGCTATCAGGCGTGCGAGGCTCTTCGGATCGGATACCAGTGCGAGCACCGTGACGGCTACCATATCAACGTGGATCAGGTGGCGGTCAGGATCGTGGACGCCGCGGGACATCCGGTGCCGCCCGGCATGCGAGGGCGAATCGTCGTCTCCAGCCTCATCAACCGCGCGACCGTCCTGCTGAACTACGTGCTCGGGGATCTCGGCACCGCGACCGCCGCCGCGTGCCCCTGCGGCAGGACCCTGCCGCTGCTGGCCACGATCGACGGGCGCGAGGACGACTTCCTCGTCCGGCGAGACGGGGGCGTCGTGCACACGGCGGAGGTGATCGCGAAGCTCTGCGTCGTTCCCGGGGTGGCGCGCCTGCAGGTGGTCCAGCACGCGTCCGATCGACTCCACGTCCGTGTCGTCTGCGCCGACGGAACCGACTGGGCGAGCGTGCGCGCGGGCGTCGAGCGCGCTGCGGCCGTCCTCATGGGCGCGACGGCTGTGGCGGCCGCGGTCGAACGGGTCAGCGACATTGCCTCGGAGCCCAGCGGGAAGTTCAAGATCGTGATCTCGCGGTGTGCAGGCCGGCACCGCCAGGCGCCGGCCGCCGACCCGATTGCCTGACCGCATCCCCGGCGAGCGCCCTGGATCTTGATGATCGAAGCACCGACCTGGTGGCGTAGCAAGCCGGCGTGAAGTCCGGAGCCGGCTGGTAACATCCTCGCGCATGCACGGGCGTCCTCCGGTCTCCCGCCGCTGGCTCACGCACGAGCGCCGCGTGCTGCTGCTCGCACTGGCAGCGGGGCTGCCCGGCTCCGCGCTCGGCCTGGTCCTGCTGTGGACCGGCGGCTTCGCGCTGCACGTCCAATGGACGCTGACGCTGCTCGTCCTGATCCTGTGGTCCGCCTTCGCCTTCGCTGCCCGCGAACGCGTGGTCTTTCCCCTGCAGACGGTGTCGAACCTGCTGGCGGCGCTCCGCGAAGAAGACTTCTCCATCCGCGCGCGCGGCTCGCGGCGCGACGATGCGCTGGGCGAGGTCCTGATCGAGGTGAACGCGCTGGCGGACACGCTGCGATCGCAGCGGCTCGGCGCCCTCGACGCGTCGAGCCTGCTGCGGGCCGTCATGGAGGAGATCCCCGTCGCGGTCTTCGCGTTCGATCCCGACCGGCGGCTGCGGCTGGTGAACGGCGCCGGGGAGGCGCTGCTCGCGCAGCCGGCGGAGCGCCTGCTCGGGCTCGACGCCGGTTCGCTCGGGCTCGCCGCGTGCCTGGACCACGATCGCTCGCCGACGCTCGACGTCGCGTTCCCGGGCGGCAGCGGACGCTGGGAGATCCGGACGAAGACGTTCCGCCAGGGCGGCCTGCCGCTGGAGCTGCTGGTGCTGACCGACGTGAGCCGGTCGCTGCGCGACGAGGAACGCCTGGCCTGGCAGCGGCTGATCCGCGTGATCGGGCACGAGATCAACAACTCGCTCGCGCCGATCAAGTCGGTGGCGCACAGCCTCGAGCGATCGCTCGGCCGCCCCCCCCGCCCGCCGGACTGGGAGAGCGACCTGCAGAGCGGCCTCGGGGTCATCAGCGCGAGAGCCGACGCGCTCGGCCGGTTCACGGCGGCCTACGCGCAGCTCGCCCGATTGCCGGCGCCGTCGCTGAAGGCCGTCCCGCTCCGCCTGCTGGTCGAGCGCGTTGCGGCGCTGGAGCACCGCGGCCGCGTCATCGTCCGCGGGGGGCCCGAGGTGACGGTCCACGTCGATCCCGATCAGCTGGAGCAGCTGCTGATCAACCTCCTGCGGAACGGCGTGGAGGCGGCCCTCGAGAGCGGCGGCGAGGTGCACCTCGCCTGGGACGTCCGGCGCGGACGCGTGCGCGTGCGCGTGGAAGACGAGGGTCCGGGAATCTCGAACACGTCCAACCTGTTCGTCCCCTTCTTCACGACGAAGCCCGGAGGATCGGGGATCGGGCTGGTGCTGAGCCGCCAGATCGCGGAGGCGCACGGCGGGACGCTCACACTGGAGAACCGCGATCCGGAACCGGGCGCGCGAGCGACGCTCACGCTGCCGGTGTAAGGGAAAAGGGAAAAGGGAGAAGGGAGAAGGGAGAAGGGAGAAGGGCCGCCGGCGTCAATGAAGGACGAAGAGCACCACCGTCCAGGGCAGGATCGCGACCGAGAGATACAGCAGCGTCAGCAGGGCCAGCGATTTGTGGTAGCCGAGCACGTGGAGGATCACCGCGCAGAACACCGCCAGGAGCTTCGCGCCCGTGAGGCTCGGCACGAGGCCCAGGTGGTGCATGTACCACGCGATCAGCGGATTGCCTTCGGTCCAGCCGAAATTCGCGATACCGAGATACGTGAAGACGCCGTCGAGCACCTGCGCGCACAGGAACAGCCCGAAGACGAGATCGCCGAACCTCGAGCGGGGACTCGTCGGGATGGCGCCCAGGCGGGAGGGGGCTGAGGCGGCGGACGGGCTCACGAGGCCAACGGCTCCATTCCCAGGGGCTGGTCGCGTCGCCCCTTGTTCAGACTTACGCGGGAGCCGGGGGAAGCGCCCTGCGGATCAGCGACACCGGCAGACCGTACACGATGGGACCGAGCTCGCTCAAGATGTAGATGGTCAGCACGGCGCCGGCGAGCATCAGCGTGATCTGAAGGCCGCGGCGGATGATCTCTTCGAGCGATGCGTCCTGCACGGCCGGTGCAGCATTGGGAATCGTCAGCGCTAAAGTCGTCATCTGCCGCGTCCTCGACCAGAAGTGTGCCTGGGAAGCCGAAAAGCGTTGTTGTCGGCCCGTGAAGAGGCAAGGACGGTGCCCATGACCGTCAGTTCTGTCGTCCCGATTACGATTTTGTTCAACCGCTTGCGTATTCGGGAGTTAGGTCGCCGGTACCGCCCCTGGCGAGGCGCACGCGAGCCCGGCGCGCGAACGGTGGAGTCCCCCACGCGCAGGACATTGTTGCTCCGGCGGCCGGATTAGGGGTGGTCGAGGCCATTGGTGCCCCCGCGTGCCGACCATTCCCGTCAGGGCGATGACGGATTCGTCAGCCGTCCGGGACCTGGGGAGGAATCGGCCATCCTGCTATAGTGGCGCCGGAGGAGGACCGCCGTGGCACGCGTGATCCGCTTCGACCCGACGCTCCGGCCGGATACGAAATGGGAGCGCTACCCGCGCTTCCACGAGGTCGGGGCCCAGATCGACGCCCAGGCGTCACGGCTCTTCGACAGCGCCCGCTCCCTCGAGATCAAGAGCGAGCTCTACGCACGGGTGGAAGCGAGGCTCGGACCGGAGGATCGGGCCATCCTGCGCGAGCTCTATCAGGCCATCTGCTCTCACCAGGAGCACTACGAGCACGCCGCGTATCTGGTCGGACTGCGCGCCGCGTCGGGGCAGCTCGAAGGGCTCCCGCCGGTCCTGACCGACGATCGGAACGACGACGAGCCGCAGCCGGCGTAGGCGGGAACCGGGACAGGGGACAAAGGGAGAAGGGAAAAGGGAAAAGGGAAAAGGGAAAAGGGAAAATCGCTCGCGCTCCGCGGGCGCCGCGTTGTATATTCCCGCCAGCCGGGCAGAGCTCAGGCCGCTCCCGGCACCCCCACCGTCAGACACAGAACTGGGGTCGCCGCGCTTCCACCGAAACCGGGCGGGCGCAAGGTGACCAGGGAGTCCGCATGTCTTCACGACTTCGTCTGCTCGCGGCGATTGGGCTGGCTGGCGCACTGAGCGCGGCTACCCACCATGCGCAGCAGCCGTTGCCTCCGTCAGGTGCCGCTTCTCCAACCAGGGAGATTCGGCTCGATCCGGTGACAGCCCTCGGGACGCTCGAAGGACGGCAGCCGGAAGGGCTTCCGGTACTCAGCCTGGGTGCGCCTGGAGCCGAGCTGCTGCCGTCGGACGTCTGGGAAGTCGACCCTCGGACCGGCGCCTGGTTTCGGAAGGGTGAGCTGCTGGTCAGGTTCCGGCCTGACGCCGCTGCCGGGCAGCGGGCGAATGCGATGGCGGCGGCGCGTGCCAATCACGTGATCGCCCACCTGCCGGATGGCTGGGAACAGGTGGCGGTCCGCGCGGGCGAATCGGCAGAAGAAGCAGTCGCCGCGCTCAGGCAGGACACCTCGGTTGCGCAGGTCAGTCTGAACTACCGCGCGACCACGTTCCAGCAGCGTCCGAACGACGAGTTCTACAGCCTGCAGTGGAACTTCGACGCCATCGATCTGCCGCGAGCCTGGGAGATCAACCCGGGGGCGAGAAGCGACATTCTGGTGGCCGTCATCGACAGCGGGTTGAATACCGCGAGCGGCACGGTCACGCTCAGCTCAGCCACCGAGACGATTGCGGTGCCCTTCGCCGCGGTGCCCGATCTGGTCAGCCAGAACAGGATCGTCAGTCCGCGCGATTTCGTCTTCGACAACGATCTCCCGCTGGACTGGAACGGTCATGGGACGCACGTGGCAGGGACCATCGGACAGGAAACCAACAACCTGATCGGGCTCGCCGGCGTCGCCTACAACGTCCGGCTGATGCCCCTGAAGGTGATCGCTGGCGGCTGGGACGATTTCTTCTTTCCGACGAATCCCGGCGGCAGCGCCGCCCTGATTGCTGCGGCCGTGCGGTATGCGGCTGATGGCGGCGCACAGGTGATCAACATGAGCATCGGCGGACCGGGCGATGCCCCGATACTGGCCGATGCCATCCGGTATGCGGTCGAGAAGGGGGCCTTCGTGGCCATCGCGGCTGGAAACAGCGCCGACGACGGCAACCCGACCATCTATCCGGCCGCCTACGGCCCCGAGATTCCGGGCGCAATGACGGTCGGCGCCGTCGCCAGATCCCTGAATCGTTCCGACTACTCCAGCTTCGGTTCGTACGTGGAGATCTGTGCGCCGGGCGGCCAGATCCAGAGCCTCGTCGATTTCGAAGGGGGCGTCACTCAGGTGTCCTACGCGCTCGTGCACTCTCTTTTCCCTTCTTCGCTCCCGGACAAGCAGTTTTTCTTTTCGCGCGGATTCCGCCCGCGGTTCGATCGGTTCGACGAGGTGCCCCTCGAGGGCACGTCGATGGCCGCGCCTCACGTCGCCGGCATCGCCGCCCTCCTCTACTCGCAGGGCATCACCAGTCCCGCAGCGATCGAGGAGGCGATCACGCGCTTCGCCCGCCCCATCGACGCGACCGCCGATGAGTGCGGCGCGGGGCTGATCGATCCGAGGCGCACGCTCCGCGGCCTCGGTCTCGCGCGGTAGGCACCATGAATCCAAGGACCCACGTTCTCGGCGCGGCGCTCTCGTTCCTGCTCGTGTGCGCGCCAGGTTCCGCTGCGGCAGGCGGGGACGGCCAGGCGCCGCCTCCGGCGGCACCGGCCGCCCCGCAGTCCGGCGGCCTGCGTCTCGGCGTGCAGGGCTTCGGCAGCGCGGCGCTGTCGTTTCCTCTCGCCTCCGACAGCTTCACGGCCGCGGACCTCGAGACGAAGCCGTTCGAAGCCGGCGCCGGCGCGCAGGTGACGAACATCTGGCGGTCGCTCTTCGTGCAGGTCGCCTTCAGCCGGTGGGACGATGTCGGCGAACGCGCCTTCGTCGACTCGGAGGGGAACAGGTTCGGGCTCGGGATTCCGCTGACGGTGAAGACCACACATCTCGATGTGAGCGCGGGCTGGCGCGTCGAGCAGGTCCGGGGCAGTCTCGCCGCCCGGCGCATCGTGCCGTACGTCGGCGCCGGCGTCGGGGTGCTGCAGTACGAGGAGAGCTCGCCGTTCGCGCTGCCGGGTGAGGATCTCGACGATCGGTTCACGACCTACCACGCGATGGCAGGCGCGGAGTACTGGGTGCTCAAGTGGCTGGCCGTGGCCGGCGACGTGCGCTACAGGCTGATTCGGGACGTGCTCGGAAGCGGCGGCGTCTCCAGCGCACTCGGCGATGACGCGCTCGACGGCACGTCGGTGGCCGTGCGCGTGCTGATCGGCCCGGGCGGGCCGCTCGGCCGCCGCGCGGCTCCGCCGCGGCGGCGAACGCCGCGTCAGCCCGTGAGGACCCAGCCGGGTACGCCTCCCGCGGCGCCTCCGGGCGCGCTGACGCCGTCACCCCAGGCGCAGCTGACGGCGCTGACGCTCACCGACACGCCCATCTTCGTGCTGCCGGACGAACGCCGGCGTCCCCTGCGCGTGCTGGCGCCTCACCTCTCCCTGAGGGTCCGCGAGGATCGTGGCGAGTGGCTCGTCGTCGAGTTCCCGGACCCGCAGTGGGGACCGCGAGTGGGCTACGTGCAGCGGAAGCACGTGCAGCTTTCGGAGTGATCACGGGGTTCTCGAAGGCAGCCTTCGCACGTGATCGTGAGCGAAGGCCTGGAGCATGGCCAGGCGACGCCTGGCCGAGCCGAAGCTCACAGGAGCGGTGAGAAACGGCGGGGAGTCCGCCTCCGCGGCTACGGCGAGGACGAGGGTGTTTGTCCGTCCACCTACGCCCTTCGGGCTACGGTGGACAACCTTCGCCTGGCTTGCCAACCGTAGCTCACGCCAGAGTTGGCAAGCGTGAGCGAAGGTTGGTCGGGATGCCGGGATTCGAACCCGGGACCTCCTGCACCCCAAGCAGGCGCGCTAGCCAGGCTGCGCTACATCCCGATTGAACACGCGTCAGGCCCGAGCCCGCTTGCGGGCCTTGCCGCCGCCTGACGCCTTGCGCGAAGACTTCCCCGCCGCCGTGGGCGCCGGCTTCCGTGCCGCCGTCGCCGCGTGACCGTTACCCGACGCGGCCGGCCCGGCGCCGCGACTGAGCAGCTCGAGAATCGACTGCAGCCCACGCCGCACGCGCTCGATGCGTGCCCGGGTCTGCTTCGAAACCGGACGCCGGGAGGACCCCTCCTCCTCGGCCTCCTCGAACGGCAGCTCGTCGGTCGTCGCCGCGCGCTCTTCCTCGAGCTTGCGGCGCGCGCCCGCGATCGTCAATCCCTCCCCATAGACGAGCTGCTTGATCCGCAGCGCCTCGTCGAGGTCGGAGCGCCGGTACAGCCGCGGACCGTCCGCTGACCGGGTGACCCCGAGGTTCGGGAACTCCTTCTCCCACGAGCGCAGCACGTACGGCTGCACCTTGAGGATCTCACAGACCTCTGCAGGCCTGAGGAGCGGTCGCCGGTTGCCGGATGCAGCCTGGGTCACGTGCGCAACCAAACGATATCAGCGAAAGCCGCGTCGCAGTATACCAACTAGGTTGCGCGCTCGCCATGTTCAGTAACC
>Ga0299914_10000522_pt1 | contig 23188 bp, 25 predicted proteins | sample RVTome_10_FD_201361 | JGI IMG/M metagenome (GOLD analysis project Ga0299914, IMG submission 201361) | Soil microbial communities from uranium-contaminated site in the Upper Colorado River Basin, Wyoming, United States - RVT153D57 (version 2) ...
TGACCGCCGTCGGCCCGGCCCGCGTCGGGCTCGTGTGGGTCAACTCGCCCGCGAACCCGCACGGCCGCGTGCTGCCTGCCGAGCATCTCGCGAAGGTCGTGGCCTGGGCACGGGAGCGGGGAGCGATCGTCGCCTCGGACGAGTGCTACCTGGAGTTCGGCTGGGACGCGCAGCCGGTATCGGTCCTCGATCCTGCGGTCAACGGAGGAACGCTCGACGGGATCTTGACGGTGCACTCACTGTCCAAGCGGTCGAACCTGGCCGGCTACCGCGCCGGCTTCGTCGTAGGTGACGTCCAGCTGGTGCACCGCCTGCTAGAGATCCGCAAGCACGCCGGGATGATGGTGCCCACGCCGATCCAGGCGGCAACCGTCGCCGCCCTCGGCGACGATGCCCACGTCGATGAACAGCGGTCCCGGTACGCCGCGCGCCGCTCGAGTCTGCGAGCGGCGTTCGAATCCGCCGGGTTCAGGCTCGACTACTCAGAGGCCGGCCTCTACCTGTGGGTGACCCGAGACGAGCCCTGTTGGGAAACTGTCGGCTGGCTCGCCGAGCGGGGCATCCTCGTGGCTCCCGGCGAGTTCTACGGTTCGGCCGGTGCACACCATGTGCGTGTCGCCCTGACGGCCACGGACGCGCATGTGCGTGCCGCGGCACAGCGACTAGCCTGACGGCCAAAGCTGATCGACTCTGGGCGGTCGCTGACCAACGCCGCGACTTACCCGCCGACGGCAGCGTCGAGAGCGGCCTTCTCGTCGTCGCTCAGCATGCGCAGGGGTGCCCGAACGTCGGGCTGTACCGCCACGCCGCGGCGTCCTAGCGCGTACTTGACCGCAGCAACGAACTGGCCCGACGCATCGAGCGCAGCGCGAAGCCGCTGCATCGTCTCAACCTCCTCGCCCCACGGATTGTCCAGAACCCGGCGCACGGATTCGGGAAACGCGGCCGCCACCCCCGAGATCGCGCCGGCCGCACCGGCTTTCAGTCCGGCCGGCAGCAATGGTTCGTTCCCGATCAGTACTGGAATGCCGAGCCCGAGGTACGGCTCGACCGCCGACCAAGGCGACTCGCTGACCTTCACGCCCGCCAGGTTGTCCGTCGCTTCCGAGACACGCCGCACCACCTCTACCGGGATGGCGTACCCGGACCGTGCGGCGAAGGTGTAGCAGTAGAACGGCAGTGGTGCACATGCCCGAGCCGCTGCGACGAGGTGTGCAGTCAGGGCGGTCTCGTCCAACCGGTAGTAAGGCGGTGCTATGACCGCAACGCCGTCGGCACCGGCCTCGGCCGCATGCGCCGCTACCGCTACCGACTCCGCGGTGGTCTGAGCCCCGGCGTGCACGATCAGGGTGCCGCTCATGGCCTCTCGAAACGCCAGCGTGAGTGCACGTCGCTCGGCGAGGTCGAGCAGGATGCCTTCGCCGGTCGTTCCACCAGCGAGCACGCCGTCGGCGCCCTGGCTCTCCAGGAACGCCACCATGGGTGCCACCGCATCGAGGTCCACGGCCGAACCGCCGGGCGTCATCGGTGTCGCTGCCGCCGCCAACAGCGCCGGAGGTGCCGTGCCGTCCCGCAAGGGCTCAGTCATATGGCCGATCGTACGTGCGAGTGTGTCGCCGGCCGCTAGCGGACGTCGACATGGACGTGATCGAGATGGCGCAACGTGGCATCGGTCGTGTTGCCGGACGGGTGGGTATAGGGTCGCCAGCCTTCGTCCGAGCGGCGCGCCGTCCAGATCCGGTCGTCGTAGATCACGGTGGCTATGCCGAGGCGGTCCGCGTTGACGACGAGCCAGTGCGCCACTACCCAACCCGATCGCTTGCTGGCGGGATCGTCGTGAGGACGGAAGAAGATGTCGATCGCGCGACCGTCGTAGTGTGCGGAGCCGGCGATGTGCCCGGAGTCGATGCCGTCCGGGTCGAAGCCGCCGACGGTCAGCGGGCCATGCGACGTCTCGATCTCGTTCAGCACGGTGTGGGCCCGAGGGGTCAGCCCGTCGTCGCCGGGCTCCTCGGCATCGTGCGAGGCCGGGTGGAACGTGCACGTGAGCCCGGCCGGCGAGTTCCCGGACAGGGCGGAGGCAAGGGCCCGGGCGTTCGACTCATGCTGCGCGTAGGCGTCCGGGAATGCGCTTCGCTGCACTCGTTGTGCCGCGTCGGTGATCTCCAAGTCGCGGTAGTCGCCGATCTTGACCAGTTCGTCGTAGAACGCGCCTGCGGCGTAGACGGGATCCTGGACCTGCTCCGGCGTACCCCAGCCCTGCGAGGGCCGCTGCTGGAACAGGCCCAGCGAGTCGCGGTCGCCGTAATCGAGGTTGTACAGGTCGGACTCCTGGAACGCGGTGGCGAGCGCGATCGTGATGGCCCGGGCCGGCAGCCCACGCTGCTCCGCCACCGCGGCGATGGTCGCCGCGTGGACCGCCTGCTCGGGGTGCAGCGAGACCCGATGGTCGTCGAGGTCGGCGATGCACTCTTCGCGGGCCAGCGGGTTCAACCGCCCGTCGGTCCACCACACCAGCAAGGCAGCGGCCCCCGCACCGATGAGTGCGAGGACCGTAAGCGTCACCACCAGGCGTGCGGTTCGGTTCATCGTGAGTGACAACGTCCGGAGTTCGGCGGGAGTTTCGTAAGCACCCTGGCTTCAGTTGGCATGCAGGGCCACGTTGAGCCCGCCCCAGTCACCGGACCTCGCCAGCGCCTCGACCGCACCGGTGACACTGTTGCGGCGGAACAGCAGGCCGTCCTGCCCTGACAACTCGCGTGCCTTGACGATCCGGTTGTCCGGCAGGCTCACCTTCGTGCCCGCGGTGATGTAGCACCCGGCCTCGACCACACAACCGTCCCCGAGCGAGATGCCGATGCCGGCGTTGGCGCCGACCAGGCAGCCCTTGCCCACCGAGATGATCTCCTTGCCGCCGCCGGACAGGGTGCCCATGATGGATGACCCGCCGCCGATATCGGAACCGTCGCCGATCACGACGCCGGCCGAAAGCCGGCCTTCGACCATCGACGCGCCGAGTGTGCCGGCGTTGAAATTGACAAAGCCCTCGTGCATGACAGTGGTGCCGGGTGCCAGATGTGCGCCGAGCCGAACCCGGTCGGCATCGGCGATCCGGACACCGGACGGAATGACGTAGTCCGTCATTCGCGGGAACTTGTCCACGCCGTACACCGTGACTGGGCCGTGGCGGCGCAGCCGAAGTCGCGCCCGCTCGAAGCCGTCAACCGGGCAGGGCCCGTAGTTGGTCCACACGACATTGCTGAGCAGGCCGAACACGTCGGTCAGGTCGATCTCGTGGGGGCGGACCAGCCGGTGTGAGAGCAGGTGCAGGCGCAGGTACACGTCTGCGGCGTCGACCGGGGGGTCCGCCAGGTTGCTGACGGTCTGCACGACGGCGGTCCGCACGCCGCGGTCGATGTCGGCGCCGGCCAACGCGCGAAGATCGGTATCGTCCGCGCCGTTCGCGCCGCCGTCGAGCGTGGGGGACGGGTACCAGACGTCGAGGACGGTCCCGTCGTCGGCGATCGTGGCCAGGCCGAGGCCGGATGCAGTCGTGGACATGCGCCAAGCCTAGGAGACGGGGGCCTCGAGCGTGGCGACAGGCAGGGCACCCAAGACCGTGGTTCGTTCACGGCAAGAATCGAGTCAGCGCCGGAGCGCGACAGCGGGTAGCCCTGCCCGTCGGGATTGAGCCTGCCCGTTGTTCGCCGTCCCGTCAAGGGCTTCGTTCGACCTGGTCGGTACTGAGTGCCGGAGGGCAGGAGCGATAGGGTCTTCAGGCGTGATGGCACCTGCGCTCGACCTTGATCTGCCCGGCCCTGAGCTGACCGCGAAGCTGTGCGACATCGAGTCCGTCAGCGGCAACGAGGCCCGGCTCGCCGACGCAATCGAGCGTGAGCTGGGCGAGGTTCCTCACCTGCGTATCGATCGGGACGGCGACACGATCATCGCTCGCACCGACCTCGGGCGCCCGGAGCGCGTTGTGATCGCGGGTCACCTGGACACCGTCCCGGTCGCGGGCAACCTGCCGGTCCGGCGGCAAGGCGATCACATCTGGGGGCGAGGGACGGTCGACATGAAGGGCGGCGTCGCGGTCGCGCTGCGGCTGGCCGCGCACGTGCGGCGACCTATCCGCGACGTCACGTACGTGTTCTACGACAACGAAGAGGTCGAGTCGGTCAGGAACGGGCTGGGACGCGTCGCAGCGGCTCATCCGGACTGGCTGACGGGAAGCTTCGCCATCCTGATGGAGCCGACGTCGGCCACCGTCGAGGGGGGCTGCAACGGCACCATGCAGCTCGATGTCCACGTACGGGGCCGAGCCGCCCACAGCGCGCGATGGTGGGTGGGATCGAACGCCATCCATGCCGCCGGTCGGGTACTCGACCGGCTTCGCAGTTACGAACCCGCCGAGATCGAAGTGGACGGCCTGACCTACCGCGAGGGGCTCAGCGCGGTTGGCATCCGCGGCGGCATTGCGGGCAATGTCATCCCGGACGAGTGCGTCATCGCCGTCAACTTCCGGTTCGCGCCCAGCCGCAGCGAGACAGAGGCGCAGGAACACGTCCGCGGGGTACTGGGCGGGTTCGACGTTGCCATCACCGATTCGGCGCCAGGTTCCCGGCCCGGCCTCACCCACCCGGCCGTGGCCTCCTTCGCGGCCGCCGTCGGTGGTGAACCTCGAGCCAAGCAGGGGTGGACGGACGTCGCACGGTTCGCGGCCATCGGAGTTCCCGCGGTGAACTACGGCCCCGGCGACCCGCGGCTGGCGCATCACGACGACGAGCGAGTCGATGTCGCGGAGATCCTTGCGTGCGAGGAAACGATGCGTAGGTGGCTCACCACTGCGCCGTAGCCCGGCAATAGCCTGGTAACCGTGAAAGAAAAGCACATCGGCCCGCTCACGCTCCGTCGGGGCCTTGCCGACGGCACCACTGCAGATCAGCGGCTGCTCGACACCCGCGGCCCGGCAGATTGGGTGCATACGGACCCGTGGCGAGTCATGAGGATCCTGTCGGAGTTCGTCGAGGGGTTCGGCGCACTCGCCCAGCTCGGTCCGGCCATCAGCGTGTTCGGGTCCGCCCGCACGCCGCGCGATGACGCCGACTACGAAACGGCCGAGCTGCTCGGGCGACGACTTGTCGAGAACGGTTACGCGGTGATCACCGGTGGTGGTCCCGGGATCATGGAAGCCGCCAACAAGGGTGCCTGTGAGGCTGGCGGAGTCTCGGTGGGCCTGGGCATCGACTTGCCGGCCGAGCAGGGCTTCAACAAATACGTCGACCTCGGCATCGACTTCCGTTACTTCTTCGCGCGCAAGACGATGTTCGTCAAGTACGCCCAAGGCTTCGTGGTGTTGCCCGGCGGATTCGGCACGCTCGACGAGCTGTTCGAGTCGTTGACGCTGGTCCAGACCGGCAAGGTGACCCAGTTTCCGATCGTGTTGATAGGCAGCGACTTCTGGGCCGGGCTCATCGACTGGCTGCAGAGTCGCCTGGCGGCGAATAGCAAGATCTCCGTCACCGATGTCGACCTGATCACGGTGACCGACGAAGTCGACGAAGTGATCGAGGTCATCAAGCGGGCCGATGAGGCGCGTGCGGAGTACACGGCGGCCCTGCTGGCAGAGAACGCCAGACGTGCCGTCAGCGAGCCGTAATCGCCGGCGGGTAGGGTTCAGCGCCGGAACCGCCTACGGTTGACCCATGCGCGCAGACGTTGATGCCTGCTGCCGCCGCGTCGCCGCCGCGGCGGGTCTGCTCACCGCCGGAGTCCTGGTACTCACGGCGTGTGGCGGTGCCGGCGATGACGGGGCGATCACGGATTCCGGTTCTGGGGCGGCAGCGACCGAACCGATGACAGATCCGTCGCCCTCGGCGACCGGCGAAGCCGAGATGACCGAAGGCGCCGCCGAGGAGACAACCGAGGCTCCGGCTGAGGCCGACCAGGAGTCCGATCTGGCCGCCGGCACCTATCGCGACTACAGCGAGGACGCGCTGGCCGAGGCCGGTTACGAAACGAACATCATCTTCTTCCACGCCTCCTGGTGTCCGGAGTGCCGTGCTTTCGAGCAGGCGATCGAGGCCGGCCCGATTCCCGATGGGGTACAGATCCTGAAGGCCGACTACGACACCGAGACCGCTCTCAAGGACAAGTACGGCGTGGACATCCAGACCACCTTCGTCAAGGTGGACGACTCCGGTGAGATGATCTCGAATTGGGTCGGCTACGAGCAGGACCGCTCCGTCGACAACCTCCTCCGACAGCTGGGGTAATGCGGTGCCGCTGGCTGCAGTAGCTCTGTTCGCCGGTGCGTTGTCGGTCCTGGCGCCGTGCGTGGTGGGGCTGCTGCCCATCTTGATCGGCCGCTCGGTCGCACCCGGGAGCCGGACGCACAGCGCGATCCTGGTCATCATCGGGTTGTGCGCGTCGATCTTCATTTTCACCATGCTGTTCCGGGCGACGACGCTGCTGGTCGACGTGCCGCAGCGGGTGTGGCAGTACGTCGCTGGTGCGATCCTCGTCGGGTTCGGCGTGGTGTCTGTCGTCCCGCAGCTCTGGGACTGGCTCAGCACTCGACTGCGGTTCGCCGAGGTCGGCGACCGTGGTGCGCGGTTCGGCATCGGCCGGCAGAGCAGGGCGGGCGACCTCGTACTCGGGGCGAGCCTAGGCCCGGCATTCAGCGCGTGCAGCCCGACGTACGCCCTCATCGTGGCCGTGATCCTGCCGGTGACACCGGCCGAGGGTGCGGGCTACCTGGTCGCCTATCTGGTCGGGCTGGCCATGATGATGGTTGTGATCGTCGTCGGCGGACGCCGCGCGGTCAGGGCGCTCGGTTGGGGTGTCGACCCGCACGGGTGGTTCCGCCGGGTGCTCGGGGTGTTCTTCATCATGTTCGGGCTTGCGATAGCCACTGGCCTGGACAAGGAGCTGCTCGGCTTCGTCGTCGAGAACGGCTGGTTCGACTGGCAGCTGCGGTTCGAGGACATGCTCCGATGAACACCGCGCGAGTTCTTGTCGTCGAGGACGACGCCGCCGTGTCCTCGGTCGTTGCGGCCTACGTTCGTGATTCTGGATTCGAGGCCCGGGTGGCGGCCGACGGGCTCGCCGCGGAGCGGGCGTGGCGGGAGTGGCGACCGGACGTGGTCGTGCTTGATCTGATGCTGCCGGGCCGCGCGGGGCTGGACATTCTGCGGCGGCTGCGCGCCGACGGTGACCACACCCTCGTCGTGGTGTTGAGCGCCCGCGGCGAGGAGGAGGATCGGGTCGTCGGGCTGGAGGTGGGAGCGGACGACTACCTGGTCAAGCCGTTCAGCCCACGTGAGCTGATGCTGCGGATCGCGGGCCTGCTGCGCCGCGAGGAGCGGCTGGCCGGCTCCGCTGTCGTGCCCAGGACGCTCCGGGCCGGCCCGGTCGCGATCGATACGGGCGCCCATACCGTCACAGTCGACGGCGAGCCGGTAGCGCTCACCTCTCGCGAGTTCGACCTGCTGGTGTTCCTGATGCGAAACCCCGGCCAGACGTTCACCAAACGCGACCTGCTGCGCCGGGTGTGGGGATGGGACTTCGGCGACAACTCCACAGTGATCGTGCACGTTCGCCGGCTCCGCGAGAAGATCGAGCAGGACCCGTCCGACCCGCAACTGGTGATCACGGTTCGAGGCACGGGATACCGGTTCGCGAAAGCCGCGGAGCTTGCGCGTGAAGGCGAGGTGAACCGGTGAGTGACCTGGTCTTCATGCTCACTGCGACGGCCGCCAGCTGCATCGGCGTAGGTGTCGCCGGATGGTTCGCCCTGCACGCCACCCGCCGGCGCTCGGTGACAGTCGCCGTTGTGATCTGTGCGCTCGTGCCGATGGTGGCCGTCATCGTGGCCGTCCAGGTCAATGTCAGGGCGATGTTCCTGTCCGACCATGACGCCGATGTGATCGCCGTCGTACTGACGACGGCAGCCGTGCTGGCCGTCGTGCTGGCAGTGCTGCTCGGCCGCCGGATCACCGCATGGTCGCGCATCGTGGGCACTCGGCTCAGCCGGCTGACCGAGGAGTACGCCGGCCAGCCGGTCGACGGCGAGCGGCCCGCCTCGGCGGAGTTGGCCACGCTGACCGCTCAGCTGGACGAGGTCCATCGCAAACTGGCGGCTTCCCGGGCTCGCGAGCAGGCCATCGAAGCGAGTCGCCGGGATCTGGTGGCCGCTCTGAGCCATGATCTGCGCACCCCCTTGGCGGGCATTCGGGCCTTGGCCGAGGGACTCGAGGACGGGATCGTCGACGACGTGCCGCAGGCACTGGCCCAGTTGCGGGCCAACACCGACCGCATGGCGCGGATGGTCGATGACCTGTTCGAACTGTCCAGGCTGAGGTCGCTCCCCCGCAGTGGTCGCGATTCGCTGGTCAGCATGCGCGAACTTGCCGACGACGTCGTGGCCGAGGTGCGGCCGGAAGCGGAGGCGGTCGGGGTGCGGCTGCGGTGCGAGCTAGGTGCCCGCCTGGCGGTCCATGGCGACGGCGGTGAGCTCACCAGGGCGGTTGCCAACCTCCTGAGTAACGCGATAAGGCATACGCCGACCGGCGGCGCGGTGACGGTGGCGGGCGCCACCGCTGATGGCATGGTCGTGCTCAGTGTGTGTGACGGCTGCGGTGGCATCGCATCAGAGGATCTACCGCGGCTGTTCGAGGTCGGCTGGCGCGGCGACCCCGGCCGAGGAGGTAACGGCCACCCGGGCAGTGGTCTGGGACTTGCGATCGTGCGCGAGGTGATGGCGGCCCACGGCGGGACGGTCAACGTGATCAATGTCGATGGCGGGTGCCGGTTCGACCTTCGGCTGCCTGCGGCGGCGGCCTAAGCCAGTCCACGGCGCGCGACCGCCGGCGGGCGGGTGCCGCGGATCGAGCCCACCATGTCCAGCGCCTGCCGGGTGGCCGCCACGTCGTGGGCGCGGAACACTCGGGCACCGTGCCAGGCGGAGATGACCGTTGCCGCGAGAGTGCCGGCAAGCCGGTCATCCACCGGCAGGTCGAGCGTCTCGCCGACGAAGTCCTTGCGTGAGAGCGCGACAAGGACCGGCCAACCGGTGGCCACGAGTTCGCCGAGCCGGCGGGTCAGTTCGAGCGAGTGGTAGGTGTTCTTGCCGAAATCGTGCGTCGGATCGACCAGCAGCCCGTCCGGCCGGACCCCTGCCGCGACCGCCTTGTCGGCCAGTGCGGTGGTGCCCGCGATGACGTCGGCCACCACGTCGTCGTAGCGCACCCGGTGCGGGTCGGTCCGCGGCGGCAGCCCGCCGGTGTGGCTGCAGACCAGACCGACGCCATGCTCCGCGGCGACATTCGCCAGGTCCGGATCCGCGCCGGCCCAGGTCTCGTTGATCAGATCGGCTCCGGCGCGGCAGACCGCGTCGGCCACGCGGTTCCGGTAGGTGTCGACGCTGATCACGATGCCGCCATGGAGTTCGCGCACTGCCGCGACCAGGTCGGCCGTCCGCGCGATCTCCTCGTCTTCGCTGACCGGCGGGCCGTGACCGGCCTTGACCCCGCCCACGTCGACGATGTCCGCGCCCTCGCTGACGGCCTTGTCCACCCGAGCCAGCGCCGCATCGAGTGCGAATGTCGCACCTTTGTCGTAGAAGGAGTCAGGCGTCCGGTTGACGATGGCCATGACGGCGTAGGTCCCCGGCGGGAAGGCCCGCGTTCCGAGGCGTAACGTACCGTCGACCGGCGGTCCCTGTTGCGCCAAAGCGGCCTCCTCCCGTGGTCGAGCAGGACCAGCGTGGCACGATCGTCGTTTAGGGTGGGACGCCGACCCAATCTGGACGGGATATGGAGGCAGCCGTGTCCATGTACATCGTGTTCGTGGTCGTGGCGGCGGTCGTGGTCTTCGCGGTCGCGGCGGCGGCCGTCGGTCACGGCGGCGGGCTCGAGGAGCCGTTCCCGGACATGGAACGGCCGTATCTCCCCGACGGCAAGGTCGAAGCGGTCGACATCGACGACGTCCACTTCGCGGTGGCCTTTCGCGGCTACCGGATGGACCAGGTGGACTCAGTGCTCGACCGGTTGGCCGAGGAGCTGATCAGGCGTGACCAGCACATCGGCCGGCTGGAGCGGATCGTCCACGCCCAGACGGTGCAGTCGGCCGCCGGGTACGCAGGTAACCGCCGACCGGGTGTCGATACCGGGCCGATGCCAACGGTCCAGAACGATCAAGTGAGTGCCCCTGCCGAGCCCCGGCACTCGGACGAGAATACGGGCTAGCGGGCCACACACCGGGCGAGGTGGTCGTTGACCACCCCGGCGGCCTGCATCGTCGCGTAGGCCGTCGTCGGGCCCACGAAGACGAACCCGCGGCGCTTGAGCGCCTTGGCCAGCGCCACCGATTCAGGCGTCGTCGACGGCACGTCCGCGAGAGTCCTGGGGGCCTGCCGCGCGCCGTCGGGCGCGAACGACCAGATCAGCCGGTCCAGCGCAGGTTCACCTTCATCCTCGCGAAGTTTCACGAGGGCCCGGGCGTTGGTGACGGCGGCCACGATCTTCGCCCGATTGCGAACTATTCGACCATCGGACATGAGCCGCTCGATGTCGGCGTCGTCGAAGCCCGCGACCACGTCCGGGTCGAATCCGGAGAACGCCGCTCGAAAGCCCGCGCGTTTGCGCAGGATCGTCAGCCAGGACAGGCCGGATTGGAAGGCCTCGAGCGTCAGCCGTTCGTAAAGGGGGGCGTCGCCGTGGACCGGGCGCCCCCACTCATCGTCGTGGTACGCGAGGTAATCGGCGGTGCTGACCGCCCAGGGACAGCGCGGCTCGCCGTCCGGGCCTGGAACCACGTCGTTCATCGGCCGCTGAACTCGGCCTTCTGCTTGGCCAGGAACGCCGTGACCGCGGACCGATGGTCCTCGGTGGCGCCGGTCCGGTTCATCATCTCTCCCTCGCGTGCCAGGGACTCTTCCAGCGAGTGGGTGGCCGAGTAGTTGAGCACGTCGCGGACGGCGGCGTAGGCGAGCGTCGGACCGCTGGCGAGTTGCCGGGCCAGCTCACGGGCTCGGGTCAGCACGGTGTCATCGGACACGACCTCGGTGGCGAGCCCGAGCGCCAACGCCTCGTGGGCCCGCACAGTGCGGGGGAGCATGAGCAGCTCTCGCGCCTTGGCCCATCCGACGAGACGGGGCAACGTCCACGACGACCCGCTGTCGCAGGACAGTCCGATGGCGGTGAAGGCCAGGTTGAAGCCCGCGGACTGGCCCACGATGCGGAAGTCGCAGGCGAAGGCGAACGACGCACCTGCACCGGCGGCCACGCCGTTGACGGCGGCCACGACCGGTTTTTCCATTGTGGCCAGGCCGTACACGATCGGGTTGTAATGCTGTTCGACCGTCGTGCCGAGCGACGCCGATCCCGACCGCAGCGCATCGGCATGCTCATTGAGGTCCTGGCCCACGCAGAACGCCCGCCCGCTTCCGGTCAGGACGACGGCACGGACCGACTGGTCGTCGGCGGCACGGCGGATGTCGTCTCGCAATGCGACCTTGGTCGTCGTGTCGAGGCTGTTCATCGCCTCGGGACGGTTGAGCGTGATGGTCGCGACGCCGGCGTCGATGCCGTACAGCACGGGTTGATCGGTCACGAGCTGGCTCCGTTCGAATCTCGGTCGTTGCGGGGGGCGGAAAGGCAGGCGTCGACGAAGCGGGCGCTCGCCGGCAGCAGCCTGGACGCCTCTGCGTCGAAGTAGGCGGCCGCCTCGTCTCCCGGCCAGTCAGCGGGCAACAGCGCGCGCGGCAGGCCAGGGTCGGTGAACAGGAACTTGCGCCACTCGTGAACCAGCCGGCTGCGCACCGCGAAGACCTTCTCGTCGGCAGGGGCCGACGGCAGGCTTGCGACGAGTTCCTCGGCCTCGGCGAGCCAACGGCGGTACGAGCGTCCGACCGCGTTGAGATCCCAGGCTCGCCGGATCAGCGCAGCGTCGTCGTCCTGGTGCCGGGCCAGGAAGCCTTCCGCGGTGATGCGTTCGCCCTGTAGCAGAGCGCCGAGCTCCGGGGACGGGCGGGCGGCAAGCCAGGTGCCGTCACCCAACGGTGCGTATCCGAGGTATGCCAGCCCGCTGCGCAGCCGCTCACGGGCGGCCCGGTCGTTCGGGCGGTCGGGGATGATCAGGTGCCAATAGCCGTCCCATTCGTCGTTGGAGGTGGTTCGGTAGATACGGGCCGCGGCGTTGTCGAGACGGTGTTCGGCCTTCGGTGTGAGCGCGTACCCGGCGGCTCCAGCGAGCCTGACCGGCTGCAGCCAACCCTGTTTGACCATGCGCGACACAGCGGTCCGCACCGCGGGCGCCGTGATGCCAAGCGGCGCCAGCAGAGCGACGAGCGACGCGACCGGCGCCGACCCGCCGCGCGACCGCAAATGGTCGCCGTACAGGTCGAAGAGCGCGGATCTGGCATTCATGACCTTCATATCCTGCCTGGTCGGTCGGACATGATGTGTGACCGACCCGGGGGAGGCGGCTCCCACCGCACGGTCAGATCGGGGATAATAGGTGCCATCGTGACGCACGCGGGACCGTCGCCCGACGTCTGGGGGCCTGCGTGTGCGCTTGGATAGGAAGGGGTGCGCGGATGGCGGCGATGAAGCCGCGGACTGGTGATGGGCCACTCGAGGTCACCAAGGAGGGTCGCGGCATCGTCATGCGCGTCCCGCTCGAAGGTGGAGGGCGGCTCGTCGTCGAGTTGTCTGCCGAAGAGGCCAACGCGCTCGGTGATGCGCTGAAGGTCGCCGTCGGCTGAAGGCGATGGCCCGAAGTTGCCAGGCCCCGGTCGGTGTGCCGGCCGGGGCCACGCCATGCAATTCTCCGATCAACCAGTGGAGCCTGCCGTGTCGGCTGACAAGACCGCGTCCGCAATGATCGCCGTGGCCCCACCGGCCGTGGAACATGATCCGGGCGGCCCGCTCGACGTCGGCGCCTCGGTGATCGCCATACCCGTGTGGCCGGATTCGGCCGAGGGACCGCGAATCGGTGCCGGGTCGGCGATCCTTGCCGAGGCCGTCGCGATCGACCCGGCGGAGGCCCTACGCCGTGAGGACAAGACCGGCAAGGCCGGCGAGCTGCTCCGGCTGCCCGGCACCGGCGACATCTCGCGCGTCATGCTCGTCGGTGTCGGTGACGGATCTCCGGCCGACTTCCGCAAGGCCGGCGCGGCCGTCGCGAGGGCGGCCCGGGGCATGTCACGGCTGGCCAGCACGGTGACGGCCGAGGCGGGAGACGCGGAGCTGCGAGCCTTCGTGGAAGGCGTCGTCCTGGCATCGTACGGGTGGCGGGTCCGGGGCCGGGCCAAGTCTCCGGTGGAGGCGCTGGTGCTCACGCGGTCGACCCCTGAACGGGCAGTGGCTGTCGACGCCGCGGCCACCGTTGCCGGCGCCGCATGGTTCGCCCGCGACCTGGTACACACGCCGTCGAACATCAAGGATCCGGCCTGGCTCGCCGACCAGGCGCGGACCACCGCAGAGCGCGGCGGCCTCGACGTCCGGATCTGGGACGAGCAGGAGCTCGCCGCCGCCGGCTTCGGCGGGATCGTGGCTGTCGGGATGGGTTCCGAGCGCCCGCCACGGCTCATCGAGCTGACCTACTCACCTCCACACGCCGGCCCCAACACGCCACATGTCGTGCTCGTCGGCAAGGGCATCACGTACGACAGCGGCGGGTTGTCACTCAAGCCTCGCGACTCGATGGTCGCCATGAAGACCGACATGTCAGGTGGTGCGGTCGTCATCGGTGTGCTCTCGGCGCTGCGCGCGCTCGGGTGCCCGATGCGCGTCACGGGCCTGATCCCGGCCGCGGAGAACCTGCCCAGCGGCAGCGCACAGCGCCCGAGCGACGTGATCCGGCAGTATGACGGGACCACCGTCGAGGTGCTCAACACCGATGCCGAAGGCCGCTTGGTGCTCGCCGATGCGATCGGTTACGCGGTCGCGACGAAGGACCCCGACATGATCGTCGACGTAGCCACCCTCACCGGCGCGGCGACTGTCGCGCTGGGCCGCCGGCACGCCGCCTTGTACGCCACGGCGGATTCGCTGGCCGATGCGCTCGTCACGGCGGGCGCGGCGGCCGGCGAGAAACTGTGGCGGATGCCGCTCGTTTCCGACTACCGCGAAGCGCTGGAGTCCGACGTCGCCGACGTGGCCCACATCGAGACTCGCAGGATGGGTGGCGGCTCGATCACCGCCGCACTGTTCCTCGAGCGATTCGCGCGTGACGTCCCGTGGGCGCACCTGGACATCGCCGGGACGGGCCGTTCGGACGGGGACTCCGAGGAACTGGTCAAGGGCGGGACGGCGTTCGGCGTCCGCACCCTGCTCTATTGGCTTTCACCCGCCTGATTCCGTTCGATCACGTTCGGCAGGCGGAGCGACTTACCTACAGGCCCGCATGCATGTAGCTACGTGGCGCCGCCTGCCGAACGTGATCGAACGGCAGGCTCGAGGCGGACGACGATCGACTTTGACACTGGAGTGCCGCTGACCTCCGCCGTGTGGTCGAGCGGGACCAGGACGTTGGTCTCCGGGAAGTACGCGGCCGCACACCCCCGCGCCGTCGGGTACGCGACGACCCGAAAGCCGGCGGCGCGCCGCTCGCCGTCTGACCACTCGCTCACCAGGTCGACGGTCTGGCCGTCGCGGACGCCGAGTTCAGCCAGATCGTCCGGGTTCACGTAGACGACGTGTCGCCCACCGCGCACGCCGCGATACCTGTCGTCCATTCCGTAGATCGTGGTGTTGAACTGATCGTGCGACCGGATGGTCTGCAGCAGCAGGCGCCCTTCGGGCACTCGGACGACCGACAGCGCGTTCGCCGTGAATCGCGCCTTCCCGGTGGCGGTGGGGAAGCTCCGCTGGTCCCGAGGTGGGTGTGGCAGGACGAACCCGCCCGGCGCCGTCACCCGGTTCTCGAAGTCGTCGAACCCGGGCACGACGCGGGAGATACGGTCGCGGATGGCCGCATAATCCGACGCGAAGCTCTCCCAGGGCGTGGGATCGCCGGGCCCGAGAACCTGCCGGGCGAGAGTGCACACGATCGCCACTTCGCTCCGGAGTTCCGGTGAGGCCGGAGGCAAGGTTCCTCGCGAGGCGTGCACGACGCTCATCGAGTCCTCGACCGTGACGAACTGCTCGCGACCGCCGGTCGTGTCGACCTCCGTCCGCCCCAGGCAGGGCAGGATCAGCGAGCGCCGTCCCGGCACCACGTGCGTCCGGTTCAGCTTCGTGGACACGTGCACGGTCAGCGGCACCGATCGCAGGGCGTCTGCGGTTACCGCGCTGTCCGGTGTAGCGGCCGCGAAGTTGCCCCCAACCGCCATGAAGACGCGGATCCGGCCGTCGCGCATGGCGCGGATCGTGTTGACGGTGTCGTGGCCGGGCGTTCGCGGCGGTCCGAAGCCGAACTCGGCCTCGAGCGCGTCGAGGAATGCCTGCGTCGGCCGCTCGCAGATTCCCATCGTGCGGTCGCCCTGCACGTTGCTGTGGCCCCGCACCGGGCAGGCACCGGCTCCGGGCCGGCCGATGTTCCCGCGCAGCAACAGGAAGTTGACGATCTCGCGGATCGTCGGCACCGCCTGCCGGTGCTGGGTGAGCCCCATCGCCCAGCAGACGATCACGCTGGACGCTTCGCGAACGTCGGCCACGAACTCCACGAGCTGCGCCCGGTCGAGCCCGGTGGCCGCTGTCACGTCGGCCCAGTCCAGGGCGCGCCACGCCGCTGCGGCCTCCCTGAGACCCGTTGTATGCGCCTCGAGGAAGTCCCGGTCGAACACGCCGCCGGGGGTCGACTCGTCCGCTTCGAGCAGAAGTCTGTTGACGGCCTGGAAGAAGGCGAGATCTCCGGCCACCTTGATCTGCAGGAACCGGTCGGCGAGGGGTGTGCCGCGTCCGACGATCCCACGCACCCGCTGCGGGTTCTTGAACGTCATCAAGCCGGCCTCGGGCAGGGGGTTGATGGCGACGATGCGAGCGCCACGATCCTTGGCCTGCTCCAGGGCCGTCAGCATGCGCGGGTGGTTCGTCCCGGGGTTCTGCCCCACGACGACGATCAGATCGGCGTGGTCGGTGATGTCGGCGAGGGTGACGCTGCCCTTGCCGACGCCGATGGTTTCGGTCAGGGCGGCACTGGACGATTCGTGGCACATGTTCGAGCAGTCCGGCAGGTTGTTCGTGCCGAGCCTGCGGGCGAACAGCTGGTACACGAAGGCGGCCTCGTTGCTCGTGCGCCCAGAGGTATAGAAGGCCGCCTGATCCGGTGAATCCATCGCGGCGAGCTCGCCCGCGATGATCTCGAAAGCCTCGTCCCACGACACGGGCGCGTAGTGGTCGGCGGCGGCCTCGCGCAGTACCGGCTCGGTGAGCCGCCCCTGCTGCCCGAGCCAATGGTCGCTGCGGGTGGCCAGCTCGCTGATCGGATGCTCGGCGAAGAAGGCGGCGTCCACGCGGCGGACCGTCGTCTCTTCGGCCACGGCCTTGGCGCCGTTCTCACAGAACTCGACCAGGTGTGGCTTGCCCGGCTCCGGCCACGCGCAGCCAGGGCAGTCGAAGCCCTGATGCTGGTTGACCAGCCGGAGGGCCCGGTATCCACGCGCGACGCCGGACTGCTCCAGGACATCGGCCAGCCCGTGCACGACACCAGGGACACCGGCCGCTGTTCGTTTGGGTTTGCCCACGCGTAGCCCGTCGTCCGCCATACATTGACGGTACGGCCATCGGCCGCCATCTTGAAGGCCATTGCCAACCGGATCGCAGGGTGCGGCGCCAACGCCCGGTCCTGCCGGTAGCGACCCGATCCCGCGGACTCTCCAGCCAGGACAAGGCAGACTGGGACCATGGGACGGGTGACTGCGCGCCACCGGGTCGTCCGCATCCGGGACGGCCGCACCGCCGCCCGCGCGGACGCGGTCGCCGTCGAGGAGCCGCTCCTCGTGCGGGTGGGCGAGGCCACGGTGACGCTCACCATGCGTACTCCCGGTGCCGACTTCGATCTGGTAGCCGGGTGGCTGGTCGGTGAAGGAGCGGTTGCGCAGCCGGCCGACATCGCGGGCATGCGGTTGTGCCGCGACGAGCAGAACACGGTCGAGGTCGTTCTGGCCGAAGGGGTCGAACCTCCGGCGCCGCGCGCGTTCGCCACGACGAGCGCCTGCGGGGTCTGCGGGGCGGACACCGTCGTGGCGGTTCGGGACGCTCTGCGCTGGGCGGTCGCCGATGATCGGGTGACGCTCGAGCTCGATACACTCGCCAAGCTGCCCGATCTGTTGCGGGCCCATCAGCGTGCCTTCGACCGAACAGGTGGGCTGCACGCGGCCGGTCTGTTCACCGCGACCGGCGATCCGGTTTACGTGCGTGAGGACGTCGGTCGCCACAACGCGGTCGACAAGGTCATCGGTGCGGCGCTGCGCGACGGCCGGCTACCGCTCGCCGGTCACGTCTTGCAGGTCAGCGGTCGGGCGTCGTTCGAATTGGTACACAAGGCGGTGACCGCCGGGATTCCGGCTCTGGCAGCGGTCTCCGCGCCGTCCAGCCTGGCCGTCGATCTCGCGAGGGAATGTGGGCTGAGCTTGCTGGGGTTCGTTCGGGACGGCGGCATGAACGTCTACTCGCGGCCGGACCGCGTCGTGCTCTGACCCCTCTACGAATCGCCGGCGTGCACCCAGAATCGCAGCTTGCCGTCGCGCCGATCCTCGAACTGCCCGCCGGCCTTCTCTATCACCCGCCGGGACGCGACGTTGTCGACATCACAAGTGACGAGTACCGGATCGATACCGAGGTCCCGGCACCAGGGCAGCGCCCGCCGCAGCATCGCCGTCGCGTGTCCGCGGCGCCGGGCCGACGGCCGCACGTCGTAACCCACGTGACCGCCGTAGTCGCGGAGCCACGGGGTCAACCGGTGCCGGATCGACAGCCGCCCGACGAACTCATCGCCCTCGACGAACCATAAGTAGGTGGACGGAACCCATCCGGTCGGCCGCGGAGCGTCCTCGTCCGCCTCGGCACGCTGCGAGGCCACGTATGCCGCGAACGCGGATTCGTCACGAAGCCGCTCGAGGTCGAGGTATTCGGCCCAGGCGGGCTCGTACCCGGGCTCCTCGAGCGCTGCGAGCCAGGATTTGTGAACCGCCACCGTCGGGCGGATCAGGTGCGCCACGCACCTATCATCGCCGACGCCGAGCGGAATGATTCGCGGCGGATCGACCCGCTCGCGCCGACTGCGACGGATCAGCTGTCTCGCTTGACGGCTACCAGCAGCCCGTCGCCTACCGGCAGCAGCGCCGGCAGCAGCGCCTCGTCGTCACGCACCGCCTTGCCGAGTTCGCGGATGGTGACGGTGTCGTGGTCGCGTTGCGCGGGGTCGGCGACGCGGTCGTGCCACAAGGCATTGTCGAACGCGACGATGCCGCCGAGCCGGAGCAGCCTGATGGCCTGTCGGAGGTACTCGGCGTACTCGGCCTTCTCGGCGTCACAGAACACCAGGTCGTACGCGCCGTCGGTGAGGCGCGGCAGGACGTCCAGCGCCGCTCCTGTGATCAACCGCGTGCGATTGTGCGGGACGCCGGCCTCCGTGAACGCCTCGCGGGCCAACCGTTGGTGTTCGGATTCGATATCGACGCTGGTCAGCACTCCATCGGAGCGCATACCGGCCAGCAGGTAAAGGCCGGAGACTCCAGCGCCGGTGCCTATTTCCACGACGGTGCGTGCCTCGATGGCCGCGGCAAGCAGGCGCAACGTCGCACCCGCGCCCGGCCCGACGGGTACGGCTCCGACCTCGGCGGCCCGCTGCCGGGCCTGCGTGATGACCTTGTCCTCCTCGACGAAGCCTTCGGCGTAGGCCCACGACTCCGGGCTGATGCTGGCGGTAATGGCGGCCTCCTCGAATGAGAGCGACATGTCGAAGCTTAGACGCCCTTTGGAACCGCAGCGTGCATTCGGCGCGTTGCCGAGGCAGGTGCCCCGGTGTCCGCGGTAGTCGTCGGGAACAGCCGTGCCGCTCCGATAGTTGGCTACGAAAGGAGTCATCGGTCACGATGGCAGTGGCGGTATGGCCGTTCGAGGGAGGTGTTCTGGTGTCTGACGCCGAGGAGGCGATGCGCAACGACGCCGGCGTACCTGAACCGCGATCCCTTCCGGTGCCGCCCGACTGGACGCCCCCGAGCTGGGACGACGTGGTCCGCGAGCACTCGTCCCGGGTCTACCGGCTGGCGTACCGCTTGACCGGCAACCAGCACGATGCCGAGGACCTCACCCAGGACGTGTTCATCCGGGTGTTCAGGTCGCTGTCCACGTACACTCCCGGCACGTTCGAGGGCTGGTTGCACCGCATCACCACGAACTTGTTCCTCGACATGGTCCGCCGCCGGCAGCGGATCCGCTTCGACGCGCTCGGCGACGACGCCGCCGAGCGGCTGTCCGGACGCGAACCGGCCCCGGACCGTCTGCTCGCCGACCGGCAGCTGGACTCCGACGTGCAGAGCGCGCTCGATTCGTTGCCGCCGGACTTTCGGGCCGCTGTCGTGCTGTGCGACATCGAAGGCCTGTCGTATGAGGAGATCGCCGCCACCCTCGGTGTCAAGCTGGGCACCGTACGCAGCCGTATCCACCGCGGCCGCGCACAACTGCGGGCGGCCCTGGAGCATCGCGCGCCGCGCTCGATCACGGGCGAGGGCGCCGCAGTGGAGGCCGACCCGGCCGAGTCCTGGGAGGAGGCCTGAGTGAAGCACCTCGGTGAACGCGTGACCGCACTGGTCGACGAACAGCTCGACCACGACGCGCGCGACGTCGCCCTGGCCCATCTTGCCCGGTGTTCTGCCTGCCAGGCCGCCGTCGCAGCCGAACGCGGAGTCGCGGCCATGTTGCGCGAACTTCCGGACGTCCGGCCCTCCGAGCAGTTCGTGCAGATGCTGCTTGGCCTCCCGGGCCCGGAGGGCCCGCTGCCGCCGGACCGGAGATCTTTCCCCGGAGCCGCGCCCACGCCGGCCAGGTGGCGGCCCGCGGTGGCCCCGACAGGTGTCCCGCAGCCGCGTGAGCCGCACACCGGCACAGCGCCGACCGTCCGCCGCTCCGGCGTCCGGTACGTCCTCGCCGGATCTGTGTCGTTGGGGGTTCTGGCAGCAGCGCTGGCATCGCTCGGCGGCGAACCCGAGGACCCGCTCGTACCACCCACGCAGCAGTTCACCGTCGAACACGCCCGATCGTCCGGTGCGCTGCCGTTCACCGATCCGTCGGCCGTCGTGGTTCCGGCCAGCAGCCTGCCGCAGGATCCGTAGTGACACCCGACCGATCCGCCGTCGTCCGCCACATCACACCGACCATCGTTGTGGTGCTGGTGGCGGGGGTTCTCGTGGTGGGCGGGCTCGTGGCGCCCGCGCACAGCCGCGAGCCGCGCGGTGGTCATGATGACTCGCGCGCGGTCGCCCTGCTCTACCGTGCGATGAGCGCGCCGGACCGGCTCACCTACGCCGGCACCCAGTACGTGAGCGCGTGGTCGGCGCTGGACAGGTCGCGCTCGACGAGCGCGATAGTTCGATTGAGACACAGCGACGGTACGACCATGCTGGCCGTGGACCATGGCAACCGGGCGGTCACCTTGCCCGAGCAGGCGGGGTCGTGGTTGGCCGGCGAGGGCGGGCCCATCGCCCTTCTGGTCAAGGCGTACGACGTCGAGTTCCTCGGACACGCTCGCGTCGCCGGTCGTCCAGTCGACATCGTGGGAGCCCGCCGTCCGGACGGGTCGCTGGCCGCCCGCTTGTGGTTGGACTCCGAGCACGCGTTGGCGCTGCGCCGCGAGGTCTACGACGAGGCCGGCCACACCGTGTCGGCCAGCGCATTCGTCGAGATCGACATGGCTCCAGGCGAGTCCCGATTCATGGGCGTGACCCCTAGAACCACGGCATCGACAGCCGGCCTGGCGCCCTCGGTGTCCAAGCTGTCCCACGCCGACCTGGCCGCCATGCGGGCGGACGGCTGGCGTTGTCCGACCGAGCTTGCCGGCGAGCTCATGCTCTACGAGGCCGCACGGCACGCAGGAGCAATTCAGCTGAGCTACTCCGATGGCGTTGCGACGGTGTCGGTGTTCGAACAGTACGGCCGGCTGGATCCGCAGACCCTCGAAGGATTCGACCAGACCGAACACGACGGCGGGGTTGTCTACACCTCGCCGGGCCCGCCCAGCCAGTTCGTGTGGGCCACCGACGGCGGCAGGGTGATCACCGTGGTGGCTGACGGATCACTCGAGGGTGTCGACTCGGTGCTCGAGGAGTACCCGCCCGGTGAGGTGGGTACCTCCTCCGGACTGATCCACCGGATCGGTCGGGGGGCCAAGAAGCTCGTCTCTTGGCTGAACCCATTCGACTAGACGGGTGGGAGAATCGACCTATGAGTCGTGAGCAGGGATCCGCGGGCCCTGGCTGGTCGCGACCGGGACCGTGGCCGGAAGCGGATCCCGGCGGGCTCTCCGTGAGCGACGGCGACGACCCGGCGCCGAGTCCGCCGACGACCGACCAGGTGCCGGAGGTTCGCGACCCGTGGGTCATCCCGCACGAGCAGGCACCGGACAAGTCCGGCCCCGGCGTCGGCGCGCTCGTGGGCGGTGCGGCGGCCATCGCATTGCTCGCCGGCTCGGCGGGAGCGATCACCGCGTCACTGATCGACGACGATGCCGAATCGACAGGAACGCCGGTCGTGACCGTGCTCGGTGCTGATCCTGCGGCACTGCGGGACGTTCCGCCGGACTCGGTGGCGGGAATCGCCGAAATGGTGCTTGCCAGTGTGGTGTCGGTAGGCGCGGGGGACGGCACCGGCTCGGGATTCGTCATTTCCGACGACGGTTACATCGTCACGAACCACCACGTCGTCCGCGACGCCGACACCATCGAGCTGGCCTTCAGCGACGGCAGTCGCGAAGAGGCGGAGATCGTCGGGTCCAGTGCGAGCTACGACCTCGCCGTGCTTCGGGTGGATCGCGACGACCTGACGCCCGTCGTGCTCGGGAACTCGGCGAACGTGGCGGTCGGCGATCCGGTGCTCGCCATCGGCAGCCCGCTGGGTCTGGAGGGCACGGTCACGAGTGGCATCGTGTCGGCGCTCGACCGCCCGGTGACCGCCGGCGGCCAAGGCGAGCAGGCCTTCATCAACGCGTTGCAGACCGACGCCGCCATCAATCCCGGCAACTCAGGTGGCCCGCTCGTCGACGTTGAGGGCCGCGTGATCGGGGTCAACTCGGCGATCGCCACGCTCGGGTTCTCGGGCGCCTCGGGCAGTATCGGGCTCGGCTTCGCCATCCCCATCGACCAGGCCAGGCGAACGGCCGAGCAGATCATCGCAACCGGTGTCGCGCAGTACCCGGTGATGGGCGTGCGGCTCGACCCGTCATACGACGAGCCGGGGGCCAGGATCGCGGCGGACACCGACGAGAGCCCAGGCGTGGTCCGAAACGGTCCCGCCGAGCGGGCCGGAATGCGCCCGGGGGATGTGATCGTGGCCATCGACGGCCATCCGGTGTCCACTCCGGACGAGCTCGTCGTCCTCCTGCGCACGCGGCAGCCAGGCGACGAAGTCACGCTGCGCTACGTCCGCGACGGGGTCGAGGCGGAGGTGAGCTTAACCCTGGACTCGGAGACCGGCTGATTGCGCCGTACCCTGGAACGAGACAGCTGTCCGGGCTAGTCGATAAGGAGCCGCCGTGTTCGGCCTCGGGTTGGGCGAGATCGCGATCATCATGGTCGTGGCACTCGTCGTCTTCGGTCCCGACCGGCTGCCCGAGATGGCCAAACAGGCGGCGTCGTTCGTGCGCGACATGCGCAAGATGGTCGCCAACGCCAGACGCGACATCGGCGTCAGCATCCAGGACCTCGGCATCGACGAGGAAGACCTTCGCACGCTGAGGCAACTGCGTAACCCGAAGGCCTTCGTCCGCGACAAGGTGCTGGACGGCATCGACCTCGACGAACTCAACTTGGACGACGTCGCCTCTAGCACCAAGCCGTCCGCCACGGCCAACGGCGCTCGTCAACCGGACAGCGGGGCCGGCACCAACGGCGGCGGCCGCCAGAACGCGGACCAGGCTCCGCCCGCGCAGACCGCCGCGCCCGCGGCCGCGCAGCCCGACCTGCCCTACGACCCCGACACCACGTAACCCCGCACGTTGATCATGCAACTGTGGGGCGACACGCCGT
>Ga0299914_10000523_pt1 | contig 23184 bp, 21 predicted proteins | sample RVTome_10_FD_201361 | JGI IMG/M metagenome (GOLD analysis project Ga0299914, IMG submission 201361) | Soil microbial communities from uranium-contaminated site in the Upper Colorado River Basin, Wyoming, United States - RVT153D57 (version 2) ...
CGCGGTCTGCACGGTCGACAACCTCGCCAACGGGCTCGAGGTCGAGCCGCTGTCGATCGAGACGTTCGAAGCCGGTGCCGCTGAGAACCGCTCGCGCCTCGTCCGTGCACTGGACGAGGTGCTTGCCGAGGTCACCCGGTGAGCCTGGCCGTCACCGGCGCGCTCCACATGGGCGAGCCGACCACGCTGCGTGCAGCCGACGGGGTGATCACCGAGCTCGGTCCGGACGTCGAGGTCCAGCCCGCCGACGAGGTCCTCGACGGGTCGCGGCTCGCGCTCCTGCCGGGGCTCGTGAACGGGCACACCCACGCCGCGATGACCCTCATGCGGGGCTACGGCGACGACCTCCCTCTGCGCACATGGCTCGAGGATCGGATCTGGCCGGTGGAGGCGAAGCTCACCGACGACGACGTCTATTGGGGTACACGACTCGCGTGTGTCGAGATGATCCGCACCGGGACCGTGCGGTTCTGGGACATGTACTGGCACATGCCTGCGATCACTCGTGCGGTGCACGATGCCGGCGTGCGTGCCGCGGTCGCGCAGCCCCTCGTCGACTTCGTCGGCGACGCGGTGGAGCTGCGGGAGCGTGCGGTCGAGCTGCTGGACGCCACCGACGATCCCCTCGTCACGCCATGCCTCGGTCCGCACGCGATCTACACAGCGAGCGAGTCGTTGCTGCGTTGGACGGCTGAGCTCGCGCACGAGCGTGACGCGCCGGTGCACATCCACCTGTCCGAGACAGCTCAGGAGGTCGCGGACTGCGTTGCTGAGCACGGTGTGCGTCCGGTCGAGTACCTCGACCGGCTCGGACTCCTCACACCCCGGACGGTGCTTGCCCATTGCGTCTGGTGTACCGACGACGAGCTCGCGCTGATCGCGACTCGAGGCGCGACGATCGTCACGAACCCGTCGTCCAATCTCAAGCTCGCTGTCGGAGCGGTGTTCCCCTACGTCGCGGCGCGCGCACGCGGTGTCTCGGTGGGGCTCGGCACCGACGGGGCCGCGTCGAACAACGGGCTCGATCTCCTCCAGGAGGTGAAGCTGCTCGCGCTGCTCCAGAAGCACGCCACCGGTGACCCCGCCGCGCTGCCCGCGCACGAGGCGTGGGACGTGGCGACGGGCAGGCTCGCGGGAACCCTGGGGTCGACCGGCCGGATCGCCCCGGGACAGGCTGCCGACTTCGTGCTCGTCCGGGCGGAGGCTCCCGAGCTGACCCCCGGCGACCTCGTCACCAACCTCGTCTACGCGGCGTCAGGGTCGGTGGTCGACTCGACCGTCGTTGCGGGCCGGGTCCTCATGCGCGGCGGGCGCGTTCCAGACGAATCGGACATTCGTGCGGAAGCGTTGGGGAGAGCTCGCGCGCTGGGAACGGCGGCCGATGCCACGGCGGAAAAATCGGAGGCATTGCCTCAAGTCGGCGACCACCATGGCCGATACTAAGAATGTTCCGCAGCGTGACCCCTGCTGTGTGTGACACAGAAACGACCGGCGCTTGCGCCGGTCGTTTCGCGTTCGGGCGATTCGTCCATGTTCAGAGCTCGGGAACCGGTTGGGGTGGAGGCGGGCCGACGTAGTCGGCGCTCGGGCGGATGAGGCGGTTGTCTGCGGCCTGCTCGAGGACGTGGGCGCACCATCCGATCATCCGGCTCGCCGCGAAGGTCGGTGTGAACATCTCCCGGGGGAGCCCGCACGTGTCCATCACGACCCCGGCATAGAACTCGACGTTCGTGTAGAGCTTTCGACCCGGCTTGAGCTCCGCGAGCACCTGGACCGCGGTCGACTCGACGAGCTTGGCGAACTCGGTCTTCTCGCCGCCGAGTCGTTCGGCGACCCCTCGAAGCATCGTGGAGCGCGGGTCGTCCGTCTTGTAGACGCGGTGACCGAATCCCATGAGGCGCTGCCCGCTGCTCACCTGCTCTCGCAGGTACGAGTCGGCACGATCAGGCGTCCCGATCGCATCGAGCATCGCGAGCGCTCGACTCGGGGCGCCGCCGTGCAGCGGTCCGGACAACGCGCCGATCGCGCCGACCACCGCAGCGCCGAGATCCGCACCGGTCGAGGTGATGACCCGTGCGGTGAACGTCGAGGCGTTGAACCCGTGATCGATCGTCGAGATCAGGTACTGCTCGATCGCTCGGGCGTGCTCGGGGTCGGGGCGCTGCCCGTCGAGCATGAAGAGATAGTTCGCGGCGTACGGGAGCTCGGGACTCGGCGCGATCGGCTGCTCGCCCCGCTGAAGCCTGTAGATCGCCATGAGCAACGTGGGCACCACCGCGCACACCCGCAACGCTTGAGATCTCAGTTCGGGAGCATCGACGTCGAGTGATGGGCGGAAGCCGAGGGTCGCGCTCATGAGTGAGACGGTCGTGCGCAGCATGTCGAGCGGCGGCGCGTCGGCGCCGAGCCTCGCGATCTCGGGGAGCGCGTCGGCGACCTCGGTCGGGATCTCGCGCAATGGCGCGACCTCGGCTTCGAACCGCTGACGTTCGGCGAGCGTCGGCAGCGCCCCTTCGAACAGCAGGTACCACACGTCCTCGAGGGTTCGCTTCTCGGCAAGCTCCACAGCGTTGTACTGGCGATAGTGGTAGAAGCCCTCGAGGCCGCGGACGTCACCGATTGTGGTCTCTGCTACGACGACACCTTCGAGCCCGCGTGGAACGTCGGTCGCGATCGAGTCGGCGGGCTGGATGGCGGCGATCCGCATGAGATCGCGCATCGACACGAGTCCGACGAGCTGCTTGTCGTCGACCACGGGGATGTGGCGGTATCCGCGCTCTGCCAGCGAGGCGAACGCGGCCGCGACGTCGGCATCGGATGGGACGGAGTCGGGGTCGGGTGTCATCCAGTCCCCGACGCGATCCGACGACGCGTCGGCGCCGCGTGCTGAGAGGCGGACGAGGTCTCGCTCGGTGAGGATGCCGACCGGCAGGTCGCCGTCGACGACGACGACGGAACCCACGTGACGCTCGCGCATCCGCTCGGCCGCCTTCGCGACGGTCTCGCCCGACGATGCCGTGACCACCGGACGACTCATGACGTCGCCGACGGTCTGCTTGCTCCCGTCCTGGCTCATCGAAGGGATTCTACGTGTGGATGGTGCGACGCCCGGGCCGCCCGAGGATCGTTCACACGTCGTTCACGCCGGCGCGCCGTGGCGGCCTTCACCCGCGACGAATCGTTGCACCGTCGCCATCGCATCAGGTGCCTCCAGCGTGTCGAGCCCGTGCTCGAACTCGATCTGCAACGCTGCGGGAAGCGGAGCTCCCCACTGGTCGTACGCGGCGAGACGATCGTTGCGCAAGCACCGTTGTGGGAAGTGTGCGATCTCGCGAGCGAGCGCGGTTGCATGCTCCAGCGCGGTGCTGGGCTCGACGAGGCGATTGACCAATCCGATCGAAACGGCCTCGTCACCGCCGACCCCGCGACCCGTGAGAATGAGGTCGAGCGCGTGGCTGTGACCGATGAGACGCGGCAGGCGCACGTTGCCCCCGTCGATCAACGGCACCCCCCACCGCCGGCAGAACACCCCGAACGTCGCGTCGCGGGCAGCCACGCGGAGATCGCACCAGATCGCGAGCTCGAGCCCGCCCGCCACGGCGTGCCCCTCGACCGCAGCGATGACCGGCTTCGACAGCAGCATCCTCGTGGGACCCATCGGTCCGTCGCCCGCGCGGACGGCCCGATTTCCCGCGCCGTCGGCGATCGCCTTCAGATCGGCACCCGCACAGAAGGTTCCCCCCGCGCCGGTGAGCACGGCAACCGAACGCTCGTCATCGGCGTCGAAGGTGCGGAACGCGTCGGCGAGTGCTCGAGCGTGTTCGCGGTCGATCGCGTTGCGTCGATCGGGCCGATTCATGGTGACGATCGTGACCTGATCCTCGTATGCGACGTCGATGCTCATGTGGTTCCCCTTTCTCGTTCGCCGAGCAGGTGGCCGGTCTCGTTGAGCGTCAGCAGCGATCGGACGCCGTTGCGTGCCGCTGCGACACGCGTGATCGACGTGTACCCGACATCGACCCAGAGCAGGCGGTCGATCCCCATGACGTCGGCGGTGTACACGTTGATCACACCACCATGTCCCACGACGACGACGCGTTCGCCCGGATGCGCCCGTGCGATCGAATCGAGCGTGGGGACCACGCGGCGTCGGAACTCATCAGGGTCGTCTGCGCCGAACTCGGCCCACCGCCCCTCGATCATCGCGATCCAACGTTCGTCGCGCGTCGTTCGCAGCTCCTCGACGGGGATGTAGTGGTCGGCGCTGTGGTCGTACTCGCTGATGCGCGGATCGATCTCGGGTTCGAGACCGAGCGCCGTCGCCAGTGGCGCAGCGGTTTCGACCGCCCGTCGGAGCGGGCTCGTGACGACGTGGTCGATCGTCTCGGCAGCGAGCCAGCGTCCGAGACGGCGCGCCTGCACTCGCCCGCGCTCGGTGAGCGGTGGATCGACCGGTCCGTCCGCCTCACCGGGACCGACGCGCACAGGTTCCGCGTGACGGACCAGGACGAGCTCCACGACCAGGACGCTACTGATCGAGCGCGAAGCCGAGCATCTGACCGAGCTCGCGAATCGCGTCGTGCGGATCCGTCACCTTGATCGTCCTCATGCCCATCGCTCGCGCGGGCTTGAGGTTGGCGCCGAGATCGTCGAGGAAGACGACCTCGGGAGGCTCGACGCCGAGCTCGTCACAGACGAGTCGGTAGATCGCGGGATCCGGCTTGCGCAGGCCGACGCGGGCCGACTCCACGATCACATCGAAGACGCCGTCCAGTGGGCCGTCGCCGCGCCGGCCGCCGCCTTCGACCCAGTTGTTCGTCAGTGCTGCGGTCCGCTGTCCACGTGCGCGGATGGTCCCGATCGCCAGCAGCATCTCCGGGCGAGGTGCGAGCCCGTCACCGAGCCGCTTCATGACAGCTGCCGCGTCGACCTCGTACCCGCGTGCTGCGCATTCGAGCTCGAACGCCGGCACGAACTGTTCCACCGTGAGCTCGCCGCGTTCCATACGTCCCCATGCGCTGTGTTCGGGATCGGCGAGGATCGTCTCGGACAGGAAGCGATGCGGGAGCCTACGTTCGGCTTCGTATGCCCGCAGCTCGTCGATGGGTGACGGGAACACGACGCCACCGAGGTCGAAGACGACGGCCCGAGGCTCGGGTGTGCTCATGGGTCGACGAGCACACCGGGGTTGAGCACGGCGTGCGGATCGAGCGTGCGCTTCGCCGCGACGAGCGCGGCGGCGAAGAGGTCCGGTCGCTGCCGGTCGTACCAGCGCCGGTGGTCGCGGCCTACGGCATGGTGGTGGGTGACCGTGCCGCCCCCGTCGATGATGGCGTCCGATGCCGCGCGTTTCACGGCTTCCCACTGCTCGAGCTGGGCTCCCGGCGCCGCAGGCGCGATCACCGTGAAGTAGGGAGCCGGCCCGTCGGGGTAGACATGAGTGAACCGGCACGTCACGACGCCGTTCGGTGCGCCGATCTCGGCCAGCGCGGTGCGCGTCGCAGCTGTGACCGCCTCGTAGAACGTGTCGAAGCGATCCCAGGTCACCGCAGTCTCGAACGTCTCGTTGATCATGCCCATCGCGACGAGCGCGTCGCGTGTATACGGAGCGCGGACGAACGCGTCTCGCCATGTTCGGTCGGTCGCGTCAGGCCGGTCGGCGTCGAGTTCGGCGCCGGTGACTCGAATGTTCTCGTCATCGACGTTGGCGCCGTGGTCGCGAACGCACTCGACGGCGCGGGCAATGCCGGCGTCGACGGGGTGGTCCGCGGATTCGAAGCCGACGAGAAGGACATGCGTGCTGTCGTCGCCGATCCCCATGACCGTCGCCTCGGTCGCGTCGATCAGCCGACAGTTGCTCGGGAAGAGCCCACTCTGACCGAGCGCTCGCGCCGCGGCGACACCGTCTACGAACCGATCGAAGCGTGCCGTGGCCGATGCCCGATATACCGGCCGGTCCTGGAGGCGCATCCACGCTTCGGTGACGACCCCGAGCGTGCCTTCGGAGCCGAGCAGGAGGCGGTCGGGCGACGGACCGGCGCCCGAGCCGGGGAGACGTCGCGTCTCGAGGATGCCGCGGGGCGTGACGGCTCGGATCGACTCGACGAAGTCATCGATGTGGGTCTGGTTGGTGGCGTAGTGGCCACCCGAACGCGTGGCGATCCAGCCGCCGAGCGTGGAGAACTCGAACGACTGTGGGTAGTGACGCAACGTCAACCCATGGGGTCGGAGCTGGTCTTCGAGGGCAGGTCCGTACACGCCTGCCTGGATGCGGGCGGCACGCGACGTCCGATCGATCTCCACGACGGCAGCGAGGTTGCGGAGGTCGATGCTGACGGCGCCCGCGTACGTGTCGCCGACGTCGCACTCGACGCCACCGACGACGCTGGAACCCCCGCCGTACGGAATTGCCGCGGCGCTGACGTCGGCGCACCAGTCGAGCAGCGCAGCGACATCGGACTCGTCGCGGGGGATCGCAACGACGTCGGGTGGCTGCGAGAAGTCCCGCGCGAGCCCCCGCACGATGTCTCGGAACGACTTGCCGTAGGTGTGGCCGGCACGTTCGGAGGGATCGGTCGTGCAGATCTCGGCGAGCGCCTCTGGCGGCTCGAGGCGAGGAGTACGGAGTGCGATCTCGTCGATCGTCGGCGGGTCCACCACGTCGAGCCGGTCGAGATCGAACAACTCGGCGACGGTTCGTGCCATTCGCTCCCGTTGCTCGCGGTTCGGCCCCACGCCCTCGAGTCCCCACCCCCAGAAGCTCCGCGCCATGGCGCGGACACTAGGCAGAATGACGGTCACCCCGTAGGAGTGGAGGCCCGATGACGGATCGAGAGCTGGTCGACGCGCTCGAGGAGGTGTGGAGCTCCATGCGCGCCGTGGGCACCGAGCTCGTCGAGGGTGAATGGAGCGCACCAACGGACTGCCCCGGTTGGACCGTCCAGGACGTGTTCGCCCACATCGTCGGTATCGAGGAGGTATCGATGGGTCACGACGCGCCCCACGTCGACGTGCCCGACTACGACCACGTGACCAGCGACATCGGACGGATGAACGAGGTCTGGGTGGAGTCGATGCGTTCGATGACCGGTTCTGACGTGCTCGATCGCTTCACGATCGTCACCGAGGCGCGCCTCGCCGAGCTGTGCACGCTCGACGAGGCTGGCTTCGGCGCCGACTCGTGGACACCTGCCGGCCCCGGCACCGTCCGTGACCTCATACCGTTTCGGATCTTCGACTCGTGGGTCCACGAGCAGGACATCCGGCGCGCCGTCGATCGACCCGGCGGTCTCGACGGCACTGGCGCAGCGGTCACCTTGGAGCGTTGCGTGGGGAGCATGGGATACGTCGTCGGCAAGTCGGCCAGAGCGCCCGACGGCACGACGGTGCGCTTCGATCTCCTCGAGCCGCTCGCACGAAGCTTCTCCGTGGGTGTCGAAGGCGGACGAGGGAGCCTGCTCGACGAGGATCCCGACGATCCGACCGTGACGGTCGTGACGAGTGGCGACACGTTCGTTCGTCTCGCCTGCGGCCGCGCGACCGCCACCGACGCCGAGATCACCGCCACCGGGGACGCCGAGCTCGGCGCGGCAATCCTCGCCAACCTGCGCTTCCTGAAGTTCTGAGTGGTCGGAAACCGACGCACGGATCGATGTCTCGCTCCGCGCGGATGATCGTCAGAGCACGAGCTCGGCCATCAGCTGGAGTGCCTCGGGCTGCTGCGCGGCGACGATCATCGTCGTGACCGGCGATTCCTTCCACTCGTCGATCCGCTCGGCGATCCGCTCCTTCGGCCCCACGAGTGCGATCTCGTCGACCATCGTGTCCGGCACCGCGGCAGCGGCCTCACCTTTCTTCCCGTCGAGGTAGAGGTCCTGGATCTCTTTCGCAGCGGCCTCGTAGCCCATCCGGCACGCGAGGTCGTTGTAGAAGTTGCGCCCGCGCGCGCCCATGCCGCCGACGTAGAGGGCGAGCATCGGCTTCACGAATCCGTAGAGCGCGTCGACGTCGTCCCCCACGATCACGGTGACGGTCGGCGCGATGTCGAACGCGGCCTCCCTTGCCCCGTCTGCCTTGGCGAATCCCGCTCCCAACGACTCGGCGTAGGTCGTCTCGTACTTCGCGGGAGCGAAGAAGATCGGGAGCCAGCCGTCCGCGATCTCGGCCGCGAGCGCCACGTTCTTCGGACCGATGGCGGCGAGATAGATCGGGATGTCGGCGCGGCGCGGATGGACGATCAGCTTGAGCGGCTTGCCGAGGCCGGTCGCGTCCGGGCCCATGTACGGGATGTCGTAGTGCGTCCCGTGGTGCTCGAGCGGAGCCTCACGGCGCAGGATCGTGCGCACGATGTCGACGTACTCGCGCGTCTTGGCCAGTGGCTTGCCGTACGGCTGACCGTGCCAACCCTCGACGACCTGCGGACCGGAGAGTCCGAGCCCGAGGAGGAAGCGTCCACCGCTCATGAGGTCGAGAGTCGCGGCGGTCATCGCCGTCATTGCGGGGGTGCGGGCGGGCATCTGCATGATGGCGGGACCGAGCGCGATCGTCGACGTGCTCGCCATCAGCCAGGTGAGCGGTGTCACTGCGTCGGTGCCGTACGCCTCGGCGGTCCACATCGAGTGGAATCCGAGCCGTTCGGCCTCCTGTGCCATCGAGACTGCGGCGTTGAGGTTCGAACCCCAGTCCTGGTAGCCGAGATTGAGTCCGAGCCGCATCCGTACCTCCGTCGCCGTCGATCTCGGAATGGGATACCACACCTAGGCTGTTGCACCTCACGGCCCGAGGTCGAAGGTCCAAGGACGGTCGACGAAGGAAGGTCCCGATGACCCTGTTCACCCATCTGGTGCGCGGCGAACGAGCGGAGCGGCTGCTCTTGCTGCTGCACGGCTTCGGCGCCGACGAGCTGGATCTTCCCGGCGTCCTGCCATACCTCGACCCCGACGGCACGTTCCTCGCCGTCTCGCCCAGAGCGCCGATCGCGTCGCCGCCCGGCTTCTCGTGGTTCGACATCAGCGGGGCCCCGAATCCCGAGACCGGCCAGCTCATGGGGTTCGCCGACAGCCTCGACGAGCTCCGAAGCCTCTTCGACGCTGCCTGCACTGAACACGGGATGGCCCCCAACGAGGCCATCGTCGCCGGGTTCTCGCAGGGCGGTTCGATGGCGCTCGCGCTCGCGCTCGGAGCTGGTTCGGGCCCGCGGCCTGCGGGCCTGCTCGCGATGAGCAGCTTCCTCCCCCCCGGGATCGACCTCGACGAAACGGCGATCCGCACCGTACCGATGCTCGTCCAGCACGGCTCACAGGATCCGCTCGTGCCCGTCGAGCGTGGACGAGCGCTCGCGAAGGCGCTCCAGGGAGCCGGGGGCCACGTCGTCTACCGGGAGTACCCGATGCAGCACCAGATCGCCGCGGAGAGCATGGGCGACGCGAAGGCATGGCTCGAGGACGTGCTGTCGGGGATGACTCCGAGCGAGCCGATCGCCGAGCCGCAGGACGAAGGCCCGGTGAAGTCCGTGACGACCGCGACCTTCGACGCCGAGGTGCTGGCCTCGGAGGTCCCGGTCATCGTCGACTTCTGGGCACCGTGGTGCGGGCCGTGCCGCCAGGTGTCTCCCATCGTCGAGCAGATCGCGGCGATGCGCGAGGGCGCCTACAGGGTCGTGAAGGTGAACATCGACGAGGAGCCCGCGCTCGCGCAGCGCTACAACGTGCAGAGCATCCCGCTCATCGGGCTCTTCCGCAACGGTCGCCTCGAACGTCAGTCGCTCGGTGCGAAGCCGCGTCCTCAGCTCGAAGCCGAGCTGGGGATGCTCGTCATTCCGTGACCGTAGGTCGCGTTCCAGTTCCTAGCCGGGACGAACCGCCCCCACCGGGCCGCCGCTCGACCGGTAGATGGGGGCGACGCGCACGACGTCGCCGGTCTGCGGCGCGTTGATCATCTGAGCGTTCCCGATGTAGATCCCGACGTGTTGGCTTCCGCCGGGCCCGTAGAACACGAGGTCCCCCGGCTGGAGCGCGTGCAACGCGACCTTCGGGAACATCGCGTACTGCGCTCCGGAGTAGTGCGGCATCAAGATTCCTGCCGCGCCCCACGCGCGCATGGTCAGGCCCGAGCAGTCGTAGGTGTCGGGCGGGCAATCGATGCCGAACGCCGGCTGATGTCGTCCCCAGCCGTTGCCGCCGAAGCAGTACGGCTTGCCGAGCTGCGCACGCGCGAAGTCGAGCGCGATCTGCGCGCGGTTCGTCGGTGGAGGTGGTGGCGTCGACGGGGGCGGGTCGGGTGGCGTCGGCGCGGCGACCGGCGCACCGCCGCTCGGAGGCGGCGTGAGCGGTGCGCCGGGGACGAGCAGCGCGAGCTCAGCCTCTCGGCGAGAGCGTTCCTCGTCGATCAGCGTCTGGATCTCCACGTTCACGTTGTCGAGCAGGAACGCTTGGTCGGCGTTCGCCTGCTGGATGGCTGTGGCCTTCTCGGCAAGCGCGTCGCGCTCGGTCGTCGCAGCATCTCGCGCGACCTCGCGCTCACGTCGATGCTCGGCGAGTCTTCCCTGTGCAGCCTGCAGTTCGACGACGAGCTTCGCGTCGGACGCGGCTGCCGCGCCCGCGTACTTCGCCCGCGCGTTGCGCTCCTGCGGGTCGGAGACGTTCAGGATGTCGAGCGCACCGCCGGTGCCGGCACGCTTGTACGCGGATGCTGCTCGTTGGTTCACATCCCGCCGGCGACGGTCGACCTGTCGCTCGGCTTCGTCGATGCGACCTTGCGCGTCGGCGATCTCGGCTTCGATCTGTTCGAGGCGGTAGTGCGCGCCGTTCAGCTCCTCGGCGAGGGCAGAGATGCGAACACCGTTCTCGTCGATCCGAGCCTGGATCTCTCGTGCCAGCGCTCGTGTGTCCTCGAGGGTCGCGGGTGGCAGGTCCTCCAACCCGGGTTCGGCGAGCGCGACGCCCGGCACGACGAACGTCGCGACCACGGCGAGCGTGAGCGTCGCCAGGAGCGGGTGTCGGACCAAGAGCAGGGCTTCCTCGAGTGGCGCGCGTTGCAGTCCCTACCCCGCCCGGGGGTGAGCCAGCGTCGACGCTGTGCCTCCAGGGCTCAGATATCGACGCGAGCAGAGCGCGCCTTGAGCCGTCGGGAGGTTGTCGGGGAAGTCGTGCGGAGCGTTCTACCCGGGCCGGACGGCGTAGCGGATGCCGGACACCGGCACGTGCTTCACGGCATTCGGATTGTTGGCGTGCGTCGTGGCATGCACCATCATCCCGCCGCCCGTGTACATGGCGACGTGCCCGGTACCGCCCTGATCCCGGAACAGGAGGTCACCCGGCTGGATCGCAGAGAGTGAAACCTGCGGGAATGCCTGGAACTGTGGTCCGGAGACGGTCGGGATGCTCAGGCCACCGCCGTTCTTCCAGGCCATGAAGGTCAGCCCCGAGCAGTCGAAGCACGAGGGACCGAACCTGTTGCCGTTGTTGCAGTACGCCTTCCCGACCTGGGCGAGCGCCCATCCGACCGCTCCGCCGGCACCGGCGTTCGACGGCAGGTTGTCGCCGTAGGTCGGTGTTCCACCCGATGGTCCTTCGCCCGATGGGCTCTCGATCGCTTGGCGAGCCTGCGCCTGCTCGGCGCGCTCGCGGGCGGCCCGTTCTCGAGCGACGAGCTCCTCGAGCTCGCCCTCCACCTGGCTCTGGAGCTCTGCGAGCCGCTGCTCGTTTGCCTGCGCCGCAGCCCCACGGGCGTCGAGCGCACCTTTCTCGGCTTCGAGTTGCTCGCGGGCCCGCTCGGATTCTTCGCGCTGGACGTCGAGCTCCTCTTGGGCGAGCGTGAGCTTGTACATCGTCTGCTCGTCCTCGCTGGCAGCCGCGGACGCGTACTTGGAGCGCGCTTCGAAGTCGGTCGCGTTCGTCACGTCGAGGTCCGCGAAGGCGTTCCCTCCACCGGCCTGCTTGTACGCAGCAGCAGCGCGGTCGTTCACCAGCTTCTTCAGCCGATCGGCCTCTGCCTGTGCTGCGGCGATCCTCATCTGGGCGTCTTCGACGGCGGCTTGGGCATCGGCGATCGCGAGCTCCGCTGTGTGCATCTCCTCGCTGATGACCGAGATCTGCATCTCAGCTTCGTTGAGCTCGGCTTCGAGCTGGCGGGCGCGTTCGCGCAGGCTCTCCGCGGTCTGACCACTCGCGGTCGGAGCTAGCAGCGCCCCGGTCATCGCAACGGCGAGCGTGACGAACGTCAGTTGCTTCCAGCGCTTGGGCCGGAGGTTCAATGTGGGACTCCTTGGGCTCCAGTGCCCTCTGTCGGTCCGTACTGAAACGCGGTCCAATCAGGAATTGCGAACAGCCCTGCCTGTGACGACGCCCGAGCGTCACGCGGGACGACCGGGCGTTCCCGTGACGCTAGACACGCGCTCACACCTCATGCCAGCTTTCCCGGACAGTCCACCCGGCGCTGACCAGGTGCTTTGCTGTGTTTCGCCAGGTCAGCAGCCAATCGGCACATCACCCGGTGTTCACGTGGAGCGCCCAGCCCTGTGTTGGTGGCGGGTCGTGCAGGTCCGCGAGATCCGGGGCGATCCACGACATCGACCTTGCGATCTCGCGCGCTGTGCGTTGCCACTCGCGCGGGTCCCAACCCTCGGCGGCAGCGCCGAGGGACGTGTCCTGGCGGAGATGCACGAACGCAGGGAGGCGCTCGAGCCCCAAGCTGGCCACCAGCGCGCGGTCGGGATCGAGGAACACCATCGCCTCGTCCACGGCGTCGCCCAGGATGCGACGCGCGACAGACGCGGTGCTCGGAACGACGTACGCGGTGTGGCAGTTCGCCTCACCGAAGGTGGCGAAGATGCGGCGTGCGACCGGGATCCATCTGGAACCTTCGGGACGGTCCGGGAGGATCACGAGACAGAGTTGGAAGATCGTGGTCCATTCGGCCAGCGTGCGCGTCGTGCCCTTGAGGTCGCCGATCGCGAGCTGCGGGTCGGGATGCTGCGCCATGGCCGGGAACGTTACCCGTGCCTGCGTGCCCGCTTCGGAACCTCCGGGCCTAGTCTTCGCGTGCGTGAGCAGGCGGGACCAGATTCGCATGACCGACGGTGAGATCGCTGCGTTGCTCGGTGACGCGCGCACGCTCCAGGTCGCGACGATCAATCCCGATGGGACCCCGCACCTCGTCCCGATGTGGTTCACGGTCGACGACGGCAACCCGGTGTTCTGGACCTACGCGAAGAGCCAGAAGATCGCAAACCTGCGTCGCGACCCGCGCATCAGCGTGCTCGTCGAAGCCGGCGACGTCTACGAGAAGCTGCGTGGTGTTTCCATGCAGGGCCGCGCGGAGCTGGTCGAGGACCGCGACGAGGTGTTCGCGCTCGGCGAGCGGATCTTCGAGCGCTACTGGGGACCCATCACCGACGACGCCGTTCGGGAGGGCGTCCACGTGATGGGAGCGAAGCGGGTCGGCGTGATCATCCGCCCCGACAGCGTCGTGAGCTGGGATCACAGCAAGCTCGGTGGTTCCTACTGACTGCCAACGACCGAGGGAGGATCAGCGATGGGGGAGATGGTCGAGTTCCCGAGCAACGGCACGACTGCGACGGGCTACGTCGCCGTCCCCGAGTCGGGCTCGGGCCCCGGAGTCCTCGTCATCCAGGAGTGGTGGGGGCTGAACGAGCAGATCCGCGAGGTCTGCGACCGCCTTGCCACAGGCGGGTTCGTCGCGCTCGCCCCCGATCTCTACCGCGGCGACGAGACCCGGGTTGAGGACGAGGCGATGAAGCTGATGCTGGCGCTCAACATCGAGCAGGCCGCGAAGGACATGGCCGGTGCGATCGATCACCTGCTGCGGCGGAGCGAGGTCACGAGCGATGGAGTCGGTGTGACCGGCTTCTGCATGGGAGGCGGGCTCGCGCTCTGGCTCGCGACGCTTCGGCCGGACGACGTGAAGGCCGTCGTGCCCTTCTACGGCGTCTTGCCATGGCCGAACGCCCAGCCCGACTACGAGAAGCTCCGCGCGCCGCTGATGGGGCACTACGCCGCCAACGACCAGTCCGCGAGTCCCGAGATGGTGGCCGAGCTCGACGAGCAGCTCGGACGGCTCGGCAAGCGTGCCGAGTTCTTCGTCTACCCGAACTGTGACCACGCGTTCGCCAACCACCACCGTCCCGAGGTCTTCGTGGGTGACGCCGCTGAACTCGCCTGGTCACGCACCCTCGAGTTCTTCCGAGCGAACCTCACCTGAGCGACGCCACGCCACCGCACGCCACCGAACCCACAGGTTTGCGGTGCCTCCGTCGCACAGGTCGCGCGCAAGCTCGCCGAGAACGCTGAGCAGTCAGCCGAGTCCGATAGCCGTGAGCATGGAGGGCGGGATCGAGTCGTCGCCGCGGGCAAGCATGGCGGCGCGCTCCACGTTGATGGCGTCGCGGTCGCGTTCGATCCAGCGATCCCACGGTCCTGCGCCCACCTGGTTGACGTCGCCACGGGCCTCGACGCATGCACGCAGGTAGCCCTGGAGCTCCCGGACCTCCACCTCGCCGCCGATCGGTCCGTGTCCGGGAACGATCAATCCGGCGAGGTCCGCGACCGCGTCGAGCATGAGTGCCCACTCGGCCGGATCGCCCTGGAACGCCAGCGGTGTCACACCGAAGAAGCACAGGTCGCCTGCAAAGCACACGTCGGCATCCGGCACGAGCGCGAGCACGTCGCCGCTCGTGTGTCCGCTCGCGGGCAGCACCTCGATGCGAGGTGTCAGCGACGCAGCTCCGTCGACGAGGTGTGTCGCGGGACGAGTGCCGAGCTCTGCGATCTCGTCGAACTCGTCGGTGAACGCCGGCATGAACGCCTTGTACGCGTCGATCGGCATCGGCTGGTCGAGCAGTGTGCTCGTGTCGGGCGACGCGTACACCGCTGCGTGCGGGAACGCTTTCGTACCCCCCACGTGGTCGATGTGGGCATGGGTCAGCACCATGCGGCGCACCGGCTGGTCGAGCTCGGCGACGGCCGCCGCGAACGGAGCCCACTGGGAGCGCACCATGAGCGTGTCGACGACCGTGAGCCCGTCGCCGTCGACGACCACCCCGGCGTTGCTCACTCCGGCGCCGCCGTCGGGCTGGAGCCACACGAACACGCCCTCGGCGATGGCCTCGAGGCTCGGCTTCGGCACTCGGGCGAGGGTACCGGTACATTCGTCGCCATGTCAGAGCGCACGCGCAACCTGCCCCGCCGTTCCTGCCTCTCGGTCCCCGGTTCGAGCGACAAGATGCTCGCCAAGGCCCCGAACCTCGGCGCCGACATGGTCTTCATCGACCTCGAGGATTCGGTGTCACCCCTGGAGAAGGAAGCAGCACGTTCCAAGGTGGTGCACGCGGTCCGCGAGCACGATTGGGGCGACACCGTGTTGTGCGTTCGCGTCAACGCGTGGGACACGCCGTGGACCGCGTACGACGTGCTCGAGGTCGTGGGCGACTCCGGCGAGCGCCTCGAAGAGGTCATGCTCCCGAAGGTCCAGACGCCCGCAGAGGTCGTCGCGCTCGACCTGCTCCTCACCCAGGTCGAGCGCAAGGCGGGCCTCCCCGTGGGTCACATCGGCATCGAGGCCCAGATCGAGACCGCCCGCGGCATCATCAACGTCGACGAGATCTGCGCCGCGAGTTCGCGGCTCGAGACGATCATCCTCGGACCCGTCGACATGTCGGCGTCGATGGAGATGCCCAGCCTGCGCGGTGGCCTCCAGATTCCCGAGTACCCCGGCGACTACTTCCACTACGTGTTCGTGCGAATCCTGATGGCGGGCCGCGCCAACGGCTTGCAGGTGATCGACGGGCCGTACGTCGCAGTGCGCGACGTCGAAGGTTTCCGCGAGTTCTCGACGCGCGCCCAGCAGCTCGGCTACGACGGCAAGTGGGCGCTGCACCCCGACCAGGTCGCCGTCCTCAACGAGCTCTTCTCGCCGACACAGGAGCAGTTCGACAAGGCGCACGACATCCTCGAGGCCTACGAGAAGGCGACGACCGAAGGTGATCGCAAGGGAGCGGTCATGTTCGGCGACGAGATGATCGACGAGGCCAGCCGCAAGGTCGCCACGAAGCTCGTCTCACGCGGCGAGCGCGCCGGCCTGGTCCGCAGCAACGGCTGACGCAGGATGTGGAGCGGCGGAGTGGGGGCTCACTCCGTGCTTCAGACAGGCTTCGCCGGTACGACGCCCGCATGGGCGTCGTACCGCCTGCAGAACTGCGCGCGGAGCAAGCCCCCACTCCGTCTGACGAGACCCACGCGGCGGTAGGTCAGGCGAGAGCTTGCTCGGCGAGGCGGCGGGCGATGACGCGTAGGCACAGGGTCTCGTCGGCGCCTTCGAAGATTGAGAGCACCCGGGCATCGACGAAGTAGCGCGAGACACCAAACTCCTCGGCATAGCCCATCCCGCCGTGCAGCTGCATGGCCTCGCGCGTCACCCACTCGGCCGCGCGGCACACGTATGCCTTCACCATCGACGCCTCGAGTGCCCCTTCGCCCTTGGCCATGCGCCGCGCCACGTCGTAAGAGAACTGGCGCCCCGCCTGGATGAGCGCGGCCATGCGTGCGAGCTTCGCCTTGCTGAGCTGGTAGTCGAACACGGGTTTCGCGAACACCGTGCGTTCGCGCGCGTAGTCGAGCCCGGCGTCGAACGCAGCCTGCATCAGCCCGACCGCGCGCGCCGCGGTCTGGAGCCGACCGTTCTCGAAGCCCGACATCTGGAGGTAGAAACCCTTGCCGAGTCCCTCGTCGCCGCCGACGAGGTTCTCGGCGGGCACGAACCAGTCGTCGAACGCGACCTCGTAGGAGTGCATGCCGCGGTAGCCGATCGTGTCGATGGCCCGACCCTCGAGCGTGCCGCCACCCTCCTGGGTGAGCGCGAAGGAGTGCCCCGGCACCGGCTCCTTCTCGACGACGAACAACGAGAGCCCGCGGTGGCCGACGCTGCGGTCGGGGTCGGTGCGCGCGAGCAGCATCAGCAGGTCGGCGCGACCGGCGAACGTCGCCCAGGTCTTCACCCCGCTCACCAGGTAGCCGCCCTCGGTCGGGGTCGCGGTCACCTTGATGCCGGCGACGTCCGAACCGAAGTCGGGCTCGGTCACCATCACCCCGGCCATGAGCTCACCGCTCGCGATTCGTGGGAGCAAGCGCTGCTTCTGCTCCTCGGTGCCCCCGGCGACGAGCGCGCGGGTGAGGATCTCGGGTCGGGTGATGAGGGATCCGCCGATGCCCAGCGAACCCCACGAGAGCTCCTCGGTGGCGACGACCATCCCGAGGTAGTCCGATTCGCCGCCGGTCGCGAAACCACCGTACGACTCGGGCACGCTGAGCCCGAACCCACCGATCTCGGCGAGGCCGGTGATGAGGTCCTCGGGGATGTCGCCGTTCGTCCGGTGCACGTGCTCGGCGACGGGGCGGATCTTGTCGAGCGCGAAGCGGTGAAAGGTCTCGCGCACCAGCTCGAAGTCGTCCCCGAGGTGCGTGGGCCCGGTGCCCGTCGACGGCAGGGTCTCGGCGAGGGTCTGGAGGTACTCGGGGGAGCGGTGCTGCGCGATGAAGTCGCGCGCTGGGCCGAGCGCGCCTGGGGTGACGCCCCAAACCTCGTCGCGTGCGATGAGGCGGGAACCCAGATCGGCGAGCGCGTCCGCGACGAACGCGCATGCGAGCATCGACTCGGTCTCGCCGGTGGCGCCGTAGTCGAGCATGACGCGACACCCCTCGACGCCGGCGGCCGCGTGCGCCAGGTCGTAGGCGAGCACCTGGTGCTCGTCGAGCTTGGCGACGGAGATGCGCTCACCGTCGCGGGAGACCTCGGCGAGATGGCTGGAGGCGCTCTCGACGATCCCGCCGGCCACGTCGAGGGCCGCTCGGGCGGCGTCGAGGTCGGTCACGGCCCGGAGGCTACCGACGGTCGGTTCGCGTTCCGAAGTGGAGCCGTCGCTCTCGCCGCTTCCGGTCAGCCCTCGTCGGGGGTGTCAGGCGGTGTGGTCGTGGCCGTGGTGGTCGTCGTCGGTGTGGGCTCGGGCGCCACGGTGGTCGTCGTCGGTGCGGGCTCGGGCGCCACGGTGGTCGTCGTCGGCGACGTCGCTCCGCCCGAAGACGACGAGGACGACGGGGCACGGTAGGTGCCCTGGATCTGTGAGCTGCCGGGGGTCTGGATGACCTCCTTGGCCTGATCCGGCACCGCCTGGCCGGTGATGTCCCAGGTGGCGTCGAGGCGGTAGAAGACGGCCCTCGCCATCAGATCGCCGCCTTCGGCGCTCAGGTGCACCCCGTCACCGGCGCGCATCGTGACCGTGTCACCGTCCTCGTCGGGGAGCGACGACGCGTAGTCGCCGCCGGAGTCGGAGAAGAGCGTGTACGCGTCGACGTAGGTGACGTCGGGGAAGCCGTCAGCGACATCCTGGAACACCGTGTTGATCTTGGCGGCGCGGGCGTCGTCGGTGGAGTTGGCGAGGGTCGGGACCCCGACCCAGTACACATCGCGGCCGTTCCCGACGAGCAGCGCCATCATCGCCTCGACCTTCTGTGCGTACTCGTCCTGCCACCCGTCGCCGCTCGGGAAGATCTTGGCATCGTTCGTGCCGATGACGAACGCGATCGCCTCGGGATCCAGACGGGCGAGCTCGTCGGTCGCGTGCTCCGGCCAGTCGAAGAAGTCCTCGCTCTCGAGTCCGCTCGAGACGCGCGAGTCGAACACCGGCTGGACGACACCGGACTCGGCCGTCATCTCGCCGAGCGACGGTCCGAGCGAGCCGGCGAGCGAGTCACCCGCGATCCACAGGCGGAGCGGGTCATCCGGTGTGAGCGGTCGCGTCGGGTCTGCCGGTGTCCCAGCCGCCTCGGCTGCGCGGGTGCGGGAGTCCGCGAGCACGGGACCCGGACCGCCGGGCAGGCGCAAGGTGTCGGTGAGCACCAGCCCGCCGACTGCGACAGCGACCGTCAACGCCATGGCGCTCGCGAACGCGCGCATGCGTCGACGACGGCGCTCGCGATGCTGGTATTCGCGACGCGTGAGAGAACGGGGATCTGAAGAGCTCGCCATGGGGAGGTGCGCCAAGCGCGCGCCGATCGTACCCTCACTCGCCCGCTAGGCAGGCTCGACGGCGCGTTCGAGCTGGGTGCGGTACAGGTCGGCGTACAAACCCTCCGCGCGCAGCAAGTCGTCGTGTCGGCCTTGTTCGACGATCTTGCCGCGGTCGATCACCAAGATGCGATCGGCGGAGATGATCGTCGACAGCCGATGTGCGATCACGATCGCGGTCCGTCCGGTGAGTGCCTCACGGAGCGCACGCTGGATTGCGAGTTCCGACTCGGAGTCGAGGTGCGACGTGGCCTCGTCCAGGATCACGATCGTCGGATCCTTCAGCAACATCCGGGCGATCGCGAGGCGCTGTTTCTCGCCCCCGGACATCCGGTAGCCACGCTCGCCGACGATCGTGTCGTAGCCATCGGGCAGCGACTCGATGAGGTCGTGGATGCGCGCGGCACGGGACGCGGCGACGATCTCGTCGTCGCTTGCATCGGGGTGCGCGTAACGGAGGTTCTCGCGGATCGAGTCGTGGAAGAGGTGTGGATCCTGCATCACCATGCCGACGTGCGCGCGGAGCGAATCCAGGCGGTAGTCCCGCACGTCGCGCCCATCGATGCGGACGGCTCCTTCTACGACGTCCTGGATGCGCGGGACCAGCATCGCGGTCGTCGTCTTTCCCGCGCCCGACGGTCCCACGACCGCGACAGTCTCGCCCGGCTCGACGGTGAAGCTCACGTCGCGCAACGTGAATCCACCACCGTCGCCTTCGTTGGAGACGAGACCCTCCTCGAGCGACGGGATGCCCGCGAGCGCAGCCGGCGGATGGCGGAACCACACGTGGTCGAACTCGATGCGCCCGAGCGGACGCTCGAGGTCGATCGCGTCGGCTCGATCGGTGACGAGCGCCGGGAAGTCCAGCACCTCGAACACTCGCTCGAACGCAACCAGCGCGGTGAGGACGTCGACCCGAGCGTTGGTGAGCTGGGTGAGCGGTTGGTAGATCTGTGTGACGTAGACGACGAAGGCTGCGACGGTGCCGATCCCGATCGCGCCCGAGATCACGAGGTTGCCGCCGACCAGGTAGACGACCGCGGTGCCCACAGCGGCGACGAATCCGAGGGCGACGAACAGGATCCGGGAGTACATGGCGGTCTTGAGCCCGATGTCCCTGACCTTGCCTGCACGCTCCGCGAAGAGGTCGCGCTCGTCGTCGGATCGGCCGAAGAGCTTGACGACGAGCGCACCGGACACGTTGAAGCGTTCGGTCACCGTGTTGTTCATCTGCGCGTTGAGCTGCATGCCCTCGCGGGTGGCGCGCTGAAGCCTCCGACCGATGTGTCGCGCCGGGACGATGAATGCCGGGAGCACGAGCAACGTGAGCACTGTCAGGCGCCACTCCAGGGCGAGCATGAACGAGAGCGTGACCCCAACGGTGATCACGTTGGAGGCCACCGTGCCGAGCGTGTTCGTGACGGCTTGCTGCGCGCCGACGACGTCGTTGTTCAGACGCGAGAGGAGCGCGCCTGTCTGCGTGCGGGAGAAGAACGAGACCGGCAGCCGCTGCACGTGGTCGAAGAGTCGCACCCGCATCTCGTAGATGAGGCCCTCGCCGATCTTGGAGGAGTAGTACCGCTGGAGGAGGGAGGCGAACGCGCTCGCGATCGCCAGCACGACGGCGCCCGCAGCGAGGACGGCGACCAGGCCTCGGTCTTCTTGCGGGACGGCGGTGTCGAGCAGCGAGCGCAGCAGCAGAGGCGGGATCGCCGTGATGACAGCGGCACCCACGACGGTAGCGAGGAACAGGATCAGCGTTGTCCGGTAGGGCGCCGCGAGGCGCAACACGCGGCGGAGCAACGCCCGTTCCACCTTCTTGCCACTCACGGCGTCTGGATCGCGGCGAAAGCTCGCCATCATCGGGTGCACAACTGCTCCAACCTACTGGTGTTGCACGGGATTCCCGACCGCGATCCTGGGCAGATGTCGGGAACCGGGGCTCACTCCGTGCTTCGACAGGCTTCGCCACTCGAACACTCATCGCGTGTTCGAGTGCCTGCAGAACTGCGCGCGGAGCGAGACCCGTTTCCCGCTCTTGGCCATAGGCTTCCGGACCATGGCCGTCACCGATCCCGAGATCCGCGAGCAGATGGTCGCGACCGTGCGGCGTTTCGTGGAGCGTGAGGTGCTCCCGGTGGCGTCCGAGCTCGAGCGCGCCGACGAGTACCCGGCCGAGATCGTCGACGGGATGCGCGAGCTCGGCCTGTTCGGGGTGACCATCTCGGATGAGCACGGCGGCCTCGGCCTCGACCTCCGCACCTACATCGGTGTCATCGAGGAGCTCGCCGCGGGCTGGATGTCCCTGTCGGGGGTGCTCAACACGCACGTCATGGTCGCCAACCTGCTCGTCGCCAACGGTACGGACGCGCAGCGTGCGCGATGGCTCCCGAGGCTCGCCGCCGGCGAGATCCGCGGCGCACTCTCGCTGTCGGAGCCCGACGCCGGGAGCGACACCGGTGCGCTGACCTGCCGCGCCACCCGAGATGGGGACGAGTACTCGATCAGCGGGACCAAGACCTGGGTCACGAACGGCCAGCGTGCCGGCCTCGTCGCGCTCGCCGCGCGGACCGACGATGGCATTACGTGCTTCATGGTCGACAAGGAGGCCGGTGCCGCGACGTTCGGGGGCGTCACCGTCAGCCGCAACATCGGCAAGCTCGGCTACAAGGGGATCGAGACGGTCGAGATGTCCTGGGACGAGCATCGAGTGTCCGCCGACTGCGTGCTCGGTGGTGACGCCGGACTCGGCCGAGGCCGTCAGTTCATCCTTGCCGCGCTCGAAGTCGGTCGCATCAACATCGCCGCACGCGCGGTCGGCGTCGCTCGGGCGGCGTTCGAGGCAGCGATCCGATATGCGCAACAGCGCGAGACGTTCGGGAAGCCGATCGCGCAGCACCAGTCCATCCAGAACAAGCTTGCCGACATGGGCACAAAGATCGCGGCGGCCCGCCTGCTCGCGCAGCACGCGGCTGACCTCAAAGACGCCGGCGTCCGATGCGACGTCGAAGCCGGGATGGCGAAGCTCTACGCGAGCGAGACTGCGTTCGAGGTCGCGAGCGACGCGATGCGCGTGCACGGCGGCGTCGGCTACACGACCGAGCTACCGATCGAGCGTTACTACCGCGACGCGCCGCTGATGATCATCGGCGAAGGTACCAACGAGATCCAACGACTCGTCATTGCCCGCGGCCTCCTGGAGCGTTACCCACTCGGAGGTTGAGCGGATCGGTCGTCACGGAGGAGTGCCACGGGCTCGCCGCGGCGCAGGACGCGGTGACCCAGGCGCCCGATCGCTACGAAGGGAACTGACCCGAGACCGCTCGGTACCCTCCAGGTCCATGACCGTGCACGAGCGGCCCTTCGGGCGGTACTTCGAAGACTTCGAACCCGGCGACGTCTACCGGCACTGGCCGGGCAAGACGATCACCGAGTACGACGACCACCTGTTCTGCATGATCACGATGAACCATCATCCGCTGCACACCGACGCGTGGTTCGCCGAAACGCAGACCCAGTTCGGGCGCAACGTTGTCGTGGGCAACCTCGTCTACTCGGTGGTGCTCGGCATGAGCGTGCCCGACGTGAGCGGTCTCGCCATCGCCAACCTCGAGGTCGAGGAGCTCAAGCACTCGAAGCCGACGTTCCACGGCGACACGATCTACGCGGAGACGAAGGTGCTCGACCGCAAGGAGTCGTCGAGCAAGCCCGATCGCGGCATCGTCACGGTCGAGACTCGCGGCTTCAACCAGCGCGGCGAGGAGGTCTGCTACTTCCGTCGCAAGGTCATGGTGCCCACACGTGCCGCCGCGTCGCCGCGACAGCGTCCCTACGAGACCGACGACTGACACCCGGCTCCGCAAGGTCGTGTCGGCGTCGCGTGTCTCTGCGGATCAGGTGCGGAGGAAGTCGACGATGCGGGGGAGCACCGCGTCGGGCCGCTCGAGGTGGAGGAAGTGTCCGGCGCCGTCGATGATCTCGTACTCGATCTGGGGGACGAACGCGCGCAGCTCGTCCTCGCCGACGAGATCCGCGGGGTAGATCGCGTCGAGCTCGCCGTGGAGGTAGAGCGCAGGCACGGGAACCGGTGAGACCATCGCCCCCTGG
>Ga0299914_10000524_pt1 | contig 23162 bp, 19 predicted proteins | sample RVTome_10_FD_201361 | JGI IMG/M metagenome (GOLD analysis project Ga0299914, IMG submission 201361) | Soil microbial communities from uranium-contaminated site in the Upper Colorado River Basin, Wyoming, United States - RVT153D57 (version 2) ...
TTGCCAAGGCATGACAAACCCCCTGTTCTGGCCTTAACCAAGGGATGAGTGTCACCCATGTCCTGGCACGTTTGTTACCTATGTCTACGGTCCATACATGTATGAAGAGTGCGTGCGTACCCATCCGGAAGCCATGTGCCGCGCGGCACCACGAACAAAATATGCCTCATCAGCCACGGTCACTCACCGGCATGCCCGATATGCCTGTCCAGGAACTCCAGCACGATTTCATGTGCGCGCACCCGGTTGGCCTCGTTCATGAAGCCATGACTTTCCGTATCCACGTAAAACGTCTCCACGGGTTTGCCGGCCGATTTCAGCGCCGCTTCCATCTTTCTCGCGTGACTGATCGGCGCGCGCTCATCCTTGCCGCCATGCACGAGCAGCACGGGCGCCTGAATCTGATCCGCCAGGCGGCTGGGTGATCGCGCTGCCCATTCCGCCTTGTCTTCACCCAGTGTTGCACGCATGTACGACTTGCCCCACAACGCATCCGGAATGTCGCCTTCGGTGAACAGCAATTCGATATCCGAAACGCCGTACATGCTGACGCCACACCGGTAAAGATCCGGTTCGCGCACCAGGCCCATCATCGTGGCATAACCACCATAGCTCCCGCCGACGATGCAGGTACGTTCAGGATCCGCCAGTTTTTCCTTGATCGCCCAGCGCGTAGCGTCGGTCACATCATCCTGCATGATGCGGCCCCACTGTCCGTACCCGGCACCCTCGAAATAGCGGCCACGACCGGTGGAACCGCGGAAATTCACCTGCAAAACGCCGTAGCCGCGCGTCGCGAGCATCTGCACCATCGGATCGAAATGCCATGTATCGCGGGCATGCGGACCGCCGTGCACGAGAACGACCAGCGGCGCGAGACCGTCAACGCCTTGTGCCGGGGTGTAGAAACCTTCAAGCGATACGCCATCGCGCGCCTTGAAACTCACGGGTTGCATTTCGACCAGTTGCGCAGGCTTCAAGTCCGTCTTGTACGGCACCAGGAACTCAGCCTGCAGTGTTTCCGTATCGATACTGTAATAGGCACCCGGATCGATATCGGAATGCACGAACGCAATCACCTCGCGGTAATCCCGCGTCGCGCTGGTAAACGCGACACGCTTGCCCGGAAATGCCTGCAACAGGCCGCGATGCAGTTTCGACAAGCGATGCTCGGCGTCGACGTACACGACTTCCGAACGCTCCGCGTCCACTACTACCCATAAAGGCTCGCGCGTATATGGATCGAAATAGACACGAGAGATGTCGTGCTTGTCGTCGCGGAACAACAACCTGCTTTCGCCGTTTTCCAGCCGTAATTCGTACAGGCCCTGTGTGTCCACTCCGGCATTCGAGATATGAAACACTTTTGTGCCGTCGGCACTCACCGCCGCAGGCCAGGTGTAGCCTTCCTGAGCGGCCGCGCTTGCCGTTTTCTTCCATGTACCGGAATCCGAGATGAATTCGTGGATATGGATCGCCCAGTCGCTGTCCACAGAAACAGCATAGCGGAGCTTGCCGTTCACGTCGGCCACGAAACTCGCACCTTTCGCGGGTCCGCTTGCCACCTCGGTAAGCGTTCCGTTCAGAATATTCAAACGGTAGACCGTGGGTATGGCTTCGGAAAAATGGCGAACATTCCATGGGTATGAAGCAATCAGCACATGATGCTCGTCGTCGCGAATATCCGTGATGAATCGTCCCCAGGCGCGACTCGGCGCCGCGGTCTTCAACCGGGTGCCCGCGCGTTTCTGGTCGTTGGCGTTACCCGTGCGGTAACCGAAAACCGGAATGAACGATTTGCCGTTCGCGGACGCCGCAAAGATTTCCCCGTACCAGACCGGCTGGTCTTGCCAGCCCAGACGAACGGCATTGGTGAACAGCAACCTGTCGTCCTTGATCCAGTAAACGTCGGCAACAACTTCCTGACCCTGCAACATCATATTGCCCTGCAGATCCAGCTTGTCGCGACCCAGAACCACAAGGCGCTCCTTGCCGTCGACAGGCATCTTGACTGCCAGATATTTTCCGTTCGGCGAGATTTCCACGTCCATGAACTTTGCGTCGGCAAACAACTGTTGCAAGGAAGGTTTGGATACCGCGTTCGCGCCTTCCAGGCGGAAAGCCAGTGACTGGCTGGCGTCATCGTGCTCGAACACGTCATACGCGGCATTCACGGAAAGCGTCGCGGCGTTCTTCCCGTCCATGAAAAACTGCTTGATGTCCTGCTTCATCATCCAGTTGCGAATGACGGCATGCAGCTCGTCTGGAAGATCGGTATCGACGTCCCCGACAACAATCGTTCCGTCACCCTGCCTGGTCACGGATGCGTGTATGCTTCCCGAACGAATCTGTTCATCCTCGGCCTGAACGTTCACCGATAGAAAAACAGTCAGCGCAATGAAGAAGTATTGCGATTTATACGTACAGTGTCGAAACATCTTCGAATCTCCGTGCTGGGTGCTGCGCCGGCTTCCCTGGCAGCACTCTGTTCTGTTGTCATATCGACACGACCTCTACCTTTGATCGTCGCGTTATGTGCGTGCTTTTGATTCCCTTCTCAAAAAAAACGTGAACGGCCACATACGGTTATAGTTTCCGTTATCGTCAATTGCGCTTTGCAAATCAGTCCTGCGCTTGCTGGTTTTGATCTTCGATCATTGAGGTCAGCACATCGCACGCCTTGCTATCTTTTCTTTCCTTGCAGACTTCCGGCGAAAGCTGTATCCCATCCCATGTTCTGAAATAGAAGTTCCAGAACCCTGCGATCCGACTCTTATCAAGCTTGTCCAGCTCTTTGAAAAATACAATCGCGTCTTTTCCTGAAAACTCGGATCGAAATATGGCGCGCAAATAATTTGGGCTGTCTGCAAAGCCACGCAGTCCCGCACTAACGGAAATCAGTTTTTTTGCATAGCGTTCAATACCCACCACAGGCTTTACTTTCGGCAAATGGTTACCAACAATCACGTGATCTCCCGCGAGATGTGGACGCTCTTCTTCTTGATCGAAGATTCTCTGAAACTCTTCCGGGCTTGACGGAAAGCATTCGAAAAGGCGCTGCTTGTCATCGGCTGACAGCTCTTTTCTCGGAATATATTCTTCCAGACAAGTGATTTTTTCATCAACACTCATCTGTTGATCGTTGCCTAACTGATCATTGCAAGATGTGCTTGAAGTCGCGAGCGCCAAAGTTAAAGTGATCAGTTTATATCTTTTCAATAAGATCATCCTCTCTCGCCTGTGACTGCAATGTAACAACCTCCACCCGGCACTCGATGTCGCAAGATGGGAGGACTTCATATCATTGGATTACACCGGCTTTCTATCCAAAAATAAGTAACGTCGCTGTCAGCAAAAAGAATATCGCGCAAACGACAGAATATGCGATCACGTAGCGACGAAGGTTCTCCCCGCCTCCAATGATCTCCTCGTCGTTCAAAAGCAAGTATTTCCTTCGAACAATGAAACCGAGGAGATTTCTTTGGGTTTGCATCTCGCCACCGATAATCTTCGTGCATTCGATATCTTTCCAGGCATTCGGAAAACGCGTTTGTAGCAGGTGTGAATACTTGTTCGCTCGTCTTGCATTCGCAATTACTCCGACCATGAGAATCACAAACATTAGCAACCAAGGGTCATGCATTAGGGTCAAGTCTTGCACGTTGCGCTGTAAAAACTCCGGCGACAAATGTCGCCGGAAATCTAAATACGGAATTTTTAAAGAACGTCCGATCATGCTTCGCTAATCCGATCAACGTCGCATTGATCAGAAAATCGGAAATGCAACGCGCAAGACTTGACCCTAAATGCGCGGGCTTGACGGAAAGCATTCGAAAAGGCGCTGCTTGTCATCGGCTGACAGCTCTTTTCTCGGAATATATTCTTCCAGACAACTGATTTTTTCATCAACACTCATCTGTTGATCGTTGCCAAAATGATCATTGCAAGACGTGCTTGAAGTCGAGGGTCTGTCAAACAAACTGTGTAACTGCGGATTATCACTGTAGCGTGGACACCGGCACGCGCTCCTCGCCGAACATGATCTGGAACGTTTGCAAGGCCGGTTTCCAGTGATGAATCTGTTTCCAGTTTCTGGATGCCTGCCGGATCGCCAGGTACAGCGCCTTGAACACCGCGTCATCGTTCGGAAAGATACGGCGGTTACGCGTCAGTTTACGCAAGCTCATGTTCAGCGATTCGATGGCGTTGGTCGTGTAGATGACCTTGCGGATCTCCGGCGGGAACTGGAAGAACGGAATGATGTTGGCCCAGTTGTCACGCCAGATACGCACCACTGCGCGGTACTGGCCGCCCCATTCGGTTTCGAATGCATCAAGCTCAGCGGCAGCTTCCTCGACGCTGACGGATTGGTAGATGCGCTTGAGCGCGGCGACGATTGCACGCACGTTCTTGCTGCTGACGTAACGCAGGCTGGCACGCACCAGATGCACGATGCACAGTTGCGTCAAGGTTTTCGGGAACACCGCGGTCACCGCGTCCGGCAAGCCCTTCAGGCCGTCCATGCACGCAATGTAAATATCCTGTACGCCGCGATTCCGAAGTTCGGTCAGTACGCTCAGCCAGAACTTCGCGCCTTCGTTCTCGGCCAGCCACAGCCCCAGGACTTCCTTCTCGCCGGCGAGGTTGACCCCCAGCACGACGTGCGCGGAGACGTTCAGTACCTGCTTGCCGCGATGAACCTTCACCACGATGCCATCCAGCCACACGATCGGATAGACCGCATCCAGCGGCCGGTGCTGCCACGCCCGCACGTCATCCAGCACCGCATCGGTGACCTGCGAAACAACCGTGTGCGACACCGTGACACCGTACAGTTCCTGCAAGGCCTGTTCGATGTCCCGTGTCGTCATGCCTTTGGCGTACAACGCCAGGATCTTGTCCTCCATCCCCGCCAGCCGGATCTGCCGTTTCTTCACCAACTGCGGCTCAAAACTGCCGTCCCGGTCGCGGGGTGTGGCGATTGTCAACTCACCAAACGTCCCCTTGACCCTCTTCGCCGTCTTGCCATTGCGCACGTTCCCGCGACTCGTCCCTTCAACCGCTTTCGCGTGTTTGTCGTAGCCGAGGTGCGCGTCCATCTCGCCTTGCAGCGCCCGGTTGATCATCCGTTGCAGCAACTGCGAGTACAGCGCGTCAACATCCTCCGGCGTCTTGCAATCTTTCAGTACCTCGTCCATCGTCTCGGGCTTGATGACCATCTGCTTCACTCCTTCTCTATTCGTAACGTCTCATGAAGCAGTTACACAGTTCAATTTACAGTCTCGAAGTCGAGAGCGCCAAAGTTAAAACCATCAGTTTATATGTTTTCAGCAAGATCATCTTCTCTCATCTGTGGCTGCAATGTAACAACCTCTACCTGACACTCGATGTCGATGGGAGGACTTCGCATCATTGGATTACACCGGCTTTCTATCCAAAAATCAGTAACGTCGCTGTCAGAAAAAAGAATATCGCGCAAACGACAAAATATGCGATCACGTAACGACGAAGGTTCTCCCCGCCTCCAATGATTTCCTCGTTGTTCAAAAGCAAGTATTTCCTTCGAACGATAAAACCGAGGAGGTTTCTTTGAGTTTGCATTTCACCGCCGACGATATTTGTGCATTCAATATCTTTCCAGACACTCGGGAACCGCGTTCTTAGCAGCTGCGAGTATTTATTAGCGCGTCTTGCGTTAGAAAATACACCGATCATGAGAATCGCAAACATTAGCAACCATACGATGGTTGCAGCATCCAATAGGTCGATAACAGAGATACTCATGCGCTTTTCCTCTCCACCCAGTTGCCGCCGCATACGACTGCATGGAAGCTTTCACTCCGCGCAACCATCACTAATCGTCAAGAGCTCGCCGAAAAATTTCGGTGCCAGCTATTAATAAACAATTACTTGCAAGGTCATTTGCGCCTAACCCTGATCTTCAATCATTGACGCCAATACTTTGCACGATTTTCTGTCTTCCCTTCTATTACAAATTTCCGCGTTAAGCTCAATCCCTTCCCAAGTTCGGAAATAAAAAACCCAGAAGCTTGCAATGTGCTCGTCATTGAGATTGTCTAACTGGTTGAAAAAAACCTCTGCGTCCCTCTTTTTGAATTCAGTGTAAAATATATATCTAAGATAATTTGGAGTGTCTGCAAAGCCATCGAGACCAATTGCGGCGCCAATCAACTTCTTCGCATATCTGTCGGGACCTACAACATCTTTCACTTCCGGAATTCGTTGTCCAATTATCGCAAACCCATCACCAAGCGCAGGCGAGGACGCCTGCTGATTGAAAACCAAAACCAACTCTTTAGAATTTTCCGGGAAACATTTGAATAAACGTTCCTTTTCGCCCTTCGTCATATTCTTCTTTGATACAAATTCTTCCAAACAAGCTATCTTTTCCGAGACCCGAATTTTCTCGTTGATAACCGTGTCATCGCTACACGCTTGATTAATAGCAAGTAGAAAAAAAACGCAAAATAGATTGACGGCTTTCACAATTGGCCTCCGCATAACTCACCCCCCTCCGGTAACTACGATTCTTGACCTACCACCAGATGATATCTGACCATGTAACTGATTGAAGGCGCTCGTACTTGAACCGACTTGGTTCACACCATAGGTAGAACCGGGCAGCAAACATCCTCTTGTATGCATTGCATTGTTACCGATGTGAATCAAAATATTCGTTCTTCCTGGCACATTATTCACCGACAGTGCGTTGCTTCCGTTAGGTCTGACCCTCGACGTCAATTCGTACTCCCCCTCCTGAATACGCTGTCCGGATCCTTCTGCATCGGAATCCGGTCCGGGCGGTTCCAGCATGTAGCCTTCCGCATCGCCGCCAATAAGCTCATATGTGGACGTCGTCGATTCATCCGTCGCCACTACCCGCATTACAAGAAGAATGGATTTATAGAACCCGGCTTGCACAAGCGCGGAGGCCCTGGCCCAAGCGGTCATATAGCTCCTGACAAAGTTCAGGAGCGACTCCCGAGCGATTCTCTGGCCCAACAGATTATGCCGATCCTCCTCGCTTGGCCCGTCGATGACTACAGGTTCCAGTTGTGCGGCATCTTCTTCGTTTGTACTTGCAGGCGGAGGAGCAATTCCACTTCCACCTCCAGCTCCACCCGCTGAGCTGCCTGAACTTAAGCCGCTAGTTATAGAACTGGCGAGAATCGACGCGGACGGATTGTAGATGCGCTGCGCGTTTTCCCCGACCACCTCCGTCGGCAATATCGTGCAATCGCTGTCGTTCGTGCATGGATCGTATCCACTAGGATCGACATAACCCAGTGGATTGTTCAGCGCGTAGCTGTAGCGGTTGTACCGCTGCAGGTTCGCAGGGTTGGAGTTGATCGGATCGGCACCGAGCATTCGTGCCAGGCCCGGGTCGTAGACGCGCCCGTTCATGTGCACGAGGTTCATGGCGTCGAGCATTTCATGATCGGTGAACCCGCGGTGCGTGATGTCGCGCAGGGCGCTGATGGCGGCCTGGCTTTCATCGCCGTCCCAGTCGGTGGCGTCTATCCGCTTGCCCCACGGATCGAAGTGCATCTGGCCGATGACGGCGGCAGTGCCGTCGGTGACGAGGCCGATGGAGCCAAGCAGGTCGCGCTCGGTGTAGGTGGTTCTCGGGTTGCCGCCAACGGTATCGCTGTCGCGCGTGTGCTGGGCGATGACGTCGCCGCCCGCGACGATGCTGTGCCGGTATTGCACGACGCCGTTGCCGCCGACGGCTTCCATGAGGCCGCCGATGTAGTGCGTGGTGATGCCTTGCCCTGCGATCTGCGCGAATTGTTTGTAGCGGTTGCCGCCGGGGCCGTATTTGAAGGTGAGCTGGTCTGTGCCCTGGTTGATGGTCAGCGGTTTGTTGTCGGCGCTCCAGGTGAATGCCGTGGCGCCGCGCTGGGTCATGTTGCCGTTGGCGTCGTAGTGATAGGTCGCGGTGACAGCGCCACTGGTCGATGTGACGGCGTGCGGCCTTGTACCGCCGTAGGCGTAGGTGCCGACGCCGGTCTTGCTGGTGAGGTTGCCGAGGGCGTTGTAGGCGACGGTCTGCCTGGGCGCGCCATTGAGCGAATAGCCGGTCAGCCGGTCGAGGTTGTCGTAGCTGAACGTTTCCCGCTGGCTGACAATCGTGTTCTCCCGCGCGGTGACATTGCCCGACGGCGAGTATTCATAGTGCAGGTTCCACAGTTCCGGCTGGCCTTGCGCGAAGCTGCGCTGTGTCTTGAGCCGGCCGGTTGCGGCATCGAATTCCTTCACACTGGTAATGTCGTTACCGAGGATGCTGGTGGTGTAACGCCCGCTGGCGTCCATGTCCGTCGCCTGCCAGAAGACTTCCGCAGGGTTGTTGGTGTTCAGCACCTGGCTGAGATGGCCGAAAGCGCTGTACTGATAATCGACGGCAAAACGGTCGCCCTCAGCGGTGGCGACGGAAACGGGATAGACAAGACGGCTCAACCGGCTGAATGTGTCGTACTGAAAGTCGTACTGGTAGCTCGACGCGTCGAAATCGAGCATCTGCTGTAATGGACGGCCGAGCGCGTCGTAAACGTAGCGTTCGAGATAACCGTCCGGACCTGTGGCCTGATGCGCCTTGCCGATGCCGGCGCCCGGCGCGGTGTCGTAGGTCCAGGTACTGATCCCGTCCGACGAGGTGCGTTTCGTCGGTCGGCCGGCCAGATCGTACTCGAATGTTGTTGCCTGATTTCTGGCATCCGTCTGCGAAACGAGCTGGCCCAGCACGTCGTGCTGGAACTGCCACAGCCCGAGGTTCGGATCGTTCATGCTGGTGCGCTGGCCTAGCGTGTTGTAGCCGATGACGATTTCGTTACCAGCCGGATCGATGGTCTTCGTCAATTGATCGCGCCAGTCGTATTCGTAACGCAGCCATGAGCCGCCGGCATCGACAACGCTGCGCAACCGGTCGGCTTCGTCGTAGTGATATTGGGTAACGCGGCCTTCCGGATCCTGGACGCTGATGCGATACGCCTGGTCGCTGTAATACGCGTTACCGCCGCATCCTGCTTGAGGAGGACGACCACTGCCGTCGCCGCCCCCGCTGTCGCAGCCACCGAAAGGCTCAACTGGTTCAAACGCGATGTTGCTCACCCGGGTTCCGATCCCGTTCTCGCCCGGTTGCACGATCGCGATCAAGCGATCCATGATGTCGTAGCCGTAGGTGGTGGCATGCGCAGTGGAAGTGCTTGTGTAAGGAACAGTCTGAGCAGTTACGCGTCCGAGCGCGTCATACGTTGTCTTCACGTAACTTGTACTGCCGTCCAGCAACGGCGTTGACGTCTGACGTATTCGGCCAAGCCGGTCGATGTGCGAAATACGGCGACCGCCGCTGACGCTCTCACCGAGCGCAAACAATTCCTCCGTCAGCAAGAGCCTGGACAGGCTGCAGCCAGTGCAGTCTTCCAGGGTTCGTTCGAGGTAAGTACCGTCCGCGCGATCCACCCGCGTGACGCGGCCGAAATCATCGTAGCTGTAGTGGGTCGAAAGCCCGTTGGGATCCTGCTCGCTGACGGCATATCGCAAGGTCGGGTCCCAGCTTCGGGTGGCGGTGTGTCCGACGGCGTTCGTGACGCTTTCCAGGCGATAGCCCAATGGCTCGTAAGCATAGGCGCTCTGACGTGACGGGACATTCGATCCGTTGAGTGTTTCCGACACGACATTGCCGAACGTGTCATAGCCGTACGTCACGCCGCTCGTTGTGCCGGAAACATTCGGCACGTCGCGGCTCGCCGTCGTCACGCGGCATTTCGATGTGTCCCAGGTATTCGTGCTGCGCGTTGCCGGGGGATTTGCAACGAGGGGGTACGTCAATGTGGCGCTGCTGGATTCCAGCATGCCAATACAACGCGTGCCCGCAGTTCCATTGCTGAACACATTGCTGATGGTAGTGATCCGCAAGTTGCTGCTTTGCGCATTGCGGTTGCTTATCTTGAGAGTCTGCGGATTTCCCCAGGTGTCGTAGTCCAGAAAATCGACGGTTTCGGCGCTTTTCCGCTGGCCTGGATTCACGTAGGTATCGGTTACCTGTCTTGTCGGCCGGATGTGGTAGCGATCGAGACCGTTATTAGTGGAAACAGCACTACCCCATGTCGTCGAAGACCATGAAATATACGCACCATTGGCCACCCTGGTGTTCTCGGCGTTCTTGATGCCGAAGTACGGCGAGGAATGTAGATACTGGCTGATATGAAAGCGGCCATCGCGACTATCGGTCGCACGCACTACACCAAAGCCCAGAAAACCACGCCCTCCGGCATGACGGGCACCGCCGGAATACGTGTAGTCGTGATGATACGACCCGGTATTGCCGTCCGAGCGGGTAAGCCGCGACACGACGTTTACGGCGTTGGTCAGCCAGTAATTCCCGCTACCCGGACTCGTTGCATTGTGGGCGTCGTGTGATGTCGTGGAATAGGCATAACGAACGTAATTGCCAAGACCGTCCGTTGCTTCTTCGAGACGATCGTTCATCCCGGTCTTGTTCAAGCGCAACACCCAGGTCTTCGGCGTACCCGTCACGCGCAGCATGTCCCTGCTGCCATCGCCATTGAAATCCGCGATCCATACATAGGTTCTGTTGCTCGCGGATAACGACAGGTTTTCACGCGTCGTCAATGTCGAGCCTGAAGAATAAGAGACGTCGTGCAGCCAGCTGCCGGAAGCATTTGTCGGCAGCAGCACGTCGTCCAGCCCGTCACCGTTGTAATCCATGACAAACGCATTTTCCGGTTCGGCGGTCTTTGCCATCGCGGTTTCCACCGGCACGTTGAAGCCGCCGCCGTTGGCGATGCTCAGCATCCAGTTGGACTTCGCGGGGTCGACGTAGGCGAGATCGGTCATGCCGTCGCCGTTGACATCCAGCGGCAGCGGCGTGACGGTGGGCGGAATCGTCGCAAGACCCGTGACCGTCTGAAACCCGGTGCCGGTGGATCGCAACGGCACCCAGCGCCACAGCTCGGGATTGCAGTTCGTGCAGGACGGGTTGGTGACCGGCCTCACCAGGATCAGCAGATCGTCTTTTCCATCTGCATCGAAATCAAGAACGGACGACCTGCCGGTGAAGTTGAAACCCGTGCGGGGAAACGGTTCGTACGGCAGTGACTTGCTCGATATGGTTTTGCCCAATTGTTCCGCGCCGAACGCACTGCCGGTATTCAGCCGGAAGAAGACTTCCACAAAACCGGTATAAATATAGTTGCAGGGTTCGTTGGATATGCACGGGTCTGGCATGGTGTGCGCGTTGATGGTCTGTTTCGCATAGACCAGGTCGTCAAGCCCATCGCCGTTGACATCCATCGGCCACATGTTCGTGGGCGTGGCGCCGCCCAGATACGACGATATGTTCGTGTTGATCTTGGTGAACGTACCGCCGTTGTTGCGCAGAACCTGCCACAGGCCGTTTTCCGGAAAAATCAGGTCGCTGCGACCATCGCCGTTGAATTCCAGCGTTCGCGCATATTCGGCCAGGGTAACCGCGCTGCCGGTATTCACTTCATCGCCGAAACTCGCCGCATCCCCCAATCCTGACGTCGACAAGCGGTAATGCCACGCGCCGTTCTTGAGGTAGCCGATATCCTTGCGACCGTCGCCATCCATATCCATTACGCGTATGTCGTAGGTCACGACCGGTGCAGAGGTGTTGGTCGAATGGAATCCGGTCTCCGTCGGTGCCTGCCACGTGAACTCCGTCGCCGGCAGGCAGTCGCCAGCGACACACTCCTGGACAGAGGACAACAACGAATGCGCCGTCGGCGACGTGCCGGAGAGTTCATAACTCACGGTGTATCGTTTGATTTCGCTGGCGTTGTGCCGAACGATGATATTGCTCAGCCGCTTGTAGTCGCGTTGCTTGGCGCCACCAACATACGTCCAGCGGTAATCAGTGGCTGGCCGGTCCTGATAGTCGAAGTCGACCTGATAAATCGGCGCCGAAAAACCGGTGCCGGTGTAATCGACCTTGTCCAGGTAATGCACGCCGTAGGTGGTCAATTCCGAATAGGTGAATTCGATGTAATTGCCGTTGGGGTCCGTAACCTTATTGAGCGCCCAGCGAACCGGCACATCCGAGCCAACCGGTTCGAGCCGTGATCCGACCGTTCGACCGAATTCGTACAGCAGGCCGTCAGGCGACTTCATCTGGAACCATTGCGGGCCGGTCGAAGGATCGGTTCCGTCGCCGGTACCGCGATACGAGTACAACACCGAGTAATCGAATCGTTCGAGGTGATAGGACGTGTTGTTAGCGCCGTAGGTGCCCGAATAGTTATTGAGGTACACCCCGTCCAGGCAGAAGCGGTCGTTCGTACCCAACTCGACGCCGGTAACCTTGCCGTGGATATCGAAAATCTGGCCGCAGCGCTCGATCGCGGAAACGCCCGAAATCGCCCATCCCCAGCCGCCTTCGCCACGACCGTTCCGACTGTGGTAACTCAGCGCAAGATTCGGTTGCATGCCGTTGATACCGGCAGGAATCCGGATCGGTATGTTGTAAGTCGCAGCACCGGTCGCAGACACACTACCGTCGCCCGGTGTCGCACCCGGGGCCGCTGCTGCGGATGAAAACAATGAAGAAATGATAAACAGAAAAACTGACGCGCCAAGCGTGAAGACTGGTTTGCGGCTCACGACGATTCCCTTCTTGTGTAACGACTCGACAGAACGCTGTGAGGCCCGTAAAACCGCACCGCCTTCGGCACGACCGGAAAAGTTCACAGCTCGCGGAAACGGTGCATTACAGGCGCCTGAAGCTCGTCCATGGCGCCAAAGCCCCTCCCCGCCCCCTTGAATATGTATCGGGGTTGCCCCGAGACAGGCGAAGGTTCTCCCGGATTTATGGGTCAGTCAAGCGCATATTTCGTGCTGCCTATTCGATGGCGGCTGCACGGACCTGTTTCCGAAGAAAACCGGAAAGTTTCCTGGAACACCTTGATCGCCCCGCGGAACACTTCGATAATCCTCGAATCATGAAAACATCCGAAGCGGCACGAATCTTTACCGCGCTGGCCAACGAAAAGCGCCTGGCGGTGTTTCGCCTGCTGGTCGAGGCCGGTCCCGAGGGCATGGCGGCGACGGATGTCGCGCGGGCATCGAAGATCACGCCGACCACGCTGTCGTTTCACCTGAAGGAATTGAGCAATGCCGGGTTGGCGGATGCGCGCCAGGATGGCCGGTTCATTTTCTACGCGGCGAATTTCCGCCGCATCGACAAGTTGATGACGTTTCTCACCGATAACTGTTGCGCGGGTGCCGCTTGCGAGGCCGCACCTGCGCGTCCCAAACGCAAGAGCGCCTGAGGATTTCGCGATGACACACGGGCATTACAACGTGCTGTTTCTCTGCACCGGCAATTCCGCGCGCAGCATCATGGCGGAAGCGCTGCTGAATGTTCATGGCAAGAACCGTTTCATGGCATACAGCGCGGGCAGCACGCCAACGGGAAAGGTGAATCCGTTTGCGGCCGAACTCGTGGCGAAACTCGGCTATCCCGCGGAAATGCTTCGCAGCAAGGGCTGGGAAGAGTTCGAGGCGCCGGACGCGCCGCACATGGACATCGTGATCACGGTTTGCGACAACGCGGCGGGCGAAGTCTGCCCCATCTGGCCGGGGCATCCGATGACCGCGCACTGGGGATTCGAGGATCCGGCGGCGGTCGAAGGCAGCGACGAGGAAAAGCGTGCGGCATTCAGCAGGATCTTTCGCGAAATCGCGCAACGCGTGGACCTGTTGATACAGCTGCCGGTCGACAAGCTTGACCATCTCGCGCTTTCGAGTGAAGTCCGCGCTATCGGTACGCAATGATTCCTGCCTTTCCCGCGACTGTGCGGTATTTGCAAAGACGACATCAACAGAGCGTTGACAGGCATGACTGAACACACTCGCCGCCTCGGCCTGCTGGACCGCTGGCTTACGCTGTGGATATTTCTCGCGATGCTCGCCGGTGTGCTGTTGGGACGTTACGTGCCCGGCATGCCGCAGTTCCTGCAACATTTCGAAGTCGGCACCACAAACCTGCTGATCGCCGCCGGCCTGATCGTGATGATGTATCCCCCGCTCGCACGCGTGCGTTACGAAATGCTCGGCGAAGTGTTTTCGGACCGGAAGGTCCTCGGGCTTTCACTGCTGCTGAACTGGATCATCGGACCGCTGTTGATGTTCGGCGTCGCGATCGTCTTCCTGCACGATCATCCCGATTACATGACCGGACTGATTCTCGTCGGCATTGCACGTTGCATTGCCATGGTACTTGTGTGGAACCAGCTGGCGCGCGGCAGCGCGGAGTACGGCGCAGGTCTCGTGGCCTTCAATTCGCTGTTCCAAATCGCGACGTATGGGGTCTATGCGTGGTTCTTCATCACGATACTGCCGGAATGGCTGGGACTCGAAGGCCGCGTGGTCGACATCGATGTCATGGATGTGGTGCAGAGCGTGCTGATCTATCTCGGTGTTCCGTTTGCCGCCGGTTATTTCTCGCGCCGCGTATTGATCGCGCGCAAAGGCAATGACTGGTATGAGCGCGTGTTCGTGCCGCGTGTCGGACCGCTGACGCTGGGTGCGCTGCTGTTCACCATCGTCATCATGTTCAGCCTGCAACAGGATCTGCTCGGCAGGCTCGACGACGTGCTGCTGATCGCGCTGCCGCTGTCGCTGTATTTCCTGATCATGTTCTTCACCAGTTTCTGGCTGGCGTGGCGCGCCGGTGCAAATTACGAGCGCAGCACGAGTCTTGCATTCACCGCGGCGGGGAACAATTTCGAATTGGCAATTGCGGTTGCGATTGGCGTGTTCGGCATCGGCTCGTCGGTCGCGTTCGCGACCGTCGTCGGACCGCTGGTGGAAGTACCGGTGCTGATCGCGCTGGTGAACGCGGCGTTCTGGTTGCGACGCCGCTGGTTCTCGCCGGTTCCTGTTTGATCCGAAGACTTCTTCCTCGCGGACTGGCGGGGAGCGTTGAATTCACGTTGCACACGGAATGACATGCCGTCGAAAGGCACGTGGCAAACGAAACGTTTTGCGACCGCCGCCAATAACGAAAACACCTCTGGATTCCCGGCTTACCGGGAATGACGGCAAGAACGAGCTACAACGCGCGCATGAACGCGACGAGGTCGGATTTCTCCTGCTTGTTCAATTCCAGCTGCAGCACGACGTTGAAGAACTCCACGGTGTCATCCAGCGTGATCAGCCGGCCATCGTGCATATAGGTCGGCGAGTCCTTGATCCCGCGTAACGGGAACGTCTTGATCTTGCCATCGCCCGCCGCCCAGCGACCGTTGATCATCTGCGGCTCGTAGAAGCGCTCGGTCTTGAGATCGTGCATGAGGTTGTCGGTGTAATACGGCGGCACGTGACAGGTGGAACACTTGCCCTTGCCGAAGAACACGTTCTGGCCGCGCATCTCCGCTTCGCTCGCTTTCGCGGGATCCAGTTTGCCGTCCCAGCCGAGTTTCGGCGCGGGCGGGAAATCCAGGAACGCCTGGAACTCCGCCATGAAGTGCACCTGGCCGCCGCGATCCAGCACATTCACGCCTTTCTTCGCGGCGGTAACGATGTCGGCATCGAAGTACGCCGCCCGCTGCTCGAATTCGGTGAAGTCTTCCACGGTTTTCAATGCGCGTTGCGAACCGAACAGCCGCTGCACGTTCACGCCGCGCAATGGCGGTGTGTCGATGCGGTGACGGAATGCCTGCGGACGCGCATCGCCCGCAAGATGGGTGGCGGAATTCGTATGACCGTTCACGTGACAGTCGAAACAGGTGACGCCCTGGCTCGGTTCTTCCGAGCGGCGATCCTCGGTCGCGTTGAATTGCTGTTGCGGAAACTGCGTCACCAGCAGGCGCAGGCCTTCGAGCTGTTTCGGATTCAGCAGGCCGTTGAAGAGGCGATGAAAGTTCTTGATGGTGACGAGTTCGCCCTGCGAGACGTCGCCGAGATCGGGACGCTGCACGAGAAAGATCGGCGGCGGAAATTCCGGCAGGACGTGATCGGGAAGATCGAAGTCCAGATCGAACCGGGTGAGTTCGCGTTTCTCCTGCCTGAGAATTTCATCGATATGGAATTGGGGAAAGACCATGCCGCCTTCCGGATGGTTCGGGTGCGACAACGGCAGGAAGCCTTTCGGGAACGCGCCCTGTTTGCGGATTTCGTCCGGGCTCATGCTCGCCAGCTTTTCCCAGGTCATGCCGCGCGGCAGCTTCACGCGCACGCCTTCCTGCACAGGCTTGCCGCCGGACATGGTGACGCCCCTTGCGGACCGGTTGGCGAGATCGTAGCGCTCGTTCAGCAGGTCCATCTGCCGTTTCATGATGCCGTCCTTCTCCCCGGCCATGCGTTTCATGACGCTCGCGAAATCTTCTTCGATCGCGACCGGGATATAACTCGTCTTCGCGCGATCCGGCGGCTTGTTCGCCTGCTGGCCCGCGGTCGCAGCGGACGCGATCGCCAACGCAACCAGGAAGATGAGCGCAACCACGAAAAGTCGGTTGCCGCGGCGTTCGGCGGCGATTCGGTCCTCTCGCATGGGATGTCTCCTCCGGGCAATCACGGAATATGTATGCGAACTTGTCTGGAATTGTTCCAAAAGCATAGAAGCTGTTTGCTGCGCCGCCATGGAGTAAATCCTGTAGGTCAGGAAAATTAATTCCGGATCGCCTGCCGCTTGCCTGCCTCCGTGCTACTGCCCGGATTGCATTGAAAGCGCCAGCCCGAGCTACCACTGAAGGGTAAGCAGCTTGCGGAATCGCTGCTGCGCCATACCAGGAGCCGGCGCTAATTCGAGCACCCGGGAAACAGGATTCGAAAGGGAGGGACAGATGAAACGAAACATGATTCTGTATATGACGTTGCCGCTGCTTGCACTGGGAGCAGCACGTGCGGATGCAGCGAACCCGAATGAAACACGCTCCGCCGAAATCAGTGTCACGCAACAGGCACTCGAAAACGCCATTTCGCTGACGGATATTCTCGATGCAGATGTGCGGGCGGGGGATGAACAGGAACTGGGCACGCTGGGCGACGTGCTGTTCGGCAACGACGGCAAGGTACGGGAGTATCTTGTCGAGATCGACGACGTCGATGCCTATGTCGCTGCGGATTACGACAAGCCGCCGTCGCCGGACGAGGAAGCTGACCTGCGGCTCGATTACGTTGCCGTTCCACCGGAACAGATGCAGTTCGATGGCACGACGCCGAAACTCGATCTGGGCAGAACGCGCATAGCCGGATTGCAGCAGCGCGACCACGGCATTTCCCGGCCGCACTCCGGCATCTATGCGAGCGACCTGATCGGCATGGATGTCGATTTGACGGACGCTGAATCGTTCGGTTCCGTTGACGAAGTCCTGCTTGATCCATCGGGGCAGCGGATCGTGGCGTACGTGGTCGCCAGCCAGGACGGACTGGACACGCAACGGCACGCACTACCCGCCGGTACCGCGAGTTTCAGGCCCGACAAGGAACAGCAGCCCTTCCATGAGAATTACGAGGTGGCAGCCATCGTATTCTCGTTTTCACGGGAACAGGTGCGTGACCTGCCCGAATTCAAAACGGATGGCGAGCGGGAAAACCAATGGGACTGGAACTTCAGCCTGCGCTGACTATCGTGAGATCCGAGCCTGTTCGATCCGAACCTGCGCGATCCGAACCTGCCGGAATCTGCCGCCCTGTCGCATCCAGTGCCCGAATAGGCAGGTCGCGTGCCGGGCTGGCGGAATAATCTTCGACCTGCAACACCCACTGCATGGAATCGCGGAGCACGCCTTCGCTGTCTTCGCTGTGCTTTTCATGTATCGCTTCGAGAGTAAAACCCAGCTTGCGCGGAATCCGGGCGCTGGCTGCATTTTCCGGTGCGCAATGAATCTCCATGCGTTCGACGGCATGTATCTCGAAGCCGGCGCGCACCAGCGCGGCGCTCGCTTCCAGCGCGTATCCCCTGCCGGACGTGGCGCGGTCCAGCATGTAGCCGATTTCAAGTGCGCCGGGTCCGACACGTGAATACAGGCCCGCGAGACCGATCAGCGTTTCGCGTTCGTAAATTGCGTAACGGAAACACCGGTCAAGATCGAAGTCCGCCCGAAGCGTGCGCAGGCGCTGCATCGTATCCGCCAATGACATCGGCTCGTCTTTCATCCACGGAATCCACGGACGCAGGTAACCGTCATTGCGGTCCAGCAATGCGCGAAACGCGATTGCGTCGGAAGGCTGGAAACAGCGCAGCAGAAGACGGTCTGTCTCGATGCTGTAGGCGGGCGCCTTCGGTTCTTCGTTCATGTCGTTTATACCGGGTCAATTGAGATGCCGTGAGTCAGGCGCGAAGTTGCCGCTCGCGGAGTCGGTAAGGATACGACAAGACACCGAAAATTCCTCGCCTGGCGGCAAGTCAGGGACGCGAGTAGCCGGAAGGCGTAACCGACAATTTCAGCTCATGGGGATTGCGCTGGAAGAAAAGTCCGCCGGCACGCATGGATCCCGCCGGCAGATAATCAAGCGTGGCTTCTGCCGTCTCGACCGTGACACCGAAACGTTCGAGCTCGCCACGAATCAGGACGCCGGCGGCGGCCTGCCCGCCATGATTGCGCGCTTCGAACAGAACAAGATAATCATCACCGCTTTTACGGACCTCGGTCACCCGCACGACGATATCGGGCGGCGCGCCGTTTCCCCGGTAGGCATCGAACAGCAGATATCCGAGAACAACCAGGAACAGGACAAGACCAAAAGCTGCAACCGCTTTTTCCCAGAAAGGCGGCTCCTGCCGCCGCTCGTCTTTTTCATTCACCGGTTTCGAATCACCGCTCATATCACCAGCCGGGCCACTGCGGCGCCGAAACCGGCCGGGAACGCCAGCACCACGGTTGTCTTCAGCATGTTGTCGAATGAAACGGCATCGAAGCGTCCGAATGTCCAGAGTACGCAAGCGCTTGCCAGCAGCGCCAACACGTAGCCTGTCACCGTGAACGCCAGCAGCAGGTGCCATTGGGGCGGATCGTTCCGGTCCCGGTGTTCGCCGCGAAAACCGAGCGCATAGACAAAACCGTGCATGATCAGCAACGTGAGCAGTACGAGAACGAGTGTATGCCATGTCGTCATCTTGTAGGCGATGAGGATCATTTCCTCGGTGGGCGCGACATTGAAAGCCAGGAACAGCGCGCCGGACAGCATGATGAAGAATTCACCGCCGTAACCTGCACGCGCCCGCTCGCGCGGGTTCTCCGTCTTTCCCAGCAACTTGCTGGCCACGATCGCGCCCATGCTCGCCGGCACCGCCAGTATTGCGACCTTTCCGAGAACTTCGTCGATAGCCATTTCCTTCTGGAGAATGGCGAACACGGAAAGAAAGGCGGCGGCGGTAATCATTCCTGCGCCGAAGGCCACGAATCCGTCGACGATGTCGTCATACCAGCCAGTCGTCTTCCGAAACCCCGAATACCGGGACAAGCCGATCAATATCGGCAAGAGCGCCGCAATGAACACCGCGAGCCGGAAACGGTCGAGGTATATCCCGAGCCACCACATCTCCATGGTCATGAGCAGGGGAAACGAAAAGATCAACGCACCCGCCATGGCACGCGCGAAATCCACCCAGAATTCGGCGTTGGTCGGTTCGGCGGCATGCATGTTCGTGCTGTTCCTCCGGAGAGATACTGAAGGGAGCGTGTCCGCATCCCGTGCGGAAGTGAATGACGGCTTTCCTGTAAATGAACGTTCGGCGTATTCTGGCCGCGCCGAAAAAAGAGGTACGGAATGAATCCGGCAAGACGCTGCCTGTACATCGCCTGCTTGTCGACAGCTCTGTGCATTCTGGCCGGCTGTGCAAGTTCTCGTCAGCACGGCGCGGTGGTCGACGGCGAAACCACTCCGTTCAAGCGTTTCGTGCAAGATGTCGTCGACGATCATCGCCGCCACTACAAGCCCGAAGTGCTCGTGGATCTGCTGCCACCGCTCCTCGTGGCCGGCACGCTTGCCAATACGAACGCGGACCGCTGGATTGCCGACTCCTGGCAGGACGACACGCGCAGCGATGCAAGCGACAACGTCGCGCGCGTTTTCCTGCACGCCGGCGACGCCGCGCAGAATCGCATTTCGGCACCTCTTTACACCTTGACGATGCTTGCCGCCGGCTACGAGGGTCATGAAGATCGCGATGCTCCCGTCGCGACCTGGGCGGCGCGATCACTGCGCGCCAATATTCTCGGCGGCCCGCAGGCATTCGTGCTGACTTATGCGCTGGGCAGTCATCGCCCTGACGTCGGCGATTCCCGTTGGAACCCGATGAACGATAACGACGGTGTCAGCGGTCACTCGTTTTATGGTGCTGTTCCGTTCCTCACCGCGGCGCGAATGAGTGAACAGGCGGGATGGCCCGTGGGATGGAAATATTCTTTTTATACCTTATCGATGCTGCCCGCCTGGGCCCGGATCAACGGGAACAGGCACTACACATCGCAGGCCGTGATGGGCTGGTCGGTGGCATGGCTCGCAACGCGCACGATTGCGGATAGGAAAACGGATAGGAAAGCGGATCAAAACGCGACAGCGGGCAAGCCGTCGATCACGCCGCTGTTGCTGCCCGAAGGCGGATACCTGCTCTTCAGCTGGCAATTCTGAAACGTTCGCCGTTCAGCCCTGACTCGCCGGTGGAAGATCGGCGGTCGCCGGACCTTCCATCACGCTGCCGTCGAATCCGAAACGTGAACCATGGCAAGGGCAATCCCAGGTCTTCTCCGCGTTGTTCCATGTCACCGTGCAGCCAAGATGCGTGCAGCGTGCGGAGCATTCATGCAGCTTTCCGTTTTCATCCCGATACGCCGCCACCTGTTTGCCCGCCTTGCCGGCAACACAGGCTTCACCCGGTGCAAGCTTGTCGATCTCGCCCTCTTGCGGATGACGGAAACGATCGTGAATGAAGTGATATCCCACCTTCGCGTTGTCCTTCGCAAAGCGCTTCACGGACGATTCGAGCGTCATGCGGTGCGGATCGTATAGCCACGCGAACTCGCTCTTGAAACCCTGTATGGCGCGCGAAATGATCAGTCCGCTGGTCGTGCCGTTGGTCAGGCCCCACTTCGCGAAACCGGTGGCGGTATACACCGTGTCGTTGCCGCGCCACGCGCTGCCGGCGTAAGGAATCGAGTCGACCGTTTCGCCGTCCTGCGCCGACCATCGGTGCGTGATCTCCGTTACACCGAAGTAACGTGCCGCCCACTCCGCCAGCGCGCTGTAATTGTCTTCGGTGTTGTAATCCTCGCCGACGGAATGAGTGTTGCCGGCCACCGCCAGCAGCAACCTGTCGCCATCGGGAATGGTCCGGATCGAACGCACCGGACTTGTGCAGTTGATGAACATGCCTTCTGGCGCGCGCGCCGGATCGATCGGACCGGCCACAACATAACTGCGCATGGGCCGCACCCGTGCGAAGAACAGGCCGCGGTCCGTGAACGGATAATGCGTCGCCATCACGACATGTTCCGCGGCAAGCGTTCCGTGATCGGTCTGGACGCTCATGCCGCCGCTGGTGTCTATGCCGGTCGCGCGCGTGCCTTCGTGTATGGAGCCGCCATGGGCTTCTACGACACGTGCAAGGTGCAGCAGGTACTTGCGGGCATGAAACTGCGCCTGGTTCTCGATCTTCACGCCGACGGGCGCTGCAAACGGCACGGGCAGGTCACGCACCAGTTTCGCTTTTGCGCCGGCATTCTTCGCGGCTTCGACTTCCTCGAGCATGGTTTCAAGCAGGTCGTCGGACTCCGCGTAGACATAATTCGGCTTGCGTTCGAAATCGCAGTCGATGTGTTCGTGCTCGACGACCTGCCCTATCCAACGCAATCCGACGTTGTTCGCATGGGCGTAGGCTTCCGCCGTTCTGGCATCGTGCTTCTCGGTCAGCCGCTTGTAGATGAGTCCATGACCGATGGTGATCTTGCCGGTGGTATGGCCGCTGGTGCCATGACCGATCCCGTGCATGTCGATGACGACAACCTTGCGGCCCGCTTTCGACAACTCGTACGCCGCCGTAAGTCCGACAATGCCCGCACCGATGATGACGACGTCGGCATGCGCGTCTCCCTGCAGCGGAGGCCGCGCTTCGCTCGTTGTCGAATCCATCCAGTAACTGTTATGGCCCACGTCTATTGCCCACGTCGACTTGCCTTCCGCGCCGGGCGCGCGATCCGTGATGCGGTGTTCCAAACCTAGCATCCGAAAGGACGTGCAGACATGCGGCGGACACCCGAGAGCGATTACCCCGGCGGACGCTGCTACGACCATCAACAGGCGAATGGATCCGGTGGAACGGCTATTCGCGATCCGGACCGGCGGGCAACAGCCATGCGGGAAGCAAGGCAAACAGCGGCAGGATGGACAACACCACCATGCCCGGCTCGTAGAAGCGGACTGCACCGGCGGCGTGCACGACGCCAACCAGCAGCACGCGCCGCAATGCATTGCGCACCGGGTTGCGGCGCAACAGCACGAAGGCAAGCCACGCGCTCACGGCAAACGAAACCATGCGCCACAGCAAGGCGAGATCCGGAATGCCGGCGGGCGGAGGACGTTCGCCGGTCACAAGGCCGGCAGCTCCATCGGCAAGAATCCAGATCGCGAGCGCTGCGTAGAGCAACCCGGCGCCTGTTTGCGGATGCAGAAGATAACGTTTGATGCGCGTCACAAGCGTTCTCACTCGCTTCACCTCTTCGTGTTTCGAATCATGTTGGGGCCCTGATGGGAACGATGCGGCCACTTCTACGAAGTGGGACTTTAACGAAATTCGACGCCCGCAGGCGAACGCATCTTGGAATCGCCATCGCGAACGCCATCTCCAGATACTGTCCGCAATCGGCGGTACCGGAGCAGACGCACACTGCACGCCGTTATTGAAGAATGTGGGTAGTAACGCAATCGCAATGAACTGCTGGAGGATCTGAACGATGCAGACTGATACCCGCAGCAACCGGAACGAACGCGAATTCCTCGCAGCCGGTGACCCTGACAGCACGGGCAAGGTTCGACGCTTGCCAGTGGTCACCGCGCAGCCTGAACCTCACCTGCCACTAGGGGAATCCACACGGGTTGAAAGCCTTATTTTCGACGACTCCGGGGAGTGATGTCATAACCCGATGCCGCAGCCGCGG
>Ga0299914_10000525_pt1 | contig 23130 bp, 13 predicted proteins | sample RVTome_10_FD_201361 | JGI IMG/M metagenome (GOLD analysis project Ga0299914, IMG submission 201361) | Soil microbial communities from uranium-contaminated site in the Upper Colorado River Basin, Wyoming, United States - RVT153D57 (version 2) ...
GGATGCAGGTCGACGAGCTGATCTCGGTAGCTCGCGTTCCTGTGTTCTTGCTCGATGAGCACCAGGTAGTGCGTCCAGGCGAGATCGGGACGGTGGAGGCGATCGAGGCGGCGGGGTCCGCCCGCGGGCTGCGCGTCCACACGATCTCGTTGGAGGGCCAGTTCCGGTGCGGTGGCAGTGCGGCGTACGAGGAGTGGGTGCTGCAATTGCTTGGCCTGGACGGCGGAGGGCCGCAGCCTTGGAAGGGTGACGACAGGTTCGAGGTCCTGGTGGCCGACAGCCCGATGGAGATGGAGGCCATTCTCCGGCAGAAGCACGACGAGGGCTTCAGCGCTCGAAATGGCGGCGGGCTTCTGCTGGCCGTGGAGCGACCCGCGCGACGACGGCACGCTGGTGCCCGATGTCCGGATCGACCAGGTGTGGCCTCGGCCGTGGAACGCCAAGAGCGAGCGAGCCGTTGGGGGAGCGCCTGGACGGTCGTTCTGGGCCACCAATCGGGCCGGCTTCGATCAGGTCGGCTGCGTTTGGCGCGGCCCAGGGGTTCGAGTGGGACGATAGCCCGAGTACAGCGGAGGTCGCGCGGCCATCGATATGAAGCAGCCCAACACATATCTGGCGCTTCGAGCACTGGCAAAGAGGGGCGTCGCAGAGATGGTTTCTGGCCTTGAGCCCCATCACTGGCGTCTGGCGCCGCGTTACCGACATGGCCATCGCATCATCGAGGTTGCGGAGCTGGTGGAGCGTGGTGAGTGGACCAGCTATGGAGACATCAGCCAAGTGGTGTATGGCCATGCCCGTGCAGGGATGGCGGTCGGTTCTGCAGCTCGCTCGGCCGGTTTTTCTCACCCACACCGCGTGCTGCAGTACACCGGACAGATCCCAGCGGAGTGGACCAACCACGAGGGACGAGGTGCGGCCCACTTGCCCAGCTTCTCCGGTCAGAGGGTGTTGAGGTCGATGATGATCTATTTGCGCACAGGAGGCACACGTCAATCATGAGGAACTGGCCCGCCGACTGCAATTCGCGTGGCAACGCAGGTTGCGAACTGAAAGGGAAAGGCGACCATGGCTTACACGAAAGACAACGTGAGTTACGTGCGGCTGGATAGCGCACAGATCTGGGCCGCGAAGGACGGCACGATTCACATCACGAGCGACGACAAGGATGTGAAGGACTTCTTCCATACTTACATCAACAACAATCCGAAATCGAAGCGATACCACCCTGCGGCTTACAAGCAGTTGGCGCGCATTCTCACCATGTTCGGCAAGGAGGTGCCTGGTTGGGATCCCAACCAGGCCGATACCGACAAGGAGTAGGCTGCTGCACGATGAGTCGGCGGGTGAACTCCCATGTGCCTCGGGCGTGGGAGGCGGCGTTCGATACGCGGCGGTGCCGTTCAATCGCCGTTCGCGAGAGACGAACCGGGTGTGGCGCCTACCGCAGGAATGAAGAGCCCAGAACCCAATGATGAAAGCCAGAGCACCGTCGATGAGGAAGGCGACGGCCGCAGTCTCCGACGTGAAGTCACAGCCTGTAGCAAGAGCGAAGGCTGTAGGAATTCCATCACCATGCCGGTCTTGATCCAAGTCTCACGGTTGGTCGTCCCGAATGACCTCCTCGGCGCGAGAGACCAACTCAGGGCGGCTGCCCGTGCCTGCATTGCTGTTCGGCGGCGGATACGGCCGAGTCGAATCTGTCCAATGGGTGCCGGACCACCATCGTTGCATCTCCTCTCCAGCTGGGTCGGCGGTACCAGCCGGTGGGTGGAGTCTCGGTGTCCATGGTCGTCCTCTCCCTTGTGACGTTGTTACACGCTCTCGATCAGGGCGCTGCGGACGATACAGCCACCCTGAGACGCAAGACGTACTCCTAAGAGGCCTGACCTAATGCAGCACGCACCAGGCCCAGCCGCTGGCCACGCATGTTTCGTCCGGGCCAGTTAGTAGTGTTTGCTCCGCTTGGGTAGTGGGGGCGATACGAGGGGGCTGTGTAATGTCGACGCAGAAGTCGGACGCGTTGGTTGGAGCGGCGGTGCACGCCCGTCAGGAGGATGTCGTCCCCGGGGCGCGTATCGAAGGAATCAGTCAAGGCGGCGTCCAGGTGCCAGAAATCGGTCAGATCGTGACCGTCCGGGGTGCGAACTGGGTGGTCACGGATATCCAGCAGCAGAGCCTAGGGCGCAGCAGTGCAGACGATGCAGTCCAGAGCCTGCAGCATGCCGTCACACTGCAGAGCGTCGAAGATGATCGACTGGGCCACGAGCTACGGGTCGTGTGGGAGCTCGAGCAAGGCCGCAGTCTGCACGACGGGCGAGGGCTCCCGACCGACATCGCCCCTGAGAGGTTCGACGATCCCAACCGGCTCGCCGCGTTCGTGGACGCGCTCCGTTGGGGAGCAATTACCAGCGCCGATGAACAGACGGTGCAAGCGCCTTTCAGGAGCGGCGCAAACGTCGAGGCCTACCAGCTCGAGCCGCTCGTGCGTGCGCTCGCAAATCCGCGGGCCAACCTCCTTCTCGCCGACGATGTCGGTCTCGGCAAGACCATCGAGGCAGGCCTGGTGATCCAGGAGCTGTTCCTCCGCCACCGCGCCCGCACCGCGATCATCGTCTGTCCTGCTGGCCTCTGCCTGAAGTGGCAGGACGAGATGGCGGAGAAGTTCGGTCTCCACTTCGAGGTCGTCAACACCGAGACCATGAAGCAGGTGCGCCGCACACACGGGATCCACGCCAACCCGTTCACGCTCTTCCCGCGGATCATCGTATCCATGGCTTGGCTACCGGGCCAGCGGGCCCAGCGCCAACTCCGCGACGCATTCGGCGCGACCAAGGAGCGCTTCGCGTTCGACATCCTCGTCGTCGACGAAGCCCACCACGTGGCCCCGAGCAGCCCGACCCGCACCGACAACGTCGGACGCGAGCGCCGCCGCTACGCCGTCGACTCCCAGCGCACCCACGCTGTACGTGAGCTCGCCGAGCGCGCCGAGCACCGGCTCTTCCTCTCCGCCACCCCGCACAACGGCTACACCGAGTCGTTCACCGCACTTCTCGAGATGATCGACCCGCAGCGCTTCGTCCGCGGCGCGACCTTCGACGAGAAGGCGCTTCGCGAGGTCGCGGTTCGCCGCCTCAAGCGCGACCTGAAGGACGTCAAGGGCTTCGAGGAGCGCAAGGTGCTCCCGCTCCCCTACAACCCCGGTGCCGACGAGGCCGAGGCCTACGACCGACTGCTCGCCTTCACCCGCCGTCGCGACAAGGCGATCGCGGCGAGCGGCGCGAGCCGAAGCGCGAAGGACATGGCGACACTGCTGCTCAAGAAGCGGTTCTTCTCATCGCCCGTTGCGTTCGCCCGCACCATCGACGTCTACCAAGACACCCGCAGCCGCGGCCTCGACGTTGATTTCGACGCCGAGTACGACGAGATCCTCGGCGCCGACGCCGACGATCTCGAAGAGGGCAAGGTCGACCAGCCTGAACTCCAGACTCTCACTCAGGCCAGGGGCGTTCTCCCGCCGCTCACGGAGGAGGACCAGGCCGACCTGACCTGGCTCAGCAACTGGGGTCACCGATACGAGGGCCGTGCTGACGGTCGGCTGCAGGCACTTATCGGCTACATCGAGGGCACACTTCGGCCTGGCGGTGAGTGGTTCAACGAGCGCCTCGTCGTCTTCACGGAGTACGTGGACACCCTCAGCTGGATCCGCGACATCCTGCGGCAGCAGGGCTACGAGAACGAGCGTGTCGAGGTGATCGACGGCAGCACCGACACCGAGACCCGCGAACTCATCCGCGAGCGTTTCAACGCGGACCCGGCCAAAACGGAGGTGCGGATCCTGCTGGCCACTGACGCCGCCGGCGAAGGCATCGACCTCCAGAACAACTGCCACCGGTTGGTGAACTTCGACATACCGTTCAACCCCAACCGCCTTGAGCAGCGGATCGGCCGCATCGACCGCTACGGTCAGACCCACACGCCGGAGGTGCGCCACTTCGCGCCCGTCACTGGCTCCAACAGCCCACTGGCGCAAGACGTGGAGATGCTGGCTCGCGTCGCAGAGAAGGTCGCGCGCATCATGCGAGACCTCGGCTCCGCCAACGAGATCATCGCCCCAGACATCCAACGCCAGCTCGGCGGTGTCGATGTCCGGCCTCGGAAGCCGAGAGCCGAGAAGGACCCCACCGCCAAGGTGCTCAGAGGGGAGGGGAAGCTTAACGCCGAGCTCACCCGTCTCGAGCAGGAACTCAAGATCAGCCGTGACAAGCTCCACATCCGCCCGGCCAACCTGCAACGCGTTGTCGAGACGGCGTTCGAGCTCAACAAACTCCCCCCGATGGAGGAGGTCGGCTCGGAGCGCACCGACGCACGAGTTTTCCGTCTACCCAACCTCAGCTCGGCCTGGGAGCCAGTCACCCGCGGCCTCTACACCCGACTGGACCCGACGACGCCGCGCTCCATCGCGTTCGACTCCGCGGTCCTCACCGACGAGCCCGACGTCGTCTACATGCATCTGGGTAGCCCGCTGCTCCAGCGGGCTACCCGCCGGCTACGAGCCGCACTCTGGGGGGGCGACAGCTCCCTGGAAAGGGTCACCGCCGTGGTCGTGCCCGGTCTAGCTGAGTCGTTTGTCGTGGGCGTCACCCGACTTGTCCTCGTGGGCCGCGCCGGGCTCCGCCTGCACGAGGAGGTGTTCCTGGCCGGCACACGTCTCGCTCGCCGCCAGGCCGTCGGCGAACACCGCGCCGAGGAACTGCTCGAACAGGCCCTCGACCGTGACGATCTTCAATCCGCTCCTGGCGAGATTGCCGAGCAGCTCGCCGACGCGTGGAACAACACCGCCCCCGGCGGCCTACAGGAACGCGTCAGTGTTGCTATCGCGGACCGCACCGAACGCCGCCGCAAGGAGGTCGAACAACAACTCGCAGTGCGCAAGGAATCCGACCTCAATCGCGTCAAGCAGATCTTCGACCGGTTCGGCGACACGCTCCGCGATGCCCTCGTCCAGGCGGAGGCAATCGACAACGACCCGCAACTCGGCCTCTTCGACGACGAACGCCGCCAGAGCGAACGCGATCTCCGAGAGATCCGACGGCGCATCGATGCTCTAGCCGACGAGCGCCAACGCGAACTTGATGCTGTCGACAGCCGATACGCCGACATTCGCGCTTGGGATTTCCCGGCTGCCGTGATCTTTGCGATCGCCCCCAGGGACCTGGAGAACGGATTGGTGATCCGATGAGACGCAGGACCAAGAGCGTCATCGACCAGCACCAGGACTGGCTGAGCCAGGTGGAGACCGAGGGCCCATTCCTCGCACTGCCGGTACTCGCTGACATCTGGCCCCAGGGCGTCGACCGGCTGAGCGACGCCGACGACCGATTGGTCATGTTCAAGCAGGCCTATTTGCAATGGCAGCGCGCCCTCGACCACTACGAGGCGTCAGTCAAGACGCCCGAAGCCAAAGGCGCATACGACGCCGTCAATCGCGCCTGGATCGACTTCGTGCTCGACGAACTCGCCGGGTGGAAGAACGTCCGTGTCCCAGCCGGTGACACCCGGCTCGATGGTATCTCCATCACGTCTCCGGGCGGTGAGATCACCGTCCGTGCCGGTGGCGCCATCGAGGGACGCGGCGATAGTCTCGGCGCCCTGCTCCTGATCAGCGAGCCGACCACCGATCTGCGCGCCAAGAGTCTCGATGGCTGGGCCGCCACCGAGATCGACCGGATGTCGATGCTGCTCCGCAAAGCCCGCGTCGAGGTCGGTGTCGTCACTGACGGTCAATGGTGGGCGATCGTGTGGGCCAAGGACGGCAAGCCCACCGGATCTGGCATGGTCAATGCGCTCACCTGGGCCGAGGAACCGCTGCTCCGGGACGCGTTCCTTACGCTAATCGATCAGCGGCGTTTCCGCGCCAAGGACGTCGAGCAACGCCTCCCGCGCCTCTTCGAGCGGAGCGAGCTCGAAGCCGAGGAGATCACCGAAGCACTCGGGACGCAGGTCCGCAAGTCCGTCGAGCTCCTCGTCCAGGCCTTCTCTGAGTCGCGCCTACAAGCCCTCAAAAGGGGCGATCCTGACCCGCTCAACACGCCGGACGAGGTCTACGGTGCCGCTGTCCAGATCATGATGCGAGTCGTGTTCCTGCTCTTCGCCGAGGAGCGCGGGATGTTACCGACCGAGCAACTCTATTGGGACTCTTACGCCATCCGCGACTTGCTGGAGGACCTCCAGCAGCGAGCCACCGAGGGTGAGGAGCATCTCGACGAGACGTACGACGCCTGGCACCGTCTTCTCGCGGTCAGCCAGGCGCTCTTCGCCGGCGTCAACTACGACGAAATGCGGATGCCCGCGTACGGCGGCTCACTCGTCGACCCCGGCCGGTTCCCGTGGCTGTATGCCACCGACCAGCATGGACTGCGCTTGAAGGTCTCTGACCGTGTCATGTTGCATGTCCTTGAGTCGGTGCAGACGGTCGTGGTGAAGAAGGAACGGCGCCGCATCTCCTTCCGTGACATCGATGTCGAGCAGATCGGTTACATTTACGAGGGCCTGCTCGGCTACACGTGCGAGGTCGTCGAGGACGACGTAATCTTGGGGTTGGTCGGCAAAGACGGTGAAGAACCCGAGATCACGCTCGACAAGTTCGAGGAGCTGTACGACGCCGCGTTGAGCAGCAAGGACTTCGCCAAGGCTCTCGTCGACTGGGTGAAGGAGAACCAGTCCTCCGCAACCCCGAAGACTGTCAATGCGATCGCGAAGTTAGTCGATCAGGACGTCGACGAAGCCGAACTCAACCGCCTCCTGACCCCGGTCGCCGGCCACGATCCGGAGTTGCTGGCGTGGCTGGTCTCTTGGGGGAACCTGATACGTCGCGATCTGCGTGATATCCCGTATGTCATCCCACCCGGCGGGCTCGTCGTCACCGAGACACCCTCACGCAAGAACTCGGGCGCCCACTACACACCTCGGTCGCTCGCCGAAGAAGTCGTCAAGCACGCGCTCGACCCACTCGTCTACGAGCCAGGTCCGCTTCAGACGAACGACGAGGACGAGTGGCAACTCAAGTCGAGCACCGCGATCCTCAATCTCAAGGTCGCCGACATCGCCGCTGGCTCCGGTGCCTTCCTCGTGGCCGCAGCGCGTTTCCTCGCCGACCGGGTCACCGAGGCCTGGACCGAGGAAGGGACTCTCAGTTCTGAGGAGGAGGCGGATCCGTCGCTCACGAACGGTCGCGCGATTCGGGAGGTCATCGCTCGCTGCCTCTACGGCGCCGACATCAACCCGATGGCTGTCGAGATGTGCAAGCTGTCGCTCTGGCTGGTGTCGATGGACAAGACCAAACCGTTCTCGTTCGTTGATGACAAGATCTTCGTCGGCAACTCCCTCCTCGGCGTGACCGATCTCGACCAGCTCCGCCAACTGCACATCTACCCCGATCCCGAGCGAGGAACCGACCTGCTTCATCAGCTGGTCGATGTCGACGGCAAGCTGGCCGAAGCCACCCGGCTCCGCAAGGAACTCGCCTCGCCCGTCGACGAGCACAACCCAATGCGCTCCACCCGTGGCAAGCTCGCGCTGCTTGAGCAAGCGAAGCGAGCTACCGCTGATCTGCGGCTGATAGCGGACGGCATCGTCGCCGCCGGCTTACCCCTCGGAGGAAAGCCTGGCACGAAGCTCGACGACGCTTACAAGGTGATGAGTTGGGAGCTCTCCGAGGCGTTCGCGGGCGACGGATCGCAGAGAGACAGGAGCAAGATCGAGAAGCGGATTGACGCCGGGCTGATGCCGACCGTCGAGACTGACTACGGACGCTGGCGGCCACTGCACTGGGTGCTCAATGCCCCAGACGTGTTTGTCGAGCGCGGAGGCTTCGATGCGGTGATCGGCAACCCGCCATTTCTTGGTGGTAAGAAGGTATCTGGAGCGGTCGGTTCCAACATGCGGGAATGGTTCGTGAATGTTGTGGCTGGCGGCGTGAAGGGAAACGCGGACCTCGTTTCCTACTTCTTCCTCAGATCCACTTCGTTGCTTCAGCGGACTGGAAGTTTGGGTCTAATTGCCACGAACTCAGTTGCACAAGGTGGCAACCGTGAAGTTGGTATCGATCAGATGGTGGATGTCGGGTTGACTATCACACGTGCAACTAGAAGCGCGCCGTGGCCGTCCAAGACGACGAGTTTGGAGTATGCAGCTCTTTGGGGATCGTTGGCCGCCGTCGGCGAAGCAGTGGCGCGATTCTGCGATGGCTTACCGACGCTCCGCATCTCGCCGTACCTTGAGCCGGAGGGCCGCGCGGTAGGGGCGCCGCTGAGCCTTGTGGAAAACAGAGCTAGGGCATTCGTCGGATCTAATATCAATTGCGTCGATGAGTTCACTATGTCGCCCGAGCAGGCACGAGACTGGATCGACGCCGAGCCCGAACTAGCTTCGGTTGTTCGACCGTTCTTGAGCGGCCGCGACGATATCAATGGGAATCCTGCGCTGTTGCCGGCTCGATGGATTGTAGATTTCACGGGCCTGGATGGAGTAACGATCCGACAGCATGTTCGCGCATATGAATGGCTCGACCGCCGAGTACGGCCAGCTCGTGCGAAGTTGAAGAACAAACCAAAGCTTCAACGGGATTGGTGGCTCTATGAGCGCCCCGGGATGGCGCTTCGTGAGGCGTTGTCGAGGGTAGGTCAGGTTCTTGTCTTGGTCTCGACGAGTCGGACGATAATGCCAGTGCGAGTGAGCTCGAATTACGTGTTCAGTCACGGCACCGTAGTGTTCATAACTTCGTCATTCGCAGATCAAGCTGTGCTCTCGTCCGGCCTTCATCAGTTGTGGGCGATCAAGTACGGATCCGGGATGAAGGATGACCCTCGCTACACCCCGTCAGACGTGTTCGAGACCTTCCCGCGCCCCGCGCCAAACGACCGTCTGAATGCGATCGGAAAAGCTCTCGATGAGGAGCGTCGCGAGATCATGCTGCGCCGTCAACTCGGCCTGACGGCGCTCTACAACCTCGTCAACGACTCCGATTTCCAGGGTGATCTCGATGTCGACCGGATGCGCGAGATCCACGTCGAGATCGACGAGGCTACGATGGCGGCGTATGGCTGGGACGACGTGCCGCTCGATCATGGTTTCCACACGTACCGTCAGATAGAGCGCTGGACGGTCTCGCCGGCGGCAAGGGTCGAGATCCTCGACCGGCTGCTTGAGCTCAACCATGAGCGTGTCCGGACAGAAGGTCAAGACGTCCCTGAGCAGCGAGGAGAGCTCTTCTGATGGGTGTCAGTCCGTCGACGGTGGTTCGTAGCGAGCTCGTCGAGCTCATCGAGCAGGAGCTGCTAGGCCCGCGCGGCGGCGCGAACGAGGAGATCGTCGGGACGCCGCGGGCCCGGTACGCGGTTGGTGGGCTCGCTCCGGTGACCGTGGATCCGGAGCTGGTCTCGACACCGCTCCCTGTCCTCGCTGGCTCGCCCGACGGAGGGGACCCAGGGGCCGATCCCAACGAGACGGGACTAGGACTAAGTGACATCGATCCGACCACCGCCGGACAGAGGGGTGTGTCGGTCGTGACCGATGAGGACGCTGGCACTGCGGACGACGATGAGGAGCGGGATGAGGGCCCCAAGGGTGCGCTGACCCATCCGTCGTCGATGGGCCTGCGGTTCCAGGTGCCGCGCGACTGCGGCATCCTCAACGTCACTGCATCCTGGGGGCGCTACGAGGGATTCCGGCAGGAGAACGAGGAAGGTCGGCGGATTCTCTACTCTCGACGGGTCCCGGTCGAGAAGCTCGCCGAACTCGACATCCGCGACCATGACAGTCACGTCGCCCTCGAGCCGATCCCGCTCGACGATGACGTAACCCTTCGCGTGGAACTCTTCCCGCGCGACGACAGAATGATCGTCGAGTTAGCGCTCTCCAACGACCGAGTAACCGGCATGGACGCGCCGCCGAAGGACTGGCTTTTCCAGACCAAGCTGCGAGTCGAGGCGAACAGCGACGAACCGGTCTTCCTGCCGACCCGCGACGTGCTTGACGTGCACTACGACGAGGCCGACGACGAGCGCCGGCGCCTCGACCTGCAGTACCAACATCGGCTCGAGTTCGCCATTGGGCGCACTTGTTCGGTCACCTGGACCGAGGCGGATGACGGCTCCCGCAAGGCGACGTCGGTCGAGACGACCTGGCTGCCCACGGCCGACGTCCCACAAACCATTGCCGGCTCGGCCGGCGCTGCGGTCACCGCGATGCGAGTGTTGGCCGAGATCGGCCCGGGGGAGGTCGAGGATGCGTTCACTCCTCTCGTCGACGGCTATACCGAGTGGCTGACCAAGCAGCAGGCGATCGCAGATGAGCTGCCTGAGCACCTGCGGGAGGTTGCAGAGGAGGCCATCGGCGAGGCTCGGGTCGTCGCTGACCGGCTCCGTGAGGGTGTCGCGCTGTTGCAGAGTGACGACCAGGCGATGCAGGCGTTCCACTTCATGAACCGCGCCATGCGCGATCAGCGACTGCGCAGTCAGGTCGCGGCCAAGCGTGCCGCGGACGACGGGCTGTCGATGGAGCAGGCGCTGGCCGACGTCGACGCTGCGGGCGACGAGGCAGCGTCGTGGCGACCGTTCCAGATCGCGTTCATCTTGCTGCAACTCCCGTCGCTGACCGATCCCGCGCATCCGTTGCGGAGCGGCGATGCGGCGAACGTCGAGTTGCTGTTCTTCCCTACGGGTGGGGGCAAGACCGAGGCCTACCTAGGTCTTGCGGCGTACACGTTCGCGATCCGCAGGCTCCAGGGCAAGGTCGAGGCCGATGACGGCATGCTCGACGGCGGCGACGGCGTCGCGGTGCTGATGCGCTATACACTGAGGCTGCTCACGTCGCAGCAGTTCCAGCGGGCCGCCGCCTTGGTCTGTGCCGCCGAGCTGATCCGTCAGGACGACCCCGCCACATGGGGCGACAAGCCTTTCAGCATCGGCCTCTGGGTGGGGTCTGCAGTGAGCCCCAAGCGATTCACCGAGGCGACAAAGCAGGTGGAGATCGCTCGGGGCGATCCAGGGAAGGCCCACGGCTTGACCGTGCTCCAACTCCAGCGATGTCCGTGGTGCGGCACCAAGATCGATCCAAAGCGCGATGTCACCGTAGTGGGCGCCACTGAACGGATCCGGGTCCATTGCGGCGATCGGAGTGGATTGTGCCCATTCTCCGCCGACGGTGACGCCGATGGCGCGCTGCCGATCATCACCGTCGACGACGAGCTGTACCGCAATCCGCCCACGTTCCTGCTCGCCACCGTCGACAAGTTCGCGCGGCTCGCGCGCGAAGGCGAGGCCGCCAGTCTCTTCGGCTACGTGGCGGAGTGGTGTCCGCGGCATGGCTACCGTCACCCAGACTCCCGCGGCGCCTGCACCGGGGCTTCCCACAACGCCAAGACCGAAGGCGGGCACCCGTATCCGAAGGTGACGGTGCAGCGTGTTGGTCGGCTCCGACCGCCGGACCTGATCATCCAAGACGAGCTGCATCTGATCACCGGCGCGCTCGGCACAGCAGTTGGTGTCTTCGAGAACGCGATCGACCTGCTGTCGTCGTACGCCCGTGACGGTCAGACGGTCCGGCCGCTCATCGTCGCGTCAACCGCCACCGTGCGGAACGCCGAGGCCCAGGTGCAGGCCCTATACGGGCGGGGCGTCGATGTCTTCCCGCCGCCGGTGCTCGACGTGCGGGACACGTACTTCTCGCGGGAGAAGGAGTTGTCCGACGAGGACCCCGGCCGGAAGTACCTCGGGGTTTGCGCGCACGGCATCCGCCTCACCCTCGCCGAGATCCGGCTCGCAGAAGTGCTGCTGCTCGCCGGGCAGAAGCTGCTCGACGAGCACGGGGACGCTGCCGATCCCTACCTGACGACTGTTGGGTACTTCTCGGCCACGCGGGAACTCGCCGGCATGCGTCGCTACCTCGACGACGACGTCACCACCCGCGTCACCGGAAAGACCGAGCCATTCCCGCGACGGACCAACGACTGGGAACGCCTCGAGATCGGCGAGCTCACCTCCAGGGTCTCAGCGGAGGACATCTCCAAGACCCTCGACAAGCTCTCGCTGCCCTTCACCGCTAATCGATGGAGCACGCGAGGCCGTGACGAGTTCCTGCGGCGACGTCGAGAAGCGAAGGAGGCTGGGAAGCAGCCCGAGCCATGGGGCATCAAGCCTTACGACGTCGTTTTCGCGACCTCGATGCTGCAGGTCGGTGTCGATGTGCCGCGGCTCGGCTTGATGCTGGTCGTCGGACAACCGAAGAACACCGCTGAGTACATCCAGGCGTCCTCCCGCGTCGGCCGCGATGCAGCCAAACCCGGGCTGGTGGTGTCGCTCGCCAACTGGTCGCGGCCGCGTGACATGGCGCACTTCGAGCAGTTTCGGCACTACCACGAGACCTTCTACGCGCAGATCGAGGCGCTGAGCGTCACGCCATACTCCGATACCGCGATGGAGCGCGGTCTGACCGGCGTGCTGGTGAGCGTGGCGCGGGTGTCGCAGGCTGTGGCCGGCGCCCCGTCGCTGTCGCCCGAGGTGGGTGCGGGGCAGATCATGAGTCAACTGCCGGTCGTGCAAGCGCTCGTAAACCAGCTCGTCGATCGTGCCACGCCGGCGGTCGATGGGATCGAGGCCGCCGATCGGATGCGCCTCAAGCTGTTGCAGCGCATGGACCGATGGCATGAGCGTGCGTGCGAACACCAGGGGCAGCTCGTCTACGAGAGAGTGCCGAAGAATCAGGTGATGTGGCCGCTGCTGATCAGCCCGGAGGAGCAGGTGCCGAAACCGGCCGACCGGGTGTTCGTGGTGGCCAACTCCATGCGTGAGGTACAGCCCGAGATCAACATCTTGGTCAGCCCGAGCCCCGACCGGATCGCGTTCAAGGAACCGGTCGACAGTCCGGGCTGGACGTTCCCCGAGGTGAAGAAGTGAGCGAGAGTGCGGTGTCCGAGAACGGCGGGATCGTCCCGCAGCCGGACCCTGTGGCGTCCGGTGCGGAGCTGCTCGACCCGATCGCCGATGTAGAAACAAATAGGCCGAAGAACCGCGCGCGCGTCGGCTCCGTGCGGCCGTCAGCGATGCTCTACACCAACGGGATCGGTGCGACAGTCGACCTGCCGCGTATAGCGGTGATGCCGCACGGTCTTGACGTCTGGGAGGCAATCTACGCGCGCCGACCCGGACCACCGGAGGTTGTACTCGAACCTCGGTTGCTCGAGCTGGTGCGTTCCCACCTCGGGTCGCAGGTCAACCAGTTGCGCACGCCGCCGTGGGCGCCCCAAGAGAAGGGACACGGCGAGAGCAGTGCGATCGACCTGGGTATCCCTGCTCGGATCTTTCCGCAGTGGCTGCGCTGCACCGGCTGCGGGTTGCTCGCTCCGGTCTCGCATGAACTATTCACCTACCGGAACGTCAATCGGTACCGGCCTGATCAGGCCGAGTTCGTGCACGAGAACTGCACCGGCTGGAAGGGCTCAAAGGGGCGGAAGGCGACGCGACAGGTGGCCGTTCCGGCGCGGTACCTGATCGCCTGTGTCAACGGACACCTAGACGAGTTCCCCTACGTCGCGTGGGTGCATCGGGGCGGCCAGTGCCCATCGGGCGCCGTCTTCCCGTCGCTGCGAATGCGTGAGTGGAAGAGCAACATCGGTCCGGACGTGCAGATCATGTGCATGTCGTGTGACGCCCGGCGAGGGATGTTGGAGGCCACCGGCCCGAAGGCTGAGGACAAGCTCCCTCACTGTCGCGGTCGTCACCCGCATCTCGACGCGTTCTATCCGTGTGATCAGCCCGGCAAGCTGATGATGCTCGGTGCTGCGAACCAGTGGTTCTCCTCGACACTCGGGCTGCTTGCGCTCCCGCGTGAGGAGGCCGCGTCGGCAGCGGAGCTGGTGCCGATGCTGCGAGCTCTGCCCAAAGAGGTGCTCGACAGTGCCTCGGGGGTGGAGACGATGGCAATGTTCCGCATGGTCGTCGCCATGCAGGCCAAGACCGACGAGCTCGATTCGGTGTCCGACGATGTGCTGTGGGAGGCCGTTCAGCTGGCGCGCGGGAGCGAAATGGCCACGGTGGTGGTCCACCAGAACCGTCGTACGGATCCTCGCACCATCTTGGCACCGGAGTGGGCGGTTCTGACCGACGAGAAGAAGTACACCCGCCACAGCGGCTCCGCCGACTTCCGGGCGGTCCGCCGCGAAGTGGCGCCCCGGCTGGCAGGCTCGGTGGCGGAGGTGGTCGCTGTCGAGAAGCTCAAGAAAGTCAATGCCTTCATCGGCTTCACCCGTATCGACGCACTCGACCGAATCGACGATGCAGCGACCCGGGTCGCACCGCTGTCGCGCGATGGTAGGCCGACATGGGTGCCGGCCACTGAGGACCGCGGAGAGGGCGTGTTCCTGCAGTTCCCCGAAGACACCGTCAGGGCGTGGGAACGGCGAGTGCTGGAACTGCCGGTGTGGGAGGCGTTCCGCGCTGCACACGAGATCAACTTCCGGCGCCGAACCAGTCGTACCGCGGGCGACGTCCATCCCGACTCCCGTTTCCCGGCGCCCCGCTATTGGGCGATTCACACCCTCTCACATCTGCTGATTCGGGAGGCTGCGATGGCGAGTGGCTATGGGTCGGCGAGCTTGACCGAACGGATCTACGCCTGGCCTGGGGATGCTGAGCACCCGCCCGCGGCGGGCCTGTTGATCAGCACCACGGCATCTGACAGCGAAGGAACACTGGGTGGTCTGGTAGAGCTGGCGAAACCGGAGAAGCTAGAGCGGCTGGTGTTCGCTGCCCTACGGCGCGGTCAAAGGTGCTCCTCGGACCCGATCTGCGCGCATCGCGTGCCCAAGGACAAAGAGGAGTTCCTCCACGGCGCGGCATGTCACTTCTGCCTGTTCCTGAGTGAGACCAGCTGTGAACGAACCAACCGGTTCCTCGATCGCCGACTCCTCCTCGGGCTGCCGACAGATCCGGACGTGCGAACGCCCGGTCTGTTGGAATCATTGGTCGAGGTCCAGTGAGATGTCGGCGACCGCGCGGCTCGGCGAACTGCTGAGCGCCGACGAAGCCGGTCGGATCGCCGCAGAGCTCCGGCAGCGTCGTTTGGCCCACCTAGCAGCCAAGCGCGCGTACCCCCAACATCGCGCCGAGGTGAAGAAGCTGCTCGGAGAGTTGCTCGCCGCCCATGGTGATGTTCTAAGGGCGGCAGCAGTGTTGGACGGTATCGCTGCGGTGCCTCGGGTAGCCCGCCCGGAGCTGGTTTGGACCTCACCACGTGTCCCAGGTGCGGAGGGCCGGACCACCCTTGCGGCCTTGGATTTGATCAACAGTGCAGAAACGACGGTCTACGCGGCGACGTACTCGGCCGGTAAGCTCTCGCCGCAGCTAGTGGCGCTCGCCAACGTGAGTGCGCGGGGCGTCGCTGTGACAGTCGTCGTCGACACCAAGCAACGATCAGACCACGCCGAGATTATTCGCTTCGCACTGCCGAACGCGCGGATGTGGACGCTCGCTCAGCCCGAGGATGGCTCGTGGGCAATCCAACACGCCAAGCTGATCGCGGTCGATGACCGGTTCGCGCTCGTCACAAGCGCGAACTTCTCCAAGGCAGCTGCCCAGCGGAGCCTGGAGTGCGGGCTGCAGAGCACCGATCCGGGTGTTGCGCGCGGATTGCGAGAGCATTTGGAGCTCCTGCATCAGAACGGGGTGCTCGTCGACTACTGATCTAACCCCTGGGTGGCGGAGACAGTCGGCGATCCTCGAGAATGAAGGCCATGCGAACGGTGGGGCTCTTCTCTGGCATCGGCGGGCTTGAGCTCGGGCTGGAGGGTGCTGGCTTTGAAACGGTACTCCTGTGCGAATCTTGGAGCTCCGCCGCAGCTGTGCTGCGCCATCGGTTCGATGCCGAGATTGTCGGAGACATCCGGGAACTCACGGCGTTGCCCACGGCGGACGTGGTCACAGCCGGCTTCCCTTGCACCGATCTCTCTCAGGTCGGACGCGGCATGGGCATCCACGGTGATGAATCCCGACTCGTGCGTGAGGTGTTCCGGCTGATCAAAGGCAATCCACCGACATGGCTCGTGCTCGAAAACGTGCCCAACATGCTCCACCTCCACGGTGGTGCTGCCATGCACTACATTGCAGCTGTCCTCGATGATTTCGGGTGGAACTGGGCCTATCGCACGGTCGACTCGCGGCACTTCGGAGTGCGCCAGCGTCGGCGCCGGGTGTTCCTTGTGGCTTCGCCATCAGAAGACCCACGTGGCGTACTCTTCGCGGACGAGACCCTTCCCGCTCGCCGGATGCTTGCCGATGCCTATGGCTTCTACTGGACGGAGGGAAATCGCGGCCTCGGTTGGGGTGCCGGCGTCACACCGACACTCAAGGGCGGGTCGAATTTGGGCATTCCATCGCCGCCAGGTGTGTGGGTGCCGAAGGAGGCCGACGGGCGGGCGATCGCCCGCCCGTCCATCACCGCAGGCGAGCGGCTTCAGGGATTCCGTGCAGGGTGGACGGCGATCGTTCCCCGTACAGGCGAGCGGTGGAAGATGGTGGGCAACGCGGTGACCGTCCCTGTCGCGCGATGGATTGGCGACCGACTCAGGGATCCTGGCCTTCCGGTAGATGTGCCGATACAGGAGTTGCCACCCGGGGCGAAGTGGCCTGCCGCAGCATCGTCTATCGACGGTCACCGCGATGAATGGGCGCTTTCTGAGCGCCCTCGTGCCTTCCGAGCCCGCCACAATCTGGCATCTCTACTTGCTGCGTATGGTTCTGAACCCCTGACACTAAAGGCCACGTCTGGATTCGCGCGACGGTTAAAAGCCAGCCGTCTTCGTGCGGAACCCGGGTTCCTCGCGGCGCTTGATGCGCACATTGAGGCCATGTCGTAGCCGTGAGCCCCGAACCCCGTGATGGCGTTATACGTCGGCGTATGCAGAGTCAGCGTCGAAGAGATACGGCGCCGGAACTCGCCGTACGACGCCGGCTGCACGCGCAGGGTCATCGTTATCGGGTTGATTTCCGGCTCGAAGCGTCATTGCGGTGTCGTGGCGACATTGTCTTCACCCGGAAGAAGGTCGTGGTGTTCGTCGACGGCTGTTTCTGGCACGGCTGCCCGGAGCATGCGACCACGCCTCTGAACAACGTCGCGTGGTGGACGAACAAGCTCGCAACCAATGTTGCTCGTGACAAGCGCAACACCGGTGCGCTTGAGCGACTCGGCTGGACTGTTATCCGGATCTGGGGACACGAAGACATCGAGTTCGCCGTGCTCCGGATCGAGCAGGCCCTGAGCCAAGTCAGAGACGAACCGTGAGTCGAGCTCAGGTGTAGCCGAACCGTCTGCGCGGCGATATAAGCTCTCGCAATGCAGCAGGCTAAGACATCAGTGGAGGCAGCGTGGCCAGATTGAGAAGTTTCGAAGCGGGGACTCAGGACGTGCGTGTCCATCCCACAGAGGTGGACTGTTTTCATCAGGCGTTGACCGCCCCTGACGGAACGCGCTACTTGCATCTGTCGACCTTCGGGTCTGACACGCGCCGCAGCGGCCCTAAGAGCAGCCAGTCGATTCAGCTCGACGAGAGCATGGCCCGCAAGCTGGTCGCCATCATTAGGGAGACCTTCCCCGGAATCCCATGAGTCGTGCTGCTTGACCCGCCTCGGACCGCTCCTCACCGGCGACGCGTCGGGTGGCATGTGTCCCAGACGGGTCGATTGCTGCACCACGCACGTCGACCACATGACCTGGCTCCGGAACAGCCGGGGCGATTCAAGATGGCCTGTCTGCCAAGCGCTACATCACCACAGTGCGGCGACACCCAGTTGATTCTCCAGCTGGTGCTCTACGACGAGTCGGTTGACGCCAAAGTGTCTCGCTGCCTTGTCCCTGGCAGCATTTGAGAACTGACCTTCCAGAAGTTCTTCAAGTCCACGGGCAGGTACCAGCAACTCTGCAGCGAAAGCTCGCTCAGATCGATCCCTGATCGTGGTCCCATGGGCAACAATGAAGGTTGGTGAACCGCCATCAAAGAGATACCGAGAGAGGGTTCTGGCCTGCGTGAAATGGCGTCTTCTGTCAGTCGCCCGATCAGGACCGACGACCGAGACAAGTGTTCCGGTTGCCCAACTCCCGAGGGCTTGGATACGTTCCGGTGCTGCTCTGCGAACACTCGCACTCTCTACAAGGTCATCGATGTCGATGGGCTGAGTCTCAGGGACGCCTAGCACCTGCCTCACCAACCTAGCTCGTTGGTAACCGATGACCCAGGGAGTGCGTGCGCTATGCAATACAGGGGGCCTTGCATCAGATCTTGCCAGAACCTGCTTTTTAAGATCGGTTGCCGACGTTGACTCAGCATCGCGGGCAGACCTTCCAAGCCGTGCGAGTGCGGCGGCCAGCCATTGACTGCCAATCACTACTTGCTCTGGCTCAACCGCCGAAAGGAGCTCTAGAAAAAGCCCAGTATCGTCTGTCACCTTTGAAGCATCGACGATTGCGTGAGCGGTGGCATCTTCCATCTCGAATGGGTCGAAGCCCAATGTCGCCGCAGCTGCGCAGAAGGCTTCCTCTTCCACGTCCAGTTCTTGTATCGCTGCCCATTCGACCTGCAAGGGCGTATCTTGAATCCCCACATCCTCAAGTTTGCGGCACGTACTGTCAACGAGTTTGGCCAATGCTCTGACTGTCTCCCCGAACTCCAAGACATAGTCGCCGCGCCCAAGAAAGCTGACTCTAGCCAGATTGTTTTCGGCAGGGAAAACGGTAGCGAGATAGCATGACTTCTCTGGAATCAGCTTCAAATGCGGCCAAGGAAATCCACTCCCTGCACTGGCGAGAGAGTAATGATCAGTGAGTAGGAATTGCTGTTTCTCACGCCTGAGTGGTGAATCAACGTCAGCTTGAGTCTGGATCAGACTGATATTGGCAGGTGTGGTGAGGAACCACCAGTTCATGGCAACCCACTCTGCCAGCGGATACGTTGGCACATCAAGCCAGTTACGGACCTCGCCGGTAAAATGGTCTTGGACTAGAGTTAAACAATCGTCGCCGATGAATAGGCGAAAACGAGACCATGTTGCGCGGAGTTCAGGCGAGTTAACATCTTCTGCGGCCTCCCATTGGAACTCGAAGCGAAGACCGTCAGTCATAACAGGCCCTTCGGAGCCTGATCGTCCGTGATTGGATATCCTTTGTACCAACCCTGAGTTTGGTTCGTAAGCATTCCTTCAAACCACTGATCGTCTTGCTGGACCCAAACGTAACGTGGGCAGCCTTCCAAGAAAGGTTCACCGACGTGTCCGGCGCGGAGGGCTGCTCGCAGCCACTCCGTCAGCTCCTCGGGATCGTTAAGATGAGTTGGGCAGGGTGTCGCGTCCGAGCGCAGCTTCGGCTCGCCAGCGAAACTCTTGTAGGTTTTGTGCTCCACAGAGCCAACGTAGCGGGCCGATCTGGCGCAGCGCTCCAGGAGATCCTGCGGCACGTTCGCGCTCACTGAGCGGATCCGCGGTCGTTTTCGCTTGGGAGCTCGCACCCCATCATGCTAGCGACTTGAGGTGCGGCGGGCGACTGTCAACGACGGTCTCAGGCCGACTCAACCAAACGGCTCTTCAATCGTGAGCGGGCCGTGGCTCGTCCGCGGCTTGGCGTGTCGGTGTGACAGAGGCCCGTGACTGTCTGGTTCTCGCTGTGCTCACGCATGACGATCAGGAAGGACGGTCATGGGTCTAATGGACGACGGTACTGAACCGTCTGTGAGTGTTCACGGTGACTGACCTGGGGCTGAGTGGCAGGGCTGGCCCTGGTGCTTGGCGGCTGATGGGACTCCTGAACCGTTTGACCACGTTGGGGTGTCATGCCAGGGATCTGTCCGTCGGGCTTCGTGGCGGCGCCGACCCTGGCCCACCACGATGCTTGATCAGAGCATGTCCGCCGCGCGATTGTTCTCCCCGTGGCGTGACTCGTTACAGGCCTGCTTTGTAGTGACTTTCAGCTCGGGCCGACGCCGGCTTATGACGCCCGTCCCAGCGAGTGAGAAGAAGCACCGTCTTGTCCTGTGTGACAACGACCGTGGCTGAGTCCTACCGATACGTGGTCGGAGTCGTTACTCACCGGGCGACCCACACTTACGCCATCGTCGCCGCGCCCAACGGCGCGGTGATCGACCAGTTCATCTTCTCGAAGACTACGGCTAGCTGCGACACGCTCGCGACTGGATCGATCGCCGAACCAGCGCGACGTCGGCGGTATGCTGTTCGTCGCCGAAGGACCTGGCTCCTACGACGCTGTACTCGGCGACGGGCTAAAACAAGGCGGCTACCGGGTCGTCGAGGCAGCAAACCCCCCCGCCGCGAGCGCGGCCGTGGGAAGAATCATTTCCTCGACGCCATGTGCCGGCCCGCTCGACGCTCGTCATGCCGCAGAAGCTGTTGTGCGAGCGGCGCGGCGATCACATCCAGGCCGCCCTGGAGGTGCTGACGGTGGCTCGCGATCAGCTCAACGCCGATCGGCGGCGATGCATCAGTCACGACCTCGGCGTCGACGCACGCCGCGCTTGACCGCTCGGCAGATCACCACGATCGTGGGCTGGCGTCGACGCGAGCAGCCGCTCGAAGTGGCGACCGGACACGCCTACTACCGTGAGAACACCTCCGGGAAGCACCCGCTGCCGGGAGATCCCGACCCCCACTAGCCCGGGGCAGTTCAGGAAAGCATCCGGCCACGGTTAGGGACGAATCCGTGGCCACCAGCGGGTAGATCTGCCGGCGCCCTCGGGGAGAACGAGCTGGCCGTTGACATCCGTGACCTGATGACGAGATCGTGACTCTTCGCCTAATGTCTTTCTGGAGTCGGGGGCGAGGAGCCAGATGCAAGCCGGAGATGTGAAGCTTGGGTCGATCTTTTTCGACAATCACCGTTATGAGATCCCGATGTTCCAGCGCCCATATGTATGGAGCGAGGAGCGCAACTGGTTGCCTCTATGGGAGGACATCGCCTCTGCAGCCGACAGCTTGGTCGCGGACATGCTGACGGGAGAATGGCCGGACGAGCCGCCGACGTACTTCCTCGGCGCCATAGTCGTCAAGCCCACTCCTAGTCACCCGCAGAGGCTAGCCGGCTCGATCTTGGTCGATGGTCAGCAGCGGCTCACCACGTTGCAGGTGATGTTAGCGGCCGCACGCCTGGTAGCTCATGACCTTGGAGCTGACAGCGCTGCGGGGCGCTTCGACGATTGGATCGAGAACAGCCAGAAGGCGGTACACGAGAAATGGCCGGACGACAAGTACAAGCTTTGGCCGCTGCCGCAGGATCGTCCTCAGTATCTGTGGGCCGTCCGCCGACCTGACGACGAGTCTCCGTGCCCCGACGACGCACACCGCATCTCTAAGGCACGGGTCTGGTTCGAGCGAGCCATTCGCGACTGGGCAACCCATGGACACGGCCCCGGGGACAGGTTGGACGCGCTACACAGTGCTCTGGAAACGCGCATGGAACTCGTTCGGATCACTCTGGAGAAGACCGACAACGCACAGGTGATCTTCGAGGCGCTCAACCATCGGGGCGTGGAGCTCTCTCAGTCTGACCTGGTCAAGAACCTCCTTTTCCGGCTCGTGGAGGAACAGGGTGAGCGTCACAAAGCCGAGTCGCTACTCGTGAATCACTGGCTCCCGCTTGACGGGCGAGGGTGGCGAATCGAAACAGTCACCGGGAGGATCAAGCGGAGTCTGCTCGACCAGGTGGTGGCGTACTGGTTGACTGCTCGTCGGGGCGAGGTCGTCTCGGTGGAGCGACTCTTCGATGAGTTCAAGGCTTGGTTGCTTGACGGAGCCTTCAATGCAGCGAAGGTCATCAACGAGATCCGGACCTATGCAGACCTCTACCAAAAATTGGTTAGCAACCCGCCCGACGAATCGACCGCGTCGCTGGTGGACTTGGTCCTCGCGACCAAAACCAACACAGCGTGGCCCCTTATCCTCGGGATCTACGGAGACGATCGCATCTCTTCCGTACAGCGACAGAAGGCTGCAGAAGCCCTTTCTTCATACCTCACCCGACGCATGCTGTGTGGCCTTACGAGCAAGGACTACAACCGAATCTTCGTTGCTGCCCTGAAGGTGGGTGCCCAGAGAGCAACCGTGGACGGACTTGCGGGCGATGCCATCGAAGAACACCTCGCCCGACTGGCCGGAGAAACGCGGAACTGGCCGGACGATGGCGAGTTCATGGCCGCGGTTTTCAGCTCAAATTTCTACGCCCTTAGTCGAGCACGTCAAAGAGTGTTCTTTGCTGGCATCGAAAACCACCTCCGGGACGACAAGGCGGAGGATGCCAGTCCGATCCGAGCCAGATGGGAGTACCTGAATATCGAGCATGTCCTGCCGCAGACGTGGCAGGAGCACTGGCCGCTGAAGAGTGAGGACGACGAGGCTCTTACGAGGCGTGAACAGGCGATCAATATGGTCGGCAACCTGACTCTGACCAACGGTCGACTGAACGCCCAGATGCGCAATGCTCCCTGGTCAGTGAAGAGAGCGGCTCTGCAGCAGAAGAGCACCATGCTCATCACCACGGCTTCCATTCTGTTTGCCCCAGCGGGGGTTTACGGTGAACAGGCGCTCTTGTGGATCGCTGATTGGGAGGAGGATCGGATTGGGAAGCGGAGCGCCTATTTGACTCACCTCGCACTCCAAGTCTGGCCACGACCAGACATTGTTCCCTCCGATGAAGAAGACGACGATGAGCCGGACATCGGCGAGACCCTTGCCCAAGACGAAGAGGACCTCGAGTAGCGTGGCCGCCGGTCTCCGCTCCTGCCAACCGCGTCCCGACGTCGAGCCTAGGTCGCGGAATACGGCGGAACTGCGGCCAGCGAGGCGGCTAGGAAGCACGAGCTGCCCTACAACCTTACACAGCGTGCATGAAGACTGGTCACTCTTCCTAACCGCCGGCAAAAGCACCTGATCGCGTCCAAATGTGTCCGAACGTGGTGGTGGTAGCGGTGTGGGTCGTCCGTGTACCTGACTTGTGCCAACTTAGTGCGCTCCGCCGTCGCCGTGGATGGCCCGGAGCGCTTCGCTCAGGTCGTCGGGTAGTGGGTCGGCGGCGGTGATTGTC